>ENA-UEQW01001997-UEQW01001997.1-human-gut-metagenome-genome-assembly--contig:-NODE-1997-length-16032-cov-4.505233_pt1 | contig 16032 bp, 18 predicted proteins | sample MGYA00242947_ERZ507947 | MGnify/ENA primary metagenome ERZ507947 (study PRJEB26167, sample SAMN06115421) | human gut metagenome | host: Homo sapiens | place: China:Guizhou | collected 2015-03-17... | reverse complement strand
CACTTTCTTTTTTCTGTTTAGCAAAACCAACCACAGTAACTTCATCCAATTCATCTACCTTTGGCAAAAGTTTAATGGTTTGAGGTACTTTATCTATCTTGTATTCAATAGATTGGTATCCTAAAAATGAGAAAATCAAAATAACTCCTATTGGCAATAAACTTTTTTTATACCGTTTATTCTTAAACAAATATATAGTATATATCAAAACCATTAGCGAAACAGAGGATGACAATCTGCTTAGAAGTCCTAGAATTCCAGATGAGTTATCAATGTTCTGAGCAAACCTATTTTCATTAAAAAGTGGAATGCCATTTATGGCGTACGAATATAATGTAGTTAGCACATATAGTGCCAAACATACCTTAAAGAACAAATCATCAAATCTCCTATAAGCTACTTTCCTCCCCTTCTTTTTTATTGGAAAAGATTTTGCTGAGCTTATATAAAATATAGTCCAAAATAGAATTTGAGAACAAGCAAAAAATGAAAATAGTTCTGTACTAACATTCTTTGTTAATAGCAAGAAGACAGGTATTGCATTAGCTAACCCTACAAAAAAAAGACTAAGCAATAATGGGTCAATAACACTCCTTACTCTCCTAAGATACAAGGGAAGTAAAAATAGTTGACTTATAAATAGTGCAACAAAATACAGTTTTATATTAGGAAAAAAAAGTTGTTCTAAAAATGAATATGCATCCATCAGGAGTATCAATTAAAAAATAATTATAAAATAAAATTAGTACTCAATTAGACAAAACGTTCAACTGAAATGCATAATTTTAAAATTTAAGCCTTAATTTAGTTAGCGTCCAATTTAGACATGTCCTATACAGAAAGCCGCATTTAAGCGGTTTCCGTATAAAGTTTGTCAAAATCTGGATTGTTTTTTAATATTTATTATTGTTTAATCCGATAGTCATCGGCAGCAAATTCTCATAATCGGTACAACCGATCACTATCTGTTTGAAGAATTCCTTCAGATATTGCAGTACAGGTACGCCTTGCATCTTGCAGGTAGATATTATCGTATGGTATGCGGCTGATACACTTGCCATCTTTCCGCTTCCGAAGAATAGCGAGTTCTTACGTTCTCCGGCTAAAGGACGTATGAAACGTTCGGCAATGGAATTGTCGATGGTGTATGAACCGTCATGCGTATATGCAAACAGTTGTGTCCAAAAAGCCTTCAGATACCGGAGAGCCTTTTCCATAAGTTCACCCCGTGGAGGATGATCATCACTCAACAATGCGTCAAGTTTACTGCGCAGACGGATTATGATTTCTTTTGTCTTAAGATTGTTCCGGCATGTCTTTATCTGTTCCGGGGAAAGCCGCCCATGCTCATATTCAGCCTCCAACACATAAAGTTCACCCATGCAATCAAGGAAGAAAGCGGCATCAAGGTCACCACCCTGTTCCAGGGCATATTTGAACTTTGCCCTTGCATGTGCCATGCAACAAACATGTTCGATGTCTGTCAGATTGTCATCAAGATACATATATACGTTATACCCATCTGACTGTAACGCTTTTATTCCATGGTCACCGAGGATATGACGTAATACGTCATGACCTCTGGAACCATCCTCATAGCAATATATGACAATCTTCTCCGCCTTGTTGACAAGACACCATATATACCTTTTCCTGTAAGCGGATTTAACTTTCACCTTGCACCAGGTCTCATCACAATTGATGACTGAATCTTTTTCAAGGCAACATTCTTTCAGGAAACCTATCAGTTTGTTAATATGAAATGAACCTTTCTCAAGCCAATTGGTCAGGGTCATGCGGCTTAGCCGCATATCCTCGTCAAGGATACGTGATATCTCCCTGTACAAAGGAGTGTCAAGAACATATTTGTTGAAAGCAAGATAAGCCATAAAGGTACTTGACGCATGAGTACCGGGTACGACATCCATTATTTCAGGTTCGCCATCAAGAGGAAAGTATCCGTCACGGATGATTCCCTCAACTGTCTTGTAGCGGATTACTTCATAATCATGCTCTATTATACTGCTTACCTGCTCGTAAGAATATCGGCGCATACGTTTTATGATAATGGCACCTTCAGGCAATTTCGTTATATCACATTCATGGCAGACGGATTTGTCGGCCGTCATGGTGCGGTATGCCTTGCCTTGTCTGTACAGGCGGACTTCTTTCTCCTTCTTTTCCGGTTCCACATCAGACTTGTCAGAAGCTGACGATGTATTTCCTAAAGATTCCTGTGTCCCGTCAAAATCATCCTTGTTTTTGGTATGGTCGTCGCCCTCTGTTTTCTTGGGCTTGCGTTTCTGACTCTTGCTGCCATAAGTATGCTTGTTATTCAGTCGGACAACCTCTTCCAGAGAAGTTATCTTTTTAAGCAGATTCTCTATCAGGGAATCTTTGGTCTTGTCCCGCTTTTCTGATTCTGCGAGCATGGCTTTGAGGTCGGACATTTGCCTGTTCACATCAAGAAGCCCATCAAGTTTGGCCATGAGTTCCTCATTGCGCTTTTCATCGCGAAGGTGCATGGCCATAAGCTCACATAACAATTTTGATTTTTCGTCACTTGACATATCTGAATATGGATCCACCCAAGGTTCCGGAGAATCCTCCCTGGCCTTGAGCAGCTTTGATGAAGTTAATATTCTAGTGCGTTCTTCCTTGTCCATATCCATTGCTTATCACGCTATAAAAATACGAAAAAAAATACTGACATAAACAAGAAAAAATACTATTATTTATCTGATATTCAATCTTTTAATCACAGAACTTTCCAATAACAGCACAACATCTTCCCAGTTGATTTTATGCACAGGCAAGTCATTTTCAAACTCGACATGCATAAACTTATAACCGGGGACAAAACGTTTCTCATACAGGCTGTAAGAACGGCTGTCGTAGCCGAACAGACGGATAAGCCTATGGTCTTTGGACATCACTATAAACACGTCGCCAGCCTGAGGCTCACGGTCCAATTGCTGGTGTATGATAGACAATACACGCTCATATTTGCAACGCATATCGTGAAAGCCACGCAAATAATAGAATTGATTCAGACCGGTGATGCTTAACATAAAGCCTCCAACTTCTCTACCAAGCGTTTTAGACCATCGTAGCTTAAATTTCGCTGTTGAATATGAATACCGTTGGTCATCCGAATATCCACCATGATACGGGGAATACCTGATGATTGTGGAGAAGGGGCAACTTCGTTCTCCGAAGTACTCTCCGTGAGACTCGCAGGAGCACCTTCCACATGAACGGGAACTAACTTGTGACGCGTATCCTTGTACCATTTTTCAAACAGGTTATAAGATAGCTTGTTTCTAAAGCAGAACTTCTGCATCGATTCGCCCGCCGGGACGGCTTCTGCTTTATAGCGAATAAAAAATCTTTCAAAATCTGAGTTGCTGTACATGATTCAATCGTTTTGGTTACAGCAGCAAAGGTATTCATTACGCAGAGAAATTCATATACGGCTTTTTGGGACGCTAACAACACAAAAATAATTAATATTTTTTTAGACTCTTAGATAAATAGTACAATTTATTCCAGCCCCAATAACACAATCCCTTTGCTGCATTTATCCAAAAAAAAATCCATATAACCCTTTTTCTTTTTATTACTACAAAAAGAATGTTGAACAATAAATTAAATAAAATATTTATATACATGAAAAGAATATAAACAAAAGGATTCTTACCATTTAATGCAATATCATAAGCTTTAAGTATTGGATAGGCCAATCCAAACCCTTTAAACATATTTATTAAATATTTACAAGTCAAACGTTTGGAAGGTAATACATGATAAAATTTCGCATCGTCAGTATACGACAAACGATAATTCTCTAATACCATTAATTTTGTCATTTCACTATCATCACCTGATAACAAAAGATTTCCACATCTCCCAGTTAACAGAAGATCATAATTAGAATATATTTTCCTCAAAAGTAGAGTTCTAACACATATCCCTGCTCCATACAAAAAGTTAGCTTTAACATTATCTAATTGTGAACCGATGGCATAACTTGCGATATATTTCTTAACATAAGGATGAGAAGCCATTTGAAATTCGGCAATACCTAAGCCACCACACGCTCCCAGTCCAGAATCTTTTTCCATTTGATCATACATTGTTGATACATAAATATCACAAAGCACATTGTCATCATCACAAAATATAGTATATGAATATCGAGCCGCTCTAATTCCACATTTTCTTGCATTGAGTAAACCCGCCTTTGGCTCATTTATTAGTTGATATGAGATATGTCCTTTTTGCAAAACTTTATTTGCGATTCTCTCTGTATCATCTGTAGATGCATTATTTACCACAATTATCTCCCATAAAACAGAAGATGGTACTTGTTGAGCCAACAAAGCATTCAAACACCTCTCTATAATCCAAGCACTATTATAACAACAGACAATAACACTTATTCCATTCATTAATTCCATAAACTATCTTATTTATGCAAAATGATACCATCAACATTTTTCAACCAAGTTTCATAAAATGAAGAATTTTTGCCATAAGAATTATCAATAATCGTACACGATTTTCCTAATAAAATGGATAAAATAAAAACATGAAGACGAGTCGTATAGATTTCTCTATATTGGCTAACAAACTCTATTCCTTTTCTTATCAATTGCGGACGTAAAATATAAAATGCATATAAATCTATTATCGAAGACAACCCCAAATGACGAAATTTATAAGCTAATTTTAATCCTTTTTCTTCCCAAGTAACTTGTTCGTAGCTTGGCCAGTCGGATTCAAAAAGATTAAATAAAGGAGAAAATGAAATATTTTCTTTGCACAATTCCTTATCCTTGCGCTTTACATATAAAGTTTTATTTTGAGTTGGTTGCAAATACTTCTGAAGATTCTCATAAGGTATACAAAAAGCCATATCCGGTACTAATAATATAGTGTTTTTAAAATTTTTCTTGAGTACTTCAAAAGAATGTATATCTCTAGCACAAATCGTTAAATAAGGGTGTCTGGACATCAACTCTATGTCTCTCAACATATTTTCGTTTTTTTGATAAAATACAGTCTGAGGAAAAATAATAATTCGATTTTCAGGATAATTCCTTATCACCTTTCGTTTAAATTCATGTATATCCCAAATATCACCGAAATTACCACCACCTTGAAGCAAAATAATAGTATCCTTCTTTATTTTTCTTTTTAAATTGCTTGTAAATGCACTACCACATTCTAACATTTTGAAAGGAAGTCCTTTCAAAAAAGACAGTTCTCCTTCCCATATCAACAAATCACCAATATTAGAGTAATACGGTAAATCATATAAAACATAATCATTATTGATTAAAGGGGTCAGCTGTTCTTCAATAATCTGACGAAGTTCCCATATTTTTTCTTCACAAGTCATATTTATTGAATATTATATTCTTTCATTATACGATATGAAATAGTTTTACAATTCAAGAAACGTGAAACTATAGTATTATTATCGTTTATCAACTCTTGTTTTTTCTTTGAATCTTTTTCTAACTCTATTAGCCTGTATAATGGATAAACTCTCGCTATTTTATCCTTACCTATTATTGATTTTACAATGGTAAATGTCTTTTTTTGCAGAAAGCTATTTGTGGCTACTTTATTCTCATCCAAATAGACATGAAAAACAATAGAATATTCCGGAAAGACATCAGGAGAAGCTAATTCCGCACTTGCACATTTAGGATAGGGACAAAAATCTCCAAGAGAAAAAATTCCAACTTTATTTTTCTTCTTTACAATATGTTGTATGCAATGCGGATGATGCCCTATTACCATATCTAATGGAGTATTCAACAAGAAGCGCATTAAATTGCAAGTGTATCTATCGGGAAGAAGATTGTATTGTCCGCCCGCGTGCATACACATAAAGATGAAATCGGCTCCCTTTTCTTTACTTCTTACTATATCCTGAAGCACTTTCTTTTTATAGCTAATTGAATGAAAAGTATACAAGGTGATTCCATGAAAAATTCTAAATAAAACATTGATGAATCGATGAATTCTATCCTGTTTCGACAAGACCTCTTGAGGCTGAAACATATTTACATAATACTGTTCTTTTTCTAAATAATGTTTATTAAAAGCAGCATTCGTTCCATAGGTATAAGATAAAAAAGCTATTTTTAGATTTCCAAATCGCTTAATATATACCATATCCCTTTCTTCTTTGGTAGCATAAGTACCAATATGATCCAAGCCGTATCTATCTAAACAATGAATAGTGCGGACCAAGCCCTCTTTATCCCTATCCAAACAATGATTATTTGCTGTAGTAAGCATATTAAAACCAATCTCACGCAATGCATCAGCCAATTCATCTGGAGTGTTAAAAGACCATTTATGGTTAGTATATCCTAAATTTTTTCCTCCTAAAGGAGTTTCAAGATTACCTACTACAAAATCAGATTCTTTAAGCAAAGATGCAATAGGTTCAAATATTGTTGAAAAATTACCATCTGCATTTTTTGTTATAGCTTGGAGTTGTTCAGGAGCAATAATAATATCTCCAGTAAATGTTATCTTTGTCATTTTATAACAGTATGTTTTATTTTACTTAGAAGGCTTCTTGTTTTTTGGTAATTAATCTTCAATTGCTTTGAAAAAGTCATATTAACATGATCAAAATTGTAATCATAAATCCAATCCATTTCTTGGGGAAGATGAATATTCCTTCTATTTTCAACACATCGCCTCTGTATATCTTTCCAGTATGGAATATGCATATCCATAAATATAAATCGTTTTAAAATATCATCTTTTATTCGCTCATATTTTGTACTAATACCTTTAAAACCGTATTTCTCTGGATCAACTCCTTCAGCTAATAATCCAGCTATAGTCCGATAACATTTTTCACATGCACAACAATTACGTCCCCCTCTAGAATCCCAACAAACCCTCAATGTTATTTCATATTTCGTAGACTGGATATACTGACAAATATGTTCTATTTTTTCCTGTCTGGAGTACTCATATTGATCATGGATTATATGGCAATTACAAAATTCTACACAATTGTCAATTGAGGGATGACTTGCACAAGTCACATTGTCCTTTGGGGTATAACTAGAAGCTATATAAATACACTTCAATCCTTTAAGATATGCAATAGGAGCTCCATGTCCTAATAAACCTATTCCATGTTGAAAACCATGCCACCAACCATCTCCTGAATTTTTCACCAAACAATTTAACTTTCTTTCATTTATAAAACTTCTAAAGTTTGTTTTTACAAATACACATTCTAAATCGAACATATCTGCTGTTTGTGTTACATGTCCGGACACATTTTTCCAACCATCCTCATCTTCAAGTTCAATATCTGAACCTTGTAATGTTATTAATAAAGGTCTTTCATGGATGTGTGCGAATAAAGTAGCGAAAGCATCAACCCCTCCACTAAAAAATGTACCCACCGTTTGATTCCCCTTATTTCTATTTACGTTAGTTTCTACTTTTGCAACATGAATTTCTCCCGTAAACTTCATTTGTGGATACATTGAAATGTATCCCTGTTTGAATTTCTCAATACTTTGATAAAAAGAACGATCTAGTCGTGGTACTTCCAAAATAGCATCTGTAAGCCATATTATAGGAAGAATATTCACAATAAAAGGAATTACCGCTACACTTTCAGGAAGGCCTTGTAACGGAATAGAATATTCTGTTCTAAAAACATTATTTTCTATATGGAAGTAGGATTGTAATCCACTAGTATACGTATATGTGACATCAATACATTGCTTCGTAACAGCCACATTTTGAATGCTGATTTTAGATTTCATATTATGATTTTAAATATCTTCTGATAATTGATTTCAATTTGTCTTTCTCATAGCTGTTCAATCCGATTAAATATATACTTGCAGATGTTGAAAGTACAGATAGTAATCCCACTAGTAAAAAACGAAAGAAGGATTCCTCCATATTCATATATAATATAAGAGGAAATATTATAGCTGCCAAGCTAACAACCAAATCCAAAAGCACTACGTTTTTTAAATATTTTTTTAAAGAGAGACCTATCATATTATGGAGAAGAGATAAACGAAACAGAAGTGCAAACAAATAGAAAATAATATCTATAACATAAATAGATATTGGTTGTTGACCCATTTTAAAAAGAATATATACAACTATGGGATTTAGCAAAAAAAGTCCCGACATTACTAATTGATATTTTTTTATTTTACCAGTTGCCAAGGCTCCATAAACCATTGTACCCGAAAGTGTATCAACAAGTGCTGCAATAAGGGACATACGAGTGAACACTACCACATATTCAGGTAGAATATGCAACCACAACTTCAAAATATATTCCGATTCTAATAAAAAAGGAAGAACAAACAGATATAATAAAAAATAAGAATACTTCGAACTATACACTAACAGCTTCAGCATATCCTCAATTTCTTCTTGAGCATATTTTTTCACTATTTGTGGATTAACAGCTAATTGAAAGTTGGACACAAACGCTGTAATAGCTCCATTTACTTGTACTGCAATTCCACGAGCTGCATTTAAAGACGGACCAAAAAAAAGATTTAGCAAAATATTTACGCCTTGCGTACGAGCAATCCATGCTAGCTGAGCTGATAAATTCCAACCGGCAAAACCCAATATAGAATTCAACAAATAAGGAGTCCACACCCATCTGATTTTACAATGAAATTTTCTTATGCAATAAGTGCTATACATAAGCATTATCACCAAAGTACTTCCTAATGTAAGGAGTGAATATAACTTAAGTCTGTCAAAGAAAAGAATTGTTAATAAAAATGCTACTAACAATTTCAAAGTAGCCTCAGCAATACTAAAATAAGCATAAATTTTCATTTTTTCTTGTGCTATTATCATTGCGTTATATGGAACTTGAATCACATTAATAGCTATAGAAATAACTGAAAAATGTAAAACCCAATTTGCTGCATCTATGCGGTTAGGAGGAATATTCATTTTATAATTAAGAAACCAAACAGCAATGGTTTCCCCCAATATTAAAATAACCAAGGCTATACAGATGTGTATAAAAATAGTCATATTAAATATTTTCATCAATTGTTCATTATCACCTTTACCTATAGCATAAGATAAAAATCTTTGAGTAGCAGCAGACATAGTACCATTTAAAAAAGAAAATATGGCAACCATACCACCTACTACATTATATACACCAAAGTCACTTACTCCCAATGCATTCAAAACGACTCTACTCGTATATAAACTTACAAACATTGTAAATAGCATACGAAAATAGAGAGCCAATGTATTCTTTGCCATATTTTTTTTGCTATCAGGAACAACTGTAAACATAGAGAATCATATGTCAGCGTCCATGACATACTGTCAATGGGAAGCCACTGGAAAGTGGTTTTCTCATAAAATACGTCAAAACGCCCCTTTTTTATTATTTGTCAAGACTATGGTTAAAGACAAAAGATATTCGCAATGTGGCAGCAAACGAGCGCATTACCTACATGAAGGGCCTGCTCAAGAGTTATCAGGAAGAAATCGATCATCTTACCGTTCGGTCTCAGTTCTGCTTTATAGATGTGGATTATGCGTAGATTTGCTGAGAATCTGTTTTCCTCGCACTATTCGGATTTCAGTACATTGCTAGAGCCATCGAGTGTGTTGAGGCAATCGAAGGAGGTGTACAAACAGTACGAAGAGCTGATCAAGGAGTCAGAGAAGGTGGATACGGAGAATAGTGAGTAGGTCGTGTCACTGTTGATGCATGCGTAGACTTCGGCGCAATATCCAGGAATTGAGGTCACTGAATGAGCAGACTTCGTGCAATGAGAGCACGCTTTCAGCGTTGCGAAAGGAAGTTGCGCAATATGTGTGTCATGGATTCACTGTGTCATGTATAGAAAGAAGACATTGCTTCGCTCCAAAAGGAAGTGGAAGAGTACGTATTGTGTCATGTAAATAAAACATAGAAAAGAGAGCAAGCTAGAAGAACAAAAGGAACTGCTGTCCAACGAAGCAGCCACGCATGAGGAGAATGTGCGGCTCCAGCTCCAGATTGCGACACTCGTAGTTCCATCCTCCTCAATTCACTCTAGACAAAAGAAATCAACCAGTACTACTCGGTTGTCAACACATCGAAGCGCGATGGGAATGATGCCCCCTCCGTCGATGAAGTCACTGCAGTTCAGCTCGAGCTCGAAAAGACGAAGATCGAGCTGGAAAAGGAGAAGGAATCGCACCGCATGTATGTCGTCGCGCAGAAGGAGTACGAAGAGAGCACAGAGCGTCGTATCGAGGGCTACGAGACGCACATCGCGATGCTGAGCGAGGAGATCGAGCAGCAGGCAAGTCAGATCGAGTCGCTGAGTAGGCTCACGCGGTGTGAGTAAGGGATAGAGCGTGAGTGCAGAACGGGCAAGCCGGTGGTGGCAGAAGCGTCGGAGAAGAATGAGGCGGTGGTGACGGAGCTGAGGCGAACCGTGCAGGAGCTGAAGCAGAAGGGCGAGAGTGTGGAGGTGGGCGAGGAGGCGGAGCGTGAGGCATAGAAGGAGAGAGAGGAGAGTCGTCGTCAGACGGAGGAGCTCCAAAAAGCGCTGAGTGTTTCGCATGAGCAAATCGACGACCTGAACCGAGAGCTGCACTCGCGCGTCACTGCCGATGAGATGGCGAAAATCAGGCGGATTTTGGTCACGCTGCAACAGGTGGGCATTGCGGTGGAGTACAGTGGCACGAGTGATTTGCCGATTCCAAAAACCGAGTCGATTTTGTTGGAGAAGATCCACCACCTGGAAACGAGCAACAGCAACTTGCGCTCGACCTTCAACGACATCTACAACAAGTACATGGCGAGCGAGAACAAGCGCCACGAGGTGGAGGAGAAGCTGGGCGACGCGGAAGAGACGGCGCAGAAGATGGAGGCGCAGATTGCGGAGCTGGAAACGAGGGTGATTGGCGGGAGTGGGAAGGAGGTGGTGAGAGGAGCGTCGGGGAATGTGGAGGCGATTCTGAAGGATCAGCGCGATCGATACAAGAGACGAGTGGACGAATTGGAGGTGGGGGTGGTGATGTCGTGTGAGGCGTAGAGTGAGAAGGAGAAGGATAGGGCGTCGTTGGACTCGCTGTACTCCGTGGTGAACAAGCTAAAGAGAGAGTGAGGCTTGGAGTTTGGCGTCATGAGTAGATTGAAGGATAAGAAGGATGTTCCCGTTTGTGTGTCGTCAGCAAATCATGAGTAGAGCGACTTCTCGTACCGCAACTCGTTCAACAAGTATCATTCTTCCGAATCGTCCTCCAACCCGCTGGAGAAGATGAGCTTCCGGGTTGCGCAGGAAGTGATCCAGTCGCCGAAATTCCGTAATGCTGTATCCCTCTATCTCGCTGGCGTCCACTTCCTTCTTGTGTTGCTAATACTGCGTTACTTGTGATTGTCTGTGTGTGGTTTCTCTTCCTGTGTTTGTTGTTGACACAACGACTCGTCCCCTATGGGCATCACGGAGAAGAGTCACTTTGCATATAAAGCCATTGCGGAAGAAACAGCATTATCATTAATGGTGGTCATGGGTGCATTTGGCACCAAATGAAGAATTATATGACACCAAAACGCCTCGAATAAGATTTCTCAAACACTTTTCAAAATGTCACTCTTGAGAAGAGACACAGATTGTTGTTGCGATCCTTACAACGAAGACACTCCCTGCATGTGGAGAGTCTGGGGAAAGGGAAACCCCGATTACGATGGCACGTTGTCCATTGTGGTTATCGGCGCTTCGGGAAATCTCGCAATGTTGAAGGTGGCGATTGCGCAATACGCCTCACCGAATAGACCTATCCCGCGCTGTTTGCCCTATTCACGCACTCTCTCCTGCCCATGTACACAACGATCGTCGGATACGCGAGAACGAAGATGGATGACGCTGCGTTCCGAGAGAAGCTGCGAAAGGCGTTGAAGGGAGATGCGCGCTGCGTGGATCTCTTCCTGAATATTTGCCACTACCACTCTGGACAGTACGATTCAAACGAGGATTTCGCCAAACTGAACACAGAATTGAATGAGCACGAAAACACGCAGTGCCACTTGTACATCGAGGGTGGCGTCAAGAAGTGGGTGTGCAAGAGGAACCGATTGTTCTACTTCGCCATTCCTCCCAGCCAGTTCCCTCCCGTCACCAAGTGCATTCACGGTTTGCGTTCCTCGTCCAGCTCATTCGTAGACACGTGCATCCAGAACGAGGGCTACCACCGCCTCGTTGTGGAGAAGCCCTTCGGTCGCGACTACAACTCGAGCCGCGAACTCAACACATACATCCAGCAACTCTTCACCGAAGAAGACATCTACGTAGAACCCTCCTCTCGTCCTCACCCCTAGCGTATCGACCACTACCTCGGCAAGGAGATGGTGCAGAACCTGCTGGTGACGCGCTTCTCCAACATGATCATCAACGCTCTCTGGAGTCGCGAGTACATCGACAACGTGCAGATCGTCTTCAAGGAGACCCTGGGCGTGGACGGTCGCGGTGGCTACTTCGACAACTACGGCATCATTCGCGACATCATGCAGAACCACCTGCTCCAGATGGTGTCGCTGCTGGCGATGGAGCAGCCGCTTTCTCTCCACAGCGCAGACATCCGCGACGAGAAGGTGCGGCTGCTGAAGGCGATCGAGCCCATGACGCTGGAGAACACGGTGATCGGCCAGTACGTCAAGAACGACACGCAGCCGGGGTACCTGGACGACCCCAGCGTGCCGAAGGACAGTCTGACCGCCACCTTCGCCGCCACGATTCTGTAGGAGAGGAGAGAGTGCGTGACGCGTAGCAAGGTGAATACGCCGCGCTGGATCGGCGTTCCGTTCTACCTGAAGTGCGGAAAGGGCCTCGACGAGTCGAAGGCCGAAATCCGCATTCAGTTTAAGGACATGCCGTGTCCGCTGTTCACGGGAACCAACCGCAACGAGCTGGTGTTGCGCGTGCAGCCCGATATGGCGATCTACATGAAGACGAACGTGAAGACGCCGGGCCTGGAGACGCACCCTGTGACGACAGAACTCGATATGACCTACAAGAAGAAGTATGACCTGGCGCTGCCCGAGGCGTACGAGCGACTGATTCTGGATATCATTCGCGGCGATCACAGGTGGGGGGTGGAGCGGGAGCGTGAGTCGTAGTCACTTTGTGCGCAGCGACGAGTTGGAGTTGTCGTGGATGATCTTCACGCCCGTGCTGCACGAGCTGGAGGAGAAGAAGATCAAGCCGATTCCGTATGTGAGGGGAACGCGCGGTCCCGAGGAAGCCGATGTGCTGCGCGATCGCTTTGGCTATGTTCGGTCGGTCGATTACCAGTGGTCTGGGCCGCAGCTCGTGTCACCCGTCTAATCGCTGAGTTGGAACTGCGCTTGTTAGATGAATAGGGTGTGTTTGTGGGGATACACGTTTCTTTCGCGTTGTGGGTCAGAACATTGAAAGCAGACAATGCATTCTTTTCATGTCACACAATGCGTAGTGTTCGTTCCAACTCTCGTTCATCCGCAATCCATTGAGTACCCTTCACAACGACAAGCACTATTCTAAATTTGTCCCATTCAACCAGAAATCAATTCAAAACGCACGCATTCACAGAAAGTGTAAAACAAACCGTCCTCACCAGTATACATTACTCGGTGTAATTCCTGAACAGATAGTGATGAAGAAGATCGTCGGCAGTCGGTCGTTTCGAATCATCCTACGCATCACGCCAAAGCAGCACAGCCACAAAAACAAAACAAAGGTTAAACACGTCTCGCAACTCAGGACTAATCGAACTCCATATTCGAGGATCCACTTCGGGCGGCTTGTCCATTCTCGCCACCTTGAAGATCACGCTCTCTCTCGTCGAACTCTCCTTCTTAATATCCTCCCATGGCATCTCTCCCGTGAGCATCTCGTACAGACAGCATCCCAGACTCCAAATGTCGGATCTCCCGCGCTGCATCCCGCGTCCTGACTCCGGCGCCATAAACACGTCCGTGCCGCAGTACTGTCCGTCGTCAATAATTGTGTTCCGCGCGCTTTTCTACGGGTGAGAGGAGGAAGTGGCGCGTGCGTCCAACACGTAGCTGTTGCCGAAGTCGCAGAGCTTGTACGAGCCGTCGTTCGTCAGAAGAATGTTGTCCGGCTTGATGTCGCGATGCACGATGCCCTTCGATGCCAGATAGGACAGTGCGGAGAGAATGTGGTACAGGACCTTCTTGATTTGGTGTTCGCTCATCGGACCGTTCTTGACGATGTAGTTGTGGAGATTGCCCAAGGGACAGTACTCCATCACGTATCCGTAGATGCCCCTCAAGCTGATTTCCTGGTAGTACATCACGATGTCCTTGTGGTACAAGTCGCGGATAATACTCGTCTCACGATGAATGTCGTCCCAAACTGAGTCCGAAATGACCAGCGACTGCTTCGAGTCCTGCGAAAGGAAGGAGGGACCATCGTCGCTTGTGAAATAGGAGGGGTCGATGTAGATCTTGATCAGCACGTCATTCTTGAGCGTTGGAAGATTTCCCGTCAGGAACTAGCATTAAGTCGGTCGATCGCACATACGTAGAGGTTTCCTGTATGGCTTAGCATATGGATGTTCGTAATGGTCACATTGAGAGTAGTCGTAAGGCCGCTGGGAAATGCTAACGATGAAATACAAAGACAAGCAGTACGATTCGTATCCGATTGAGCGCTGTACACCGTGGTTGCATCATCCTCCGTCTTCTTGACACTCTCGCACTAGTGGGTAAGTGAGAAGCAAGTGGAGCAAACGCAAGACTGCAGCTCCTCGATCTTGCCAATCAGCTCCTCTTTCTCCGACAGCTCCTCAAGCTGCTTGTTGCCTTCATCAATTTCGTGCACCAGACGCTCCCATTCGCTGAACTTCGCGTCTTTCATCTCCCTTGTGGATTGGGATATCTCCTTGAGTCTATTCTACACAATAACCTGCTTGTCGCATGCATGTACGAAGATGTCCTGCAGCTCCTGCAGTTTCCTCTTTTCTACTAGTTAAACCCCACCATCTCCGTAAATCCCACTCTCTTCGTAAGGAAGGCTTGCAAATTCCTCCTTACTAATCAAATCGCATGTTACCCTATCCAATAACCCTAGTCTTCAAAAGCAACTCCTTGCACAGTTCTGGAGATTCCATTCTATGCGCTGTAATACTCTATGAAAAGGGAGTATGAGAATAGGGGAAGAGGGTCGTCGATCCAATGAATAATGAAAACAAACAGACTGGTGTTCTAAATGAGGTAAACTACAGTACAAGCTGTTCTTCGATGAAATGCATCGTCTCTTCGCTCTTATCCAAGATTTGGGTCACCACACTTCTCGTGTAGCTATACCACTCTGCCCTGCTCCAGTGATACAAGGTCGAGACAATGCTCAGTTCGTGGGACAGCGTGACATCCATGATAAAGGGATCATCCGTATTGATCGAGTACGCAAGTCCGTCAAGTCCATTGCCCAGTAACGGATGGTCAGAGATATCGGAGAGCCCAAGGGTCAGCATATTTGACGTGGGACAAATCTCAATGGCGATTCCGGCATTGCGACATGCCTCAAGATCCTCCTTCGTCTATGCCATGAGTCGAACGCTAAAGGCATACAAAGAACAGAGCGTGTCCAATTCGATTGGGGCGATAGGCGACAATGTCCTGGCAATCGTGAATCACCACTCCCTCTCCTCGTTTGCAATGGCAAGTGCTCGTCAGTACGGAGCTATCGGGAACCTCTCCGCCATGAAGGACCGTTGGAATGTTGTGATGCTTGAGAAGCGCGAATGCCTCCGAAAAGAAAGAAAAGGGGGCTGCCTGAATGTGATTTCGATTCGTTTGCTCATACAGTTGGGTTCCCAGAGAAGTCGACTCCCACGAATTCTTCAATTCCCTTCTCCCAATACTCGATTGCCATGCGCGCCGTCCGCATCGCCTTCTCTCTACAAATGACACGCAATACACGTTCAGTACAGACTCTCACTGCGATTAATACTGACGAGCAAGCGAACTCGGAT
>ENA-UEQW01001996-UEQW01001996.1-human-gut-metagenome-genome-assembly--contig:-NODE-1996-length-16040-cov-4.569317_pt1 | contig 16040 bp, 15 predicted proteins | sample MGYA00242947_ERZ507947 | MGnify/ENA primary metagenome ERZ507947 (study PRJEB26167, sample SAMN06115421) | human gut metagenome | host: Homo sapiens | place: China:Guizhou | collected 2015-03-17... | reverse complement strand
GGAGCGAAGATGACGATGGCTTGAGGGTGGTAATTGTCCTTTACTTGTCATGTGTTTGTTCTCCACAAGTCGCTTCACATATATCGGGACATTCCATATTGCTGTGTAGGAGACGGCCAAAATCCCTTTGCAATGCTCACTTCGTTTAGAAGAGGTCATCTCTCCCCTTCACCCCCTAGCAACAAATATGTCATCAAATAATGCGTACATGGAGGAAATGGCTCAGAGAGGAGAGAGAGTCCGAGATTTGATCAATCCGAAGAAGGGGTTGTCCGTTGGAAAGGCAAAGGCAATCGTATGTTCTTTTCAGTCCGGTTCGTGTCTAATCGCGTAGGCAGGCCAGTTCCGGGGATCTCTTCCTGAAGGAACAACCGAGAGTGTTCTTTTCGACATCATCTACTCCTGCGACGGAAATGAAATCGAAATCGGAAAGAAGATCGATGAGCTGTGGGAAGGAACGCTTCAGGACGAATGGAAGCCGATCATGTCTCGTTCGGAAAAGGTATTGCTCGCTCTCTTCCTTCATCGGATAGATCCACAAGAAGGAAGAAGAGCGGGCGAGAGAAAACGCCCGTCGTGCCGCTCGCAACCGCCGTCAGTACCGCTCTTCCCAACGTCCCCAGCGCAGTGCGGAGAAGAAACCCGTGAAGAGTGTTCCGGTTGTGGTTCCTGCCGTCTCCGAGATTACCACGGAAACCTTGATTACCGATCCTGAAGTTGCTGAAGTGGTTGAGGAAGTGGAGAAGGAAGTTCCTCTGGTTGTTCCGGAAGTCGATTCTGTTATCGATGTGAATCCGCTCCCAGCTCAGGAAGAAGAAAAGGAGTCCGTGGAGAAGCCTTCCGAAGGAGTTCCTGTTGAGAGTCCTGTCGAGGCGCCAGTGGAAAGTCCTGTCGAAGCGCCTGTTGAGAGTCCTTCCGTGGAGCCTGTAGAGAACCCTTCAGTGGAGCAACCCAAAGAACAGATCAAAGAACAGCCCAAGGAACAACCCAAGGAACAACCCAAGGAACAACCCAAGGAACAGCCCAAGGAACAACCCAAGCACGTGAAGAAGGTGATCAAGCGCGTGCCGAAGCGCAAGCCGCTGGAGTTCAGTCTGGGCTCCTTCGCCAACACCATGAACATCAAGATGGCGCTGGGCGAGTCCTCCATTCTCCTTCCACCCGTCACAGCGCCCACGCCCTCGCCGCAGACGCCCGTCACGCCCGTCACACCCGTAACACCTGTCACGCCCACGCCTCAGCAGACCGCCACACCCACCACGCCCGCTGCGCAGCCGACGAACGAGGGTAGAGGAGAGGAGGAGGCGTGAGTTGTAGTGGGCGAGAGCGAGATGCACGACTACGGTTCCTACGGCGTACGCGTGTGACGAGGCACTCACGTTCTAGTACACCTTCTACCCCGGCATGTACGGTTATCCGCCACACATCTATGATTACTACTACACTGCCGGTACCACTGAACGTGCAGGATGAGGCGTAGCTCCCGGCATGACGCCCGACGCCGCGTACCAGCAGGTGCCCACGGCAACTCAACACACGGCCCCTGCCGACAGCAACTACGCGAGACCCGTGGTGAACGCCCCCGCGCCGGGCATGACGACTCCGGCGGAGATGAACAAGCCCGCGGAGAAGGCGCCTGGGATGATGTACGGACAGCAGCCCGGCATGCCGATGATGCCGTTCGCCGTGGGTGCGGGAGAGAGGGGTGATGTGTAGGGGTATCCCAACTACCCGTCGAACCAGCCCTACGTGTATGGCGGATATCCGTAGGAGTGAGGCGTGGGAGTGAGGTGTAGGAGAAATGTGAATCCCCATGTCCAGCAGACAGCGGGTGCCGTTGCGCAGCAGGAAGCGTACGCGGCCTCCATGCAGGGGAACAGGGGAATGATGGAGAACGTGGGCGTGCAGCAGCAGAACCATGGGTACAATTATGACCAGCACAACGCCCAGATAAATGCGGAGTGGATGCGTAATCAGCAGAATCTGTACTAAGTTTTTGACGGGGTATTTGCTCCTTGTTTGACCAATCAGAAGCGGCACCTCCATTATTGTGTGATAGCAATGTGCCGGTGTGACGCTTTGTTATTGTTTACGATAGTCTTTGTGCTATCTCGACTCTGTGTTGTGTTTGAGCCCAATAACGAAGTTTCATCTGTTTCAAGTGATATGGATATTGTATTTGTGAACGTGAGGCGTACGATCATTTCTGCGTGTCTAATTGGGTAGAAATCTCTCACAGCGCAAAAGAGACCAAAACGGCCCCAACGGCAGAGCCTGTGGTATCCGGAAGTGGATACCTTCCCACGATTCCCATTGATCGTCAGAAAGCCAACATTACTGTTCACACGACCTTAATCAGTAGCACGAACGGCAGTGATGCATCGGGTTTGTTGAAGCGACGTCTCTGTGATGTGTAGCGTCGATGAGCAAGGAAGCTCGACTGGCAGCGCAAGTCAGAGAGTTCTTCGATGCCTTGCCTGAATCCGTTGCGGGGAGGAAATCGGGCTACACGTACTCCCAACAGCGGTTCGAGATTGGAAACAGCACTGAAGGCGTCGGCGAGTCCTTCGGTCGGTACACAATCAAGGACTTCGCAACGCTTCCAATTAATCGTGGCGATTCTGCACGTTCCATAATGTCGTAGAGTATGATTATTCGGGCATCAAGTATCCGATTCCGTTCAACACTCTCTACCACGATCCGACGACGCACTATGTGAACTACGGAAAGCCAAACTCGCGCTTCCCCTCGTTCGTTGGCACGGGCGACGTGAGTCCTTCCGCATTTGCCGAATGCGATTTCATCGTGGTTACGGGCAGTTCGCAGAACCACATCCTTCCCAACGTGAACATGATGCTGTCCGTCGTTCGTGCGAACTGCAACGCGAGTATCGTTTTTGTGGATTACGGTCTGGATGATGACGGCGTGGCGCTGCTGTCTCGCGCATTCTTTCTGATTCACTCCATGCACACCGCACTCAACTCCCCCGCAGAGCTCTACTACCGCAAGTTCGACTTCGCCCACTTCCCTGCTTGGATGGACATTATGGAACGAAAGGCGCGCGGCGGCTACGCGTGGAAGGTCGTGGCGTACTTCGACGTGCTGAACCAGACGAGGCGCATCGTGAACTGGTCGGACGGCGGGAACCTGTGGCAGGACAGCTACGTGGGCGACCTGGAGCGCGCCGTGCTGTACGGTCTGTACACGCCGTACTCGGGCGACTCGCTTCAGACCTGGGTGCATGGAAAGACCCGACTGTTTCTGCACAGCAACCGTATGATCCGCAAGTTCAAGCAGAACAAGGGCATGTGCACGGGCGGCTATCTATTCGTCAACTACCGGAACGCGGCGGTGATGAACGACGTGATTCTCCCGCTCCTGCAGTGCTCCTACACGCAGAGGTGCGTGTCGCCGGTCGGGTCGTCGCGGAAGAACCACCGCCAGGACCAAGCCGTTCTCTCCAGTCTGGTGCATAGCGCGAACGTCCCGTTCTCGTGCAACAGTCGGTACAAGCTTCATGTGAGCGTCCACAAGGACTGCGGGAACAAGTGCGTGGGTGTGATGAAGAGCATGGTCAACTCGATTGCGTCGCGGTACTCTCTTATCTTGTGATCTGTTTGTTGAATGTCGTTCATTGTGTGACTTGTTTGAACGTCTCTCATGGTATGACTTGTTTGAACGCCTCTCATTGTGTAACCTGTTTAAACTCCTCTCACTGTGTGACCCACTTAAACACCTCTTATAACCCGCTTGTCGAACAAAGAAGAGAAACCGCGTACTTCTTCTCGATAAAAGAACGATCCTTGATCCACCGCCTCATCAGCACAGCCGACTCAAGGTCGCTGCGCGTGGCGTTCAGTACGTTGTACTCGCACGACATCTTCTCCGCGATCTTCCTGAACACGAAGTGCCCGGTCTCGTCTCTGCCCATGTCCTCGTCGATGATGTACACCTTCGAGAAGGACCGCAAAAACCAGATGTTAAAACGCTCTTCGTACCCGTGCAAGACTAAAACATCCGTATCCGCGTAGATGCGAATGACTTGCTCCAGCGTGTTCATCGCGGAGTCGTACGACCGAATCATGACTCCGCTCGCCGTCGGGATCAGGCCCCAGTCGCTCACGCGCCTCATCAGCGCCAGGGCGCGATGCGAAATCGACACGCGCGTGGTGAGCACGCGGCTGTAGCACACCGGAATATGGAGCGACTGGTAGATGTGCAGACGCATCAGTCGCAGCAGGTACCAGTTCTGCTGTGTCACGCGGTACACCAAGGGGTAGCCCAGCAGAATCTACGCCTCAGCCCCACCTGCCGCGCCTACAGCGTGTCGCGCGCAGAAGCGAGGGCTGTCCGAAGGCGGGGTGAGTGTGATGTGGCGGCGCGTCACGTTCACCATCAGATAGGGAAGGAGCCGGTTGAAGTACGACTTCATCTGAGGAGTGACCGCCGTCTCATTTGCTGTGATGATCGCGTAGGGCTGCGGGTGAGGCGGGAGGCGAGCACCTACCTTGGGGAAGACGCGCGAGCACTCGAAGGGCCCGAGCGCCGTGAGGAACCAGATGAGCAGCGTGGTAAAGCTGTACGTGTAAAATATACCGTACCTGTAACATTCAAGTTGCAGTAAGCTTTTCCTAGATAATATTGTTTAGGCACGGATTGCGCAGAATTGAAAACTGTGCATTCGTGAAGGATGAAAAATCACGACCAAAAAGCATTCCTGCGAGCTTCCGCGTTCTCCAGTCATTACCGTTGGTGATGAGATACATGGCGTAGTTGATCTGCGACATCATTCCCTGTTGGAGGTACTTGATCTTCAGCGAGGGCTCGTCTGAACGTCAGAAACACGGTCAAGGACGTACCGAAGTACTTCATGTTCTTAATGAACGGCACTGTCTCCGGTGTTACGTACAAGGCCTTCTCGTTCTTGTCAAAGCACGCGTTCTTCAGGTAATCGTACCTACTCATTAGGAGCGTGAAACGGAACTGTACTCGATCCACGTGTCCACACCCCATATGTGGTGTCTACAGATAAGCGAGACGCGCCAAGGACCACTGGTTGTAGCCGAATTCGTAGTTCCGTTGCTCCATCAAGTCGCTGTCTGTGCACATCTTCGACAAGAACTTCTTTTCCACCTTCTTCTTATCGTCGAATGCCTCTAGAGACGCGATCGTTTCTTCGTACTTCACTGGCGTGTAGTCCATATGAATGAACTTGTATTGGGAAGACACGTCAACGGCTATTCATGAGGGAAGGAGAGGAGTAAATACCCTTTATTCTGCGGACATTTCTCAGAGAGGGGATAAGAAACAGGAGAACAGTGAGCAGGGAGAGGATTACGACAGTCACATGTACCAGCTTCATTGCTACGCACGAACAACAGATGAAGCGGCCCTTTGGAGCAGAATTGACTGTTTGATGGAACGACCAAAATCGGCTCCTAATCCGGAATTCTCTATTCCGACCGAAATGGCGCTCGACATGAAGAAACTGGATGCACCCAGGAACATCGACTGCGTGGAGGCGACAGAATCCTCTTTGAAGCTGACATGGGATCCCGTTCCCAGTGAATCCTCTTTTCGAGAGTGTTATTAGTAGACGCGACTGGATATATGGTCATGTGCAAGGATGTGCTGGATAAGAGCTGGGGTGATTGCGAGAGTGCAAGTGGGCGGAGCTGGTTTATCTAATCGCATAGTGACGTCAGGGAACGAGACGACGGCTGTCGTTGAGAATCTGTATCCGACGAGCACCTTTGAAGTGAAAGTGGTGGCCTTGTCGGGTAGCAAAGAGTACTGTATGCGTGAAGTCCGTTCGTTGACTCCGTAGTGGATAGTGATGAGAGTGAAGTCTCCTTTTTCGACACCAAGGTTGGCTCGTGCACTCCTGAAAAGAAGCGCTGCTTCGGTTTGTGTTAATCCTTCATTGTAGCTGATTCCTGTTTCTTAACCCCCATCTGCTCCACCACATATAGCCACTCCGTTCCTACCAAGAAACAGGGGAAAGAGATATGTTATTACTATAAGCACAATTACTTGAAGAAGTGCTTCTCCTTCATATAGTTGATGTACGCCTCGACATCAGCTTTGCAGTTATCCTCGTGGTTCACGCCTAGGGAGTGAGACGGCAGGAAACAACCAAAAACCCTCTCTCTTGAAGCACGCGGACACCTTCTGTCTCAAGACTTCGAGACCTTCGATTTCTACAAATCTGTCCTTCGACATCTGCTCCATGGACTTCATCCACGCCTCACGGTTCTCGGGAGCAATATTTCCGTCGGCATCTCTGTATGTGGAAGGATGAACAAAATTCTCAGAAGACATCTCTATATCTTGCGTATTTAAGGAAATGAAAACGAGGAAGCGATAATCCAAAATTCTGGCGTATTTTGCCTTCTCGGTGTTGTGTTGGCACTGAGGACGAAAAAGGGATAAGGAGGTCGCTGGCATCATACCGATACCGTGTTTGGTCTTGGTGAGGATGATGAGGATGATGGCGATCGATTCGTCCTTATGAGCCACGTACATGACATCACCACTCAGTACAGACGGATTTGACCGTGAAATGCGTATCCATTGTGATCTACTCGTTTCTTGCAATTTTATCAATTGCCTGTATCTACGAACCCTTTCCAACCCCGCCATGCAGAGCACGGAAAGAGATGAGTGGATGCTGACCGCCTGGATGCCGAGTTCTCGTGTACCCCCTACACCCTATTTACAGGAGGAGTATTCGCAGTTCATTTATCATTTGCTTGTGCGTTCTGCCTTAACATAGCATGTCTGACTACGAGAACGAAAGCGTTTCTGAGCCTGAGGAGATTACCGATCTCTCCAACCCCGCCGTTGTCCTGAAATACAAGACTGCTGCTGAGATCGTGAACAAGTCGTTGAAGGGCGTTCTGACGCAGGTGGGTGCCGTTGTTCGCGCGTAACGCGTAGTGCGTCGCCGGAAAGCTCGTCTCCGACATCTGCGCCTTCGGTGATCGTCTCATTGAGAAGCAGTGCTCCGAGATCTTCAAGAACAAGAACATCGAGAAGGGTATTGCTTTCCCCACCTGCGTCTCTGTCAATGATGTTGTCTGTCACTACTCTCCCTTCCCTGAGGACTCCGTCACCCTTGCTGCGGGAGACGTCGTCAAGGTGGATCTGGGTTGCCACATCGATGGCTTCGCCGCCCTCGCCGCCAACACCGTCGTGATTCCCGACGAGAACATGGACGCCGCCAAGAAGGCCGAGATCAACGACCTGATGGCTGCCGCGCGTCTGATGGGCGAGGTGTGCCAGCGCGTGATCCGCCCCGGCAACACCAACACGCAGGTGACGAAGGCGCTGGCCACCGTCGCGAAGGCGTACGATGTGCATCTCATCCAGGGCACGCTGATGCACCAGGTTTCGTGTTCCTCGCGGGTGTGAGACGTAGATGAAGCAGTTCGTGCTGGACGCCAACAAGGTGATCATGGCCTCCGACGAGACGACGGACAAGGTGGACGAGGTGACGTTCGAGCCCAACGAGGTGTACACCGTCGACATTGCGCTGACCAAGGGCGACGGCAAGACGCGCTCGGTCGGTCTGCGCCCCACGGTGTACCGCCGCAACGTGGAGGAGAACTACAACCTGAAGATGAAGTGCGCGCGCGCCGTACTCAGCGAGGTGGACGCGCGCTACCCCGTGTTCCCCTTCTCCTGCAAGTGGGCGTGCGAGGCGTGTGTGAGGCGTAGGTCGCTGGAGGAGAAGAACTACCGCATGGGTCTGGTGGAGTGCGTGAACCACTACCTGCTGGACGAGTACCCCGTGATCAACACGTACAAGGGCGAGGTCGCCGTCCACTACAAGTTCACCGTGCTGCTGGTGCCCAACGGAACGGACCGCATCAGCGGAGAGGTGATCGACGCCGCTGCTTATCCTTCGGAGAAGAAGTGCGAGGACGAAGCGATTTGTGCCATTATGAAGGAGCCCGCCATGAAGAAGAAGAGCAAGAAGAGCAAGGCGAAGAAGGCGGCGGCGAAGAAGGCTCAGGAGTAGGGCCCATCATTTAGGAAGCATTTCTTTTAAATGGAGGTGTTTGTGCTCGCAATCCGTTCTCATTGCTGCTCCATCCACTGACTATTGCCAACTCGTTTCCACGCACGAAACGGCGAAACGCGTCGGACAGAATTTGAGTTCATCATGAACGCTCCCGACCCAGATTTAGCTGTTCACGTTGAGGACGGTCTTTCGAAGTAGGCGAGCTCAGCGCCTTGGGCGTAAACGCCGTGCTTACCTTTAGAGTGACACAGATCGTTGAAACGAAAATCAGCAATGCGTGCAAGTATATCATCGAAGCAGAAGACCACACGCTGGGAAACGTTCTCCGAATGTAGGCCGTGGGTCGTTTTTGGTGAATGCGAAGGGACATGATCGAAGATCCGCGCGTGAAGTTTGTGGGCTACAGAGTGCCCCATCCGTTGAAGACAAATATCGAAATCAAGGTTCCTGTCGTCATTTTGCGTGTGACTGTAGGTGCAAACCACAGGACCGACCTATCCTCCCAAGAAGGCGGTGTACGACAGTTGTCAGCGCATACTGGCGATCTGCAAGGAGATGGACGAAGACATTCTTGTAGCGCTTTTCGTTGCTTTATTATGGTAGAACTTCGAGCAGAAGAGATCGAAGGACAACGACGAGCATGTATTCTAGTTATACTATGGTTTTCGTCGTCTTTGTAACACACACCTTGGCTAAAGCAATCATTATACAAGTAGTGGTAACATGTTCTTGGGAAGCTCGCTTGTGTGCAGGTGGGAGAGCTCTGCTTTGTATTGAACGCTTTCCACACTGCTCCCCTTTGCGATGGCGATATACGCGATGAGCAACATCAGGCATGCAAACGCAAGCACTGCGACGATGATCAGGAGATCCTCGTGATTGTTGACGACATACAGAGCGAACGTCGCCGTCTGCTTCCCGCTCGGATTCGCCACCTCCACCACGACCTCCGTCATCACCTTCTCCTCCCAGTAAAACCCGCTCAGCTCTCCCGTCTTGTTGTTGAAGGTCATTCCCGCGGGAACCGCGTTGATGGTGAAGAAGAGCTCCGCTCCGACCACGGAAGGCGTGATGGACACGAACTGCTTGCGCGAGACCATGAAGGAGGTGTGAGGGTACTTGAAGGCGGTGGGCGGGATGGGGCGGCAATAGTCCACTTGTCGTGACCACGTGCTGTTCTCGCAGTACCGCAGCAACTGTCCCCAGTACAGCTCCGGGCACCCGAAGTCCTTCCACTCGCCGCTGGGCGTTCTCGAGTGTGTTGTGAGTGTCGTTTTGTTGGCATCACTCAACACCCTCGCATACTTCGCGAACACCACACTCTCAACACCCTCTCCACCGAACGCATCGTCCACGCAATACCCATCGAGGCGCCTGGCGAAGAACTCCACCTCCGCCACCTCCATGGCATTCTTGTGCTCGCAGTCGCGCAGTCGCAGTCGGAACTGCGCGTAACTCTTCTCGTTGTAGAAGTGGAAGCACTGCGACACGCCGTACGCCACCTTCGGGAACCACACGCCCTCCTCCGCGAACAGCTCCTCCCACACGGTGCCATTCGTCCCAGCGCCGCCCACCACGCCGCCGTCCAGCGCCAGCGCGTGCGGATACTCGCCCGCCGTGTTCGCCGTGTACAGACAGAGTTCCGTGATGTACTGGTACGAGGTGTCTTGCAGATCAAAGAACAACTGAACGTCGTCGCACGTGCCTTGCACCACCATCTTGTCGTAGTACTGAGCGTCGAAAACAGCCTCCAAGTCGGTCACCTTCGAGGGCTCCACATTGCTCGTCACGGACGCGATGAACTCGCACGGAGAGTCGTCTGGCGTCACGCGCACCGTCATCCAAAAATCGGCCTGATTCTGCACCTCCGCGTCGTGCACCTCCGCCGCCACCACCACCACGTCCGTCCACTCGGCGAACTGCATGCTTAGCGTGGCGAAAACCGAGCGAACTTCGGGAAAGGCGGAGGTGGGCAGCGTCTGCGCCGTCAGCGGGCCCGACGGCAGGTGGTGGCGAAGCACTTCCTTGCCGTTCAGGTACACGCACACACCACCCTTCACGCGGACCTCCAGCACGTAGCCCACCAGCGTCGACACGTCCACGGGAAACGCCTCCACGTCCATCACCGTCTTGAAGTACTGCGCGCGACCCTGCGGCGCGGGGAAGGCGCCCGGCTTCTCCACCTCCCACTGCTCGTGCACGGGATCGATCGTCTGGTACCAGAGTGCCGGCGGCTCCTGACCGTCCACGGCGTAGTACCACGGCGTCTGGCGCGGGAGCAGCGCGCCGGCGACGAAGGCGAACTGCATGTTGGAGAAGCCGGGGTTGAAGTAGCTGGAGTGGATCACCACGCCGTCGACCTCGAAGGAGAAGTGCGTGGCGAGGAAGCCCGCGTTCTTCTTGTCGACGAACTGCAGCGTGTACAGGCCCGGCGCCACGCAGAAGAAGAAGTTGAGCGAGGACGGCTGCGAGGGCACCTGCACCGAGGCGATCACGGCGGACGACGACAGCTGAAACGAGAGAAACGTGGAAACCGCTTCAACATCATCCAGTTGGAGGTGGAGCAGCGAGACGGGCCCCTGACACTCCTGGAACGACAGCGTGATGGTGGTCACGACCTCCTGCGTCACTCGCATCGCGTGCACTGTGAAGGTCGTCGCCTTGAAGGGCTTGGCGACCTGCCCGAAAACCTGCCCATTTCCGGTGTCGATGGAGAGCCCCCAGGGCAGGCTGGGCTCGATGAAGTACGAGGTGTAGAAGGCGCAGGGCGTCTCGATGGGCGTCAGCTCCACGTTGGCGATGACGTTGACGGTGTCGGGGTGGTACTCGAAGGGCGGCAGCGCCACGCGGTTGAGTGCGATGGTGTTGAACTCGATCTCGCTCAGCTGCACGTACGACTGACCCCAGGAGGACTCGAAGCGGACCTGCACGGAGTCCACGATGGGGTAGTACTTCGGCGCCACGGGGAAGCAGCGTTTCTCGCCGCGGCGGAAGAAGTGCACGGCAGACATGGAGGAGAGTAGGATCCAGCGCCCGTTGGTGAGTCGCGCCTTCACGGACCAGTTGGCGGGGTCGTGGTCGACGGTGACGAGCGAGGAGGTGAAGCAGTACTCGCTCAGGTACAGGTACGAGGGCGTGTTGAAGCTGACGGTGAGCGTCGCCTTCTGGCACTCGAACACGCCGCGCCACTCCGAGTAGGGGTTGCTGTCGAACAGCGCCTGCGGCGGGTAGCCGGGCTGGCTGAGGGGCGACGAGGACAGCTCCAGGTCGCGGTAGGTCAGGCGGTTGGAGCGCTGCGCGACGGGCTGGAAGAGGATGGAGAAGGCAGGCGCGTGCTCCTTGTAGAAGGACGCGAAGGCGATGGCGAGGAGGTTGTCGCCGTCCTCGAACATGTCGCCGCTCAGGCGGTAGCGCACGACGTCCTCGTCCATCTCGCGACGAGATATCCAGTCGCCGTTGAGGAACAGCGTGACGGTCGACACGCCGAGCACGAACAGGTCGAACGACTCGACGGCGGCCTTCTCCACGCGGAACCAGTGTCGGAAGCGCACGTCGTTCCAGGAGGGCGAGACGTCGACGGGTCGCGCCGTGAACCACGAGGCGTCTTCTTCGTACCGCCGCGAGTACCAGCGCTTGTCGACGCTCTCCGCCTGGCTCACACGCCACTCCGTGTCGCGGTCGATAACCAGCCGCGTGTCGAAGGAGAACGCGTTGCAGTGGGACGTGAAGGGCGTGTCGGGAAGCGCGCTCCACGCCTCGCCACACTCCGCGAAGGGCAGAACGACAATCGACTGAAAGTCGGGGAAGGCGTCGGAGAAGGGAAGACTCAGGTCGAGCGACAGGTGACCCGCCTTCGTCGGCGCTTGAGACGGAGCGAGTCGCTGGTGGAGCGTGTACACGCCCGGTGAGAGACAGAACAGCTCGGACTGCGTCACCTCCTGATCTCCCACGTCCAGCCCGCTGCGTGCCGCCACCACCGTGTCGTTGGCGCGCAGCTCCCACTGCTCGATGTCGCTGTGATACAGACTGGTCCACTGCACGCGCACCAGGCGGCGCGGACTGCTGCACTCTACCATGACAGACAGACAAGCAGCCCTACCCAGCACGGTCAGCGACAGCGTGGTGTTCACCAGCGCGTGCGACTCGACGTGCTTCGCGTACACCGTGAACACGGTCGCGGGCAGCGAAGCGTAGCTCTTGCCGCTCACCACGCCCGTGGCTCCGTTGAGAAACAAGCCGTCGGGGAGTGGCGGCACGACGGAGTACTCGCAGTACGCGTTCACCACCGGCGCCTGTCGCAGAGAGGTGCCCACTGTGACCACCACCGCTGACGGCGAGTACGCGAGTGTCGGCGGCGGCGGCGCACCGCAGGACAGCACGATCTCGTTGATGGCGAACTGCGACGTCCAGCCGGCGTCTACCCATCACTCTCCCGACCCTTCCCCACAGAAGTCGATGCGGTAAATCTGGTAGGACTTGCCCTGGCTGTTCATGGCGAAGGATCGCGTCTGGAAGGCGCCCAGCCACTTCTCCTCCTGTCTCGCGTCCAGCTGTTCGCACACCACATTGCCCCCTTCCCTCACGCAGCCCGTCACCGTCCAGCCCACCGGGTGCGCCGCGTGCGGGTCGTCAACGGTGATCGCGTACTCGTTCAGGTACTCGAACCGCTCGTTGTTAAGCGTGAACTCGAAGTCGGCGCGATTCCCGGTGATCATCCACTTGGAGCGACGGTTGGCGTCGATGGCGGCCCCCAGCGGGTTGCTGTAGTAGTCCTTCGCGTGCTTGCTCTTGGGCGTGCCGTCCACGAGGCGAGAGGCGTGTGCTGGGAGGAACACGGCGACCAGGTCGAAGACGTCGGTGATCGGCTGCTCGGTGGCGGAGTCCGTCTGCACGGCGAGCGTGAGGCTTGTGCCGAGGCCACGGACCGGAATGCTGTACTGGAAGTAGTCGTTGCGATCGATGCCATCGGGACCGGTGTGGTTCGAAACAGGAGTGGTGCTACGCGTAACGGGTGAAAAGAAGGCACACAAATGTTCATAGATGGCGCGCCCGTTGACGTAGAGCGATGAGCTGTTCCGCCCGCGAAGACAGAGGAGAAGGGCCCCCGAAAACGAAAGTGCTTCCTGCGTGGCGTTCACGTGAATACGGTAGTACCGCTGGCCTTCGTACGGTGGGAATTCGCCGTAGTGCTTCAGATTCCATTTTGAATCATCGTAGTCGGGCTGCGTCCAGGACGAGCTCTCAACGCTATCCGAAAACAGCCAGTCGCTGAGCAGCTCCACAGCAGTGAAAGCTACACGTTACGGGATCGGACTGCGGGATACGATAGAACGAGTACTCCCTTCTGCCGTTGTAGTCGCAAGTACCTCGCAGAACCTCAAATGCCATTCCGGCGGAGATACTGAAAAAGGAATCGAGAGGCCAGGAATCCCTCAATCTGCACATAAGAGGAGACAGAGAAAACGCACCCATCTTGAACAACTATCGTGTAACGTTGTGTCTTTAGACACAGCTTGTCATAGAATACAGTATTGTCCTTCCCATATCCATTGCAGGAGTATACAAGTGTCCCACTCTCTGATTCGTAAATGGAAAGCGATTGTGAGGAGGAGTCGTCTCGGAAGACTACAGAGAGCATGTACCCCGTTGCGTCCGGACTGCATGAGAAAACAACACCTAAACCGTAATCATCGACGACGAAACTCACTGAAACAGAGAAGAACAGCATAGATAAGCATATACAATGAAAATGCAGCAGCACAGAACGATATACTGCGAAGCGGTATCTGCGTTTTCAACAAAACACAAAGGGGAGTTTCATTGATACTGAGACGCCACTCCCGAAAGGCGTGCAGAACGGTTGTATCAAGAGAAACAAGGCATATAGAGAAAATAAACTACAAAAGGCGCATTCATGACACAGATGATCACAAGGACTACGAATACACTAACTAAAGGACAGACGGCTGAGAAAATCGTGCCATTTGGCACTTACAGTTCCATTTGGTGAACACAGGGAGGGACAGAACCGGAGAGAATAGAATAATAGTCCGCTTCCAATTGCCTATTATTCGCATTCTGCGTCGACTCCGGTTGTGCATCTGCACCGACATGCAAATACAGATCTAAAGCACCAATACCGCTGCAAGCAGATTTCTTAGAGTAGTACAGCAGTTTTGCCATCGGAACGCTGTTGTCAGACATGCCATGGCAAAACTGTGTCACCTGGATCCACTTCGAGTATGGGACAGGAGTCATACTCACATTGGGAGAAGGAGTCGTGCTCACATTGGAAGGAGTTGGAGACGGGAGGGTCGAGTCTTCAACGCTAAAGGGAGAGCGGTCCGCTTCAGACGAGGATCCGTTGGGCTGATAAGATGGGGAAGAGAGGGCATTCCCTGACACAATCGGACGATTGTCAGGTACAGAGGTATTGCTATTACTGTTGTCAACACGAGGCGCCAGTCTCCTCTTTTCTACCCATTACAACGCAATAGGTGCACTACGGCGAAAACGCTTCATTTGGTTCTCACGACATGTATTACAAACAGCGCCAATGTCCGCACTCTGTTTGCCGGTGAAGAAGCGAAGCGGCTTCGTACGATGGCATTGTGGACACACTTTCGATTTTGAGCTGGATGCCGTGGATGCGCGCGAGGAAGATGGTTTCATGCTAGGAGGCTGGCAATGGGGAAGGAAAGAGTGGAAGATATTACTCCAGTTTTTGACTTCCCCGGCGTTCCACTTTTCTAGCGTATTTGCGACTCTCTTCCTAAGTAGAGTTCAGCGCCGTTTCCATCACGAGATTGCTGCTCACAACTCCTTCTGTTTTATCGGACCCAGAAGAGGAATAACGCGATTATGGAACACAATGGAACACAATGTCTAGGAAGCGCGTTTGAGTCTCAAACAACTGCTGCTGCTATGCAGAATGCAGCGGCGGATCGGCGGGCGGTGGAAGGATCCATGAACAAACACCACGCTTAACCACACTAAACTACACACTTTCCTCCTTGTCTTCACCTGGAACAACCACCAACGCGGGAGCAGATGACTTCTTCTCCATATCCTCCGTTTCTTCGGCAGATTCGTCCACCACCACCAGCTGCGACCCCGAACTGGGAGCATCCGCCGTTTTCTCGGAGTCGGCAGCGGCCTTCGTTTCCTCCTCTATCTTCTTCAGCGCCTCCTCTCTCCGTTTCCTCTCCTCCTCCTCGTATTCCTTGATCAGCACATCCTTGGTCGCGATCCAACTGGCATACGAAATGCTCTTTGCTACAATCTACCACCTTAGGAAATGCGAGAGAGCTCTACCAACTGGGCGTATGCGGGTTTCAGATTCCCCATTTCCTTCTTGGAAAAGCCCAAGTCCGCCAGACTCTGTTTCATGTCTTGTGTAATCTAGGTGTCACGAAATGGAAACGAAAGCCACCATAAACGCCACTTTCGCTGCCTCCTTCTCCTTCTTCCCGTGAATCATATGGTCCCACACATTCTGGAGCTTGTACTTCGTCTTCGCATAGGAACTGACCGTTGAAACGTAGAGCTTGCTGTTTTTCCGCAAGCACGCCTTGTAGGTGGCCGTCGCAGACTACATATGACGGCAACACAGACGTGGGAGACGTGGAAGACATCGGATTCGGCGGAAGAAAAGGAGCCCCAGAAATCGCCTCGGAAGGACGTGCGCTTGTACACGATCTTCTGTCCCTTCACCCACAATTTGAGAAATGAGCCCGTGCAGCGAAACATGGCGCAAGTGCTTCTTTGTGATTGTCTTCAACAAGCACACAGAAATCTCTCCAACAAGCACTCTTCAACAAGCACACAGAAATCTCTCCAACAAACACCCCAAAATAACAAAGGCGATACTTCAAACATCTTTCGATGCAAAAGTAGGGTCATCACCATGGTTCGTTACTGCTTACTCCTGGTCCTTGGGAGCCTCCTCCTTGGGAGCGGCCTTCGCCTCAGCCTCCTTCTTCGCCTGCTCAGCGTAGTAGGCCTTCACCTCCTG
>ENA-UEQW01001986-UEQW01001986.1-human-gut-metagenome-genome-assembly--contig:-NODE-1986-length-16101-cov-3.806727_pt1 | contig 16101 bp, 12 predicted proteins | sample MGYA00242947_ERZ507947 | MGnify/ENA primary metagenome ERZ507947 (study PRJEB26167, sample SAMN06115421) | human gut metagenome | host: Homo sapiens | place: China:Guizhou | collected 2015-03-17... | reverse complement strand
CCCCGGTCGGACGGGGCGCGGCACAGGTTTTCTGCAATAATTCACAAATATCCAGTCGCTTTTTTGTACACCTGCACAAATCCGGCGTTTTTAAAAAAACACCTTGACATACGCCGCCGCTTGTGCTATAATAATTAGGTCACGAGGAAGCGTAGCTCAGCTGGTTAGAGCGCACGGTTCACATCCGTGAGGTCAAGGGTTCGAGTCCCCTCGTTTCCACCAATACGAAATCCGAGTCTTTGCCGGACGGCAGAGGCTCGAATTTTTTCGCACCCGTCTCACTTCCCCGAAAAGAACGCGGAACCCCCTGCACATCCCGAAGCGGAATTGTGCAGGGGGTTCCCGTATGCCGGCGCCTGCCGGGCACCGGATTTTCCCGTTACTCCAGCCGCAGCGAATCCGCCGTGAGAAACTCATGGGCGGAAACCATGGAGCCGGTCGGCACAAGGGCGGTGGCACCGCAACGGCGGCAGGTCACGCGGATCCCCTCCGGCGTGATCTCCGCCTCGTAGCGATCCTCGCTGTCGCAGGTGTCGCGATCGGACGGCGCATCACCCGGCTGGGCGGCATCCTCCGGCAAATCATCGGCGGGGCGCTCCTGTCGGTCGGGGCAGCGGCAGTACAGCTTCCCCTCCGCCTCCAGCTCCCGGATGACATACAGCACGACCTCGCGCACCTGCGGGTCGCCGAGGTCGCGCTCGTCACCGTGCAGTGCCGAGAAATCCGCAATGCCGTTCTGCTCCAGCATATCCAGCAGCTCCAGCTCGGTGCGCGCCAGCTCCGCCTTGACCCGGTTGATTTCCCCGGTAAAGCAGATATTCACGTCCGAATACGGGCACGGCAGAGTGAACAGATCGTCCGAGAAGAAAACCGCATCGCGCAGGGTAAAGGTGTGCGGCTTGGGGCAAAGCAGGCAGGGCACCGTCAACCGGACAGTGCCGTCCGCGGCGCTCTCCCGCTGCCGCACGATCTGCATCTCGCTCTTTCCGCAGGGGCATTTCAGTTTGACCATGTCGGCAGACAGTCCGAACAGCCCCACGGCACTCATCACGCCGGAGCCGCAGAAGGGGCAGCGGTACGCAACGGTGGTGTGTTTTTCTTTCAGAACCATACAGGCAAATCCATCCTTTCGGCAAAAGGGCGCCCCGGCACACGCAGCGTGCGCCGGACGGCGCAGTGGCTTCCCCGCTTATCCTATGCCGTCCGGCGGCGGCAGGTGAGGAACAGGGGGAAGCAGGAAGGGGGGAGCGGCACACCGATGCGTGTTCCGCTCCCCCACAGTATAGCAAACTTTTGTCCGACCGTGCCTTATGCGGCAGTCTCGCTCTCCGCAGGCTCGGTCGCGGTCTCGGTCCCGGTCACGCTCTCACCCTCGGAAACAGCCTCCGTAGCGGTCTCGGAAGCAGGCTCCGTGACGGCAGAAGTGCCGCCGGTGACAGTCGTCGCCGCGCCGGTGGTCTCGGCGGCGGTCGCCTGCTCGTAATCCATGGTCAGGTGGCAGGATTCCTTCATCCCGTTGTACCATGTCTGGAGGCGCTCACCGGCAACCGAGCTCTTGGCGGAAACCAGCCAGTTCTCCTCGTTCACGCCGAGGAACAGGACAGCATACGACTTGGTAACCTTGGTGTCGGTGCCGGTCGTGACCGTCACCTTATCAAAGTCGCCCTCCTTGCGGTCATCGCTGAAGAACCACTTCTCGACGGCTTCCTTGCCGGACAGTGCGCTCTTGGAAATGGAGGACTGCTCGGACGCGCCCAGCACGTCGGTAAAGACCTTGACGCGGTCGTCCTGCGATGCCGCCTTCTCGACCAGCTCGTACTTCTCAACGCCGGTGCGCTTCACCTTATCCGTGGCGCTGATGCTGCTGTCGGTATCGTCGGTCAGCTCCACATAGAAGCCCTTGCGGGTCTTCTCGGTGTCGATCTGCATGATATCCTCATCCTTGGCGATCAGGTACCAGTAGCAGTGCTTGGTGGTCGTCTCCTTGCCGTCTTTCCCGGTGGACTTGGTCTCGGTGGTGATGACCGTATGGTCGCCGCTCTTACGTCCGGCGTCGAACAGCCACTTCTGGGCATCGGTCGCGGAGGAGGCGGTGGGGTCGGCGTAGTACGACTTGCCGCTCTCGTTGACCTTGGCAAGCTCCTTCTGGATATCGGTATTCAGCGCGGTCGCCAGATTGTAGCCGGCAGTCTTGTACTTATCCTCGTCGGTCTTTTCCTCGGACGGCTTGACACCGAACGCAGGCTCCTTGTGGCCCTCGTCGCCGTGCCCTTCATCCAGGCTGTCCCAGTGCAGAATGGTCGCCAGCACGTCCTTCTTGGTCTGATCCTTGTCCGCGTCGGTAATTCCCTTGTCGGTAAAGACAGACTTGTACTTCTCGTTGTAGCTGCTGTCAAACATCTTGTCGACGATCAGCTTCTTGAGTTCCTCGACGGAGGTGACCTTCTCGGCGTCTTCCTTCCAGTCGGTGTTCTTGAGCGTGTAGGACGTGTATTTGGTGAAGTAGAAGCTGGACTTGTTATCCTCGCGGTACTTCTTCGCGTCCTCCTCGGTGACGGCGTTCTTCAGCTCCTCCACCTTCTGCTCGTAGTACTTGTTGGCAAGCATGGTCATCTCAATGACATCCTGCACGTCGCCCTTGCTGACGCCCTCGCCCATGCACGCCTTGATGTAGGCGGACAGCGTCTGCCCGTTGGAGTCGGCGCCGCTCCGCAGCGTCTCCATGTTGATATAGGCGATGTTCTTGAGCGCGTCCTTGTCGCTGCGCTCCTCCTTGCTGAGCGAAACGCCGGCGGCGCGGGCACCCTCGCAGTAGATAAGCAGGTTCTCCGCCTGGCTGTAAGCAAGCGAATCAAAGTTATACTTGTTCATATGCGCCGAAGCATAGCCGCTCGGGTTGTTCTTGTAAGCCGAGAGATCACCGAAGTAATCGGTGTAATAGCCTCTCAGCCCGTAGGAGTAGTACATACAGTTGTAGTACAGGCTCTGATAAATATTCTGCTCCTGCTGATACTTCAGAACCTTGATCTGGTTCTTGCTCAGGGAGTAATTGTCGGTTTTGGCGGCGGTGCTCATGCGTCCGACGATGCCGAAGCTGTTGATGACGCTGTACACCAGAATGAGCGCGGCAACTGCCAGCAGAACGATCAGCAGAACCGTTGTCGGGGAACTTTTTGTCTTGTTGTTTTTCGCGGCGGTCTGATTCATGAGTGAGAAGTCCTCTCTTTCTGTCCGCACGGCGCAAAGAGGGGGGATCCCTTTCTGCGGGGGGCGGGTGTTTGCGCTGTCCGCCCCACGGGGACGGACAGCGGATAATGCTCCTATTATACCTTGCGTTCGTGTTGTTTTTATGAATGAGTCGTGAATTGGTATAAAATTTTGCACCGTTCTGCCGGATATTCTGCCCGGCAGGGGGCTGCGTCACGGAAAAATACCGTTTGGGACACCGGCACAGGGGCGCCGATCCGGCTCAGACATCCATCACGATGGGCAGGATCATGGGCTTGCGCTTGGTCCGGGTGTACAGGAAGCGGGTGATATCGTCCTTGATGCGGTTCTTGATCTCGTACCAGTCGCACCCGTGACGGTCGATGCAGCTGTTGATGGCGGCGGCGGCGATGCGGCGCACCTCCTCCATCAGATCCTCCGACTCCCGCACGTACACGAAGCCGCGCGAGACAATATCGGGACCAGACACCAGCTGTCCGGCGTTCTCGTCCACCGTGGCGACCACGACAATCAGACCGTCCTGCGACAGGTGCTTGCGGTCGCGCAGGACAATGTTGCCGACGTCGCCCACGCCGTATCCGTCCACCAGCACGATGCCGGCAGGCACGGTGCCGCCCCATTTCGCGCCCGCCTCGTCGATCTCCAGCACCTTACCGATGTCGGAGATGAAGATATGGTCGGAGGGAATGCCCATGGACAGCCCCAGCTCGCGGTTGGCGGCAAGGTGCTTGTACTCGCCGTGGACAGGCATGAGGTAGCGCGGGTGCACCAGCCCCTGCATGAGCTTCAGTTCCTCCTGGCAGGCGTGACCCGACACGTGCACCTCGACAGAGGAATCGTTGATGACCTGCACGTCCATCTTGGCAAGCTCATTGATGATGCGTCCGACCAGCTTCTCGTTGCCGGGAATGGCGGAGGCGGACAGCACGACCAGGTCGGAAGGACCCAGCGTGACCTGATTATGATCCCCGAACGCCATGCGGTAGAGTGCCGACATCGGCTCGCCCTGACTGCCCGTGGTGATAAGCGTCAGCTGATCCGGGCGGTACTGGCGGATCTCGGAAATGTCGATCAGCACGCCAGCCGGCACCTTCATGTAGCCCAGCTCCACGGCGGCGGCGACGATATTGATCATGCTCCGCCCCGTGACGGCGACCTTGCGCCCGTGGCGGGCGCTGATGTCAATAATCTGCTGGACGCGGTGGACGTTGGAGGAGAAGGTGGCAATGACGATGCGCTTCTCCGGGTTCATGGTGAAGATCATCTCCAGCGACTTGCCCACCTTCTTCTCGGAGGGGGTATGCCCGGGGCGCTCGGCGTTGGTGGACTCGCACATCAGCATCAGCACGCCGTCCCGTCCCAGCTCGCCCAGCCGGGTGATGTTCATCATGTCGCCGTCGATCGGCGTCAGATCCAGCTTGAAGTCGCCGGTATGCACCAGCATTCCCAGCGGGGTATTGATGGCAAGCGCGCAGGCGTCCGCAATGGAGTGGTTGACGTGGATGAATTCCACGGTGAAGGACGCCCCCAGCCGGATAACGTCTCCCGCCTTGACACAGCGCAGATCCGCCTTCCACGGCAGGGTGTGCTCCTGCAGTTTGTTTTCGATGATGCCCAGCGTCAGCCGGGTGCCGTAGATCGGCACCGACAGCTTCTGCAGGATGTAGGGGATCGCACCGATGTGATCCTCGTGACCGTGCGTCAGCACGATGCCCCGGACGCGGTCGCGGTTGTTCTCCAGATAGGTGATGTCCGGAATGACCAGGTCGATGCCGGGCATTTCGTCCTCATCCGGGAATCCGATGCCGCAGTCCACCACCAAGATGTCATTGCCGTACTCGATGACGGTCATGTTCTTTCCGATCTCATTCAGACCGCCCAGCGGGATGATGCGCAGCTTTGCCTTGGGGATGTAGGCAAGCTCGCCGCCCATGCGCCGCACGTGCAGGGTACTGCCCTCATGCCGCAGAATCTCGGCATCCCGGACGATGGAGTCCGCAGAGCTGACCACCATCGGAACATTGCGCCGTCCGCGCCCGCCGGAGCGGGGCTTGCGGGACTTATCCGCCGCCGGTGCGGCATTCTGCGCCCCTCTTGCGTTCGGCACAGTCTGTGCCGCGCTCTGCGTGTTCTGCGCGCTCTGCGTGTTCTGCGCATCGGATGCCGGCTTCTGCGCGGCGGGCTTGCGGCCGCGGCGCGCGGGTGCCTTGGCGGGTGCCGCGGCGGGCTGCTTGACTGCGTCTGTGCCGGTCGCCTCGGCGGCAGGCTTGCTCTGTGCGCCGGACTTGCCGGTTCCCTTGGGGCGTCCCGGACGGCGACCGGGCTGACGGCCGGGCTGGCGCCCGGGCTTTTTCCCGGCGGATGCGTCCGCGTCGGGTGCAGGGGCGGCGGAGGGAGCGTCGGCTGCCGGCGCATCGGCGACCGGCGCGGTCTGCTCGTTCAGGCGGATCTCGGGCGAACCGAGAATGTCACGGGAGCCGCTCCACAGTCCGTCGGACTGCTCCTGTGCCGGACGGCGGGCGGGACGGCGGCGGGGATTGGGGCGGCGACGGGACTTTTCCGGCTTTGCGGCGGCGTCCGGTGCGGCTGTCCCCTCCGGGGCGTTCCGGTCAGGCGTATTGTTATTGGTATTCTGATCCATACTGTTTCCTTTCCTGTGGAGGTGCCGAATTCATGAGCACCTCTGAATATTCAGCAGGCGGCGCGTATCGTGGGCGCCGCCGGAAGCCGGGTGCGCCAGCAGCACGCCCGGCGGGCATTTATCCTCCGGTGACGGGAGAAAACGCCGAAACGGCGCAGACGCCGGCGGCATCTGCACCCTTGCCGGCGCGGTACGGGGAAAACCCTTTTCCGGACACGGCAAAACAAGACCCTTCCGGTGCCAGTCTGTACACCGGGGAGAGCCTTGGGAGATCGGTCGCCTGCCCCGTTGCGCAGCGTGCGGGAGCGGCAGGAACCCCTCTCTCTCTGTATGTTATGCTTTGGCGGGGCACGTGCCCCCGAGTGACAGCGCGGAACGGGCGGGGGACAGCGCGGGGAGTGGTTCCCGCACCGTCGTGCCGAACCCCTTTACGACCCGGGTCCGGCTGCTGCCGCCTGTACCTGACGCTGCCGTTCCGGCTCCGGCGGAACCGGGGAACCCTTCCCCGGCGACAAACTCCGGCGGTACAGAACCGCCCCGCGAAGCCGTATCCGAACACAAACATCGCCTTATTATACACCCGCCGCGCCGTTCTGTCAACAGGCAGTTTCGAACGCATCCCGAAACGGCGGAAAGTTTGTGCAATCCGGCGATGCGCCGTTCCGATCCTGCGTGCAATTCGGGCATTTTTTCGGCGGCTGCTTACGGCAGCAGGTGCAGCAGGCTGACCGCTCCGCCCCCGCACAGCACCCCGAGCAGGAACCACAGTCCCCGGACGATGCCCTGCCGCCGCAGGAACGGCAGGTGCCGTCCGGCAGGTTGTCTGTGCGCGGCGGTGTTCCCTGCCCCGGCGATGCGCTCGTCTCCGTCGGCGGGGGCTGTGCCGGTATCCGTGCCCCCTGCCGGCGCCGCGGCGGCGAGACTGCGCTCGATGATGCGGTTCGCCTCCCACAGCATATCCTCCTTGCACGCCGGACGTCCCGTGCGCGGCTTGCGCACGACAAAGTACGCCTCCTCAAAGAGCCGGCTGTCATGCGTCCGGATCACGATCATCTGTTTCTGCGCGCCTCTGAGCATACTCTACCTCCTGTGCCGTGCTTTGTAACACAGTATGCGCCGTGCGGTGCTGTGTTAAACAGAAACCGGCAGCGGCGGAAAGTTTTTGCGTTTTTTCCGGCGGCAGGGTGTACGGCTGGCGGAAACCGGCAGACAAAAGAGGACTGCCGCGCGCAATGCGAGGCAGTCCTCCGGAGAGGTTCACGGGAAAATCAGGCCTGAGCCGCGTCCTTCTTGTAGCCGATGTTCTTGGGCTTGGAGGCGTCGAAGGTCAGGTTGCAGATGGAAGCCACGAGCTGGTAGATTCCGAAGGTCACGATTGTAAGCAGGATGTAGCAGCCGGTGCGGGATGTCCAGCCCTCTGCCTTCAGGGAAGAGTGGTTGATGATGAGACTTCCGATCCATCCGAGGAAGAAAGTCAGGAGGAAGCGTGCGAGATTCTTGTTTTCCATTGGGTTAACTCTCCTTTACTGTATTGTCCGGTTAGTATAGCACGATTTCACCAGCTTGTCAACATATTTTCGGGAAAATGTCACATTTTTCGCAAGAAATTATTACTGTGGTGGGGAGATGTGCCGCGCCGTTGCCGGCTCGGTCTGCCGTTGGGGCACCAGGCGGGGGCTTGCCTTTTTGGTTACCCGCCGCCCCTGCCTTTAGCTTGCGTTTCTGCCCCCTTCCCCCCGACCCGCGCTCGCAGAGCGCTCTTCCCGGCGGGAAGGGGGAGCCCAAGGTTATTTCATGCAAGGGGCTCCGCCCCTTGCATCCCCAGGGCTGAACCCACGGGTTGCCGCAAAACCGATAGAACCGCCTTTCTATTGGCAGTGCCGGCAGCCAAGGAGAGGGGGGACCGGGGGAGAGGAACTTCGGCGTTTGAGATGGTCCTCTCCCCCGGGGCAGGAATAGCAAGTGCCGCCGGGGTTCAGCCCCCCGGGTGCCACAGTGACAAGGTCAGCCAGTCCCGCCGTCCCCGGTTCATGCAAAGTCAGCTACACCCGTACTGCGCCGCCATCATGGACAGAATCTCGTCACGGGTCGGGGCGGACACAGCTGCTCCCAGCCGCGTGACAGACAGCGCGGCGGCGGCATTGGCAAACCGCAACGCCCACTCCGGATCGCGCCCCTCGGCAACCGCCACGGCAAGCGCCCCGTTGAAAGTGTCGCCGGCGCCGGTCGTTTCCACAGCCTGCACCCGAATGCCCGGCACCGTGACTTCCCACGTGCCGTCCGTCCAGTACGCGCCCCGGTGCCCCAGCGTGATAACCACGTTCCGGATGCCCTTGCCCAGCAGGACGCGCGCAGCACGGCGGACGCTCTCCCCGTCGGTGATTCCGATCCCACTGCAGCCGCCTGCCTCGGTTTCGTTGGGCGTGAACCAGTCGATGCCGCACAGCAGTTCATCCGGCAGGGGCTGCCACGGCGCGGGATTCAGCAGGAACGGCTTGCCCGCCGCCTGCGCCAGCCGCTTCGCCTCCGCTACGGCGGAAAGATCAATCTCCAGCTGAGTCAGTACGGCGTCCGCATCGGCGAAATCCGCCTCCGCCGCCCGGACATCCTCCGCACCGATGTTCCGGTTGACGCCCGGAATCACCAGAATGCGGTTCTGCCCGTCGCGCTCGTCAATCTCGATCAGCGCACAGCCCGTTTCCGCCGTTCCGTCCTCGCGGATGTATCGGTCACGGAAGCCCTCGGCGGCAAAATGCCTGCGCAGAGTCTCGCCGAACACGTCCTGCCCGACCCGCGTGATGAACCACGCGTCCGCGCCGGCGCGTGCCGCCGCCGTCATCTGATTGCATCCCTTTCCTCCGATTCCTATGTGCAGGCTGCTGCCCATCACCGTCTCGCCTGCCGCCGGCAGGTGCGGCGCAAACCCGGTCAGGTCTGCGTTGCTGCTGCCCGGGACTATGATCTTGACCTTTTTTGTGGTGCTCATGGTATCGTTCCTTTCTGCATGGGTCTTTTACTTCAGATACTTTTTTCTCCACCCTGTCTCCCATGTCAGCAGGGCTTTGTCGTGTTTCTTATAGTCGTAGTCCGCCTGAAAACCGCCATCGCTGTTCACTCGGATAGTCAGCACGGTCCAACGCTTGGAAGCAGGCAGTGCGGCGCGTTCCGGTGCCAGAACCTTGTTGATAGCAATAAAGGCACGCAATATCTTTTTCTCGGAAGGCTTTTCCAGCCGGAAGCAATCCGTATACCTGCCGGTTCCTGTGTCAATGTAATATTTCATGCTGTAGCTATCCATCGAATACTCGGCGTAAAAGATGACCTTCTCCCACTTTTTCGGGAGCAGCTCCTCCAGTATCTCAAACACTTCCTGATATACGTTGTCCATGGAAAATCTCCCCGTCAAACGCCGTTCTGGAATATTCTGACTCCCTTTACACCGTCAATAACATACTTGCCGATAAGCTCTGTCGGTCTGTGGGACGTGCCTTCGTAATGCAGTTCAACTTCGACATAGACGGTTTTGCCGGCTTTCAGTGCCGCAAGCAGCTCGTTTTCCCACTGCCGGTATGCCCCACGGTTCAGCTTTGCATCCATCGGTATCAGGTTATCAAGCGTTTCCTCCCCGCCAAGCTGATGCCCGATAATATGCCCCCGCTCGTCTCCCGGCAACTCGCTGCCTTGCCCGACTTCGTGTATGGACGGCATTGCTTTGCGCGGCTCTTTCGACTGCTTCAAAAAGAGCTTGGCTCTTGCCTGCCGACCGAGTTCATCCTTTTCGACTATAAATCCCAGTTTCGGATAAGCACCGGACAGGTTGAACTGCACATCAAACTGATTCAGCCCGGTATACACCAGATAGGACGAAATCGAGGCGGAGCCGAATCCGACAAGGGTTCCCAATGCATTGCTGCCCGTCACCTTGGCTACAACCTTTTTTACGTACTTGCAGACCAACCCGGACGCTACGCCGGTAGCAGTGGTCTTTGCCAGCTGTACCAGCGCGGCGCGGGCAACAGCCCCGACAGTTCGGAACACGTTCATCCCCGTAATCCGCGCAAAATTGAGAGCCTGTGCGACCGGCTTCATCACCCCCGCCACCATCGTTGTGGAAATGCCCCAGATGTGGTATACGAGCGTGGCAATCCGATCGTCCCCGATGACCTTTTTGAACAGCGCCAGAACCGGGTTCTCTGCCTCGGTGACATCCCCTTTTGCTCCGTAGTATACGTCCTGCATCCCTTCCAGCATATTGGAAATGTTATACACGATAGAGCAGGCACCGGTGGTGATGACAATGACCGGCACCACCAGAACCCCGTTCTGCACACAGAAAGCGACCGTCGCAACCGTTCCGGTCACCTTCATTGCCGTCATCATCCCGGTTCCGAGCGCGCACACCAGCCCGTTTGCCATGCGCTCCGCATCGGCAGGCGCATCGGAATCAAACAGATGTGCCTGCCCGGCAGCGTCCAACCGAACCAGCGGACTGTCCCCGATTGAAACTTTTTCGAGCAGTCCCGTGGCATATCCGGCAACGGCAGAATACCCTTTCGTTATTTTTTCGCACAGTCCGTCCAGCACATTGTTGTCCAGAACCAGCAGGGAGGACAGCTCCGTTCCGGTATGTTCCACGTAATCTGCCACAGAGTTGGCGGCATCCGCTGCGGCAGCAAATCTTTCCGGGCTTTCCGCATACAGCTTTTCGATCTCGCTTCCGGCAGGTGCCGGGCTGATGACTTTACCGGCGTCAAAATCATAATTTTCTATGGTGCTGTCATAGGCGGACGCATCGTTGTCCTGAAAGCGTATTTCCGCCACATAGTTGCCCGTCTGGCGGAAGGTAAAGTAGACATTGTCCTTGACTCCGCCAAAGTCAGGCAGGCGGGCATACTCCTGCACAACGAAGGTTTTCGCCTGCTCCCCATCAGCAGCGGCAGAGACCGCAATCAAGCCCGTCTCGACCATCCGCTCTGTAATGCGGACATCGGTGTATGTATCGGAAACCAACTGCAGGAATCCGCAGGAGTAAATCGTCTCCCCGTCCTCCTCCAGGAAAACAGCGTCCTTGGTGAAAATCAGCCCGCCGTAGACGTGACCCTTATAGTACACCCCGCCATTGTAGACTGTATAGCCCCGTTCTGCCAGTAGGGAGCTGATATAGTAAGGCACAAAAAGCTCCGACTTGGCGGTGGCATAGGGTGCGTAATCCTCCACATCGGATACGGAGATGTCATCAATATCGGTCAGTCCCTCAAGGAATTCTTTCCCGTCTCCGATCAGTTCCGCCGCCTTATCACTCGCCGATGCGTATGCGTCTGAAGCCCAATCGGATGCGGCATCGTAGACATATACTGCCTTATTCTTGGCAGTTCCGTAGGCTTTGGTCGCGGCATCCTTTGTCGAAGAAAACAGGCTGCTTGCCTTGGTCTTGACGGTATTCCATGCTCCGCTGATTCCGTCCGGCAACGAGCCGGACATGGCGCATCCGGTGAACAGCAGTAAAGTGGCAACAGCGAGTACCAACGCAATAATTCGCTTTTTCATTTTCTTCCCTTTCTCAAATGAACAGATTCGTTATTTGACAATTTGAAAAGCAATTCCGGATCTTTCTTCCCTTGACCGCAGGCTGACCCTGACGCCACTGTCCCCCGACAAAACACGAAAAATCTCAAAGTACAGTCCGCCGGGGGGCTGCCGCCTGTGTCACTCCACTCTCACCCGCAGGGTAAACCGCCGCGATGCGTGCGGCGGCAGGGAGGCAGGATAGCCGTGCGCCTCGGCTTTGTCGGGCGCGTCGTAGGGAGCGGTGCAGCATTCCAGCGCAATGTTGTAGTAATCTCGGAAGGCGCCGTTATTGATCCAGATGCCGACATAGGGAACCGCGGCAGAGGCGGAATCTGCCCGGTAATCCAGCGTAAAGCTGTGCCCGGACGCCGTGTACATACCGGTGAGCCAGCCTGCCGGCGTGGGCTGGGTGTAGTAATACTTGTAGGCGGCGCCGGTGCCGGGGGCATAGCCGGTCAGACGGTCAAGCGGGAGCGCATCGGCAGGCGCGGCGCCGAACATATAGTCCACCGGCGCGTCGGCGGGGAACGGCGTGCGGATGCGCAGATCGTCCTGCCCGCGGAGCATACAGTGCGCAGCCCACAGGCAGGGGAAGGCAACATCGCCCCGGTTGGTCAGCGTGTAGGTCAGCGCCAGCGCGCCGTCCGCCTCCGCGCGCACCTCCTTGCAAAAGGACACCGGGAACAGGCGGGAATCCGCCCGGAACGCAACGCCGTCCGGCAGCTCCTCCACCGTCATCGGCAGGCGGCAGACCTCGCCGTGATCCGGCAGTGTCATGCCCGCATAGCGCCCGGCGGGCGGCGTGTACGGGTCAATGGTGGGGAACATATCGTCCCACGAGGCACACTCGGATTCAATGTACCTGCCGTCATACGCCAGCCGGGCGTAGGCGGGCGCGGGATTCTGGCAGAGAAACTCAAAGCCGTCCGACGCCGTCAGGGACGCCAGCTTGCCGCCGTCCTCCGGCAGGAACAGCGCGCGCAGGGCGCCGGTTTCGACGCGGAGCGCGGGACGCCCCTTGTATGTATCGGGGCAGAAGGGGAATCGGGCAGACATACAGTCTCCCTCCTTTCGGTTTTTCCGGGAGCGCCGCTCCGGCGGCGTTCCGCTGATCTTGGGCAATGCCGCGCCATGCACGGCTGCCGCTGTCGCCATGGCGGCAGAAAAGCAGGTCAGTTCAGGATATCTCCCGCGCCGACGTCAAAGCCGCGCCGGACCGCATCGCGCAGGAGCGGGTGCTCCCCGAGCGTCGGGTCGGATGCGAGCAGGGCGCGGGCATCGCCGAAGGCGCGATCCATCAGCCCGGCATCGTTCCAGCCCTCCGCCAAACGGAAGCCGCCGCTCTGCCGGATGCTCCCGCCTGCGGCAGGCGCGAGGAAATCACCGGGACCGCGCTGTGCCAGATCCTGCTCCGCAATGCGGAAGCCGTCATAGGTCGTGCGCATGACCTCCAGCCGGGCGCGCGCCGCGTCCCCGCCGCCCGCCCGCACCAGGATGCAGTAGGATTTCCGGTTGCCGCGCCCGACGCGTCCGCGCAGCTGATGCAGCTGGGACAGACCGAAGCGCTCGGCGTTCTCCACGATCATCAGGCAGGCGTTGGGGACGTTGACTCCCACCTCAATAACGGTGGTCGAAACCAGCACCTGCACCTCTCCCGCCGTGAACGCCTGCATGATGCCGTCCTTTTCCGCCTGCTTCATCCTGCCGTGGACAAAGCCGATGCGCAGATCGGGCAGGCGTTCCGCCAGCTCCGCCGCGTACTGCACCGCCGCACGCAGCGGCGGCAGAGTCGGCGCGGGCGGTGTCGCGGCGGCAAAATCCGCCGTCAGCGGGATAAGTCCCGCCTCGTCCGCCTCCTCGGCGCCCTCCGCCTGCTCCACGGCGGGGCACACGATGTACACCTGCCCGCCCGCCGCCACGTTCTTGCGGATGAAGGCGTCCAGTCGGGCACGGTAGCTCTCGTCCACCACGAAGGTGTCCACCCGCTGTCTGCCGGGCGGCATCTGGTCGATGCGCGAGACGTCCAGGTCGCCGTACAGCACCAGCGCCAGCGACCGGGGGATCGGCGTGGCGCTCATGCACAGCAGGTGCGCATGGCGGTTCTTGTCGGACAGCGCCGCCCGCTGATTGACGCCGAAGCGGTGCTGTTCATCGGTCACGACCAGCGCGGGCGCGGCAAAATCCACGCCTGCGGACAGCAGTGCCTGCGTGCCGATGACAAAATCCAGCCGTGCCGCCGGATCCGGATCCGCCAGCGCCGCCCGGATTTTGCGCTTGCGTGCGGCTGTTGTCGCGCCTGTCAGCAGTTCGCCCCGGATGCCGATACGGGCAAACAGCGGAATCAGCTCGGCGGCGTGCTGGGCAGCCAGAATACCGGTCGGCGCCATGATCGCCGCCTGCCGCCCCGACCGGACTGCCACATACACCGCCGCCGCCGCGCAGACCGTCTTGCCGCAGCCGACGTCGCCGACCAGCATCCGGTTCATGGCGGTGCCGCTCGCCATGTCGTGCCGGATTTCGGCAATGGTACGCTCCTGCGCGGCGGTCAGCTGATAGGGCAGCAGGGCGCGGAACCCGGCAAAAGTCTCCTCGCTGACACAGCAGACCGGCGCCCCGCCGACACGTGCGCCCCCGCCCTGCATCCCCAGTCCCAACGCGAAGCGGAAGAACTCATTAAACGCAAGGCGTGTCTTGGCGGTGTGCAGGGACTGGAAATCCGGCGGGCAGTGGACGGTGCGCAGGGCAAAGGCAAGCGTACACAGCCCCTCCCGCTCCCGGATGTCCTCCGGCAGCGGATCCTCCATCCGCGCGATCGCCGGCATCGCCTGCCGGATCAGCCCGGAGATCAGTTTGTTGCTCAGCCCCTCGGTCAGCGGGTAGACCGGGAACAGCGGGGGCAGTGCGCTCCCCTCGGTGTACGGTTCAAAGGCGGGGTTGGTCAGCGAGAAGCCGCGCCCCGTGCGCTCCACCCGCCCGAAAAAGCGGAACACCGCCCCGATCGGAAAGCTGTCCGCCAGGTAATCCTGATTGAAAAAGGCGACCTCACAGGTTCCGCTGTCGTCAAATGCCCGGAATTTCAGCAGAGTCATGCGATTCTTCAGGCGGCTCCGGCGCGGCGCGGTGGACACGGTCAGAATGACCGCCTGCCGCGCGCCGGCGCGTGCCGGCTCCTGCGTCCCGGCAAGGCTGACCACGTCGCCCCGGTTCTCATAGGCGCGCGGGAAGTGGAACAGCAGGTCGGATACGGTGTGCAGTCCCAATCGGGCAAGCTGCTCCGCCCGCTTCTCGCCCACACCCGGCAGGCGGAGCAGCGGTGCCGCAAGTAATGCATCCACGTTGCGTTTCTCCTTTTCGTTCATTCGTTGGGCGGAAGGGCGTTGGGGCGCCTCCGAAACCTCACCGCGCGGGGACCGTGCCGGACACGGTCAGCTCGCCCAGCTCAACCCCGGCATAGACTCCGTTGAACAGCCACGAGGCGGAAACCCCGACCGCCTCGCCGGACGGCACCTTCACCGTGTGCGAGAACAGCACGGTCTCGGTCACCCGCGTGTTGTCCGTGATGGTAATCCGGTCTGTGGAAAAGGTCACGCTCTCCTGCCCGCAGGTCAGTCTGCCGAGATTCTGCCGCTCGCTCACCTCCAGGCTGTAAGAGGACAGCAGGACGGTCAGCTTCAGGCTGTCTGTCCCGTCCGTGCCCGCCGTGCGGGTATAGTCCAGCAGCAGGCGCAGTCGGGCGGAGCTGTCGGAGGAAAACCGCCCCTCTGCCCCGTCCGGCAGGCTGTCCGGCGCGGCAGAGGCGGAGGTTCCGCCGCCTGCGGCTTCGCCCCCGGCATAGCCGGACACCGCGACTGTCCCGGCGGCGGTCTGCGTATCCTTCGGATCAATCAGAATGACCGAGCAGGACGCAAGTCCTGCCGCCAGCGCGACCGCCAGCACCGATGCGACTGCCTTTTGCAGGTATTTCATGTTCATGGGGCTCCTTTCATTCCTGCGTGCGCAGGCTGTCGGCGACCGCCGTGGCAAGTCTGTCGCAACGCTCATTATAGGGATGTCCGGCGTGCCCGCGCACCCAGACGAATGTCACGGTATGGACATCCAGCAGGTCGAGCAGTCTTGCCCAGAGGTCTGCGTTAAGTGCGGGGGATTTATCCGCCTTGCGCCATCCGCGCGCGCGCCACGCCTTCGCCCATCCTTTCTCGATGCCGTTGATGACGTACTGCGAGTCGGAGGTCAGCGTCACGGTGCACGGCTCCCGCAGGGCGGACAGTGCGGCGATGACGGCTGTCAGCTCCATGCGGTTATTGGTTGTTGTCCTCTCGCCTCCGGACATCTCCTTTTCGGTTGTTCCGTAGACCAGAATTGCGCCCCATCCTCCGGGGCCCGGGTTTCCGCGGCACGCGCCGTCGGTGTAAATGTTTACCTGTTTCATGGGTTGTTTCCGTCCGTTTGTGGTTTTTGCGGTTTTTTTTGGGGGGGGAGGGGGGTATGGCGGCTTTGGTCGCCGGATATTTCTGCCGCGTCATAGGTTTCTTGCCCCTATCCCCCCTGCTCGCGCTCGCAGAGCGTTCTTCCCGGCGGCACTGGCTGTCCCTGCCCCGGGGGAGAGGACCATCTCAAACGCCGAAGTTCCTCTCCCCCGGTCCCCCCTCTCCTTGGCTGCCGGC
>ENA-UEQW01001979-UEQW01001979.1-human-gut-metagenome-genome-assembly--contig:-NODE-1979-length-16137-cov-4.768991_pt1 | contig 16137 bp, 10 predicted proteins | sample MGYA00242947_ERZ507947 | MGnify/ENA primary metagenome ERZ507947 (study PRJEB26167, sample SAMN06115421) | human gut metagenome | host: Homo sapiens | place: China:Guizhou | collected 2015-03-17... | reverse complement strand
TTGGGCATTTTTTGAAAGTTGTTTATGACGATGATTATGAAAACGGGGCTTTGTGGATAAAAGTACGGAAACTCAAGGCCTCATCCTATTGAAATCTCCGTCATTTTAGAGTAAAATGAGGTAGATAATTCTGAAATGAGGTAGATAACATGAGAGCTTTTGATTATATAAAAGAGCCAGAAAAGTTGCTTACTCCTGAAATTGTGCAGATGATTGGAAAAATTCATGAGCACAAAGGTAAGCAAGAGCTATTTTTGGAAGCTAATATTGATGAATTGAAAACCCTTCTTGAAGTCGCTTTGATTCAAAGTACAGGTGCTTCTAACCGTATTGAGGGTATTTATACAACAGATAAGAGATTGGAAGAATTGGTCAGCCAAAAGGCAGAACCAAGAAACCGATCTGAGCAGGAAATCTCAGGTTACCGAGAGGTGCTTTCTACAATCCACGAAAGCTATGAGTATATTGTGCCCAGACCTAATATTATTTTGCAGCTTCATCGTGATTTGTATTCCTACGCCGGTTCCGGTGGAGAATATAAAAATGCTGATAATGTAATTGCAGAAACAGATGCAGAAGGTCACCAGAAAGCAAGGTTTATTCCGGTTCCTGCCTTTCAGACTGCGGAAGCTATGGATGAATTGTGCAGACAGTTTTTAGAAGCATGGAATACTGATAAAATTGATAGATTACTTTTGATACCTATGTTTATTCTGGATTTCCTCTGTATCCACCCTTTCAATGACGGAAATGGACGCATGAGCCGTTTACTGTCGCTTCTTTTGTACTATAAGGCAGGATATATTGTAGGAAAATATGTCAGCATGGAAATGTTGATTGAAAAAACAAAGGAAACTTACTATGAAGCATTGCAGGCAAGTTCGACAGGATGGCATGAAAATGAGAACAGCTATGAGCCTTTTATTAAGTATTATCTGGGTATCATGTTGAAAGCATATAATGAATTTGAAAGCCGTGTAGAACATTTAAAGAACCGCACTCTTTCTAAGCCCGAAAGAATTATAGCGATGATTGATCAGAAAGTTGGTAAAATCACAAAGAAAGAAATTATGGATGCTCACCCTGATATAAGCAAAACTACGGTGGAACGCACTCTGGCAGATTTAGTTAAGAGTGAGTACATTGCGAAGGTCGGTTCAGGTCCGGCTACAGGATATGTAAAAATCTGATATGTAATGACTCTTGTCAAGTACAAATTAACAGAAATCACTGCTTTATTTAGTTGTTTCTGAAGGCACCCGGAAAGAGCCTCGGAGTATCAGTTCCCGGCCTTGGCCACTCTGATATACGTGGATTGGTTACCTACAGGTCAATGGTCCGCCGTGAGCTCTACCGTCTAATTGCGTGGATCACAGATTGCTCTGTGCCGACATAGATTTATCGTAGATAGCTCGAACCTTGAAATGGCCGAAGCCCTTTCAGGATGTCTTCAGTTGTTGCTTTGTATTGGCCAGATGTACGTGGCATAAGCCATCTTACATCTGCTTGATTACCCACTATAACAGCGGGATGATGATGTCAAGGCTGCGAAGCACCGCCACAGGCGGCTTGGTCTTGACAGTAGCAGCGTGATGTTATACCCCTATATCAGGCAATGTTATCTGTCATCATGCCCCACATGAAGCATGCGAGTTCCCTTGCGATTGCTGTTTTGGCTACATTGTGTTTCTTGCATTTATTAAGTACCATCTTGTAGTATCGACGTCTTAGACGCTCGTTAGCTTTGTCAGCATAAGCGATGACCGCAGGCGTATTCCCTGACTGACGGGCTTTCAATTCTTTGGATTTGAAACCAACCTGTCCTCTTGCATAGCATTGTGACACTTCTGTTAGGAGTAACCGTACATGCCTGTTTCCTGCTTTGGTGATTCCAAGTCTGTTCTGATCATTACCGCTGGAATCCTCACCAGGGACAAGACCGAGGTAGGAAGCAAAGTGCTGAGCAGAGGCAAAGCGGTTGAAATCGCCGACTTCTACCAGAACAGAAAGCGCAGTATGTGTCTTCACACCGATGAAGCAACAAAGCTTTTTCACGGCTTCCTTGTATTCATCCTGTGTGGAAAGCTCCTCAATACGTTTATCCAATCGCTCAAGCATTGTAGTAGGAGCGAGAATAATACATTTTACATTGTTCGCCGTTAATTGGTGATACAAAGTATAACCGAGGCAACCAGCCTCATAACCGCATATGAAGTTAGCATCGTCTCCGTAGATGGTTCTAAGAAACTCCAGATAATTCAGAACTTTTTTGTAATCAGCCTCTGTCCTCTGGTAGTGAGAAGCCTTTTCAGCTTCAATTGTGTAAGAACAAAGCGAAAAACTTTCCTTGTGAACATCCATTCCTACGTAAACTCTCATTTTTGACAGTTGATTAGTTAATAAAGTGCCACAATCCCTGTAAATACAAGGGGTGTGGCACTTTTATCTGCATACACGAAATATAGTAATGTTTTATCTCCGCTTACTTTTTTTCTGAATTCCTTTTATTTTCCGTTTTGTTATGAATTGATAGTCCGTTCTGAATCCGCAGGTTTCATGGAGATCGTCAGTGATTTCCTGACGCTCATATACCGGCATGAAGCCCTGTTCTTCTATATCCGTAAATTTTATGTCTTTTAAAGTGTGAAGTAATTGTTCTGTGGTATAAGTCCCTTTCAAGGAGCGGTTTAATAACCGGAAATGTAACAGAGCAAGAAAACAGGTAAGAAAATGAGCCTTAATTCGGTCTTCACGGTTTAAGTAAACGGGTCTGGCTTTAAAGTCTGTTTTCATAGTTCTGAAACAGTCTTCAATCTGCCATCTTCCTTCACTGACTTTTAAGATATCTGCAACGTTATCATCAAGCAGGTCTGTACATACCGCATAAAGCCCGTCATACATTTCTTCTTCAGCAATCTTATCCGTATCGAGATAATAGTGGATCTTAGCTTTTTCTCCTTCGTTGGTTACAGCTACCTTATTTACAAATCTTGCAGGATCATTTGGATTTTTGCGCTGTTTTTTTAGAGAGCCATTTGCAACCATTTTTTCTGCCCGACAGATCTGCTCCGCACGGATGGATTTCTGATAAGCGGCATATTTAGGGGAGTAGGTTATGATCAATCTTTGATCCAGTTTTTTTGTTGTAAATGGTTCGTCTTTATAATAAAGCTGGTTCTTGTCATCATCTGTCAGTTTTGTGAGGTCAACAGGTTTATCATCTGAGAGACGTTTAAAGCCAGTTTTCTTTAAAGCCCATGCCCGGTCTTCAGCAGGCAGCTTTTTGATGGACTGAGTGACAATAAATGCCCTCTGTCCCATGTGATTAAGAACACGGTTATCCTCAGAAGCAAGTCCGGCGTCACTGCAATAGATAAACTTATCACAGCCGAATTGTTGGAGAATCTTTGTTTCTAAAGGTTTTAAGGATTTCTGCTCATTTTGGTTTCCAGGAAAGAGTGAGAAAGCCAAAGGTATTCCGTCACCATCCGTAAAGAGACCCATTTGAATAATGGGATTCGGACGGTGCTCTTTGCTTTTTCCGTATTTTTTATCTCCATTTTCCTGTTCGATTTCAAAGTAGTAGTTTGTGCAATCATAATAAAGGATCCGATCCATTCTGTCACCGAGAAAAAAGCTATTTTTATAAACTTCTGATTGAATAAAATCCATTTCAGAAGCAAGAACAGAAAGAGCTCGGTACACATCATGAAGTTCATAAGTGGGAGGCTCAAGGAACTGTTTTGCTGCTCGGAAAGAAGAACTTTTGCTGGAAGGTTCTAGAACCCTTGTATAAATTAAATCAGATAAAATCGCATTAAGATCATACCCGAATTTATGTCGGCTTTTGATTTTTTGGCAGACAGAATCGAGCTTAAGTCCATAGTAAATAGACTGAAGAAAAAGATATCCGCCAGAAAAAAGTTTCTGCTTATTATAGTCCATGAGTCTGTTGGAATGAAATGGGATCATGACAGTAGCATCCTCTTTTTCACTTTTATATTTCAGTGTTTCAAGACGAGCTTGTTCATTTGCCCATTCAACAACTCCGTTACGATCCGTGTGGAGCTGCGCTGATAATTCAGCTAATGTACCTAATTTTCGGATGGTTTTGGAAGTACTTTTCCCATTGGCATTTGTATAGGACTGAGTGATGTAAAAGGACTCAGAATTTTTGATTTTGATGTTGTTATACGCACAATAATCACCTCTGTCACCATTATACAACATATCACCAAATATTACTATATAATAAAAATAAAAATTTGACAAAAAAATAAGTCTATTTCAAGGCTTTGCGGTACGTTTTTGCATTTCAATGTGTCAAACTCCCGGACTTTTAAAAGATATGCATAAGGAGTTTCCAGATAATTTGAAGGAATTAATTACTATAGATAAATAAGAGCATACATGCAGAAAACAGGTAGCCATTGACCACAAAAAAACAGTTTGTTATACTTTATTTAAATTATTAAGCTGAATGTGATACCGTACATAAAAGAAAGGCAGGCAATATTTATGAGTAAAATTGGAATTTTCATGGCAGACGGCTGTGAGGAAATTGAAGGACTTACCGTAGTTGATATTGTGCGTCGTGCAAAAATGGAGATCGTTATGATCTCTGTCACCGGGAAAAAAGAAGTAACAAGCTCCCACGGAGTTACTTTTTTAGCAGATGTACTTGCAGAAGAAACAGGATATGAGGATTTGGATGGAATCGTGCTTCCGGGTGGAATGCCGGGAACTATACATCTGCTGGAAAATGAAACTGTCAATGCGGTGATCCGCAAGTTCGCAGATGAAGGAAAGTTAGTTGCCGCAATCTGTGCAGCTCCGAGTGTATTAGGTGCAGCAGGGCTGTTAGAAGGAAAGCATGCAACCTGTCATCCTGGATTTGAAGAAAAATTAACCGGTGCTATGACCAGCGAGGACGAGGTCGTAGTAGACGGCAGCTTCATCACAAGCCGCGGCATGGGAACAGCGATTCCATTTGCATTTGAGATCGTGCGTTACTTTACCGATGATGAAACGGTAGAGCATGTCCGTCAGGGGCTTGTGTACCGTGCAAATGAAAAATAACGGATCGCAGGCATCAGGCACAGAACAGATCATCGTGAATAAATAGAAAAAGTCTCCACATCACGCCATGGATGTGGAGGCTTTTTTACTTCCGGCAAGTTGTTTTTTTACTTGTGGGAAGTTGATTTTTACTTCCGGCAAGTTGTTTTTTTACTTGCCTGACATCTGCTCTTCCTGTTTCATGATCATTTTTTTGACCATCTCGCCGCCGATGCTTCCTGCCTGTGCAGAAGTAAGGTCACCGTTGTAACCTTCTTTTAACGGCACACCGATCTCGCTTGCTACTTCCTGTTTAAAACGGTTCATAGCTTCTTTTGCCTGTGGTACAGCCATTTTGCTGGTGTTAGAACCAGAATTGTTAGATCCACTCATGGATTTCACCTCCGTAAATTAATCTGTTGTTTGTTATTAGGATTTACAAGTAAGAATTACTGTATGTCCTAATCCTATTATTTACAGGGGGAGAAAAAATATGTTGGTAAATTCTGACAGGTAAAAATTACTGCTCTGCGAGAGGCAAAAACCGTTTGTCAATGCCATACACGAGAGGTATAATAAATAGCAGATATATGAGAGCAAAAAGCAGAAAAAGTGGAGGTAATTTGCATGCCGAAAGTGTTTAACACAACAGCAGTTTGTATTCCGAAAGAGCATTATATGGTAAATCTGGATGAACGTCTGAAAAAAATAAAAGAATTAGTAGATGCAGGAAAATATTTTACCATTAACCGTGCAAGACAATACGGAAAAACTACGACACTGCGGGCATTGTATCTTTATCTGCAGGGAGAATATTATGTGGTTTCCATGGATTTTCAAACCTTTGGAAGTGCTGAGTTTGAATCCGAAACAATTTTTGCACGTTCTTTTGCAAATTCCTTTTTAAGATCTTTAAAAAATAATCCGGTAAATAAAACAGAACAGTTAAAGACAGCAATGCTGCAATTAGAAAAAATCATGACGTCACAGAATGTTTTTTTTGCGTTGAAAGCATTGTTTGAACACTTAAGCGATATCTGTGCTGCCTCGGATAAACCGATTGTTCTGATGATTGATGAAGTGGATCATGCATCGAATAATCAGGTGTTTTTAGATTTTCTTTCTCAGCTTCGAGCACAGTATATGGAACGTGACATATATCCGGCATTCCGGTCGGTTATTTTAGCAGGCGTATATGATATCAAAAATTTAAAAGGAAAGATTCGACCGGAAGGAGATCATAAATACAACAGCCCCTGGAATATTGCGGCGGATTTTGACATTTCTATGAGTTTTTCAAAAAACGAGATAGCAGGGATGCTTATGGAATACGAAGCGGACTATCAGACAGGCATGGATGTGGATGAGATGGCAGGATTGTTATTTGATCATACTGCCGGATATCCGTTTCTTGTTTCAAGGCTGTGTCAGTTGTTGGATGAAGTAGTCTGCAAAAAAGAAGCGTATGGTTCGAAATCAGCAGCCTGGACAAAAGCAGGTTTTTTAGAGGCACAAAGACTTCTTTTGACAGAAAAAAATATGTTATTTGAGTCCTTAAGTGAGAAATTGGTCAGTTATCCGGAATTGAACGGTATGTTAAAATCGCTTCTTTTTACCGGAAAACCGATTGTCTTTAATTATTATGAGCCATCCATCGGCATGGCAGCGATGTTTGGATTTGTCAAAAATAAGAATGGCATGTTAGCAGTTGCGAACCGGATATTTGAAACATGGCTGTATAATTTTTATCTTTCGGAGGCAGATATGCAGAGAAAGGAAATATATGCGGCAGCATTGATGGATAAAAATCAGTTTATTATGGATGGTTATCTGAATATGCGATTAATTCTGGAAAAATTTGTGGTTCATTTTAATGATCTGTATGGAGATCGGAATGAAACATTTCTGGAAGAAGAAGGACGCAAATACTTTTTACTATATTTACGTCCGATCATTAATGGTACCGGGAATTATTATATAGAAGCGCAGACAAGGGGACAAAAACGTACGGATGTGATCGTAGATTATCATGGACATCAGTATGTGATTGAAATGAAAATATGGAGAGGACAGGAATATAATAACCGTGGAGAAGAACAATTAATGGAATATCTGGATGATTATCATGTAAATAAAGGATACATGGTCAGCTTTAATTTTAACAGAAAAAAGAAAACGGGTGTCCGTGAAATTGTTTTTAAAGATAAAGTAATCATTGAGGCAGTTGTATAAGTACGAAGAAGGAAAGGGGTTATGAGGAAGAAAAAGTTATGGAAACGTATACTGGCACTTGGACTTTGTATTACGCTGACGGCGGGATTGCCGGGAGAAACGTACGGGGCACGAAATGTTAGTACAGAAGTGGCACAGGATGAAACAGAAAGTACGGAGAATACCGGAAATGTTGAAGTTTCTGAAAACACCTCTGGAACAGTGGAAAAAGAGAAGAAAAAAGTGGAGACAGAAACTGTTGTAACAGAAGTACAGGAGACGGAATCGGAAACTGAGACAGAAAAAACCGAGAAAGTAGAAGAAACTGAGAAGAGCGAAGAAACAGAACAACCAGAAGAAATAGAAACAGAGGAGACAGAAGAAAGTCTTAATACAAAATCGGACTCGGATCAGGAATATGGAGAGTTTAAATATACAGTGAATGGAGATAACGTTACAATCACTGGATATACAGGTGCAGGTGGGCGTGTAGTTGTTCCACAGGAGATTGATGGAAAAACGGTTACGGCAATAGGAGATTCAGCGTTTTCAAACTGTAGTGGACTAGAGACAATAAAGTTTAATAGTGGATTACAAAGTATAGGATCAGAAGCATTTTCAGGATGTAATAACTTACAAAATATTAATTTACCGGAAAGTCTTACTACAATAGGATGTGGAGTATTTACAAGTCCATATATAACAAGTATTACAATACCAAAAAATGTTGTTAGTATGGGAGAAGGGTATCGTGTGGGTTATTCTACATTTTCAGGTTGTAAAAATTTAGAGACAGTGATTTTTGAAGAAGGGATGACAAAGATTCCTGATGTAGCTTTGTATTATTGTGAAAATGTAAAAAATATTGTTATTCCAGATGGAGTAACAATTATCGGGAATAGGGCATTAAGAAAAACTGCAATAGAAATTCTAAAGTTACCGGAGACACTTGAGGTAATAGAAGATAATGCAGTTTGGGAATGCAGTGCCTTAAAGAAAGTTATTATGTCCAATAATGTGAGGTCAATAGGATCAGAAGCATTTGCGGGGTGCATTAATATGACTATCTACGGTTATTCGGATTCTTATGCTGAAGCCTATGCCACAGAAAATAATATACCATTTAAAAACTATAATTTATACACCGATGATATTGCCAGCAATGCATACGGTATCACCGAAAATACAAGAACCAGAGCAGGAAATGTATATCACGAGATACAATGCTATAATAAGGCAGTGAATGAGTATTATAGCATTGTAAAAAGTAAATTCAAGACAGATTATCAGGAAGCAGGTCAGAAACCGAAAAATTTCAAAGAACTTAGAAAATATGATGAAACGGCATCATCACGTAAGACAAATCAATTATTAACGATAGAGGCAGGAGCACCTTCGGAGGCAGTTGATGATGCTTATGAAGTTTTATATGATTTTTTAAAACAATGTATGCAGACAGGAGTAGATGAACAATTAATTAAGCTGGATATTGATACATCTCAGTCATCTGCAGAAATACAGGCAAAGGTAATCAATAAAATTTATGATGCAATTTTAGAAGATAGTGGCAGCATTACCGGACGGGGATCTAACGGTTATACTGTGGAAATGAGAAAGACTGGAATATTTGGACAGGCATTTGGAAATGTAACGATTTCTGGTGGAAAGAAAAAATATGGCAATTATACAGGTGTATTTTGTAGTGATGGAAAAACAGTAAGTGCTGCAATGAACCAGTTTGTGGATGATCTTTCCTCTGAAGTGAGAAAGCTGTACAAAGAAGCGGCTCTATCACTGTGGAAAGATTTTATGAAAAAGTCAGAACTGGGAAGTATTACAGAGGAAATGCTGAAATCATATCTGGGAGATAAGACGGATTATCTGATTCAGAAGGGTTATGGAAATCTTCTGACATCCATGTTGAATGTGAAAAAAGGCATTGATTTGGTAGGGAAGATATCCAGTGCGAAAACATCAGCGGCAGCATTGAAACAAATACAGTCTGCAGATATGGAAGAGATTTATAAACAGATTACAAAACTGGATTATACAGATAAAGAACTGAAAGATGAGACTGTCAGTCAGGCTATGAAAAAAGTGGAGAGTGCAGGCAAAAATCTTGAAAGTGCAGTGTTTGATTACCTGTATAATGAAGATACTTACAGCAATATGAACGCAGGACAAAAATTCAAGTATTTCTGGAAATCAGTATTCCAGTGTCCGGTGGATGTGGAAGTTTATGATGAGTCTGGAGATCTGGTTGGTTCTGTGATTGATGATGTGGTATCTTATGATGATAGTATTTATATTGAACTGGATGGAGATGTAAAGACGGTATATGTTCCACAGAATATGAAGGTTACATATCAATTGACTGGTACAGATGATGGAGTAATGAATTATGTGCTGGAAGAATATTTGGATGGTGCGGCAACTGGAAGACTAAATTATTATGATGTACCATTGGTAAAGGGGGTACAATATGAACAGACGATAGAAGAAGAGAATATTTCAGGAACAATAGCGGATGCGCCATTAATTGATGCAGATGGCAATGAAATTAATGCAGACGAATATATCAATGCACAAAATGATAATGCAGTTGTAAAGATTGATGCAACTGTAGAAGATGGTGGAAATGTTTTTGGTACAGGAAATTATGCAAAGGGTGATTCTGTAGAACTTACGGCTATTGCAGACAGTGGATATCAGTTTGAAGGATGGTATCAGAATGATATTTTGATCGATACTCATTCCAATTACATCTTTACAGCGGTTGCAAACCAGAGTTTGACAGCCAGATTTTCAAAGCCATCTGTCATGTCTGAAAAATTTACAGTTGAAATGGCAGAGGCGTATAAGGATAATGCAAGAATTGCGATGTATGATAAGAGTGACTCTACAGCAGATATTGTGATATCATTGTATGATTCAGAAGATACAAACGATATTACAGTTATGGCAATCAGCCAAAATCAAAGTGGCAATGAGGTTTCAAAGGAAAAGGTGACAGCAATTTGCGATGGAACATTTCATTTTTCTGTAAATGATTATGAGACAGAGAATTGGGTTAAACTTCAGTTGTGTGATGAAGAAGAAAATCTGATTGGTACAGTATGTAAAAAAGGTCAGCAGAAGTTTATCATTTCTGCTTCTAGTCAGGTCGGCGGAACAATTACGCCTTCCGGAGATATCACTGCCGCAGAAGGCAGTACACAGAGTTTTAAGATTGCAGCAGCAAAAGGTTATGAGATTGCAGATGTCAAAGTGGATGGTGAAAGTATCGGTGCTGTGAACTGCTATGAGTTTAAAAATGTGACAGAAAAACATAGTATCGAAGCGCTGTTCAGCAAAAAATCAGGCGATGTTGTAAATAAGAAACAGCAGATACTCACAGGAACAACTGCATATCAGAAAAAAGTGAAGGATCAGATATTTGATCTGGACGCAAAAATAGCGGAAGGAGATGGAATACTTTCATATACCAGCAGCAATACATCAGTTGTGCGTGTAGATAATACAGGAACGGTTATGATATTTGGCACAGGAACGGCAGTCATTACTGTGATGGCAAGTGAGACGGAAGAATATTCGGCAGCACGTATGGAAGTAAACATAACGGTCAGCGAAAATGATACAGAAACACCAGATAACACCGCCAATACAAAACTGAAAGCCATTCGTCTAGATGCAGATGCTCTTATCTTGAAAAAAGGTAAAAGCCGGACTCTGACAGCCAAATTAGAACCTGCCGGTGTACAAAATATATCTCTTGTGTGGACAAGCAGTGCTCCGGATGTGATAGCTGTGGATAATAGAGGACGATTAACTGCTAAGGCAAATGGACAGGCAGTTATTACGGTTGCGGTACAGGGAAAAGAGACAATGAAAGCGCACTGTCAGGTGACGGTTCCATATAATATTATATACAAGCTGAATAAAGGAACAAATGACAGCAAGAATCCGAATAGCTATTATAATCAGAAAATTACTTTGAAAAATCCAAAACGAAATGGTTATAGTTTCAGAGGCTGGTATGCAGACAAGAAATATAAAAATAAAGTTTCCACAATAAAAAAAGGAACGAAAAAAGATTTTACTTTGTATGCAAAATGGCAGAAGATAAAAGTTGCCAAGGTAAATTTGACCTCAGTAAAAAATAATAAAGCAGTTCAGGTGCAGGTAAAATATAAGAAAGTTTCCGGGGTAAAGGGATATGAGATATCTTACTCCAAAGATGCAAAATTTAAAAAGCAGGTTATAAAAAAGACAACGAAACAGACGTCCTATACCGTGAAAAAACTTAAAAAGAAGAAGACTTATTATGTGCGGATTCGTGCATATAGTGTTGATTCAACAGGAAAAAAGGTATATGGAAAGTATAGTGTTGTAAAAAAAGTAAAAATCGCGAAATAAGATATACAGTTCAGGGGCATCCATTACAAGCGGATGTCCTTGTTTTATTGACAGCAAACCGCGTGTGCCCTATAATAAAAACGCTGTTACACATTTGAGAAAAACGGAGGAATTTATGGATACAAAGAAACAGGATATTTTTGACCGGCTGATGCATCTGCCTGTTTTAAATATTTTTGAACCATTTTATAAAAAACATAAGGAAATGCTATTATATTTATTTTTCGGTGGACTGACATTTGTGATAAGCGTTGTCACATATGCCTTTTTTAATGTTTCACTTGGAATGAATGAGCTTATCGCCAATATTTTTTCCTGGATCTTAGCAGTTTTATTCGCTTTTTTTACGAACCGTATCTGGGTATTTGATGGAAAGACGAATGGAGCAAAGGAATTTTTTGTACAGATGATGAACTTTTTTGGCGGACGTGTTGCAACGCTGCTTGTGGAAGAAGTGATACTTTTTGTGTTTATCACAGAGCTTGGATTTGGAAGTATGGCAGTTAAGATAGCGGCACAGATTATTGTAATCATATTGAATTATGTGATCAGTAAATTGTGGGTTTTCCGGAAATAAAAAGGTATATCCGGGTAAGGAGCAGAATCGAAGGGTATGTCTGTGCAGAGAAAAAGGGAGAATGTCAATGAAGGCAATCTTATATATTGTAATTCCGTGCTATAATGAAGAAGAAGTTTTACCGGTAACTTCCGGTCTTTTTTTAGAGGAATTATTGTTGTTGATTAAGAAGGAAAAGATAAGTCAAAAGAGCCGTATCCTTTTTGTGAATGACGGGAGCAGGGATCGCACATGGGAGATCATAGAGAAACTTGCCAGAGAAAATCCTTATTTTATCGGAATAAGCCAGAGCCGCAACAGGGGACATCAGAATGCGGTTCTTGCGGGACTGATGGAGGCAAAAGATGTCGCTGACATCACAATCTCAATTGACTGTGATGGACAGGATGATATTGCGACAATGGAAGCAATGGTAGATGCTTATTATGATGGTGCAGAAGTGGTTTATGGAGTCAGAAGTAAGCGCGATACGGATACTTTCTTCAAGAGGCTTACGGCACAGGCATTTTATAAAATTTTAATATGGATGGGTGTGGAGACCATTTACAATCATGCGGATTACCGCCTGGTTTCGGCGAGGGTTTTAAAAGAATTTGCCGGATTTAAGGAGGTAAATCTGTTTTTACGGGGAATGATCCCTCTGGTTGGATTTAAGAGCACAAGTGTTTTTTATGAGAGGCACGCGCGGATTGCGGGCAGATCACATTACCCACTTGCAAAGATGGTCAATCTCGCGATTGATGGAATCACAAGTTTAAGTGTAAAACCGCTGCGTCTTATTTCTGGTATTGGTATCGGAGTATCTGTATTAAGTTTTATTGGCGTTTTGTGGGCGGTCATTACACAGATCTGCGGCAGAACTGTGACCGGATGGGCAAGTACGATCTGTGTGATCTGTTTTATGGGAGGTGTACAGCTCGTCTGTCTTGGCGTGCTGGGTGAATATATTGGAAAAATCTATATGGAAGTCAAGGCGAGACCACGTTATATCATCAGCGAACGAACATGGATCAAACAAAATAAGAATGAGGAAAAGGGAGAATAGAGAAACATATGAAAATTTCATTGATTATTCCGTGCTATAATGAGCAGGAAGCGTTACCGATTTTTTATCGGGAAACAAAAAAAGTGATGCAGTCCATGGACTGTGATTATGAGATGATTTTTGTCAATGATGGATCAAAGGATGGTACACTGGGGCTTTTGAAAGAGTTCGCAAAAGAAGATGATCATGTGACTTATATCGGATTTTCCAGAAATTTTGGCAAGGAAGCTGCAATGTATGCCGGATTTTGTAATGTGACCGGTGATTATGCAGCAGTAATGGATGCAGATATGCAGGATCCACCGGCATTATTGCCGCAGATGCTCGATATTTTGGAGAATCAGGAATATGACAGTGTGGCAACACGCCGTGCAACAAGAAAAGGAGAGCCGGTGATCAGAAGCTGGTTTGCAAGAAGATTTTACAGTCTGATCAATAAAATCTCAGATGCAGACATTGTAGATGGTGCGAGAGATTTCCGGCTGATGAAACGCAGCATGGTTGATGCGATCGTTGAGATGGGAGAGTATAACCGTTTTTCGAAAGGTATTTTCGGGTGGATAGGGTTTAAGACATACTGGCTTCCATACGAAAATGTCAATCGCGTTGCCGGAGAAACAAAATGGAGTTTCTGGAAGTTATTTAAATATGCGATCGATGGTGTGATTAATTTTTCACAGGCTCCGCTTTCCATAGCATCCTGGTTTGGAATGTTTATGACATTTGTATCATTTATAGCAGTTGTGTTTATCGTTATCCGCAAACTGATCTTTGGTGATCCGGTGGATGGCTGGGCGTCAACGGTATGTATTATCACGCTGATCGGCGGCATACAGTTATTTTGTATGGGGATTATGGGACAGTATATCGCAAAGACATATCTGGAAGTCAAAAAAAGACCGCACTATATCGTTTCGGATACGAACCGTGAGGATATGGAAAAGGTTAAATAAGGTATAAATGAAACAGGAGGTCAGGTATGAAAAAAAGAGTATTGGCAATGTTTATGGCTGCCTTAGTCACTGTGGGGACTGTGCTTGCACCGGCAGACATGGGGAGTGCTTACGCAGCAGAGGTAACGCAGGAAGAGACGGAGAAAAGTGCTGCCGAGGCTTTGCTTGAGAATGAAACACCGGGAGTAACAGTCGAAACAGAAACCTCTGAAACGGAAGAAATACAGACGACAGAGGGGAAAGAAATACCGGAAACACAGATGGTTGAAGAAACATCCGAAACCGAAGAAGCAGCAGAGACACAGACAGTCGAAGTAATTGCTGAAACCGAAGAAACGGTGGATGTGCAGACAACAGGGGAGAATGAAGCAAGATCAGCCACACTTTCGGAGATGCCGACGGGTCTTCTGCCGTTTGAAGCAGTTGGTGAAATCACACTGGATCGCGAAACTGCGGAAGAGGAAGAAGCAGAAAATATTTTAAAATCATCTGCTTATTATAACAGTACCTGGGAAAAATATGGAAGTTATTATTTTTATAATCAGTTAAGCAGTAAGGAAAAGGCATACTGGGATGCTTTGAATAAAGTTTGTTTAAAGTATATGACAACACAGGCAGATGCAGCAAAATACAATATCAGTGGGACAACTTACTATTATATTGATATAGTAGGCAGCAGTTCGCTGTCATTATCGCAGATGGAGGAGGTATATCAGATCTTCCGTTATTCAAATCCACAGTACTATTTCTTAAAGAGTGCATACTTAAAAAATGGAACTTATGGTATTGCAGGCTGTGTTTATCCTGCATTTGCAAATGGTTCCGCACGTGCAGCTGCAACAAAAAAAGTGCAGAGTCAGGTTTCATCCTGGCAGAAGAAGATCGATGCATGTTCAACAGATGAGAAAAAGGTAAAAATGATCCATGATCTGATCATTGATAAAGTGGAATATAACCAGACCTTATATGATAATAATTTTAAAGATGAGGATACGGCATATTCCCAGTCTGCCTACAGTGTATTTTGCACAGATCTGACGGTATGTGCGGGATATTCACAGGCATTTGAGATGATGTGCAATGGCTCAGGAATCGATGCCGTAGCAGTAACAAGTTACTATCACGAGTGGAATAAAGTGCGCCTTAACGATTCCTGGTACAATGTAGACTGTACATGGGATGATGCGGACGGAACCATTTACTATGGTTATTTTGAAAGAAGCGATAATTATTATGATACAGTAAATTATAGTTCCTATGTTTTCCATGCGGAAGAAGATATCTGGGAGGGGTACCTGCCGGCATGTACGATCGATTCCGGGGCGACATCCACAGCACCGGGAACGATTGCCGCAATCACTCAGACAGTAGTAAAGCCAGTTATTTCAGCGTCGGTAAGCGGTACCTCCTATAAAGTAAAAATAACATCGAAAACATCTGGGGCAGTTATTTATTATACCACAGACGGAAGTGAGCCAAATGCGGCATATTCAAAGGGCACACGTTATACGGGAGCATTTACAGTTTCCCCTGGTAAGACGGTGAAGGCAGTTGCAGTCTGCAATAAATATGCGGACAGCAGTGTTTCATCGAAGAAACTCGCAAAGCTGACAACTTATAAGATCACATTCAAGAGCAATGGCGGCAAGGGAAGCATGAGCAAGCAGAGTATGGTAAAAGGTGTTTCCACCGCGATCTCAAAAAATAAGTTTTCAAAAAAATATTACACGTTTGCGGGCTGGAATACCAAGGCGAACGGAAAAGGAAAGTCTTATAAAAATAAACAGAAGATCAAGCTCACAAAGAACATTACCCTGTACGCACAGTGGAAACTCACAAAATATAAGATCACCTATAAGCTAAACGGTGGAAAAAAT
>ENA-UEQW01001975-UEQW01001975.1-human-gut-metagenome-genome-assembly--contig:-NODE-1975-length-16165-cov-3.763675_pt1 | contig 16165 bp, 6 predicted proteins | sample MGYA00242947_ERZ507947 | MGnify/ENA primary metagenome ERZ507947 (study PRJEB26167, sample SAMN06115421) | human gut metagenome | host: Homo sapiens | place: China:Guizhou | collected 2015-03-17... | reverse complement strand
AACGCCCGCATGCTGACGCATGTGGGCGTTTTTTCGGTCGATTTCAGCCGGATAGACACAGGCAAAACCGTGTGTTTTCTTGTGTCAGGCGGCCTTAGCCGGGGGCGCTTCCTATTCCCCTCTCACACCGTGGCGTCCACCGGGATGCGCTGCCGCGCCACCTGTACCCAGTGTACCCGCACGTCGCCGGAGGGCTGCTGGGTGGCGCAGAACGCCACGTCCCCCATGTGTCCCTCCACCGGTATGTCGCTGCGCTGCATGGCCGTAAACCGCCGGATATAGCCCGCCAGCTCGCCGATGGCCTTTACCGGCAGATCGGGCAGCAGATAATCGAAAAACTTATACATAAAGCACCTCCTGTATGTTCCTGGCTCCTGCTTTTCTTGACTGTACCCATCATACCAGGAGCACTGTCCCGAAAAACGGACAGTTCCCCGCACTTGTGCTTTTTCCTGCCATGTGGTAAAATGGTGCTATATACGTAATTCAGGAGGTAGCCGCCATGACCGAGTTGAATACCGCGCCCCAGCTGGCGCCCCATGAGCGCTGCACCGGCTGCGCCGCCTGCTGCAACGGCTGTCCCAAGGGTGCCATCCGCATGATCCCGGATCGGGAGGGCTTCCTCTACCCGCAGGTGACGGACGGCTGCGTCCAGTGCGGCCACTGCACCCACATCTGCCCCGTTCTGAAGCAGCGGGAGCCACGCACAGAGCCTGCCGCCTTCGCTGTATGGAACGGTGACGAGGACGTGCGCCGCCGCTCCACCGCCGGCGGTGCCTTCTCCGCCCTGGCGGAGTATGTGCTGGAGGGCGGCGGCGTGGTGTTCGGCGCGGCGCTGGACGATGGGCTGAAGGTCAGCCACATCGCCGTGAAAAACCTCCACGACCTGCCCCGTCTCCGGGGCGCCAAGCCCGTGCAGAGCGACGTGGGCGAGAGCTATCAGCAGGCGCGTCTGTATCTGGATCAAGGGCGGCAAGTGCTGTTCTCCGGCACCCCCTGTCAGGTGGACGGCCTGTATCGCTATCTGGGCGAGCACCCGGAGCGGCTCATCACCTGCGACGTGGCCTGCAGCGGCGTATGCAGCCCCGGCATCTGGGAAAAGCTGGTGCGCTCCATGGCCTACGTCAAGCAGCAGCGCCCCCTGACCGTGGACTTCTGCGGCAAGCTCAGCGGCGACAGCGTGCGCCGCTTCCACGTCTCCTTTGAAAACGGCGGACAGTACGACGCGCCGCTGCTGCGCTCGGAGCTGGGGCGCGGCATCACCCGCGGCCTGTTCCTGCGCCCGGCCTGCCACACCTGCGGCTACACCAGCACCGACCGCACCGGCGACCTGACCCTGTGCGACATCACCGGCGGCAACATCTCCCCCCAGGAAAAGCAGCTGGGCATGTCCCTGCTGCTGGTGAACACCGCCAAGGGCGCCCAGATCTTCGACTCCCTGCCCCTGCACCGCCGCCGGTTCGATCTGGCCGAGGCGGTGGCGGCGGATCAGGCGCTGCGCTCCCCCGCCCCGGTGTCCGTAGACCGCACAAAATTCTTCGACGCCCTGGAGCAGGAGCCCTTCCGTCAGGTCTGCGCACGCTTCCTGTCCCTGATGCAGCCCCGCACCCGCGCCGCCAGACCGCTGAAGGAGCTGCTGCACATACCCTTCAAAAAGAGGAAAGACAAATGACCAAAACGCTGCTGCACACCTGCTGTGCGCCCTGCTCCGTGGCCTGCATCCAGTTGCTCCGGGCGGAGGGCATCGAGCCGGTGTCCTACTGGTACAACCCCAACATCCACCCCTATCAGGAATACAAGGCGCGCCGCGACACGCTGATGGCCTACGCCCCCTCCGTGGGCGTGGAGCTGATCGTGCAGGAGGACTACGGCCTGCGGGAGTTCTGCCGCGCCGTGGCCGATGACATCGACCACCGCTGCGGCAAATGCTACGGCCTGCGGCTGGAGCAGACCGCCCGCTACGCCGCCCGGCACGGCTTCGACAGCTTTTCCAGCACCCTCTTCGTCAGCCCCTACCAGAACCACGAGCTGCTGCGCCAGACGGCGGAGGAGATGGCGCGGCGCTACGGCGTGGCGTTTCTCTACCGCGACTTCCGCCCCGGCTTCCGTCAGGGGCAGCAGGAGGCGCGGGAGCTGGGGCTGTACATGCAGAAATACTGCGGCTGCGTGTTCAGCGAGGAGGACCGCTACGCCAAGCAGCTCGCCCGCGACATGCAGACCCCCGAAAAGCACCTGTAACGCGCAGGAACCGGCGTCCCCGACGTCCCATCTCGTAGGGGACGGCGTCCTCGACGTCCCTCCCTGCACCCCAAAAACAAAACCCTATCACACACAAAGGCGGCGCCCTGTGGGGCGCCGCCTTTTGCATTTGCGTATGTTCATCAGCCATTCCTCGCCAGCAAATACAGCCGCTGATAGTCCAGAATGTCCACCTGCCCGTCCTCGTTGACATCGGCCAGCCGCAGGAAATACCGTACCAGCAGCTCATTCCGCGCCGCATCAGCGCTGTCGCAGAACGAACCGGGCACCTGCCCCAGCGCAAGATAGTCGTACAGCGCCTGCAGATCCAGCGCACATTGCAGCGCATTCTCCGCACCGGTGCCGTCGCCGTTGACATCGCCCGTGCGCAGCAGCAAACAGTCGACATTGGCGCTGCCGCTGTCATCGGACAGGGCAACGGGCATTTCCCACGCCACGCAGCCGCCGCCGTCCACCCGCAGCGTATACGTCCCCGCGCCGATCCGCAGCCCGGACAGCAGGAAACTGCCGTCCGCCCGCACGTCACCCCGTGCCGCCACGACGCCATCCTTCAGCAGCGTGACCATGGCATTGTCCGTGACACCGGCAACAGACCCGGAAACGGTGAATCCCAGCGCCGGAACGACCTCCTGCTCCACCAACACCGCACTACATACGGAGCAATGCTTCCCTTCGGTCAGCCCCGTCTTAGTACACGTCGGCTCCACGGCCTTGTCCACGACCTCGGTATGTCCCTTGGCCGGAACGATTTCCTGCTTCACCAGCACCGCATTACAAACCGAGCAATGCTTCCCTTCGGTCAGTCCCGTCTCGGTACACGTCGGCTCCACAGCCTTGTCGATAACCTCGGTATGTCCCTTGGCCGAAACGACCTCCTGTTCCACCAGCACCGCACTACACACCGAGCAGTGCTTTCCTTCCGTCAAGCCCGTCTCGGTACACGTCGGTGCCACAGCCTTGTCGATAACCTCGGTATGTCCCTTGGCCGGAACGATTTCCTGCTCCACCAACACCGCACTACATACGGAGCAATGCTTCCCTTCCGTCAAGCCCGTCTTAGTACACGTCGGTGCCACGGCCTTATCCACGACCTCGGTGTGTCCCTTGGCCTTAACGACCTCCTGCTCCACCAGCACCGCACTACAAACCGAGCAGTGCTTCCCTTCGGTCAGTCCCGTCTTAGTACACGTCGGTGCCACAGCCTTGTCGATGACTTCCGTATGCCCAGTCGCCTTGATCTCCGTCAGGCCGGAGAGGACCTCACCGCAGACGCTGCATTTTGTCCCTGCCGCGCGTCCGGGCTGGGTGCAGGTCGGCTCCACCTTCGCCACCGTCACAACGGTGTGCCCCGTGGCGCTGACCGTCTCCGTTCTGGTCGCGGCGCACGCGGTGCAGGTATACGTTTTCACGCCGGTTCCTGTGCAGGTCGGCGCAATGGTGATCTTGCCGCTGTCCCAGTTGTGCCCCTTGGCAGGCACAATCGTCTGCTTCACCAACACCTTGTTGCACACCGAGCAATGCTTCCCTTCGGTCAGCCCCGTCTCAGTGCAAGTCGGCTCCACAGCCTTGTCGATAACCTCGGTATGTCCCTTAGCAGGAACGACCTCCTGCTTCACCAACACCGCACTACAAACCGAGCAATGCTTGCCTTCCGTCAAGCCCGTCTCAGTGCAAGTCGGCTCTACGGCCTTGTCGATAACCTCGGTATGTCCCTTGGCCTTAACGACCTCCTGTTCCACCAGCACTTCGCCACACACCGAGCAGTGCTTCCCTTCGGTCAGCCCCGTCTTGGTACACGTCGGCTCCACAGCCTTGTCCACGACCTCGGTGTGGGGGATGGCTGTGTACCGCGCGGTGAACTCCGCGTCGGCGGTGATGCTGGAATAGTCGCCGCCCCACCCGGCCAGTTCATAGTGATGCGCCTCGTCCGGCGCTTTTACTGCGTCCGGCGGCACAGCCGCAGCACGATAGCGAACCGACTGCCGCGAGAGAACTGTGCCGCCCTCATCCCGGAACGTCACCTCGAAGAAGGGATCCTTCACCTCGCAGGACGCAGCGCACATATCCAGCGCGATGGGCCGACGGTCAGCGCCGACAGCCGATGTAGTAACGGTGGGCGTCAGGGTGACAGTCCCTTCCTTTTTCGGCTGGAACGTCATGGTCAGAAGCACCGCTTCATCCGCAAAACCCTTCTCACAGATAAAGGTGAATTTCACCTGGCCGCCGTCAATCTTGGGATTCGTCACGATACACACGCCGTCCACACTCTCCATACCCGCGCTCACTTTCACGCCGGTGCATGTCAGCAGCACCGTGTCGTAGGAAATGCAGAAATCGGCGGCGGCCAGACCGCTGCCTCTATCCAGCACAGCCACAGCGGTGATGGTTTCATCGGTACGGGCAGCGGCGGGCATGGTCACCCGCAGGGCGGGCACCTCCGGTGTCACCTCGGCCTTACGCAGGGCAAGCGTCCGGGTGAAGCCGACGCCGTTCATGGCGGCCAGCGCCGTGTCGTACAGCTCGGAGGCTGCGAAGGTCACGGAGGTATCCGCGTCCACGTCGGCCACCGCCTCCAGCGTCAGCCGCAGCAGCTCGCCGCCGGGTATCTCCTCCTTAGACGCAAAGGCGGCGGACACATACCCCGCCCGGCTGGTGTCCAGCGACTTCATCGCCCCGGACAGTGCGGACAGCGGCTCCGCCGCCACGCAGGTGAACAGCGCGGCGTCATAGCGGAATTCCAGCTTACCGGCAGCCAGCCCCTGGCTGCCATAGGTGCGGGCGGTGATGCTCACCTGCTCGCCCTTGTGCAGCGCGGACACGCTGCTGCCGCTGTAAAAATACAGCGTCTTGGTGGTGGACTGCGGCTCCGTCACCGTGAACACGCCGGACGCGCCGCTCAACGACACGGTGACCAGCCCGGTGTTGTAGGCGTTTTCGATCAGGATACCCAGCAGATATTCCCCGGCTGCGGCGTCCGGCCGCACGCGGAAGTCCAGCCGCAGGATATTCTGGGAGCCGGATATGCCGTCCAGACAGGCGCCGTTGAAGGACACCTGTCCGGCCGTCTCTGTGTTCACCGTCCCCAGGGCGGAAAAAGCTCCCACCATCGCCGCGCCGGTCAGCTCCAGCACCGCGCTGTCATAGGACACGATACCCTGCACACCGGCCAGCTTGTCCAGATTGGAGCCGCTGACATACACGGAGCGCGTCTCGCCGGGTGCGGCGGAGGCACTGCCCACCCGCAGGAAGGCGCTGGCCGCCCATACGATGGAGATCAGATTCACCAGCAGCGCAGCGGCACACAAAAGTGCCGCTGCGCGCTGGGATGCGCGTTTTGCTTTCATGGAACAGCCCCCTTACAGCGTCAAGGAACCGATGATGCCGTTGGCGTACTGCAAAATGGTCAGTACCTCCACAGCCTCCAGTGTCTTATTGCCGTTCAGGTCGGCGCGGGCGAACTGCTCCGCGTCCAGATTCAGCCGGTCGTTGATGGCCTGCAGCACCATCAGCGCATCCAGCACGTTGATCTGGCCGTCACCGTTGACGTCGCCCAAAGCGCTGCGGTCCACGGCCTCGCTGACCGCGATGACATAGGGTTGCTCCGCCGTTCCCTTATAGGCGTAGTTTACGCCGTCGAAGGCGCGGATATAGTATTCCAGTCCGTCGGTGGTCACGTCAGAGGACGGGATCACGGCGGAATAGCGGTCGTTGACGGCGGTCATGGTCACCGCTCTCCAGCTCTCCGTGCCGGTGACGCGGTAGAACAGCTCCACCTTGTCGATCTGCAGATTGTCGTTGGCGGTGGCGCTGATGATCAGCTTGCTGCCGGTAAAGGCGCTGTACACGCCGTCGTGATAGATGTTGGGTGCCATGGTGTCCTTGGCGCGGACAGAGATCTTGCCGGAGGTGTCGGACTCGCTCAGATCCGTCTTGACCACGGTGAAGTTGTAGTAGTACATCTGGCCGGGGGTCACATTGGTGTCGGTGAACGTCTTGACATCCGCCGGGATGACGGAGGTATTCAGCTTGGCGTACTGGCCGTCCTCCCTGTCGCAGCGGTAGATGTTGTAGCCCGCCAGCGTGTCGAAGTCGTCCTGCGCCCAAGTGAGGATCACGCCGTCATCGGCGGCCTCGGCCTGCATGGTCATAGCCAGCGCGGAGGAGGTGTCGATGTTGAAGCTGAAGCGTCCCCAGTCCTTGTAGAGCTTCAGGTGCCCCTCGGCGGAGCGTCCGTTGGCGATGGACCAGTACTGGATGCCGTTGGCGATCAGGGAGGTCATGGTGGTGGAGCCCTCCCATGTCCGGCTGTCCAGCCACTGCCCGGCCACCTCGAAGTCGGCGTAGGGATAGCTGCTGCCGAAGCGCACCTGCAGCGGCATTTCGGTGTCCATATCCCGGTTGAAGGTCACGGTGAACGTGGTCTTACCCGCGCCCACGGTGGTGATCTCCTCGCCGTTGGCGTCCCGCAGGGACACGGAGCGCACCACCGGCCACACCGTCTCGGGGATCGTCTCCAGAATGGTGCCCTCGTTCAGGTCGGCCATGGACTGATAGTCATCGAAGTCCAGTATCTGCTTGTTGATGGCCTCCTTTTTGGTCTTATCGCTGAGCCCCTCGGTGCCCCAGTAGTTGCCGCCGATACCGTAGCGGACGTAGCTGCTGGCGCTGGGCGCGGTGATGCGCAGCCACTTCTCCACGTTGTTTTCCGTGAAGCGGTTGAGGATGGCGTTGCCGTAGAACAAAGTGTCGTAACCCTTGTCGCAGAAGGCTTTCCAGCCTGCGGTCAGGCGCTCGGACGTCCACGCGCGGGCGGCTGCGGCCTCGTTGTCGGACACGGCGCCGCTTGCCAGAACGGTCTTGCCGTCACCGGCGTCAGCGGCCAGGGTATCCAGATAAATAAAGGTAAAAGTGAGCTCCTCGTTGGGCGCGCCGAAGTAGGTGGAAACGGAATTTGCGGGGATCGTTACGGTGTAGGAAGTACCGGGAATGAGGGGGTCGGAGGGGGTGATGAGCAGCTGATTGCCGGAGGTGGCAGAGCTCGCCGAACCGCCGGAAATGGCTATATTACTGAGGTTTTCGCCCTGGCAGAGGGTCTTGTCGGCGGTCAGGATCAGGGTCTGGGAGCCGACTAAAACCGTGTCGGAGGTGCGGGAGAGCAAATTGGTATATTTTACAGAAATTGGCAAATCCTCTGTTAGCTCACCGTCGCGGTAGAGGGCGCTGGCTGTCTTGACCCAGAGGGCGCCGCCGTCCCAGTGGAAGTCCACAGCGTCGGTGAAGAGCTGCTGGGTCGTGCCGTCAGTATGCAGGGCAAAAAGTGCGCCATTACTGAACAAAACAGTGCTTTCAGCGCCATTTTGCACGGATTTTATTGCGGTCACAGAATCGTCCCCGCTGATGTAGAGCAGGGCAGTGGCCGCAAGATCGGTGCCGTCGAGGGCAGCGGTGACGGTGGTGCAGCCGGTGGAAAGGGCGATTAAATTGCCATTTTCTACCATTGCTACCGCGTTATCCGCCACTGTCCAGGTGATACTTGCATCGGGGTTAGAAACGCACTTGAATTCAAGTTTAAAAGCCTCTTTAATTTCACCTAAATCCACTTTTGTACCACTTTCCGGGGAAAGGACGCCGGTGAGGACGGTCTTACCGAGGGTGAGACTGTCCTCCTCCGCCGGGGCGGGGGTCTGGTAGGTGAAGGTCAGTTCCACTGCCTCGCTGGCGGCACCGAACTTGGTCTGGAGGGCACCGGCGGGGAGGGTCAGGGTATAGGACATGCCGTCGGTGAAGCCGGAGACGGGGGTGAGGGTCAGCTTATCCAGATGGAGGGTGCGGCGGAGGGAAACAAGCTCGCCGCTGCCGTCCTTGAGGGTTATGGTACCGAAGTTATCGGCCTTGAGGAGCGACTCGCTGTAATCCAGCACAAGGGCGCTATCCGTGAGAATGTCGTTGGTGATGTTGGTCTGCTCAAGGCGGAAGGGCTCCTCGTTGGCCTGCAGGCCGAAGAAGATGCGCACGGGCACGACGCTGTTTTCCGTGGTCAGGTTGGCCAGCTCACGGTTTGCGTTGCGGCCTGTGCCGTAAAAGCCGTCAGCGGTCTGGATAAAGGTGGTGCACTCGAAATTCCACACCTGCCGGGCGCCGGTGATCTTCCGCATTTGGACATAGCCATCGTGGGTCGCCGTATCGCCCACACCCAACTGGCCATCGTCGTTTCCTCTGCTATCGGTCGTTTTACCAAACACAATGCCATCCTGCATGTAGAAATAGTTGTAGCAGTTGACCACTTGACCACTGCCCCGGACAGGGACGGTGCGCTCCACACTTCTTTCGGAATAGTAGTACAGGGTCTGTCCCTTTTGAGCGGTAAAGCGCCAGACGTCACTGTAATCCTTGGCAATGGCGCTGACACCGTCGGTAAGCAGCACCGGCGTGCTGCCGAAGGTCTCTCCTGCGCCGTACAGGTTGCCGCTCTCGGTCAGGAACAAGGTATAGTGATTCCGACCGAGCACATCCACGACCGGTTCGGAGATGTCCGTCTGCACCGCCTGGCTGTGATAGGTGGTGGTGCCGTCACCCAACTGACCCCATCCGTTTTGACCCCATGCCCAGATGGAGCCGTCCTGCTTCAGGGCATAACGGCTGTCGCTGCCATAAGCGGTAATTTTTTTCACGCCGGTCATGGGCTTGCCGTAATTAAAGTCGTTGGTGGGTGTGACACTGCTCTCATAGTATTGCAGCACACCGGCAGAGAGGACGTAGACCGCATTATAATATGCAACGAAGTCATCCACAGCATCGAAGCTCAGCTTCTGGGGGGTCTTGTAGGCCTTGCCCCAGCGCCAGAGGGTGCCGTCGCTGAGCCGGGCATAATACGTATTATTATCGCCGAAATACTGTATATCCTCCACCTGGGCGGACGGAGCCGCATCGGAGATGCAGACCACCAGCTCGGCGGACAGGCCGGTGCCGGTCAGGGTGGCGCGGAGGGTGGTCGTACCGTTCTTGTGCTTGATGAGCTGGCCGTCGGCACCCATCTCGCAGACGTCCGGGTTGGAGGACTCCCATACGATGTCCCGCTGGGTGGCGGTGGCCGGGGTAATGGTGAGCTTCAGGTCGTCGTCTGTCTGCTCCAGGGTGGTGACATAGAAGCTCTCCTCAAAGGCAATGCTCTCCGCCGGCTGCACCACGGTGACGGTGACGGACGCGGCGAAGTCCTCGCCCATGGCGGGGCGGGCGGTGATAACGGCGGTACCCACGGCCACGGCGTGTACGGTGCCGTCCCTATCCACGGTGGCCACGGAAGCATCAGATGTCTCATAGACCACGCCGGTGCGGGTGGTGTCCGCGGGGACGAGCACGGGGGTCAGTTTTTCGGAGGTGCCCACGGGCAGGCGGAGGGCGTCCTCGTTGAGGGTCAGGCTCTCCAGCGGCACACAGTCGGCCACATGGACGGCCACGTCCTTATACACGGAGCCATCGGCATTGCTGACGCGCACCAGGGTACCGCCGGCGGCCACGGGGGTGATAAGGCCGGTGTCGCTGACGGTGGCCACGCGCTCGTCCAGCGAGATATACTTCAGGTCGGCCACCAGCGCCGTCTTCACGGGAGCCACCTCCGGCAGCAGCTGCTTTGTCATGCCGGTGTCCAGGGTGATCTCGGATTCGGGCAGGGTGATGTCGGTGACGGTGGTGTCGGGGAATTCCAACAGGAGGTAGTTGTAGGACGCATCCACATAGCCTGCGTAGAACTGGTCGTAGCCTGGGCCGTACCAGTAATACGCACCGCCATCGTGATTGTAGTTGTCGCCCTTAGGGATATCTGTAAACGCCTTCACAGTCGCCGCGTCACCGTTCAGCCAGCGCAGTGTACCGTTTTCATCCTCCCGCAGGCCGCAGAGGTAGCGGTAATCGTCATAGTACACCATTTTTCCATTGTATTCGGTGTTGCCTGTGCTATTTTTCAAATTCGTCTGCAAAAAAGCCTGCTCTTCGGGCGTCTCCATGCAGCACAGCTCGCCGCCCAGATACTGCGCAAAGCGGCTTGCCAGCTCCGGCGCCCCGAACCGCTGCCATTGGAGAGCCACATACGTTGTGTTGGTGGCTGGATCAGTCAGTATCTGGCTCACCACAGGCTGACTAATTTTCGGCGTTGTATAGCTGCTGACATAGCCGCTGTTTTCATTCAGGTAGTTATTGTTGCCGTAAAAGACGCAGTCGGTGTATTCGTAAGAATCGTTCAGGCTAACGGCGCTGTCCACGAAGATGCAGCCATCGCAGAGAGAACTTATGTAAAATGCGTTGTAGCTCGCATACCCGCCCAGTTTATAGAAGGCACAGTCCTTCAAGGTGTCGGCGACTATGTATCCCCCATCTAAACTCGAATCCACCGTGCCGCCGCTGAGATAGCGGTAATAGAGAAGTCCCGCCCGGTAATTCTGGCTGAATTCGCAGTTTTCGGCGTAGGTGATGCCATAATTGCCATTGTTATCAGACAGATACGGGTTTACCACATCGGTATAGTACAATTTGATGGTGCCTGTGCTGCCCTCATAGAGCTGCACACGGTACTGAGACATCAGCTCGCTGGGGAACATGCGGATGTGCTCGTCCTCGCTGCCGTTGCAGAGCAGGGTGCCGTCCACCTTGAGATAGGTGATGGCGGTGTCGGCGTAGGCGTCGTGGGGATCGTCCGTCCAGAACTGGAGCTGGGTGCCCGGCTCCACGGTGACGGTGACGCCCTCCTGAATGAGGGTGGCGTTGGGCAGGATGTAGTAGTGATCCTTGGTGAGGGTCATGTCCTCGGTGATGATGCTGGGCAGGATGGTGCCCCGGCGGACGTTGAGGGTAGTCGTGGCACCGCTGGAATAGACCTTCGTATCGTCCGCGTCCAGATCGTTTTTCGCGGTGACGGTGAGGGTCAGGGCGATGATGTAGTCGTTGGGGCAGTCGTCGGTGATCTTCACCAACAGGGACTTATCGGCATCCACGCCGGTGACGAACGTGCCCTCCTTCGTCTTGCCGTAGTCGATGCTGGCGTAGGTGCCCACATTGCCGTAGTTGACGTTATTGGTCAGGAACTCAATGTACGGGCAGTCGATGTCCGCCTGACTTTTGGCGTCCAGCGAGAGGGTGACGTCCTTGGCGGCGCCCCAGCGGTTGCGGAGGGTGAAGGCCAGCGCCACCGTCTCGCCGGCGTCGATGACGCCGTCGCCGTTGTTCTGGTCACTGAGGGACTTGTCATCAAAGACGAGGAAGTCGGCGGCGCTGACCTCCGGCTTAGGCAGCTGGGTCAGGGCGTTGTAGATATCCACGATCTTGGGCAGGTTGTGAGCGCCGTGCGCCTTGGGGTCGCAGCAGGTGGCATTGCGGCCGCCGGTGGCGGCGATCTGACCGTAGATGAACTTGGTGGGATAGGTGTTGGTGTCCGGGTAGGCGCTGCGCAGGAGGGCGGCCATGGCGGACACATAGGGGGCGGCCATGGAGGTGCCGCTCCATGTGGCGTAGCGGTTGCCGGGGATGGTGCTGAGGATCTGGCTGCCCGGGGCGTAGACCTCATACTCCACGGAGTTGTAGGCCGCCACGTCGTAGTTGGTGAAGCCGCTCTCCACGCCCCGCATGTCCACGCTCATGACGCCCATGACGTAGGACAGGGCGGCGGGATAGGTGGGACGGGCAAGCAAGCCCTCGTTGGGCGCGCCGTCGTTGCCGGCGGCGGCCACCAGCACGCAGCGGGTGTAGGCCGTCTCCAGCGCGTCCTGCACGGCGATGGTGGAGGCGCTGCCGCCGAAGGACATGTTGATGACGTCCGCGCCGTTGTTGTAGGCGTAGAGGATGCCCTTGGCGATCTGGGACTGGTTGAAGAAGCCGCTGGCCATGCCCGCCTTGATGGGCATGAGCTTCACGTTGTAGGCAAGACCCACCACGCCGATGTGGTTGTTGGCGGCGGCGATGATGCCGGCCACGTGGGTGCCGTGGCCGTTGTCGTCCATGCCGCTGTCGCGTCCCGTCTCCAGATCGACGCCGTAGACGTCGTCGATGCAGCCGTTGCCGTCGTCGTCGATGCCGTTGCCGGGGATCTCCTTGGTGTTGACCCAGATGTTGTCCTTGAGATCCTCGTGGGTGTAGTCCACGCCGGTGTCGATGACGGCCACCACCACGCTGCTGTCGCCGCCGGCGGCGATACCGCGGGTGCGCAGGAGATCCCAGCTCTTTTGCAGGTTGCCGCTGCGCAGGTACCACTGATCCTGGCAGCTGGCGTTGCCCTGCACGGCCTCGGCCACGGTGTCGCTGTCGATGAGGGTGGTGTCGGCGGCGGCGTACATGTAGTCGTACTCCGCCAGCACCACGTTGTCCAGCGCGCGGACGTTGGCCATGACCTGCTGCACGTCGCCGGTGACGGAGGCGATGTACCAGACGCCGGTGGAGGTGTCCATGAGCTTTTCAAGGCCGGTAATGCCGGCGCGGACAAGGGTGGTGTTCAGCTTGCCGCGGAAGCCGCGGGCAAACTTGACCATGATCTGGTCGCCGGCGTAGAGACAGTCGTCGCTGGCGAATTCCTCCGGGAAGGCCAGATCGTAGGGGATGGTCAGGGCGTTGTTCTCGTCCAGCGTGGCTGTGCCGCCGGAGGAGGGCTGCGCCGTGTCCGGTTCGATGTCGCCGGAGACGGACAGCTCCGAGCCGGACAGGCGGATGGCCGCCGTGTCTTCGTCGGTGATGCGCTGACCGCCGGAGGCGGTGTCGGTGTCGGAGGTGGGCGCCGTATCGGTGACGGCGGGCGCTTCCGTGCCAGCGAGGATGTTCGTCCCCGTCAGCAGACTGGTGAGCTCCACTGTCGAGGCCAGCATGACCACTGACAGCAGCATAGCGAGTATCCGTTTTTTCATGACGTTTCCTCCCGTGAGATAGATGTCGGCAAAAGACACAGTACCTCTTATTTTGCAAATGTACAGTATAAACCTCTGGCCGGGAAAAACAATTACCTGCTTGCATAGTATCGGTAATTTTGTGATTTGTCACAAGGAGTGGGGCGGAAAGTTGTGGTAAACGACAGATGGCAGGATATTTGTCCGGTATAGAGCGTTGCGCCGGAGCGGATGGCGTGATATAATGAGGGATAAGTCGAATTTTGCGCGGAGAAGGTGAGACGGCGTGATCGTATTGGATCTGGAATGGAACCAGCCCTTTGGCGGGCGGCGGATGGAGGAGATCATCCAGATCGGCGCGGTGCGGCTGGCGGAGCCGGGCGGTGCGGTGCAGGACTGGTTCAACATGCACATCCGGCCGTCCATCTACCCCAAGCTGTCGCCGGTGGCGAGAAAGCTGCCGGAGTCGGCGCAGGCGCTGACGGCGGAACTGGACTTCCCGGTGGCGTATCAGGCGTTTCTGGACTGGTGCGGGGACGACACCCTGTGGGCGGAATGGGGCGCACAGGATCACGGCGTGCTGGCGGCTAACGCCGCCTATTGGCGGATGCCGGAGCCGCCGGTGACGGCCTGCGTGGATCTGCAGGCGGCCTTCGGCCGGACGCTGGGCATCGGCATCGGACGGCGGGTGGCGCTGGAGCAGGCGGCGGAATACTGCGGCATCCCGCTGATCTACGAGTTCCACAACGCGCTGTATGACGCGCTGTACGCGGCGCTGGTCAGCGCATGGCTGACGAAGGACGCACTGGCGGCGTCCGTACCGCCGCCCTCCACCGGCAAGCCCCGCCGCAGGCGGAGCATCCGGTTCTCTCCGGCGGAATATCCCCGGCAGCCCCGGCAGAAGGTGGGCGTGTTCCCGGAGCGGGAGCAGGTGCTCAACAGCCGGCAGGCGCGGCTGGTGCCCTGTCCTCTGTGCCGCACACCGGGCGCGGTGGAATCGTGGTACCCGCAGGGAGACGTGTTTTACGGGACGTTCCGGTGCCAGGAGCACGGGCGGTTCCCGGTACGGATGTCGGTAACGCGGCAGAAAGACGGCTGGCAGGGGCGGCGGGTGGTGCCCACCCTGACGGAGCCGGAGCGGGCGGCCTTTGCCGCGGCGGCGGCCAAGGGCCTGCTGCCCGATGCCGAGCCCGCCGCCTATGTGGTGGAAATTCCCGCCGATCCCAAAAACGGCGATTTTTCCACCAATGCCGCCATGGTGAACGCCCGCGCGATGAGATGCGCTCCCCAGAAAATTGCGGCGGCCCTGCTGGAGTGCTTTGATTTTGGCGAGCTGCCGGTGGAGCGCTGCGAGATCGCCGGCCCCGGCTTCTTGAATTTCTACATGAAGCAGGAATGGTTTGGTTCGCTGGCGGCGGAGGCACTGGAAAAGGGCGCGCGGTATGGCCGCAGCGACTACGGCCAAAACGAAAAGGTGATGGTGGAATTCGTTTCCGCCAACCCCACCGGCCCCATGCACATGGGCAATGCCCGCGGCGGCGCCATAGGCGACTGCCTGGCGGCGGCGCTGGAATGGAGCGGCCACGATGTGACCCGCGAATTTTATGTGAATGACGCCGGCAACCAGATCAATAAATTTGGGGCGTCCCTTTCGGTGCGGTATATGCAGCTGTTTGAGGGGGAGGACAAGCACCCCCTGCCCGAGGACTGCTACCAGGGCATGGATATTCTGGACCACGCAAGGGAGTTTGCGAAGCTGTACGGGGATAAGTATGTAAACGCTCCCGAGGAGGAGCGCCGGAAGGCGCTGGTGGACTACGCCCTGCCCCTGAACATCGCCGCTTTGGAGCGGGACCTGGGCCGATACCGCATCCACTATGATGTGTGGTTTAGGGAAAGCGTGCTGCACCGGGAGGGCAAGGTCACAGCCATCTGCGAGAAGCTGAAGGAAAATGGCTGGGCCTATGAAAAAGAGGGCGCCCTGTGGTACAATAACATCAAGATGATGACCGAAAAGGCCGAAAAAGCCGGCAAGCCGCTTTCCGAGGCGGAGATAGCTGAGCTGAAGGACGATGTGCTGGTGCGGGCCAACGGCGTTCCCACCTACTTTGCCGCCGATATTGCCTACCACTACAACAAGTTTGCCGAGCGCGGATTTCACCGGGTCATCAATATTTGGGGTGCCGACCACCATGGCCATGTGGCCCGCCTGAAGGGCGCCATGGATGCGGTGGGCCTGGATGGCAACAAACTGGATATTGTGCTGATGCAGCTGGTGCGCCTGATGAAGGACGGGCAGCCCTACCGTATGAGTAAGCGCAGCGGCCGGGCCGTGACGCTGACCGACCTGCTGGACGATGTGCCGATCGATGCCGCGCGGTTCTTCTTCAACATGCGGGAGCCGAACGCGACCTTTGATTTTGACCTGGACCTGGCGGTGCAGCAAAGCAGCGATAACCCTGTTTACTATGTGCAGTATGCCCACGCCCGCATCTGCTCCGTCCTAAAGCTGGTGATGGCCGAGGGGCTGACCGAGGAGGACATAAAGAACGCCGACCTGGCCCTGCTGGTGACCCCCGAGGAGCGGGAGCTGTGCCGCAGGCTGGGCCAGCTGCCGGATGAGATCGTGGCGGCGGCGAAATACTATGACCCGGCCCGCATGACCCGCTATGCCATGGAGGTGGCGGCGCTTTACCACAAGTTCTACCAAAACTGCCGGGTAAAGTGTGAGGACCATGCCGTCTGCGCGGCCCGTGCCGCCCTGTGCCGGGCTACGGCTACTGTGCTGGAGAACACCCTGGGGATGCTGAAAATCACCGCCCCGGAGGTCATGTGACGGCGGGGGAAAAATGATTTGCAGGCGCCTTCGGCGGATATTCGTGAAAAAGATTGTAGTCGCCTTCGGCGGGGAAAGCCTTTTAGAAATCTTGGTTTGTACGGCTTACCGGCGGGGCGTTCATGAAAAAGTCTGCTATCACCTCCGGTGGGGAAAGTTTTTAGAAAACTTAATTAGCACGCCTACCCGGCGGGGGCTGACTTTTGTT
>ENA-UEQW01001974-UEQW01001974.1-human-gut-metagenome-genome-assembly--contig:-NODE-1974-length-16173-cov-26.722167_pt1 | contig 16173 bp, 11 predicted proteins | sample MGYA00242947_ERZ507947 | MGnify/ENA primary metagenome ERZ507947 (study PRJEB26167, sample SAMN06115421) | human gut metagenome | host: Homo sapiens | place: China:Guizhou | collected 2015-03-17... | reverse complement strand
ACGTTCCGTCCTCCTTCGCTGAAGCTACGGAGGACATCCTTCCCCTCACTCTAGTTCGGGTATGGATGGCTTGCCATACATAGCTCAAGCGGTGCTGCGAAACGTTCCGTCCTCCTTCGCTGAAGCTACGGAGGACATCCTTCCCCTCACTCTAGTTCGGGTATGGATGGCTTGCCATCCATAGCTCAAGCGAAGCTTGAGCGAAGGATGGTGGGCAATGAGGGACTCGAACCCCCGACATTTTGCGTGTAAAGCAAACGCTCTAACCAACTGAGCTAATTGCCCCCATGGACGGATTTTTTAATATAATCCGGACCGGGCAGGATATCAAGCCGCAGGATACGGGTTTTCCCGTTTTTTCAGCGGCTGTAGCGCGGGGTGCGCGCCGCTGTCAACACGAAGACCGGTCCGGAACCCGCCTTCAACAGCGCGTTGGCCGCCGCCGTCAGCGTCGCGCCCGTCGTGAAAATGTCATCCACCAGAAGAATCTGTTTCCCGGCAATCCGCTCCGGATGGCGCACCGCGAAGGCTCCGGCAGGATTCCGGTGCCGCTCCGTCCGGTTCAGGCTGGATTGCCGCCGGCCGCGTTTCACCCGTTTGAGCGCGTCGGCGAATGGGATGCCGAGGTTCTTCGCCGTCACGGCGGCGAAAAGTCCCGCCTGATTGTAGGAGCGCAGAAAGAGCCGCGTGTAGTGCAGCGGAACCGGGACCACCAGATCCGCGTGAAAGTTCTCCTCCCGCATGACTTCGGCGGCCAGTTCCCCCAGCGGACGGGCCAGCTCCGGGAAGTTGTGAAACTTGAAGTCGTGCAGAACCTTCCGGGCCAGATCGCGGTATTCGAACACCGAAGCCGCGCCGACCCACGGCCGGGCGGGCGCCGCCAGACACTTCGAACAGACGGCGAGCACTCCATCCAGTTCGCCGCCGCATCCACGGCAGTGCGGAGCGGGAATCCGATGCAGCTCCTTCCGACACTCCGGGCAGAACCGGTTGACCCCTTCGCCTTCGCCGACCTTGCAGATCGGGCAGGGGAAGAGGTTGAACCACGCCGCAAATTTCCGGAACCATTCCACCATGTCGGAGTTTCCTGTCTTTTCGGGAAAATCCATCGTTCCTAATGGCTCCCGCATTTCTCGTCAGTATCTCTGCCGGGAGGCTTCCGGGAGTTGCGGCAGATAATTTTCCCAGTGGCGGATGCTCCGCAGATCCCAGCGACCCAGTACCACTTCCACCAGATCGAACCGCGCCCGCAGTGCCGGCATCCGGAGCATCTTCCAGTAGAATTTTCCGGCCCGGAAGTTCCGCCGCCGCTGGCGGGGCGAAAGATTGTCCAGCGGCCGGAAGAAGCCGGTGCGCCGCAAGGTCTTCACTTCGACGAAAACCAGCATTGCTCCGTCGCGCGCGACAATGTCCAGTTCGCCCGCCTTGATCCGCCAGTTCCGCGCCAGAATATCGTACCCTTTCGTCTTCAGCAGACGGCAGGCGAGCGCCTCTCCGCGCCGCCCCAGCTTCAAATGTGCCGCGCGCGCGAGTTTCATCTCCGCGGTTCCACCTCCAGCAGACGCGCCAGAAGTTCCGTCTCCCCCGCGTAGGTGAGTTTCAGATTTTCCGCTTCGTTGTGCACCATGGCGACCGGAAACCCCGCCGCTTCCATCACGCCGGCATCATCGGTGAATTCCCGGTCGCCCGCGCGGCGGTACGCCTCCTCCAGCGCCGCCCGCCGGAACACCTGCGGCGTCTCCACCCGCCAGAGGCCGCTGCGGCTCACCGTTTCACAGATGAGTCCTGTCGCATCGGTCCGTTTGAGAGTGTCGGTCACCGGTTTGCCCGGAATCGCGCCGCCGGTGGTCCGCGCCGATTCCACCAGCCTTTCCAGCAGGGCGAGGGTTGCCAGCGGACGCGCCGCGTCGTGAATGGCCGCAATCGTCACTCCGTCCGGCAGGGCGGCAAGACCGTTCTTCACCGATTCGCTCCGGATTGCGCCGCCTTCCGCCCAGATGAGACGTTGACCCGGCAGAAAACGATCGGCCGCGGCGCGGAAGAGCTCCCGCTCCGCGCGGGGAACGACGACGACGATCCGCCCTGCGAGTTCCGGCAGAAAACGGCGCACGGTGTGGAGAAAGAGCGGCATACCGGCGAGTTCGATCAGCAGTTTGTTGCCGCCGCCGAACCGGCGGGCGGAACCGCCGGCCACGATCACCATTCCTGTATCATCGAGCATGGCTTGGAACCTTCCGTATCTTACCCCGTCACCAGCGCCCGGAGGCGCCGCCGCCTCCCCCGCGACCGCCGCCGCCGGAGAATCCGCCTCCCCCGCCGAAGCCGCCGCCGAAGCCTCCTCCGAAACCACCACCGAAGCCCCCGCCGAAGCCGCCGGTGTGGCCGCCGCGCCCGAAGCGGGATACAATGAGAAGAATCAGAATGATGAAAACGGCGACCGGCAGGAACGAATCGGATCTCCCTGTTCTGCGGCGGGAAGCACGGGCCGGGGCTTTCGGCTGATTTTCCGGCGCCTTGCCGGTGACGAAGCGCTGCACCTCCCCCACGGCGAAGAGGACGCCGTCGGTGTAGCGGTTTTCACGGAAGAAGGGAGCGAGGCCGCGGATGATGTCCCCGGCGCGGGCGTCGTTGATGTCGCCCTCCCAGCCGTAGCCGATTTCGAGGCGCATTTCGTGGTCGCGCAGCGCGATGATGAGGATCGCGCCGTCATCCTTGTCTTTGCGGCCGATCTTCCACTGATCCATGACGCGGATGCCGTACTCTTCGATGGGGGTGCCGTCGAGCGTGTCGATTGTGAGCACCGCCATCTGCCCGCCGCCGGTGGCGGTTTCCAGAGCGCGGATGGCCGCATCGATTCTGGCCGCGCCGTCCGTGCCGAAAATGTTCGCCCGATCGACCACCCGGCCGGTCAGGCGGGGCACTGCCGGTTCTGCGGCGGAGAGGCCGAAGAGCACGCCGAGCAGTAGAAATAAAAACAGACGTTTCATGAGAGCGCCCCTCGCCCGGTCAGAAGTTCACCGCAGGCGGCGTTGCGACGGCGGCGCTTCCGGCGGGCGGCTGGAAGTACTCCGCCGGCTTGAATCCGAGTCCGGGCACAAAGAGCGAACCGGGGAACTTGCGGATGGCGGCGTTGAATTCCCGCACAACCTGATTGTAGCGGGTGCGGGCGACGCTGATCCGGTTTTCGGTGCCGGCCAGTTCATCCTGAAGGCGCAGGAAGTTTTCGCTCGCCTTGAGGTTCGGGTAATTCTCCGCGATGGCGAGCAGGCGCCCGAGGACCCCTTCGAGCTGGGAACCGGCCTCCGCCTTGGCGGCGGGACCCTTTGCCGCGAGAAGACGGCTGCGCGCGGCGGCGATTTCGGAGAAGATCTTCTCCTCGTGTTTCGCGTAGCCTTTGACGGTGTTCACGAGGTTCGGAATGAGGTCGGTGCGGCGCTGGAGCTGGGTTTCGATCTGGCTCCAGTTTTCGCGCACCTGCTCGTCGCGTTCGATCAGGCCGTTGCGGATTGAAATCGCGGCGATGACGGAGATGACGATGACGGCGGCAATGACGCCGAAGGTGATCCAGAGAGCTTTCATTCGTATGGGTTCCTTATCTTGCATTCAAACCATGTTACAAAATACTTCCTGTCGAGTTTTTTTTCAATTCACAAGCCGGCAGGGCGGATTGATTTTTTCAAAAAGAGCACTATCTTTATCTCATTGAGCGGAACAATATTGTTCCGGAGAGCGAACGACCAAAGAGGAGGTGTTATCATGTCTGAAATCAGAGAGGTCTACGCCAGAGAGATTCTGGACTCCCGCGGCAACCCCACCGTCGAGGTGGAGGTCGAGCTGGAATCCGGTGCGGCCGGGACGGCGGCAGTTCCGTCGGGGGCGTCCACCGGCGAAAACGAGGCGCTTGAACTGCGCGACGGCGACAAAAAGCGTTACGGCGGCAAGGGCGTGCTCAAGGCGGTCGAGAACGTCAACGAGAAGATCTTCCCCGAAATCGAGGGGATGGAAGCGCTCGACCAGATCGGCATCGACCAGGCGATGATCGAGCTCGACGGCACGCCGACCAAGGAGAAGCTCGGCGCGAATGCGATTCTCGGCGTTTCGCTGGCGGTGGCGCATGCGGCGGCGGCGGAGCTGGATCTGCCGCTCTTCCGCTACATCGGCGGAGTCAACGGCAAGGTGCTTCCGGTACCGATGATGAACATCATCAACGGCGGTTCGCACTCTGACGCGCCGATCGCCTTTCAGGAGTTCATGATCCGCCCGGTCGGTGCGGACTCCTTCCGCGAGGGGCTCCGGATGGGGGCGGAAACCTTCCACGCGCTCAAGAAGATCCTCAAGGACAAGGGGCTCTCCACCGCGGTGGGCGACGAGGGCGGTTTCGCGCCCACCTTCAAGGGCGGAACCGAGGAGGCGCTCGATTCGATCATCAAGGCGATCGACCTGGCCGGTTACAAGCCGGGCAAGGATATCATGATCGGGCTGGACTGCGCCTCGAGCGAATTCTATAAGAAAGGCATTTACGACTATACGAAATTCGAGGGGGATTCCGCGCCGAAGCGGGATGCCGCCGCGCAGGTGGAGTACCTCGAAAAGCTGATCCGGCTCTATCCGATCGATTCGATCGAAGACGGCATGGCCGAATCCGACTGGGACGGCTGGCGCCTGCTGACCGAGAAGATCGGCGACCGCTGTCAGCTGGTCGGCGACGATCTCTTCGTCACCAACGTCAAATATCTGGCGAAGGGGATCGAACTCGGCGCGGCCAACTCCATTCTGATCAAGGTCAATCAGATCGGCACGCTGACCGAGACGCTGGATGCGATCGAGATGGCGCACCGGGCCGGTTACACCGCCGTGGTCAGCCACCGTTCCGGCGAAACCGAGGATACCACGATCGCGGACATCGCCGTGGCGACCAACGCCGGGCAGATCAAAACCGGTTCGCTGTCGCGTACCGACCGGATCTGCAAATACAACCAGCTGCTGCGCATCGAAGAGATGCTCGGCGATCTCGCCTGCTACGGAAACTGAAACGCCGTTTCCGGTCTCTAAATGACGGGAGCCGGTTCTCCGCTACGGAGAGCCGGCTCTTTTCTCTTTCGCTGTCCTTCGACCAGAAAAATCTATTAACTCTATCATCTATAATAAATTGCAGAAGTGACGGAAGAAAAATTTTCTTCTCCGTCATTTCTCCGTCACTTTGCCGTCACTCTGCCGGGGCGTTCTGCCGCCCAGCGCGATGGCGAGAAGGAGAAAGAAAGCCAGACAGTAGGGGTAGCAAAGGAATTTCAACACCTCGAAGGCGGAGACCGTCGCGGCGCCTCCGGCCAGACCGACCGCGGCGAGCACCTGCGCTCCGTAGGGAAGGATTCCCTGAACGATGCAGCTGGCGCTGTCGAGGATGCTGGCCGACCGCTCCGGGGCGACGCCGTAACGGCGGGAAATGTCGCGGGCGATCGGGCCGGCGATGACGATGGCGACGGTGTTGTTGGCGGTGAAGAGGTTGACGGCGGAGACCAGGAGCGCGATGCCGTATTCGGCGCCGCGGCGGCCGTGGATGCCGCGTTCGATGATGCGGAGCATGTATTCGATGCCGCCGTTGTAGCGGATCACTTTGAGCAGGCCGCCGGCGAGCAGGGCGACGATCAGCGTTTCGGACATGCTGAGCGCGCCTTTTCCGGCGGCGTCCAGGAACTGCCAGAAGTCGAAGCTGCCGCAGCCGAGACCGACGATTCCGGCGAAGAGGGTGCCGAAGGCGAGCAGCGCCATCACGTTGACGCCGAAGAGTGCCAGGATCAGCACCGAGAGATAGGGCAGCACGCGGAGAACGGTGCTGAAATGGATCGCGGCGGGTGCAGGAGCCGCGCCGCCCGGGCTGAGCAGGAAGAAGACGATGAGCGCGGCGGCGGCGGCGGGGAGGGCGATGCGGAAGTTCGCCCGGAACTTCTCGCGCATTTCGACCCCCTGCGTGCGGGTGGCGGCGATGGTGGTGTCGGAGATCATCGAAAGGTTGTCGCCGAACATGGCTCCGCCGACGACGGCGCCGAGACAGAGGCCGGTGGAGAGATCGAGATTGGCAGTGAGTCCGACGGCGATGGGGGCGAGGGCGACGATGGTGCCGACGGAGGTGCCGACGGCGAGCGAGATGAAACAGGCGACGAGGAAGAGTCCGCCGACCAGCAGACTGGGGGGAACGAAGGTGAGGGCGAGCTGAATGGTCGCGTCGACGGCGCCCATCGCCTTGGCGGTGCCGGCGAAGGCTCCGGCGAGGATGAAGATGAGGCACATCACCATGATGTCGACGTTGCCCATGCCGTGGGCGAAGAGTTCGATCTTGCTGCGCAGCGACGCCTTGTGGCTGAGGAAGAGCGAGGTGGCGGAGGCGACGAGGAAGGCGACGGGCATGGGCACCTTGTAGAAGTCGCCGGAGACGATGGAGAGCCCCAGATAAAAGACGAGGAACACCGCGAAGGGGATCAGAGCGCGGGCGCGCGGTTCGCGGTTGACGGAGAAATCTTCAATATCCATGAGTACACTTTCCCGGTCGAAACGGAATGATCAAATACAACTTCGTTAATATAACCGGGGAAGCGTTTGAATTCCAGAGCCGCGGCGGAAAATCAGCTGGAATTGCCGCCGCATCCTCCGGGAATTTTCCTTACGGTTCCGCAACGAGCTCGAAGACGCCGGTCGGGCCGTGCGGCAGTGCGGCGGTATCGAGTTCCAGCCGGTAGCCGGAACCGCTTTTCGTGAGTGGAATTCCCTCCCGGCGGAGCCCGTCGGAGCGGAGCGGGTAGAGCCGGTAACGCTTCCCCGTGGGGAGGTTGAGCTGCAGTTCAAGCTGCCCGGTGCGCAGGAGCGTCGGGGTTTTCCCCTGTTTTCTCAATTCGGTCCGATCCGGGGACAGTTCCATTCCGGTATTGACATTGTCTGTCAGGTAGAAAAGCAGCATCCGTTCGGAATTCTTTGCCAGAACTTTTCCATCCCGGGAGGCCAGAGCTACTGTGGACGGAACGGAGGAACGGACCTTCGCAAGAACCGGCAGAGACTCTCCATGGTTCCGTTCTGAGACGACCGCCTCCAGTCTCGGAGTCCGGAGCAGGAAGCGTTTCTCGCGTGTATTCAGCAACAGTTCTCCGGTATCGGATTCCCAGATGCCCTTCTCCGGATCAGTCTGATTGTTTTTGGAAAGAATTCCCCGGGTACGCAGAGCGGCAATCCACGGTTTCGGGTCGAATTTTGCACCCTGGGTAACGCCGGTTTCCGTAAACATTGCACTGCCGCCGACTTTGGCGTAACCGGTCAGCGGAAAAGTCATCACCGGAACGGGAGCGGGAGCGATAACTTCCGCCGGCGGCTTGCACCCTTCATACCGGACCGCGAAACGGGTCAGCAGGGACCAGCGGGTCTGTTCCGTACTGATGGCGGAATCCGTGCCCTTGGCGTAGAGCGAGGATTTCGGCACAAGGAGCTCCACCAGATTCCGGGACGGGGAGACATCGCCGCGTTGAAAGGCAAACAAACTCAGATATTCGCTCATGAGATCCAGATAGGTGTTCATTTCCCGATCCACTTTCCAGGTCGGATTCAGAATCACCGCGTGCAGCGTGAGACCGGCGTAGTCCTGAAAAGCCGCATACGCCGGAAACAGCAACTGCTCATACTCATAGCGGTTGCGGACGTGATTGTATTCCGTGACGATCATCGGCCGGTCGGCAAGACGGCTGGAGGCTGTATTCAGAAAGTGGGATACCGCGTTTTCCGTCGCGCTCTGCTGGCGGGTGATTGAGCCGGACGGATGACAGAAGTAGGCGTTGCGGATGATCACCTCGTTCTGTTCGCTGCGGATGTCACCGTAAAAACGGGCCGGAGAGAGGTTGTATTGCCCGACGGGAACGTTACAGCCGAGCTCCCGAACCCGGGCCTTCATCCAGGCGCCGGTCTCCCGCAGGGATTCGATGCAGAAGCGCATCCACTCCTCCCGGAATTTGCCGCCGTTGACCTCGTTGGGTTTCTTCGGGATGAGCGACTCGTCCACGCCAGGTCTGGTGCGACGGAGATAGTTGCGGAACTGCTGCCCGACCCATATCGCGGTCTCCTCTTTCGCATAGACGCGCTGAGGACCCACCATGCCCAGCTCATTGAACGGCTCCACACAGACCAGCATGGGATCATCCTTGAGCGCCATGCCGGTGTGGCGGTTTTTGTGGCAGAGCAGGTAGCGGGCGGTGTCCAGCCACTCCTGCCGGGTCTTTTCATCGCCGAACACCATCTTCGGCTTGATGTCCGCCGGACGCGAACTGTTCGTCACCTTGAATGGATACAGGAACTGATAGGCCGCGATGTTCAAATTCAGATAGATGCCGTTTTCCTTCAGCCGGGCGAGGCAGTAATCGACCGCATCGGCAAAGCGGGGATCGGGCTCTCCCTTTGCCGGCGCATCGAGCATGAGAATCTGTTCGATCGTGTGGGTGCGGACCATGTTGTATCCGCGCATGCGCAGTTCGCGGATGTAGGCATCGATCATCTGTTTCAGCTCCGCGGCAGATTTCCTGCGGATAGAACTTAGAAGTCCCCATTCAGCGGTGAAATGGTAGGCGGCGCGGAATCGAAGCGGCTGCCCGGGGCGTTTCTCGAATTCCAGATGGCCCTGCGACGCCGGAACAACTCTGCCATAGGAGCCCGCCGGAAGGTTTCCCGACATCTCGCTGAAATCGAGCGCCGATCCCGGTTTAGTGACGGGGAACGGGGAGAGATCGGCCGCTTTGTATTCCGGTCCTGGAACGAAAGACTTCAGATTCCAGGTGACCTCCTGATCGGTGAGGGTTGCTCCGCAGAGGATCCAGCAGACCTGTCCGGCGCTCCGCAGACGGATCTTCCGCACATTTTCCAGTGGAACCGGGAATTTGCTCAGGAATACAGCTCTCTGTTCGCCGGCGTAGGATCCCACGGATACCGCAAGCGTATTTCTGGTCGAACTGGGCCGGGTCCAATCCTGAAGATCGGTTCCTGCCACGAGACGCGTTTCCTTCCGTTTTCCGTCTCTCGTCTCGAATTCGATGGTGCCGATCGGAACCGGTTTGCCGGGAACCCAGCATCCGGTATGAAGCAGATAGAGGAAACGGGTGTATTTCGCCTTTTCCGGGACGTCGAAGGCGATCTCTCTGAGGCCGGTCGGAGCGTATCCGCTGTCCAGAACCGCCACCGCCTTGCCGTTGTTCTGTTTCGGATTGATGAGATCAAAGCGGATTCCGGCGAACTGTCTGCGTGCCGTATCAAAATTGCGCAGATCTTTTTCCCGTCCCTGGTCGGACCAGCCGCCTTTCCCGTCCCCCTCGGTTTCGTCGGCATAGTCCCGGTTTGCAAATTTTCGGAGCGAGAGGGGGATAAATCCATCAAATGCGGTGAATGCCGGTGTCGGGCAGGCGTCTACCTGAAGCGTCACGGTCCTGCCTGCTTCGACCGGAATTTCCCGCGAGAGGAAGCCGTCGTGCCAGACGCGGATGCTCCGCCCCGCCGGACTCAGGGCGGGATCTTCGACCAGAGCCGCCATGCCGCCGGCAGTCTTTCGTACGTTCCAGTCGCTCAAGCCGCGGGAGAAATCGCCGTTCGGCAGAAGTTTGCCGTTCCAGCGGATGTTGCGATAGAGAACCCATTGCGCATCTTTTTTGGCAAAAGGACCGCGCAGCTGCAGGACAACGTTGCCGCTTCGGGCCGGAACGAAGGAGAAGGTACAGGTTTTCCACTCCTCCCCGGTGAAGTTTTCGGTGCAGATGAGAGTGGTCTCCTGCTTCTCTTTCAACCAGGAGGCAAACCGGACCCCTTTGCTGCGCGGAGCCAGCGTTCCGGACTGTGCCCGGATGTCCATACGAATCGAAAGCGGGGAGGCAGATACCGCAAACGCAAAGACAAAAAGGGATAGGATCAGAATCTTCATTTTAATCATAATTCCTAGATATTAAAGTTCTTCGAGAAGATCAATATAGTATTTGTAGACCGTGGTTCCACCTTTGGAATCGTTGGGATTTTCATGTTGAATCCGGTCTACATGCCCATCCAGAAAGAGGGTGTTGATGCCAAGCCGTACGGAATTGTGCCGGCTCCACGCAAAAAAGGACTCGTTCGGAGGAAGAGCGGCGAAGCGGGTTGCATTGGGCAGTACCAGAAGTGCATAACCATCGGCAAGGTACAGCTTGTGCGCGGGATTCTTGACCTGATTGAGCTTTTTCAGCCGGTAATAGCGGTCCTGAGTTTCCGGCGAGTTCACCTTGATATAGCCGCAGATTCCGGTTATGGTGTAACTTGCGCCGTAATAGCCGTAACTGCCCTCGTACAGATTGAAGGTACCACCGGCGGAATATACCTGCTTATCCTCCTTGATTGCGCCCGGGCAGACCGGCGGGGCGGAGGCCAGAGTTTCCTTGCCGGACGCGCTTTTTCCTCTCCGGGTGAAGAAGGAGTAGTTGTATTCTCTCATCAGCCGGTGCCACCAGACGTCCGTGTCATCCGCATACATGATCCGGGCCGGAACTACGACGTTGTTATTGTCTCCGGAATAGAATACGAAATAGGTTCCCTGCTGTTTGAGGAGATTGACGCAGGAGATGTTCTGAGCTGCTTCCCGCGCCTTGCTCAGCGCCGGGAGCAGCATCGCCGCCAGAATCGCGATGATCGCAATCACGACCAGGAGTTCGATAAGAGTAAAATATGAAGACGGTACGTCTTGCCGCTTGGGAATCCGGTCGCGAAAAGCCAACTTGAATTTCATCTTCCAGCAACTCCTTATCATGATTTTCGGGTTTGTATTAATTATACTGCAACTTTGCTGGAAACCGAATATTGAAAATAGCGGAAATATACAAAAATCCCGGTTTTTCGAGATTTTTCCACCACTCTCCGTTTGCCGGAATGGGAAATGGAATTTACAGGAGGATGAAGGAACTTTGCCGCGGGAACCGCCGAGCCGGGAAAAGTGGCAACCCCGCCAGGATTCGAACCTGCGGCTGACTACTTCCTCCTCAAAAAACGCTTTCCTCCGGCTGTTTTTCCTGTTTTCAGGTCCCAAAATCCCGCAATTGTGACCCATTTGTGCCCCATTTGTGCCCCTGAAAGGGGGCAGCTATACCTATAAAGTACCTGTTATGGCTGGATTTTGACAGGGGATTTCCAAACTTTTTTTCAACTTTTTCAAGCTAATAACACATCTCCATTCTTTCGATTAAGAAGTAAACTTTATTGTACTTGCTGAAATGGAAAGAAAAGGATTGGCTCATTATCAGACAGAGTGAGATAGCTTGTAATACCATGAAGAAATCTCAGAAAAGTTGCCCTTGCTGTAAAAAGTCTTGGTTCGTTCAATTTTATCCGATTCTGTTCGTGTTGAAGTGGGTTGTTCTGCTGTCAAAACAGGTATTCATGAGGCCGGGATTACACTGTTTGGAATGATGAAAACCCCCCCAACGTTTTATGCCGTCATTGACGGAACGTTGGAGGGGAGAACAGAGGGTTATTTCAACCCGGCAAGATTGGTTCCGATGGCTCCTTCGGCATCAAGGACCAATCCTTCAGCCCATCGGGGAACCGTTCTCCATATTTGAATCATTTTTTCCATAGCTTGCTCGGCCTGAACTTCAGGAACGCAGGCAATCACCTCGTCGTGAATGTGAAGGACAATCGGAATACCAGCTTTCTCGCATTCAAGAATCACCCTGACCAGCAGATCACGGGCTATAGCCTGAACGACGTTCTCTGTGAGAAGTCCACCATGAAGATTCTTCCCATCATGGTAACAAAGCGGCTGTTGTTCCATGAGGGTAGTAACTTGCTCGCCTTGCGGGTTGAGATAGCTGATTTCCTGAATACAGGTCGGCAGGATCGCCGTGGCTTGATATATGAGTTTCCGTCCAGATGGTAATGTCACCCAGGTCGCCCTGTTGTCGCTGGCAATAACCAGCCTGCCCAATTTCCTGAAACTCCGGCTTGTTACGCTTTCACGGAACTCCTTTTCCAGCTTCTTCCAGAAACCGGGGATTGCCCGGTATTGATTCCGATAGGAGTGGACGATCTTATAGGCAAGTGCGGCAAGCTCGCGCTCTGAACGACACAATTCGCTGCTGGCGATGGAACTTTTCAATTGTTTCGCGAAACGCTCCACTCCCATTCGGTATCCCAAACCGAGGATGGCTGTTTTGCCGATCTGGCGCAATAAGCCCTTTCGTTGTTCTGCCGGAGAATCATCACAGGGCTTCCCTGCTGGTTCCTTAAATACTTCTGAAGCAAACTCAGAGTAGATATCCCGTCCGGAGGCAAAAGCCGAATTGAGCTGTTCTTCTTTGGTAAGCCATGCAAGTACACGCGCTTCAATTTGCGAGGCATCCACCGCAACAAAAACGTATCCTGCCGGTGCATGAATGGATTGCCTGATCTTCCATGCCGTATCATTGAGGATTTGAACCGGCGAGCGTCCGGGAACAGGAAGATTCTGTAAGTTAAGACCGTTGCCTCCTGCAAAACGTCCGGTTTGCGCATGATGGTACTTGAGAAACACCGGCAAAGTACCACCCGTTAGATTTGCCATACCGCTGAGGTAATTGATACGTGACAGCAATTGTGCTTCTGATTTCACCAGCAACCTTGCTTTGACGAGTTTACTGACAAGCGGGTTGGGATCGGAGAGCATGTTCTGCATCTCAGGGTCATCCATTGAAATAGCCGGGATCATTCCGTTTTTACCCGGTTTCATCGCAAGAGTACGGTTGGTTTTAGCCAATGCATCGGAAAGCAGTTGAGCAAACTGACGATCACTTGAAATTTCTTCGGGCTGTATATCCCCCAATTCATTGATCAGTTGGGTACAAAGTTCATGGCGGGCTTGTTGGAGCAGTTCTTTGTTGATCTTTATCGCATCACGCAGGAAACATTGTACAGTATGATTGATGATCTCCAACTCTTCCGGTAATATCTCTGGAACAATATGGTCATAGAGTTCACGAGTGATGACGACATCGTTGATCGCATAGGTACGGAGTTCCGCAAACTCTGCTGCTGTGAGCTCACGTTTGCCTTTGGAGAACTCAAGGTCGAGCTTTGCGGGCAAATGACAGCGTTCCGCAAGCTCTTTTAAGCTTACTTTCACATCGACACCGAAAAGATACTTTGCCATCAGCATGGTATCGTGAATACATGGGGGAATGATGTTGAACTTGTATTTAAGGATAGCGGCATCAAACATGGCATTGTGCATGATGATGCAGGCATTTTCCAGATTGTTGCCGTAAACACTTTGCAACTCATGAAGCAACACATCGGCATCACGGCGGAACTCTCTTTTACCGTCAGGATAGTATACTGCCAGTCCATGAATCTTAAACTGGGAGGAAAGAATGTACTCCTGATAAGAAGGGAAGCTATTGAGATTGTAACTGTCGGAATAAAAAGTCTCGAAATCAAGAGTCAGTAATGGAAGCATAATAAATAGAACCTTTTGTGTTGTAAATTTTAAAATTTTATAATTCTCTATTAAGATAGAAAAACCTAATATTATGTATTTTGCAGATTAGGTTATTCTATCTTAAATAGCAGTTTGAAATTTTATTTTTTTTCTTTATTCTCCATCTCGCTCTGAAACCAGACGGATACCACGCCAGCCGATTGCCTTGCGTGGTGGCACAGAAATGTATTCTTCCCGTAATTCGGGAAAACAGCGTACAAGCTCTTCGGCAAATTTCATGGCTGATACCGGTCGCCGTCCTTCATCCTGACAGACAGCCTTGAATGCCCGGTAGAGATCACACTTGAAGACATAACCCTCCTTTGCACGCTCCACATGGCTCTTGATGAAGGCACGTTCCACAATGCAACTGTCGAAATGCTCCGTCTTGAGCTTTTTGCAAACCTCCGGTTCGGGAAATGTTCTATGATTGCTCAATTCAGCAAGCCCCTGTAAAGCAAAATTGAATATGCCGGAGAGTTCTTCCCGGATCAGTTCGTCACGCAGATGCGGATTTTCAGTTTTTGTTCCTCGGAACCGCTGCGTAAAGGGAATGATGCGCAGCCGATCCTGTAATGCCTGTGTGCGATCGGTAAAATGAGGCAGTGAATTGGTGGCAAATATGCTTCTTGCTGTCACTTTTGCCGTATACGGTGTTTTGAACTTTTCCTCTACCGGAATCGAACCGCCGTCAGCGGCATCTTTCATCATGCCTTCAATATTGTGCGGTGCGGTAGTACCGTCATCGGTCGGCATATCGCCAATGATGTTCAACAGTGACTTTGTAAGATCAATGCACCGGAAACGGTCAGTAAATCTTGCCAGCGGTACACAACAACAGTTCTCAACACCGACCAGGTTGCGCAATACTTCAATGAATACACTCTTGCCGCAACCGCCTTCGCCATAGAGAAAGAAGATCACATTGCGCGACGTGTCGGGAATCAATGACAGCCCCATCAGACATTGCAGCATGTGGCGGATTTCCGGATCAGGCTGTACCTCTTCCAGATATTTTTTGAATTTGGGGCAATCGGCATCGGCTTCGTATTCCACAGGCAGGATAAGCTGGTCAAAAATTTCCGGAGTATTGGCTTTAAACGAAGATGCCGGAGATTTTCCGTTTTTGATCTCCTGAATGACCTGATCTGCGAACCAGTAGCCGTTTTGCAGATGGATGATCTGTGGCAGAGGCACTTCCGTATCACGATCACAGGGAATTTCTGCACTGCTGCTGATGTAGAAAAGTTCTGTCGAGGCGAAATTCTGTTTAACCGCATTCAGCATGTTGGGGGTTGCATTTTCCGGAGCTTTTTTACGTAGGAGGCTCATGATCTTTGCATCCATATCTTCATCGGCACATCGGGTGTAAAGACCATGCTTGTATTCGTAGAAGCTCCCCTTGTAACGAGCGAGAAGTTTTCTACCCTTATCATCGAACCACTCTTTGCCAATCTCGTCCGCAATGTCTTTGGTGCCCCCCGGACGACCGCCAAGTGCACCATTGGCTTTACTGGTAATACTGCGTTTATCCGGTTCTGCTATCTTGCTTTGCAAAGCAATGGATTCAAACAAGTTTACAGGGTTCAACTGCATGATATAGTCATCAAGCCCAGTCTTTTTATTGTTCGGCAGCTCCGGAAGGATGATCTCTTTTAACGTGCATCCGTGCGGTTGGAGTGCGGTTGCAAGCTGACGGGTTGACGATTGAAACATGCGGTTGTTACGCGCATCGCTGTCCCAGATGACGAAAACGGGACGCTCTTTATTAAGATATTCCACCAATTCAGGCAGAAGTTCTTTTGTGCCGGGAAGTGACCAGCCGAAGTTGCCCGTAAGTCCAATGGTCGGCATGCCGTGATTAGTTGCACACCATGCCTTCTTTTCTCCTTCGGTCAGGATCAGCGGCATTTGGGGATCATGTGTCAACTGTTCGTGAACCGTTGCAAGAATAAAAGCGTGTTGTCCCGCATTTTTGCGGCTTAGGTACTTTGCGGGCTTCGCGTCTGTGGTTTGAGCCGGATATCGCATTCTGATTCGGAAATACGGCATTCCATCCGCTCCGATGAGTTCTTCTCCATTCTTGGGATTATAGAAAGGCAGCATCCATCCGGCAGCTTTTCCTTCCAGACAGCTCGGAACATAGTCAAGAAGTTCTAGGAAGTCTGCCGCCGAATCAATCACTCTGCCGCCGAAGGAATGAAACTCGTTCCAATCGATTCCTGAATGCCGCAGGTCTTCTTTGGCCCATTCTTCCACTTCGTTAATAGCGGGAGCAGCCGGTATGAGGCAATCCATTCCTGTTTGAACGGTACTGATTGCAATCCCGTTGCAAGTTAATGCATTAGGGTGTATATTACTGATAGATGAAACATACTTAAAATCATCGATCATATAGCCGGGGAATACTGCCCCGGCCACTTTTTTCTCTGTATTTATAGATACCATTATCTTACTCTCCGAGATAGTTTTGTTTGATAAATTTATTCACTTCCGAAATACGGAATCTCTTTTGACCTCCGACCTGATACGTGGGCAGGCCGTCCTTTCGCAGTTTCATCAATGTTGAAATGCTGATGCCGAGGTATTCACATACCTCCTGCCGGGTGACATACGGTTCTCCGTACAGTTCTCTCTTTGCCCAGTCGGGGCAAACCATATTTGATTTTCGTTGGGGCATAATG
>ENA-UEQW01001965-UEQW01001965.1-human-gut-metagenome-genome-assembly--contig:-NODE-1965-length-16245-cov-9.840920_pt1 | contig 16245 bp, 6 predicted proteins | sample MGYA00242947_ERZ507947 | MGnify/ENA primary metagenome ERZ507947 (study PRJEB26167, sample SAMN06115421) | human gut metagenome | host: Homo sapiens | place: China:Guizhou | collected 2015-03-17... | reverse complement strand
CGTGTGAACTTTGACAAGTCCATTCACGACCGCAAGGGAATTACCGAGAAAGTGGAACTGGTGAACGGTAAGAATGCCGAAACGCTGAAAGGCTGGACTGTTTATAATCTTCCCGTAGATTATGAATTTGTATCTTCCAGGAATTTTCAGGATATGAACTCGTCTGCCGCTTGTGGCATAGAGAAAAATGATGAAAGTATTCCCGCCTACTATCGCGCCACTTTTACCTTGGATAAGGTGGCTGATACGTTCCTGAACATGGAGTCTTGGGGAAAAGGTATGGTATGGGTGAACGGTCATGCCATGGGACGTTTTTGGGAAATCGGCCCTCAACAAACCCTGTTCATGCCGGGCTGCTGGCTGAAAAAAGGAGTGAACGAAATCATTGTTCTTGATTTGAAAGGTCCGAAAAAGGCGACCATTATCGGATTGAACAAACCTATCCTGGATATGCTTCGCGTGGCTGTTCCAGAAACGCATCGTAAACAGGGGCAGACCATCAAGCTGGAGAAGGAAACACCGGTAGCTGCCGGTACTTTCAAACCGGGTAACGGTTGGCAGGAAGTGAAAGTACCTGCTACGAAAGGACGTTACTTCTGTCTGGAAGGTCTGTCTTCTTTTGATAATACCAACATTGCCGCCATCGCGGAGTTTGACGTGCTGGATGAGAAAGGACAGAAAATCTCTCGTGAAAACTGGAAGATTGTTTATGCAGACAGCGAGGAGACTCGTAGCGGTAACCGCACAGCCGATAAGATTTATGATTTGCAGGAAAGTACTTTCTGGCAGACGGTGGATAATACGGCTTATCCTCATCAGGTGGTGATAGATCTCGGCAAAGAATATAACGTGACCGGTTTCCGTATTCTGCCGCGTGCGGAACAAGGAGCTCCCGGCATGATGAAAGATTATAAGGTGTATGTAAAAGCAACCGGTTTCGGTTATTAAAATACTTTTCCCGTAGGGGTGGAGACACAGACTGCCCCTACGGGAAATGAAGAAGCTACAGAAAAGAATTAAAACACAGATGTAAGGAGGAGGTTTCAAAAGAAGGAACCTGCGGGTAGAACAATTATCGGATACTTTAGCAAATTTTAAAAACTGCTAGAGTATCCGGTTTCTTTTTTATAACTTTGGGGCAGTCTATGATTCTAACCGAAAGCACAATGAAATATATATTGACCTTTATACTATCTTTTCTCTCCTTCTTGGTGTGTTCTCAGAACATAACTATTACAGATATTCCTACCATTGACCAGCTGCCGGTAAATGCCATTCATCGCGTCTTCAGAGACAGCGAAGGATATATGTGGTATGGCACGGTGAACGGATTATGTCGTGATGACGGTTATCATGTGAAAGTGTTTCGTTCGGACATTGAAACTCCGGGATTATTAGAGGACAATTTGGTGGAGTGTATCGCTGAGGATAAGAAGGGGAATATATGGTTCGGTACAGACAAAGGGGTATACATTCTTGATAAATCGGACTACAGTGTACATCCTATGGACCGAGAGCGTTTGAAGAATATTCCGGTGATGTATCTTTATGCTACCAGTGACGGCTATATGTGGCTGAGTTATCGTTCTATATTGGCCAAATATGACATCAACGGACAGTTGGTCAAAGAGTATCCACTCCAGAATGAATATGGAAGAACTACTATTTCCGGATTTTGTGAGAGCCGCAACCATGAGATTATTATCTCTGTGTGGAATGGCCGGGTATATCATTTGGACAAAGAAAAAGACGAGTTCGTTCCTTATCCTGATAAGATGAGAAGACAAAATCCTACGGTAATGGTTCAGGATAATGAACAGGACTACTTCTGGTTGGCTACCTGGGGGGATGGTGTGGTGCGTTTTGACCCTTCGGCTCCGGAAGATTCCATGTTTGTATATTCTGAATTACCGGTCAATGCGGCTGGTGAGGAGGATGGGGTCATCCTTAGTCTGGTACAGGATGATAAACTGGGGTATATCTGGTTGACCACCGGGCACGATTTCATGTCCTTACAAATACAACCGGATAAGACGTTAAAACAATTGAAATTCCAGACAGGACTTCTACCTGTTAATCACATGTTGGTAGAAGTTCTGAAAGGGAGGGGATGTCTGTGGGTATCGGCCTTTGACTGCCCCAGCTTCATTGTACATCTGATGGATAATATAACCAAGGATTATGCCTTGCCTGCTTTAGCGGACAGGGCGAACCGTAGTCCGGCTGTAATGGCCTTGTGTGATGACGGAGACGGTATGATGTGGATAATGCAGGAAAGAACCGGTTTGGTGTTGTATGATCTGAAGCGGGATAAGGTAAAAATCTATTCGGATTTTCCCGCACTTGCTTCTTTGGCTTTAGATAACGGGCGCGAGATGACGAGAGCACGTATCAATGACGGTATTTGGGTGGCAAAGGATTTGAATAGATGGGTTTATGGTATGGCCCGCCAGGGAATGGAGATGCATCTGAAGGATGTTATTGATTTGAACGGGCAGGTGGAACCGAACGCTACGGTGACCAAATTGTATGAAGACTCGCACGGAATCTTATGGATAGGATTGAGTAAAGGACTTTGCAGTTATGATGTCCGTCAGAAAAGAATTAAACAGGTTTATCCCGATGTGGGGCATGTGATGGGAATTGTGGAGAATAAGGAAGGGCTGATATGGATTTGTACTCAAGACAATGGTTTGTTTCAGACAACGGCGGATGAAAAACTTCGTTCTTTCAAATTGGACAAGAATTTCTCTTGTCTGTCTATTGCTCCCGATTGGATTTTGTGGTTGGGAACTTGTGACGGAGGAGTCTATTCTTATGATCCTTCAGAGAATAAGTTGGTCAGTTATAATGAGGCTTGCGGTATGAACGGTAATCAGGTGAACCAAATAGTGGCTGATGCATACAATCATATTTGGATTGATACAAACCAGAAACTGATAGAATTTAATCCTCGTAACGGTTCGTTCCGCACCTATCTCACCACGGACGGTTCCATCTTGTTGCATCGCTTTCTTCCCACTGCTGTTTGTCAGGCAAAAGACGGCAATATTTATTGGGGCGGCATTCCGGGTATTTGCATGGTTACTCCATCAAACGGGTTGGAAAGAAAGGCTAGTGCAGTGAAGACCAAGATAACTGATATAAAGTTGCAAGGAGCATCATTGATATTCGGAGACAGAAAGGGTAGCAATTCCATTAACCGGATAGAATTACATCCCGATGACCAGAATTTGGAAATTAGTTTTTCTTCTCTTAACCACCGTTATGCTTCAAAGATACGCTATGCTTATCGGTTGATAGGAGTGGACAAGGCGTGGGTATATGTGGAAGGTGGAAAAAACTCGGCTTTTTATAATCATCTGAGTAAGGGTACTTACACTTTTCAAGTGAAGGCGACGGATGAAAACGGCCTTTGGAGCAAGGAAGTAACAGAACTGACCATCCGACGTCTTCCAGCTTTTTATGAAACTTGGTGGGCGTATTTGTTTTATGTATTGATAGTGATGGGCATATCCGGTTATAGCCTATATCTTTACCTGAAACGGATAGACCGTAAGAATAATGAAATGTGGGCGGACAGCAAGGAGATGATTAAAATGCGTACTTATCTGGATAGCAAGGTGAATTTACCTGAACCTGAGTTTGTACAACTGGACAAACTTTTATTGGAGAAAGCGGTAAAAGCCGTGGAAGATAACCTTACTGAGCCTGATTTTGATGTGACAGCTTTGGCTGATGCCATGAATATGTCCCGTTCTACCTTGACCCGTAAATTGAAAGCCATAACAGGCCGTACTCCATTGGATTTTATCCGGAACATTAAGATGAAGCATGCCAGACACATGCTGGAAGATAAAGATAAAAGTGTAACAGAGGTTGCCGCTACGTTGGGGTATTTTAACCGGAAGTATTTCACCACTTGCTTTAAGGAGGAATTTGGAATGACTCCCAGTGAGTTTCAGAAATCACAGCACGAAAAATAAATCTCTTCCTGTCCTTTAATTGTTGCAAATAGGGGGTACAAATGCGTCAAGTTATAGCTAGAGCCATTTGTATCCCCTGTTAGCATGGTTCTTCACCTGTATTTCTATTTCCTATTTCATTCTTTTGCCACAACCTTTTACGGGGAGAAAAACACATCTTCTTCATTCATTCCCGCAGTAAAGGTATGTATAACTTTAAATTTAATATAGAATGAAACATTTGTTTTTGTTGCTTACTCTGTTAAGCTTTTCATTAACGGCCTTAGCCCAGCAAAAAGTGACGGGTAAGGTGAAAGATTCTTCCGGCGAGCCTGTCATAGGAGCCAGTGTTGTTGTAAAAGGCAATAATACTATGGGAACCATTACCGATTTTGATGGAAACTTTATGTTGGATGTTCCGGCAAAGAGTGTGTTGGTTATTTCTTATATTGGCTATGTCACTCAGGAAGTCCCGACAGCAGGAAAGAATTCATTAGAGATTGTTTTAAAGGAGGATACCAAGACCTTGGATGAAGTGGTGGTGATTGGTTACGGTACACAGCGTAAAGGTGATGTGACCAGTTCTGTAGCTAGTGTGAAAGCCGACAACTTTGTAAAAGGAGCTGTGAAGGATGTGGGACAGCTGATTCAAGGAAAAGTAGCCGGTCTGGCCATTACCAATCCTAACGGTGACCCGACGGGAAGTACCCAGATACGTCTTCGTGGTACAAATACCATTGGTGGAGCTAATACTGCTCCGTTGGTATTGATTGACGGAATTCCTGGAGAACTTGGTACTGTGGCTCCCGAAGATGTGGAGAGCGTGGACGTGTTGAAGGACGGTTCTGCTGCCGCTATCTATGGAACACGGGGTACGAATGGTGTGATTTTAATTACTACTAAACAGGCTAAAGGAGTGGATATTAACCAAGTGGAGTATAATGGCTATGTCAGTACTTCTCTTATAGCCAAGAAACTGGATATGCTGAATGCAGATGAGTTTCGTACCCTTTATCCCGACCAGGACCATGGGGCTGATACGGATTGGATTGATGAGATTAGCCGTACACCGGTTAGCCATGTTCACAACTTGTCATTGATGGGCGGCAATTCAAAGACTAATTATATTGCCAACTTGAACTATGCCTCTCGTCAAGGGATTATGAAAAAATCGGATTTCGAAAGCTTCCAAGGACGTATTGAGGTGACCCACCGTATGTTTGATGATAAGTTAAAATTGAAATTCGGTCTGTTTGGTAAGAAAAACCAGATGGAATCTACCACCAATGGGGGGAGCTTCAGAGGTTGGGTATATGGTCAGGCAACTCGTAGAAACCCAACCGATCCGGTAAGAAATGAGGATGGTACATGGAATGAGAATGTGAGCAAATTCGAATACGAGAATCCCTTGGCTTTGTTGTATGAGGCTGAAGGAAATGTAAAAAAGACCCAGTTGCGCTACAATGGGAATATTGTTTATAATCCTATCAAGGATTTGACTCTTTCTGCCGTATTCTCTTATATTCGTGATAATATGAACCGTGGTTATGGTGAAACGTTGAACCATATTTCTGCTTTGCGTGATGGATTGGCAGGTTGGTCTTCTGTAGGTGCTTATACTAAGATGGAGAAATTGATGGAACTTACTGCACAATATAGCAAAGAAATCGGTGCACATAAATTCACTGTATTGGGCGGTTACAGCTACAATGAAACAGACTTTGAAGAACTTTGGATTGATAACTATGGTTTTCAGGATGATTATTTTTGTGGATGGCATAATATTGGCATCGGTTCTGCTTTGAAAGACGGAAAGGCGAATATCGGTTCAAAGAAAACTCCTACAAATCTGATCGGCTTTTTTGGTCGTGCTACTTATTCGTTCAAGAATCGTTATTTGTTGATGGGAGCTCTTCGTTATGAAGGAGCCAGCCAGTTATGGGGGACTGATAATGCATGGGGGCTTTTCCCTTCTGTATCAGTCGGATGGAGAATTACCGAAGAAGCATTTATGAAGAATCAGAAGATATTTGATGATTTGAAACTTCGTGTGGGATATGGTGTGACGGGTTCACAACCTAAAAATCCTTTCCTGGGGGTAGCTATGTTGAAATACGGCTCGTATGCTTTTGTAAATGGAAATTGGATACAGACCATTGTTCCGGCATCCAACCCGAACCCTGATTTGAAATGGGAGGAAAAGAAAGAAACCAATATTGGGTTGGACTTTGTTTCATGGGGTGGCCGTTTGTCCGGCTCTATTGATTATTATAACCGTGATGTCGATGGTTTGATATACGAATATGGAGTACCGACCCCTCCGAACTTGTATAATAAGACGATGGCTAATGGTGGTACAATGAGAAACCGTGGTGTGGAAGTATTGGTAACTGTGGTTCCTGTTCAGAATAAAGATTTTGAATGGAGCACTACCGGAACGTTCTCTTTGAATTCTAATAAACTGATCAGTTTGTCTGGTAGTATCTTTAAGTCGGATTACGACTATTTTAATACGGGTACGGTGGAATACTCCGGTCAGGTAGCCGATTCTCACAGAGTACAGGTAGGTGAAAGCATCGGTAATTTTTATGGCTTTAAAGTAGTGGATGTGGACAGTGAAGGTCGTTGGATTTACGAAGACAGGAATGGTGAGTTGGTGAACTATAAAGATTTTACTCATGCTCCCGAAGATAAGCATGTTATTGGTAACGGTCTTCCTAAATGGTATGCGGGATGGAACAATACTCTTCGTTATAAAAACTTCGACTTGAATGTGACGATGCGTGGCGCGTTTGGCTTCCAGATAATCAATGGTGGACGTATGAATTACGAAAATGTAAAAAACAGCCGTTTTGAAAATCGTTTGAAATCTGTGAATGACTTGGTGTTTGGCAAGCATACGTTGAGCTCGGAAGTGGAACCGGAATTCAACAGCTATTATGTCGAAAATGGTGACTACTGGAAGATTGACAATATCACTTTGGGATATAGCTTCGGTCAGGTTGGTAAATATATAAAGTCACTCCGAGTTTATGGCTCAGTATTGAATGCTTTGACTATTACAGGTTATAAAGGTATTGATCCGGAAGTGTCAACAGACGGTTTGACTCCGGGATATGATACACGTGACAGATATCCGAGCGTACGCTCATTTACCTTCGGTGTTAATGTGAAATTTTAATGAACTAAAAAGGAATTGAAGATGAAAACAAATATAAAATTATGGACGATGGGACTGATGACAGCCGCATTGTTGGGAAATACAGCTTGTACTGATTTGCTGCATGATAGCTATGGGCAGGTAGTGTCTGAGGATTACGTACCGAAAACGGAGGAAGATGTCAGTTATTTGGTAAATGCTGCTTATATACCTTGGCGTGAAACGTTACTGCAATGGAACGGAGTGGTTCGTGCGCAGGAATTATGTGCGGATCAAGATGTTCTTCCCGCCCGTGATGGTATTGGATGGGTAGATGGCTATATCTATAAAAGGTGGCATCAGCATACTTGGACTACCGAGGATGATGGTGTGCTTCAAGGATGGGAACGTACATACAATGGCGTGAACACTTGTAACCGTATTCTGTCTCAGATAGAAGAAGGCGTTATCAGTGTAGATGGCGAAACGAAAGAAAAGTTGATTGCCGAATTGAAAGTTCTTCGTGCTTCCTATTATTATATTTTGATTGATTTGTATGGTAATGTGCCCATTGTGACAGACTTTAAAGATACTTCCTTGCCGCAACAGTCTACCCGTAAAGAGGTCTTTGACTTCATTGTGAAAGAAATAACGGAGAATATGGATTTGTTGTCCGAAACACCGAGGGGTTATTATTATGGACGTTTCAATAAGTGGGCCGCTCATGCATTGCTGGCCAAGATGTATTTGAATGCTGAAGTTTGGTCGGGCACTGCTCAATGGCAGAAATGTATCGACGAGTGTGATATGGTGATTAATTATGCCGGGAAGTCCGGAGAATATGCATTGGAAAATAATCAGAAGGATATTTTTGTAACGCATAATGAGAATTCTAAGGAAATTATCTTTGCATTGCCGTTTGATGAAATTTATGTGACAGGATGGAATGATTTTGATTTCCACATGTACACTTTAGCACCTGAAAACCAGGAAACCTATCAGCTGACTGCACGTCCTTGGGGGGGCGTGTGTGCAGTGCCTCAGTTTATTAATTCTTTTGATGAGGATGATGCACGTTTGGAGGCTAACTATATTCAAGGTCAGCAATATACCTATTCCGGTGAAATCTTGAAGCGTAGTATTGATGGAAAACCATTGATTTATACGGTAGATGTTCCCTCTATTGATCAGTCGGATGTGGATGATGGGTTCCGTTGGGGTAAGTTTGAATATGCCACCGGTATAACCAACCGTTTGAGCAATGACTGGCCGTTGTTACGATATGCGGATGTATTGATGATGAAAGCGGAGTCATTGATGCGTTTGGGCAAATCGGGAGCAGGTGCTTTGGTGACTCAGGTACGTGAACGCGCCTTCAAGAATGAACCTGAAAAAGCGCAAGTTACAGATGCGGAACTGATGGGAGGAAGTGTATATGATTATGGTCGGAGAGATAGTTATAAGACAGAACATGATGGAGGAACAGATATTAAATATGGCCGTTTCCTTGATGAACTTGGCTGGGAGTTTTGTCAGGAAGGACGCCGCCGTCAGGACATGATTCGTTTTGGCATCTTCACTACAAAAGCTTGGTTCTCTCATGATAAGAGTGATGAAACCAAAAATCTGTATCCTATTCCAAATAAAGTATTGTTGACCAATAGTAATCTGAAACAGAATCCGGGATATTCTAAATAGTATTTATTGGATGTTTTTTTAAGGATGAAAAGGTTGTTTTCTCTTTTCTATATTAAATTAGAAAGAATTATGAGTAAAAAGATTTTGATAAGTTTATTGCTCTTCTGCCTGGGATTATTTTCCCAGGCACAGAGCTATCAGAAGATGCCGCAAGGGATTAAGGCTACTGTACAAGGTATGGATGTTGAAGTGGCATTTTATACGCCATCCATCGTCCGGGTTTATAAGACACCGGAGGGAAGCTCGTATGACAAGAAGAGCCTTGTAGTAATGAAAGAGCCTGAGGAGACTTCTGTGGAGTTTGCAATGAATAAAGAGTATATTCGTTTAAAGTCGGATGCATTACAGGTGGAGGTCAATTCATCTACAGGTGGAATCAATTTCTATGACGCTACCGGAAAGGTGTTGTTAAAAGACAAGGATTATGGGACACAGTTCACTCCGTTTGATGATGCGGGTATTTTTTCTTACAATGTCCGGCAGGCTTTTTTATTAGATAAGGATGAAGTGATTTATGGATTGGGGCAACAACAGACTGGAAAAGTGAATCAGCGCAATCAAAAACTTTTTCTTCGTAACAAGAATATGAGTATCTGCATTCCTTTTATTCATTCTGTGAAAGGTTACGGGCTTTATTGGGATAATTATTCTCCGACTACCTTTACGGACAATCCGCAAGAAATGTCATTCGACTCTGAAGTGGGCGATTGTGCCGACTATTATTTCATTTATGGTAGCAATGCGGATGGCGTGATAGCCGGAGTCCGTGATTTGACCGGGCAGGCTCCTCTTTATCCGCTTTGGACACTTGGATTCTGGCAGTGCCGCGAGCGTTATAAGAGTCCGGATGAACTGTGCGAAGTGGTTGATGAATACCGTGATCGGAAAGTTCCTTTGGATGGAATCATTCAGGATTGGCAGTATTGGGGATGTGATTCTAACTGGAACTCCATGAAGTTCCAGAATCCTCGCTATATTAATAAGATGGGCGACAAGGAATACATGAAATATCTTCCGAATGGTGAGAATCCGGATGCACGTTATGGTACTCCAAGGATAAAAAGCCCTCAAGAAATGATTGACTATATACACAAGCGGAATGCGCATATCATGATTTCTGTATGGGCCTCTTTTGGTCCGTGGACAGAGATGTATCACAAAATGGATAGTCTGAATGCTTTGCTTCATTTTGAGACTTGGCCACCTAAAGCCGGAGTGAAACCTTACGATCCGTTCAATCCTGTAGCAAGAAATATTTATTGGAATGAAATGAAAAAGAATATTTTCGATCTAGGTATGGACGGCTGGTGGCTGGATTCTACCGAACCCGATCATCTGGAGATTCAAGATAAAGATTTTGATACAAAAACTTATTTAGGTTCTTTCCGAAGAGTTCACAATGCTTTTCCTTTGATGTCCAATAAAGGTGTTTATGAACACCAGCGTGCTACCACTTCCGACAAACGGGTATTCTTACTTACCCGTTCTTCATTCTTGGGACAGCAGCGTTATGCTTCACATTCATGGAGTGGAGATGTCGTTTCTACTTGGGAAGTGATGCGTAAGCAACTGGCGGCTGGCCTGAATTATTCTTTGTGTGGTATTCCTTACTGGAACACTGACTTGGGAGGATTTTTTGCTTGGAAATATAATAATGATGTTAATAATATTGCTTATCATGAGCTACACGTCCGTTGGTATCAGTGGGGAGCCTTCCAACCTATCATGCGTTCTCATAATTCCAGTCCTGTTGCTGTAGAGATCTATCAGTTCGGTGATAAAGGTGATTGGGCTTATGATGCATTGGAGAAATATACCCATTTGCGTTATCGCTTATTACCTTATTTATATAGTACTACTTGGGAAGTAACAAATAAGGCAGGCAGCATTATTCGTCCTTTGGTAATGGATTTTCCGAAAGACAAGAAAGTACTTGATATGGATACGGAGTATATGTTCGGACATAGTTTTTTAGTGCGTCCGGTAACTGATTCTCTCTATACATGGCAGGATAAAAAACAGAATGGTTATCAGAAAAATATGCGGAAAATAGAGAAAACGGATGTATATTTGCCAGAGGGAAGTAACTGGTTTGATTTCTGGACTGGGGCAAAGTTGGCTGGTGGCCAAACCATACAGCGTGAAGTACCTATTGATATCATGCCAGTTTATATCCGTGCCGGTTCTATAATTCCTTGGGGACCTGCGGTGCAGTATGCCACAGAAAAAAGTTGGGATGATCTGGAGATTCGTGTTTATCCGGGTGCTAATGCAACTTTTATTCTTTATGAGGATGAGAACGACAATTACAATTATGAAAAGGGAGTTTATTCTACTATCACTTTCCGTTGGGATGATAGTAACCGTACTTTGCACATCAGCGACCGTGAAGGAGGATATTCCGGAATGTTGGAAAAGAGGAAGTTCAAAGTTGTTCTCGTAAATCAGAGATCGGGAGAAGGGGATAAACCGTTGAAAGGAGGAAAGATGGTGAATTATACCGGTACAGCAATTGAGGTGAAACTTTAGAATGCTCATATTGAATATCCAGCAGAATAAATAAAGAAACGATAAAATACATTATGAATTTACTTAAAACCCTTTTATCCACTTCCGGCTGACACTCCTCTTTTTCACCCATCTGCAAAAAGTCTGAGAAATAGATAGAATTATTGTCACCTTCGGCACGCTTTACTTCGGGATCAAATATAATAATCTTCTTCAATGAACGACATAAGCCCTGCACCCGGTAAGCCACATCATACTGATACTGCTCTCCTACAAACAAAAAACGAATTCCAGCATCTTCTACAATATAATGTACCTGCGCTTCTGAGCTTGTGGCATACAAAGGCACAGTTACAATCCTATCTTTAAAAGCTCCAAAATCTACATACAGACACTCCGGCTTATTTTGAGAGAATACTCCTATATTTTCCTGTACTTCCACTCCTAATTTTACAAACGCACGGGCTGTTTTATCTACCAGATCAGCAAACCCGTTCCATGTGACAGGAATCCATGTAGCAGTGGTGTAATCACGGTATTTTAAGGCAACTTTATCCCCATATTTTTCAGCTTGTTGTCGTACAAGCCGGGACAAACATGAATTAACCATCTATCTTACTTCATTTTATTGGTTTATTCTGCAAATATAGGATTTTATTTGCAATGTCCGGCCAATCTAAAGCATTTCTCCTAAAAAAGACTATCTTTGCAAAGAATCAAAAAAACGGATTATTTATGATAGACACAGGTTACTACACATCTGAAGCACTGACTCTGTTACATTCCCTGATTGGAATCCCGTCCATCAGCCGGGAAGAAGAAGCCGCAGCAGACTTCCTGCAAAACTACATAGAAGAAACGGGAATCATGACCGGAAGATCCGGAAATAACATCTGGTGCATCAGCCCCATGTTCGACATCAATAAACCTACCATCCTGCTCAATTCACACATCGACACCGTGAAGCCGGTCAGCGGATGGAGAAAACAGCCGTTTACTCCCAAAAATGAAAACGGGAAATTATATGGTCTGGGCAGCAATGACGCCGGTGCCAGTCTGGTATCATTATTCCAGGTGTACCGTCACCTTAGCATGACAACCCAAAGCTACAACCTGATTTTCCTGGCTTCCTGCGAAGAAGAGGTATCCGGAAAAAACGGTATTGAAAGCGTCCTGCCTCAACTCCCTCCTATTGCATTAGGAGTAGTAGGTGAACCTACGGAAATGCAACCTGCCATCGCAGAAAAGGGACTTATGGTACTCGACGTCACAGCACATGGAAAATCCGGACACGCTGCACGTAACGAAGGAGAAAATGCCATTTACAAGCTACTGCCAGATATTGAATGGTTCCGTACATATAAGTTCCCTAAAGAATCACCCATTCTGGGACCTGTCAAAATGAGTGTCACTCAGATCAATGCGGGTACACAGCACAATGTAATTCCTGATTTGTGCAGCATCGTGGTGGATATCCGAAGCAACGAATGTTACTCTAACGAGGAGCTGTTCGCCGAAATCTGCCAACATATACAGAGTGAGGCCAAAGCACGCTCATTCCGTCTCAATTCTTCCAGCATTCCGTCTGATCATCCGTTTGTTAAACGTGCCATAGAACTGGGGAAAGTACCATTCGGATCACCCACGTTATCCGATCAGGCATTAATGCCCTTCCCTTCTGTAAAAATGGGACCGGGAAAATCTTCCCGTTCGCACACAGCCGATGAATACATTCTCGTCAGTGAAATAGAGGAAGCAATTTCAACCTATGTGCAAATCTTGGACGGATTAAAAATCTGATAGAATCTTTATCTGCATTATAAAAAGAGAGGAAAAAGATTGTCCAACTCAACAGACAACCATTTTCCTCTCTTTTTATTTTATATCCGGGAACGAGTCCCGGATAATCTATCAAAACTTCACTGTATTCAGATTCTTGTCAACCAGCATACCGTCCAGTACATTCAAGTCAATCTTTTGCTTACGTTTTGCCTTAAACTTGATTGTCATAAGTTCAGCATCCCCTTCCAGGTAAGGCTTTTCTCCAATATTTACAAAAGTAGGATACAAAGCCTTCGTTCCGTTCGTATGCAGACGGTCATTGGTCAGGTTACGCATCTCCTTCATGCCAGTCATCTCTGTTCCCACATATTCCAGTGCCTGAGGGTCATAAGGCAATGCAAAGCTGAGGGCATTGACCGAACGCAAACCTTTACCTGAGACACGAATTTCTACGGTTTCTCCCTCATTATACACTTTCTTAGATGGAGTAACCGTGATTTCTCCAGCTACTGACGGTACCTGACGGTTACTTACCCCTGACTCCATACGGATGGCTACCGCTGAAATATCATACGCATCAATCAGACCGTTCTCGTTCAGGTCACCCTTGCTGATATAGCCTTCAAAGTCAGAATCTCCTCTGCGCAAGCCTGTATAGTTCATATAAGAGGTCAAGTCATTCTCATCTACCAGCTTATCCTGGTTAATATCACCCGGGATATAGCTTTCTGAACCAGGTACCTTGAATACATACAATTCACGACCTGAGCCATACTGACCTGTAGCAGATACAACCGACAGCTTAATATAGCGTGCAACAGGCTGTTTCTCGAATACAAAGGTCTTCACGTCACTTCCTTTCCAGTCGAAAGTGCCAGCTTCGTGCCAATCAGACTTATCCATACTATAATATACAGTACCCTTGCCCAATGTACCGTTCCCGGCATCTAGACGAGGCAGATACTGGAATTTATCCAACTGGTTTACACTATTCAGGTCAATAATCAAATCAAAAGGAACTGCAGCCGTGCTCCACTTCGTATGCCATGCATCTCCCTCATCGAAGTTAAAGAGTTTATTCACTCCCTGACCTCCCTGATTCGGACAAGTAGTTTCTCCCTTGATTCCATGAATAGCAAATTCCAACGGATCTGATTTGGTAGTAGCCGTCACATTAGTCCATTCTGATGCACCTGTAGCATTCACGGCGCGTACCTTGAACGTGCAAGTAGTTTCCGGTCGTAAATCTTCAAACAGAAGTTGAGTGTTCCGAATGGTACTATACAGCATACCGTTGTATTCGATTTCATAATAATCGGCATTGTCAACCTTTTTCCATGAAGGTGTCAATGTATAAGCCCCTGTATTTTCTTCCGTCACCTCTGCTTCCGGAGCACGCAATGTTCCTTGGCTCACCAACAGTTTCTCAGCAGGTGCAAACACAAAACCTTTCATTTCCAACTGAATATCGTTTTGAGTCACGTCCATTTCTTCCAGATTCACATGTACCACTGGATTCTTAATGACGTGCAGACGAGCCTGTTCACTACCCGGAGTGGCAAAACGATTCAACTCTGGACTCGACTCATAATAATATACATTCGCTCCTTTCTGCAATTCTTCCAAAGAAGTCACCGGAGTCAGTTTCACTTTCTTTCCGCCTACACGTACTGTCATTTTCTTCGGCTGCGCAGTTACATTGATACGGAAATGGGTACGCTTACGCGCTACCATTCCTTCGAAAGAGCCTTGCACTGGTTCTACACACACTGTCAAGTTCTCTCCCTCTACCACGGAACGGATATGCGTAGTAGCATACTGCCCCGCACGATAAGCTTCAGACACTCCATCATCGTCGTATTCCGTAAACTCTGTATCGCCAGCCGGATAAAGTTCATACACACGTAAGTGCTTATCCATCTGACTCACATTGTTATGCGCTGCAGTCATCGGTAAAATAGCCCCCTGTTTGATAAACAATGGAAGTTTCCACAAAGGCGCCTCAAAATTATTAAGAATCCGTCCGCCCTGATACAAGTCACCGGTAAAATAATCTATCCAGTTTCCTTCAGGCAGGTAAATGCCATTACGTACATCGTTTCCGTTCGCATCGGCCTGTGTATTCTGATATACCGGAGCCACCAGTACATAAGGCCCGTAAAGGAACTGATAGCGGGTAGACGTTCCCAGTGTATAGTCATTCGGATAATCCAGGAACATGGCCCGAACCATCGGCTTTCCGTCCACGGCCTCACGGGCTATACTGTAAGTATAAGGCATGAACTCCGATTTCATCTTCAGATACCAGCGATTGATGGAAGCAGCCGGCTCACCCAGCACTTGCGGATATTTCGGGTTTGCCCCCCATCCGTCCATGTTCAACTGCATAGGAGTAAATGTTTTCCACTGGAAGTCACGTACATTGACCGGAATATTCTTTCCACCGAAAATACCATCCATGTCCGAAGAAATATTAGGTTGTCCCGACAATCCTGAACCGATATAGGTCGGGATATGGAAACGAATGTATTCCCATTCACCTCCAGTCTGGTCGCCCGACCAGATACCTGCATAACGCTGTGTGCCTGCCCATCCGTCCAGTGAAATAATAAACGGTCGCGCATTATTGCCGTAATAAGGCATAATCTGTCCTACATCGGCCACTCCGTTCAGTCCGAAAGAATAGCCAGCTCCTACCCAGGCTACGTCGGTTTTCAATACACGTACACCTGCATCACGCACTTCTTTCACAATGTCACGCTGAAGCAAAGCTTCTACTCCTTCTTTGGGATGCAAGTCCGACTGTGTCCACAATCCGATTTCCACTCCCTTGGCACGGGCATATTCACCCAGTTCCTTCAAGTTCTGGATATTACCATCCAGCGTAGAAGTCTGTCCGTAGCCGGCTCCATAACCGTCATTAGGCAGAATCCATCCTAACGGCATATCGGCCGCATTGTAACGGTCAATTACCGCACGCGCCGAGAACTGGTAATTGTTCTTTTCACCATTCAGCGATTCCTTGATACCGCCATTGTCTTTCTGGCTTTCCTTGTATCGCTTTCCGTCTTCAAACAAAATACCCTTTTCGTCTTCTTTCCAATAGTCACGGTTATAGGCATTCAAATGTCCCTCATAAAAACCAAACTTCGG
>ENA-UEQW01001959-UEQW01001959.1-human-gut-metagenome-genome-assembly--contig:-NODE-1959-length-16267-cov-4.638728_pt1 | contig 16267 bp, 16 predicted proteins | sample MGYA00242947_ERZ507947 | MGnify/ENA primary metagenome ERZ507947 (study PRJEB26167, sample SAMN06115421) | human gut metagenome | host: Homo sapiens | place: China:Guizhou | collected 2015-03-17... | reverse complement strand
ATTACTTGGCAATTCTAGTCTATAGTTGGCAGGGTCATTATACCAATCCACAAATTCTTTTGTTGTCAATTCACCATTCATATATGCTTCATGCATTTCTGAATATTTTGCTTCTGGAATGTGTCCCATATCCCATACCCCATACCCCTTTTCTAGATTCTCCTGGTGTCCAATTAATAACCTCACCTGTATTTGGATCTCTAACCAATCCATCAGGACCTTTAGCATTCTCCCATACTTCTTCAACAACACCTTTTCTAAATGAAGGTCTACTGTTAGTATATGGTTTTGTATCAGCCTTACTACCACTCTGGTATCGGAAACGGTTCGCTACTCTTTCCTCACAGCTTATGGTATTACCAAACGCATCATACTCATAATGATTGAGTACTCTGTCCGAGACTTTGTCCTGTGCGGCTGCTCCGTTCTCCTTATCCTCGCCTCTGATGATACGGCTCACGCTGCCCTGCTCATCGCATACATAATGGTAATACGTCTTGGCATTCTCGCTGTCGGAGCTGATCAGTCCCAGTCCACGGATATAGCGGATGATGTTGCCGCTGTAGTCCTTCTCTGCTACGACTTCCCTGTTTTCATTATAGAGGAACTACACTAACCTGCCATTCTACTATTTTAATGGAACATGAACATTTCTAATAACCTTGAGTTCATTTCCCCCTACATTTGACGTCCCCGAAAATTCAAAATAAACATAGGCTGTATTGGGAATCAATTCCATATCTGCCAAAGTAATCTGATTCAATTTCTCTGAATGTCTTGTTCCATCGAAATTTCTCCATTCAGTCAGATTATTTGCACCATTTGTATTTGTTTTCGGATTTAGCAATAAATCATCTGATATTCTTCCCATGGATTAATATGCTCGTAAAGAATTATCCGCATTCTGAATAAGAATTTGAAATTGTCACAAGAAAACACATTGTCTTCACAACACTAAATGCTATGAAAACAATATGTTCTAAGTCTTTGAAGAAGTAATATTCCGTTTTTATTTCGGATGTCCTTAAGTGCACCCAGATGCAAATTTCGCCCTAAGTTCTTTAAACTAATCTCCATGGATTTTATCAGCTTCGGTAAGAGCCATTCCGATAAATTTAAAGGCCCAAAATTTTTGTGGTGGTTGTCCTTATGTGCAGACATAATTAAAATGATTGACACTCATTACAATAATAATTGTCTGCATCTGTTACTAACTGCCAAAAAGTATCATCGGCACAAAGCTCATCATAATCTGAAACACCCCTAATAAGTCCCATCACAGCACCATTTGAATTTCTTATTGTTCTATTTTGAATAGCAATAATTAATTCATTTACATATTCCTTATACTGTTTCAAATATTCCATTGTAGCATTACTTTCTAAGCACATAGTATCAATATATGCATTTATAGCAGTCAACTTTCCTTCTAATATATCATATTTATTCATATTTCCTTCTTTCTATGGTAACGGTCTTGTATCTAAAACCCAGCCATCATCAAATTTCTCAAATAATATCTGTAGTCCCCCACCAGGTCTTGATTCTATTGCTCCAACTTGTGCCTTTGCAGTTCCAATTGCATATTTAATTTTTGTTCCTGCTGGTATTTTAGCAATAGACACATTATCTCTTGCTCCCCAGTTACTCAATAACGCCATTTGATTCATGTAGTCATCTACTGTACTAATTCTATTTGCTGCATCAAAAGTAGTCCAGTATTTCAAACTTCTTCCACTACCAACTTCAGCATTAGAATGAAATTGAACTAAATACAAATCTTCTTTAATAACGTTTTTTATCTCATATCCAGCATTAAAGTTAGCTAATTCACCATCAAATTGTTTAGAATAATCCCATACTTTACCTGATGAACTACCACTCTCAACAACCTTCCCAACATCTTCCGCTGCACTCTCGGCTCCCTTGGCTGCTCCCTCGAGCCCTTTTCCAGCTTCCTCGGTTACTCCATCAATCCCTTTTGGGGCTTTCGCCAGCTTGTTCGCCTCTGCTTCAATTCCATTCAGCCCCTTTGCAGTTACTCCACTTGCAACCATACCGGCAACCATTCCTGCTGTATCATTTCCTGTCACATCTGTGGTTATCTTCTGCGCACCGGCTCCGGCTCCCATTGAGATGCCTTCTTTGGCAACTATTGTTGCTGTGCTTTTGAATGTCAGATTTCCCGCTGTGGATGCCTGTCCGATTGGAATCATTGCGGATGATGCAAATGCAAATGCATTTTCTGTCAGATAATATGCGTCCTCGTTTCCCTGAAACAGGTCATCCTTTATGCCGTTTACTGCCGTGCTGTCAATGTCACCTGTGCTTCCATAATAAATATCCTGAGTGCCCTCTATGGCATCTGCAGCTCCGAATACTGCTGTTCCGCTTCCTACTGCTACTGCAACGTCAGCTACTATTGGTGTTGCAGCACCTCCTGTCAGCACTATGCATGCTGCCCCCGTCGCAATTAGTACTGCTCCTCCAACTGTCCTCCAGATTCCCTGTGTCTTTCTCTTTTCGGCTTCATCCTTTATTTTCTGTTCTGTCTCATAGATTTCATCGTATGCTTCTTTATTCTTCTCATGCAGGTCTCCAAATATTTTAATACCCGTGTTCAGGGCACCTGCATCTTTACCTGTGATAAAACTGCCTGTTTCATAGCTCTCAATCGCACACTGGCTAAGGCCTATTTTTGAAAGACATGACTGCAGATTTTCCAGAAGCAGCTCTACTGAATTTTCAAGCCGTACCACATTTTCCCTCTCGTAGCTGTTTACATTTGAGACAAGCTTTATAAGGTCGCTGTCCATCTGCTCATGGATATCAAATACTCCGTTACTGTCCGGCATGCCCACATCAGATATGTCCGATACTTCTGAAAGTGCACTTCTTATTTTGCCCGTATACTCATCAGTATCCTCATAGTTTGATGCCAGTTTTTTCCTGAATTCCTGTATTGCTTCTTCATCCAGTTTGAAGTTCGTCGAGCTATCAATGGCACGGTATCCAGCCTTGTATGCTGCCATATTGTCAAGCAGTGTCTGTGCAGTTACTTTAATGCCTGACAGGATTGTTATATGTGCTTCACCAAGATAACTCTTTACTGCGTCTCCGGTTTTCCCTGTAAATACTGCATTTTCCGTAAACATATTGATTTTTTCTATGCAGTTATCAATATTTTCAATTAGATTTTCAATTTTTCGCTTATATTCCCAGAACAGATCGCTGAGATCCGTATAATTTATCTGAAACCCTTCCATTTTCATCTCCTAGTTTTATGGTATCACAGCTGTATCTGATAGTCCAATACCATTTTTAATATAATCTCCCTGTTTTCTGTCATTTTCATTTATTGCATTTATTATCAGGTCTATTTTTGCCAGATCATTATTTAACGTATCTCTGTAATCTTTCACAAAGGCTTTCAGCTGCATGTATTCTTCCTGAAATTTGTCCATTGCTTCAGATCTGCTTTTGATTTCTGTCTCTGCCGCTGTGAGACTTACGGAATCAGAAGCTGTTTTTATACCGGCAGTCATAAAAGATACCTGCATATTATCAAGGCTGATTTCCATCTTCGTATTTCTCCTCTCCCTTTTATTAATTGAAAAAATTCTGTATTTTCGTGCACAGATCATCCCATGCGTTAACAAGTCCTGAAAGCACACCATATTTTTCATTCATTTTTTCTTTTAGTGTATTTATTTCCCAGTTGATGGCATCCTCAGCTGCATCTATATTTGACACATATCCGTCATAAGCTGTATATAAATTTCCGCTCTCACATGAATCATAACATTCCTGTGCATTGCTGCCTGTCCACATGCACTGATAAAGGTCTGAATTTATCATATTCCTCTGGTTATGCTTGATATCATCAATAGCCTCCTTGGCATCATCCAGCTTCCTGTATGCCGCTTTCAGCCTCTCTATTTTCTCATCAAGCACATCTATCTCTGACTGGCACTGTTCCTGCTGTTTTTTATTGTCAGCTTTCTTTTTCTTCAGTTTATTGTATTCTTTTCTGTCATTCTTTTTTGCCATATCAGTTCACCATGCTTCTTTTGAGTTTTCTTACATCTGCGCGCTCTATTTCTGTTTTCTCCATGGCATTAAAGATGTTGTCACACATCATTATCTCATCATCATCTACATACCCTTCAAACACAACCCTGCTGATATCTGTATGCTGAAAATACATAAGCCTGTCACCATTCATTCCCTCAGGATATGGGCAGGCAGCATAATCAAAGAACTGTTTACAGCCATTTATATTTACCTGCAGTGCTCTTGCAACAATCACAAATTTTTTTATGCCACCGCTTACTACTACAATGCTCCCAAGTGGCAGAAAATCAAATTTTTCATTCATATCTTTTCACCTCATACTTCAATAAACTTTTCATACATACAAAAAGGCTGCAGCACCATTTTTGCCGCAAGTGCCAGCATCCATGCCTTGGCATTCGCAAAGCCTTCTGAAGTATTGCTAAACTCGAATGCCCCATTACTTAATTCTCTTCATCTGACATCGATTGCCCTAATATAATGAGTTTCACTGCCTATATCGCATCCTGCTATAAGCATGTCATCCGTAATGAATGAGAGTTTATCATTCTTAGCAAACTTACCATTTGTTTCCAAGTCTCGCCAGGTATAGGATCTCAGTTCTTTTTTAATCACCTCTATTTTCCTGATTAATTCTTCTTTTGACAGAAGCTTTATTGCCTGATTTTCTACATTTACTTGCTTTTTTGTTCTTCTTGCTTTAAGCCAACTTATCTCTCGTAGCCTAGCCTTATATGTGATTTCTGTTCGTCGTACCAGAGATTTGCTTACAGCTTCCTTCAGATTCTACCTCACGGTAGACACCCTTGCTGTTCGGCTATACACTTCCCACTATCTAGGAGTGTTCGGGACTTGCACCCGTTAGAGCGCGCCCATGGCGCGCAAACTTAAAAATCCGCTATACTCACCTATCGTATAGCGGATTAAAAATACATTATTCAATTTTCATCTTATTTTTTATTGCTCTAAGCTATTGTACCATTTGCAATGTCGTTCTTTGCAAATAAATATGTAATAACCGGCATAAGAATGGCTGAAATAATTGCTTTGACAATATTAACGGCACTAAGCTGTGCTGCAATAGAATATGTAACCATACTTACAATGAATCCCAGGGCTGCAAATGCAAAAATAAGCACCAAACCAATCTTTTTGTGTGCGAAAAGCAAAATACCGATAGAAACCGTTATGACAATCTGTAGTATAACGCCAATGAAACTCAGTACGACATATATCGAACCTAATCCTAAAGCAGCTCCTACGACTGAAGCACCCAGTGCAACGACAATACCGCCAATTGCTGCAAGAACATTCACCACGAAAATAATCCATAACCATACGGTTAAACCTGTTGAAAGCTTATTGTTTTCCATAATTATCCTCCTTTAGTAATCCCAATTTTTTTCAACATGTACATTATAATGTACTGAGAAATTTATTTCAATAGTCAAAATGTTTTATTTTAAACTTTTTACTTCCAGGCTAATCAAAAAAAGGTCATTGATTTAAATGACAGATGCATTTACAATATAGCTATTATGAAAAAATTATTTGTAAAATATGTCTCACAAAACATACTCGGCATGGTGGGTATGTCATTATATATACTTGCCGACACCTTCTTTATATCAAAGGCGGTCGGCTCAAACGGTATCACTGCGCTCAATCTGGTGCTGCCTGTATACAATTTGATTTTTGCCATAGGCGCAATGATCGGAGTCGGCTCCGCTATCAGATATGTCGTAGAAAAAAATAAGGGCAATACATCAAGCGAGAGCTATTTTTTTCATGCCCTGCTGTGGTGTATTATGATAAGTGTTATATTCATATTGATTGGTATTTTCATCCCGGACAGGCTCGTATGGCTGCTCGGCGGCGATGCAGCAATTATAAATACCGGTAAAAACTATACACGTATTTTCATGCTTTTTACGCCATTTTTCATGTGCAACTATGTGTGCAACGCTTTCGTAAGAAATGATGGTGCACCATCCATTGCCATGTGTGCCACACTTTTCAGCAGCCTTTTTAATATTGTTTTTGATTACATACTCATGTTCCCGCTTGGACTTGGTATGGAGGGAGCCGCTTTAGCTACCGCTATTTCACCGATTATAGGCATCCTGATATGCTGTATTCACTTCTGCTCAGACAAATGCTCCGTAAAGCTTAAGCCGACGGTTCCATCTGTCAAGAGACTCTTTTACTCCTGCCAGGTTGGTGTTTCTTCCTTTGTTGCTGAGATATCATCAGGTGTCATAACTATTGTCTTCAATATGATTATCCTGAGGCTTGCAGGAAATATCGGCGTGGCAGCATACGGTGTGGTTGCCAATACATCACTGGTCGCTGTAGCTTTGTTCAACGGAATAGCACAGGGCTCACAGCCTCTTATCAGCGACTATTACGGCAGGGGGCTTAGAAAAAATGTAGGCTCAATACTCAGGATGGCTGTCGTTTCATCCCTCTTAATTGCCGCACTGCTCATTTTGTTCATATACACCTTTGCACCTTTTGTGACATCTGTTTTCAACAGCGAGCACGATGCCAGGCTTGCTTCGTATGCCGAGAGCGGACTGCGCCTTTACTTTACAGGCTTTATTTTTGCCGGAATTAATATAGTAGGTTCTGCCATCCTAAGTGCCGTTGAGTCCGTAAAATATGCGTTCGCGGCATCTATCATGCGTGGTTTTATCGCTATAAGCATTTTCGCATTCACACTTTCAGCCGCCTTTGGCATGACAGGTGTGTGGCTTGCTTTTCCGGCGGCTGAATTTGTGACTATGTTTATTATTGTTAAGGGATTAAGAAAAAACTATTCTAATTGTAATAGATAAATTTTTTTCAAAAGTATTCTTTATGTTGGAAATCAAACATACAAGTTGTTTTGATAACGCTATTATTCTATCAGAAACATAAAAAACTACTGATGGAGGAAAAAAATATGTTTTGTTTTCAATGTGAACAAACGGCCGGATGTACCGGCTGTACCGGAAATATAGGTGTCTGCGGAAAAAAGGCAGATACTGCACAGTTACAGGATGAATTGACAGGCGCACTGATTGGTCTGGCGAGAGCTATCGATGACACATCAGCTGTTTCAAAAAAGACTTCGCAGACCATTATCGAGGGCTTATTTACCACAATTACAAATGTAAGCTTTGATAATGCAGCAATTGAAGATATGATACAAAAGGTCAGAGCAGAAAAAGCCTCTCTGGTTGGCAACTGTAATAAATGTCAGTCTCCTTGTGGACGAACTGACGAATATGATATGCAACAGCTATGGAATGCTGATGAAGATATCCGTTCCCTGAAGTCACTTATTCTCTTTGGTATTCGCGGAATGGCTGCATATGCCTATCATGCATATGTCCTGAATTTTGAAGATTCCGAGGTAAATCAGTTTTTCTGTGAAGCCTTGTTCAAGATTGGTTACGCAGAAAGTATGGATGAACTGCTTCCAACAGTTCTCAAGGTAGGTGAAATCAATCTAAAGTGCATGGCACTTCTAGACAAGGCAAATACACAAACCTATGGAACACCGGAGCCAACAGATGTTACGCTTACGGTGGAAAAGGGACCTTTTATCGTAGTAACCGGACACGATTTAAAGGACCTGCAGCTTTTGCTTGAACAGACAGACGGAAAGGGAATCAATATCTACACTCATGGTGAAATGCTCCCTGCCCATGCATATCCACTCTTAAAGAAATTCCCTCACTTGAAAGGAAATTTCGGAACAGCATGGCAGAATCAGCAAAAAGAATTTGATCATATTCCTGCTCCTATTCTCTACACCACAAATTGTCTGATGCCTCCAAAAAGCAGCTACATCGACAGAGTGTTCACAACAGAAGTGGTTGCCTTCCCGGGTACTGTTCATATCGATGAACAGAAGGATTTCACTCCTGTTATTGAAAAAGCACTTGAGCTCGGTGGTTACAAGGATGATCAGACCTTCACAGGCATAAATGGCGGCACACAGGTAACAACCGGTTTTGGTCATTCAGCAATCCTGTCCCATGCGGATACGGTAATAGAGGCCGTAAAATCAGGAGCTATCCGTCATTTCTTCCTGGTTGCCGGCTGTGATGGTGCCAAACCGGGCCGAAATTACTATACAGAATTTGTAAAACAGACGCCTTCTGACAGTATCGTCCTGACACTGGCATGTGGTAAATTTCGTTTCAACGATCTAAATCTCGGAGAAATTGGTGGTCTTCCGCGACTGATGGATATGGGACAGTGTAATGACGCTTATGGCGCGATACAGGTTGCAATAGCACTTGCGGATGCATTTGGATGTTCAGTAAACGAGCTTCCGCTTTCCTTTGTACTCTCCTGGTATGAACAGAAAGCAGTCTGCATCCTCTTAACACTGTTACATCTTGGTATAAAAAATATCCGGCTCGGTCCTTCTCTACCGGCGTTCCTTTCTCCTAACATTCTGAACTTTCTGGTAGAAAACTATGGGATTGCACCTATTACCACACCGGAGGAAGACATCAAAGTGCTGTTAAAACAATAAATAGTCAAAAACACAGGATATAGCGTCTTTGCTGTATCCTGTGTTTTTAAATTAACTTTAAATTAATTTGCAATCATTAGGGTAATCTAAGCTAATTCTCCCCATACATCTCCGGTCGCCTGTCCCTGAACAGTCCCCAGCTCTTTCTCTCACTCTCCAGCTCATCCAGATCAAAACTGTGGAGTATGAAGCCCTCCGATACTCTGTCCATCTGCTCAACAACCTCTCCGGTCGCATCTGTGATAAACGAAGAACCATAAAATGTCAGTGCAGAGCTCTGGTTTCCGTTTTCTGCACACGGTACAACCTCCTCTGTGCCTATCCTGTTTGCCGCCACAACCGGCATCAGATTGCAGGCTGCATGTCCGGTCATGCACCGTCTCCAGTGTGGCATGCTGTCACATTCCAGTATCGGCTCGCTGCCTATGGCTGTAGGGTAAAAAAGTATCTCCGCGCCCTTTAAAGCCATGCCTCTTGCCGTTTCCGGGAACCATTGATCCCAGCATATACCGACTCCAATGGTTGCATACCTTGTCTTAAAAGCTTTAAAGCCTGTATTTCCCGGTGTGAAGTAAAACTTCTCCTGATAATAATGATCGTCCGGGATATGTGTCTTTCTGTATATTCCAAGCACCTCTCCGTCGGCATCTATCACCGCCACCGAGTTGAAGAGCTGTCTGCCCTCTCCTGCCTCATAAAAGCTCACAGGAATCACTACGCCAAGTTCCTTTGCCAGTACCTTCATGCTCTGCACTGCAGCATTTTCAGAAAGCGGCTTTGCATAGTCATAATAATCGTACCGCCTCTCCTGACAGAAATACTGTCTCTCAAAAAGCTCCGAAGGAAGTATTATCTGTGCTCCGGCCTCTGCCGCAGCCCGTATAAGCTTTGCTGCTTTTTCAATATTTTCATTTACATCACGGCTGCATCTCATCTGGATTGCAGCAATTGTAACCTCTCTCATACTATTCACCTTTCTCATCCTGAATTAAATTACTGTGGAATCTGCTGTGTGATACAGTGTATATTTCCGCCACCGACAATTATGTCGCGTGCATATATCGGATACACCCTTCTTCCCTCAAAAAGGCTTCCGATTGCTTTAAGCGCAGGCTCATCCATAACATCACCAAACTGTGGAATGAGCACACCGCCGTTTGTGATGTAAAAATTCACATAGCTTGCCGCCAGGCGTTCTCCTGCCTCGCGCTCATCCTCACCCTCCTCAAAGGTGAAGCCCGAAAGCTCATATTCTGTGATACACACCGGCTTCTTTGGAATGTAAACCTTGTGAACCTCAATTTTCCGGCCTCTTGCATCAGTTTCATTTTCCAATACTTCAAGGTCCGCTGAGGACATCTGATACTGTGGGTCATCCATGTCATCAGTCCACGCAAGCACCACATGCCCCGGGCTTGTAAATGCACATACGTTGTCCACATGCTCGTTGGTTTCATCATTGTATATTCCATAAGGAATCCAGATGATTTTTTCGGCTCCAAGATAATCCTTTAATTTCTGTTCTATTTCAGACTTCGATAATTCCGGATTTCTGCCCTTGCTTAGCAGACAGCTTTCAGTCACTATCACAGTTTTCTCGCCGTCTGTATGGATGGCTCCACCCTCAAGGACAAACGGATGCGCATCATATATGTCATATCCGGTTTCGTTGCAAAATAAAGCCGCTACTCTGTCATCCTTTGTCCAGTCTGCGTACAGTCCGTCCACCTTGCCGCCCCAGGCATTAAAGCACCAGTCGATTCCTCTGACAGCGCCATCCTCATTTTTCACGAAGGTCGGTCCCACGTCTCTGGCCCAGGCATCGTCTGACTCCATTTGTATATATTTAACCGGGAAATTTTCCTGATAATTTTTCTGTTTCCTGACAGCTTCCACGACAGACCTTGCATTGTCTATTACATCCGCCTCAGCGAGCACATATGCCTGCTCAGACTCTGCTATCGCACATATCACCTCCGCAAAAGCCTCTCTTGCCCGCCTGGCACCGTAAATCCATGAGCCCGGGCGCTTCGGCCAGATGATGATGGTGCCCTTGTGGGGAGCATACTCCGCCGGCATATAGAAGCCGTCTGCCCTAGGACAGTCTGCATTTAAAATCTTCATATTCGAATCTCCTGATAACCTTACAATCGTTATTTTCATCCATTACTGCAATGTCCGGAAGCGGCATGCCGTTAAAGGTATTATTTTTGACCATCGAGTAGATCGCCATATCGCAAAAGCACAGCCTGTCGCCGGTTTTTATCTCTCTGTCAAATGAATAATCCCCTATCACATCACCTGCCAGACAGGTACATGAGGACAATCTGTAGGTATACTTCTTCTCACCCGGCTCGCCACTGTCCATAAGCGGCGGACGGTACGGCATCTCAAGCACATCCGGCATATGGCAGGCTGCGGAGGTATCCAGAATGAGTATCTTTATGCCATTGTTTTCAACTATATCAAGCACCGTTGTCTCCAGATATCCTGCATCAAGCGCAACCGCCTCTCCCGGCTCCAGATAGATTTCCAGGTCGTATTTGTCACGCATATGCATAATGCATTTTTCAAGCCTCTCAATGTCATAGTCTGCCCTTGTGATGTGGTGTCCGCCTCCCATATTGAGCCACTTTAGACCATACAGCAAATCTCCGAATTTCTCCTCTACCGCTGCAAGGGTCGTTTCAAGCGCATCCGAATCCTGTTCACAGAGCGTGTGAAAATGAAAGCCCTCTATACGTGATAAATCAAGCCCGTTTTTAATAGCCTTATCGAGTGCCTCTCTCGTTATCCCTAGCCTTGAGCCCGGCGCACATGGGTCATATATCTCATGCCCCTCCTGTGTGGAGCACTCAGGGTTTATTCTGAGCCCGACACTTATTTTTTTATCAGCCTTTTCTATTTTATCCCTGTGAAGCAGATACTGCGATACGGAATTAAATACAATATGGTCACATATTTCTACCAGCTCATCCATCTCCTGCGGCAAAAAAGCGGGACAGAATACATGGTTTTCCTTTCCCATTTCTTCATGTGCAAGACGGGCCTCAAAAAGCCCGCTTGCAGTTGTCCCGCTTAGATATCTGCCGATAAGAGGATATTCATAAAATGCGCTGAATGCCTTCTGTGCCAGAAGAATCCTTGCACCTGTCCTTTGCATGACACCGTTTAATATCAAAAGATTTTCAGTTAATTTTCCCTCGTCTATCACATAACAGGGAGTTCTTAATTCATTTATCTTCATACCGGCCTCCGGACTAATCCATATGTACTGACTCATCCTCAGTCTTGTAACAATCCACAGGAACCGGATTCTCCACTACCTGCCAAGGCAGTCCGAACTTATTAAGAGCCTCCATGTATGGATCCGGATCCATCTCCTCTAGATTGAACACTCCCGGCTTCTTCCAGATTCCCTTTACCACCATCATGGCTCCAATCATTGCCGGCACACCTGTGGTATAAGAAATTGCCTGCGACTCAACCTCCTTGTAGCACTCCTGATGATCACATACATTGTAGATGTAGATTGACTTTTCCTTTCCGTCCTTGACACCTGTAAAAATACATCCGATATTTGTCTTTCCGACTGTGCGAGGTCCCAGGGATGCAGGGTCAGGAAGCAGCTCCTTAAGCACCTGTATTGGCACTATTTCCTTTCCGTCCACCATGATCGGGTCTGTTCTTAGCATGCCGACATTCTCAAGACACTTCATGTGTGTGAGATAGCTCTGTCCAAAGGTCATGAAGAATCTGATTCTCTTTATTCCCGGAATATTTTTGGCGAGTGACTCAATCTCCTCGTGGTGAAGCAGATACATATCCTTTTCTCCAACCTGGTCAAAATTGTACTGCGCTCTCCACTCCATAGGCTTTGTCTCTACCCAGTGGCCGTCTGTCCAGTATGAGCCGTTCGCAGAAACCTCACGCAGATTTATCTCCGGATTAAAGTTTGTCGCAAACGGATATCCATGGTCACCGCCATTGCAGTCGAGAATATCTATAGTATGTATTTCATCAAAATAATGCTTAAGCGCATATGCAGAATAAACAGAGGTCACACCCGGGTCAAATCCGCTTCCAAGTATAGCTGTAAGCCCTGCCTCCTTGAACTTCTCCTGATATGCCCACTGCCATGAATAATCAAAATATGCTGTAAATCCAAGCTCCTTGCAGCGCTTTTCGTAGATTGCCCTCCACTTTGGATCCTCAGTATCCTCACACTCATAGTTGGCAGTATCGATGTAGTCAACACCACACGCAAGACATGCATCCATGATTGTAAGATCCTGATACGGAAGCGCAACATTTAAAACCGCATCCGGCTTGTATGCGCTAATCAGCTCTTTTAATTCCTCCACATTGTCGGCATCAACCTTTGCAGTCTCAATTTTTGTGCTTGTCTTTCCCTCAAGCTTTGCCTTTAAATCGTCACATTTTGACTTGGTTCTGCTTGCAATCATAATCTCGGTAAATACCTCGCTGTTCTGGCAGCATTTTCTGATTGCCACCTGCGCAACTCCACCACATCCGATAATAAGTAATCTGCTCATTTTTGTTCCTCCTGATTCGCTTTGGTTATGATATAGTTTTTCTAATTTGTTTTACTTTGTTTCCTCTTCCTCGAGTAAATCCTCCACATATTTCGGAAGCATGAAGGCTCCCCTGTGTAAATGTGTTGTATAATACCAGGTTTTAAGCCCCAGTGCATCCCATCTTTTTGCATCCAGATCATAAAGCGGATGATATTTCTTCGATGCAAACCCAAACAGCCAGTAGCCTGACGGACAAGTTGGAATATGTGCCTGATATACCCTGCTTATAGGAAATGATTTATACACCTTTCTGTGCATTTTCCGGCACTCAAGCTCATCCTCATCATAAAAAGGGCTGCCGTGCTGATAAACCATGATTCCATCATCCTTTAGTGCCTTATAACAGCTTCCGTAAAATTCTTTTGTGAAAAGTCCCTCCGTATGTCCGAGCGGGTCTGTGGAATCGTTGATTATCAGATCATATTCATCATGCTTTCTGCGTAAGAATCGCAGACCATCATCATAAAACATGGAAATTCTTTCATCCTCAAGTCCACATGCTACCTCGGGGAAAAACCGCCTGCATACATCGACAAACATCTTGTCTGTCTCAACCACATCAATATGCTCGACAGACGGATATTTGATGAGCTCCTTTGCCACGCCGCCATCGCCACCACCTATTATAAGTATCCTTTTTGCATTCGGGTGGACCGCCATCGGCACATGTGTGACCATCTCATCATATATAAACTCATCTGTGTCCGAAAAAACAATCTCGCCATCCAGCGCGACCATTTTGCCAAACTCATATGATTTAAACACATCTATTTTCTGATAATCACTCTGCCCTGAAAAAAGCTGCTCCTGTATCCTTACATCCAGCTTGACATTGACAGTATGATATTGTGAAAACCACATTTGCATAGCTTTTCCTCCTGTTTACTGCTCCAATACCTTAAGATATTCAACCGCAGGATCCTCTGTTCCCTGCATTGAACAGCCCTTTTCCTTTGCGTAGACAATGTATTGCGCAATCTCTTTCGTGATAAGCTCTCCCGGTGCAAGAATCGGGATTCCCGGTGGATAACACATGACAAACTCACCACTTACAGCGCCTACCGCGTCCATAATGCGCACTGATTTCTTCTGCGAATAAAATGCCTCCTGCGGCGATACCGCCACCTTTGGATTTATGTACTCTCCCGACAAAAGTCCGGTCTTGTCCTTGCTGTAAAGGCGCTTGATATCCTCAAGCGCACCTACGAGCCTCTCTATATCCTGTATTCTGTCACCGATTGATATATACGCAAGTATATTACAGATATCTCCAAACTCTATCTGGATATCATACTCATCACGCAGCAGATCATACACCTCTATTCCTGCAAGCCCTATATCGAGCGTATAGATGGACAGCTTTGTCACATCATAATCATATATGCTCGTGCCGTTTACGAGGTCACGCCCATACGCATAATAGCCGCCTATGGAATTAATCTCCTGCCTTGCATACTCCGACATCTGTGCCACCTTGGCAAAGGATTCCTCGCCTCTGAGTGCCAGATTTCTTCTTGATATATCAAGGCTTGACAATAGCAGATAAGATGCGCTCGTGGTCTGTGTGAGGTTGATAATCTGCCTCACATAATCAGCATTTACATCCCTTCCGGTGAGCAGAATCGAGCTCTGTGTCAGGCTTCCTCCCGATTTGTGCATCGATACCGCAGACATGTCTGCCCCGGCTGCCATTCCTGATATCGGAAGCCCCTTTCCAAAGTAAAGATGTGTACCATGTGCCTCATCCGTGAGCACCTTGATTCCCTTCGAATGAGCCAGCGCAACTATCGACTTAAGGTCAGAACAGATTCCGTAATACGTCGGATTGTTTACAAGCACCGCCTTTGCATCCGGATTTTCCTCGATAGCCCTCGCCACCTGGTCAATCTCCATTCCAAGCGAAATACCAAGCTTCGCATTCGTCTGCGGATTGACATAAACCGGTATCGCTCCGCAGAGCACGAGTGCATTGAGAGCGCTTTTATGAACATTTCTCGGAAGTATAATCTTGTCTCCTGCCTTGCAGGTGGACAAAATCATGGCCTGCACCGCAGATGTAGTGCCTCCCACCATAAGAAAAGCATTTGCCGCTCCAAAGGCATCTGCCGCAAGCTCCTCCGCCTCTCTGATTACCGAAACCGGATGGCACAAATTGTCAAGCGGCTTCATTGAATTAACATCAAGCCCTACGCACTTTTCCCCGAGCAGATGCACCAGCTCAGGATTTCCTCTGCCTCTCTTGTGTCCCGGCACATCAAACGGCACCACTCTCTTCTTCTTAAACTCCTCAAGAGCCTCATAAATCGGCGCTCTTTCCTGTCTTTTGATATCCATTTACTTCTCCTGTATTTAAAAAGGATGATGCGTGCAAGCATCATCCTTTAGATTCGTCTTAACAACAGTAAAATCGTAACATATACTATGGAGTTATGCAAGAAATTACGTTTTATTTTTATATGAACACTTTTTAGTCTTTCAGTCTACTTAGCAGCATCTGATAGTGCCGTTGTCCAATATGCCGTCCTGCACGTTGCAAACCATCAACGCATTCTCTGACCTCATCCGATGTCAGTTCGTGTTCCTCATATGCCGCCATGAGAATACCTATCGTCCCCATAATTTTAAGTCCCATCTGAGTTGATACATTTCTGCCTTTTGCCTCATCCATTAATAACAAATCTGCTTTCAATTCATCTGTTAAAACTATTGCCTCACTCTCCCCCTGATCAAGACCGGTTGCTCGTTTTAATACACTGGCTGATTCCGGATTTGTTACAGGCTTAACTACAATAAATTTCGTCTGTGTAATCTGATTCGCTTCAAGCTGAAAACGTTTATCGGCTGTCAGCTCATCAAATACCGCCGTTGGAATCATAACCGCTCCAAACAGCTTTTCCATTAAATCTATACGATTAATTTTAAGAAGTGATATCAGTGGTGTTGTATCGGATACAACAATCATACTGCCTCCCCCTTCTTCTTGAGTTCTCTGAAAGTATTCATTTCATTATCCAGATCATCCATTATCATATCAAAATATGAATATCCCAACTTATCATACAAA
>ENA-UEQW01001954-UEQW01001954.1-human-gut-metagenome-genome-assembly--contig:-NODE-1954-length-16288-cov-3.744618_pt1 | contig 16288 bp, 17 predicted proteins | sample MGYA00242947_ERZ507947 | MGnify/ENA primary metagenome ERZ507947 (study PRJEB26167, sample SAMN06115421) | human gut metagenome | host: Homo sapiens | place: China:Guizhou | collected 2015-03-17... | reverse complement strand
GCAGCACTAACGGCACTCCCTCATAGACATGATCGAACCGCGCGAACCGAAACTCGCCGCCATCTGCTATTGAAGTTATGGCAGATGACGACTCAGACATCGGCTTCGCGCGGTTATGTTCTATTGCGGGAGTGCTGGTAAGTGCTGCACGAAAGTCCTACAAATTGTCTTCCGGAGTGCGGACATGCCCCGTCGGAGTGCTCCAAACTTGGAAAGACACGGATCATCGCAGATGCAGCCACCGGCTGGTTAGAAATGCCGCGTTTTTTGAACAGAATGTTCCCTAGGCATTCCACCCGAAATCGTAACGGTATGCCTCCTGTAATATTACTTATCTCGTCAAACAGGACGATCTGCTGAATGCGGCAGCTTTTTTTCAAGAGAGAGATTATGTATTTTAGTGGAATTATATCAGACGCTCCGGAAGCATTTCGGATATGTGGAAAAAGGCAGCAAAAGTGTGCTATAGTGAATGAAAAGAATACAATCATACTGGAGGGGAGCAGAGATGGAACTGCTGGATATTGTGGACGAAAAGGGAAATCCGACAGGAGAGACAGTGCCGCGGGAGGTGGCACACCGTGAGGGAATCCGGCATCGCACGGCGCACGTGTGGATTTTTCGCAGACGCGGCGGCGTAGTGCAGATCCTTTTGCAGAAACGGAGCGACAATAAGGATTCAGATCCGGGCTGTTATGATATTTCAAGTGCCGGTCATATTCCTGCAGGGAGTGATTATATTCCTTCAGCGGTGCGGGAACTAAAGGAAGAACTGGGTGTGGACATGAACGGCGATGAACTGATTTATTGTGGACAACGCCGGTTCCGGTTTGAGAGGGAATTCCACGGCAGCATGTTCCGCGATAACCAGGTCAGCAATGTGTATGCACTCTGGCTTGACCGCGAGGAGGAAGATTTTATACTGCAGGAGGAAGAAGTGTCTGGGGTCCGGTGGATGGACTTCGCGGATTGCGTATCTGCTGTCCGGGAGAACCGAATTTCCCACTGCATTTACATGGAAGAACTGGAACTTCTGAAAAATGCACTGCATCTGCATTGATTCGAGGGGAGGCAGGGAAAACGGCTCAGTATTTCCAGCGGAGATCCAGCCGGTAGTGTCCGTCCTTCACTGTGATCGGCAGATAGTCAGAGTATGTCTCCTGTGCCTCCTTGGAGTAATAGCGGATGGTGACTGCGGTTGCCCAGGGGGTGTCGTGATATACGGTAGTTCCCTCCAGCAACGAAAGATCCCCCACGTTTTTGCGGAAATACACCAGATCATCATGAAAATATTCTTCTGTGTCTTCCGCGGTTACAGGGATATCTCTGCCGTTATAGGAAAGCGCGGCGAGGGAGCCATAATCCTCCTGCTGTAAAAGCGCGCAGACCTGTGCGGCAAAATCATCGGTATCCTCCCGGCAGACATATTTGCCGGTTGAAAATGGGAGAATGTGCCGTCTGGCCGGAATGTACTTCAGGCGTTTTGGATCGGAACTTTTATAGAAAATGGTGCCAAGTACAGACGAGCCGTCTGCACCGGCGCGTGCCACGCGGTTTCCGGTGAAAAATGCCTGACCGAGTGAAAGATCTGCAGTATAGCGCGTTCCATCAACCTCATATTGCACGGTTACCAGGTAATCGGAAAAACGTCTGATGATACCGGAATCGTAGGCACCGATACTCTGGTCATATTCGGTCTGCTCCACATGAAGGACTTCGTAATCATCCGGCGTGAGCCGGCCGGTATAGGCGATACTTAAAAAGATGGTCTGAAAAAGAGTAAAAACGAGCCCGAGTACAACCAGCCACAGGGCGAGATAGAGAATACCGCCATATCTGGATTCGTTGATGAAACGCCCGAGACGGGTCGCACAAAAATGCGAAAAATGGGGGCGGAACCATCGGTTGTGATTGCCCGGGCTGTCTGAAAATGTCGACTTCATAGAAATTCTCCTGAATATAATGAGCTATAAACGGGTTTGTGAAAGCTGTATCAATAGCAGTATAGCAAAAAAAGGCGGAATTTTCCACTATTTGACAGGCGGGAAGAGCTGTATTAAGATAAGGGACAGATTTCTGACAGAGGGAGAAGACAGTTGGAACAGATAAAGTATTATATGGCACCCATGGAAGGTGTCACCGGATATGTTTTCCGGAATGCATACGCAAAATATTACGGCGGGATCGAACGCTATTTTACGCCGTTTGTGGCGAATAAAAAGCTTGGACACCGGGAGAAAAATGACGTCTGCCCGGAACACAATGCGGGAATGGCGGTCGTTCCGCAGATACTTACGAACCGCGCAGAAGATTTTCTGGCGATCGCAGAGATTCTGCGGGAGTATGGGTACGATACGGTCAACCTGAACCTCGGCTGCCCGTCGGGCACAGTGGCGGCAAGAGGGCGCGGCGCCGGATTCCTTGCGATGCCGGACGAGCTGGATCATTTTTTGGAAGAGATTTTTGAAAAATGTCCGCTCCGGATCTCCATCAAGACACGGATCGGAAAAGAGAACCCTGCAGAATGGGAGCGGCTGCTTGCCATATATGAAAAATATCCGTTAGAAGAACTGATCGTACACCCGAGGGTGCAGACCGATTTTTATAAGAACCGGGTCAATCTGGAGGCATTTGCACGGGCAGAAAAAAACAGCAGACATTCGCTCTGCTACAATGGCGACATTGTGGACGCAGCGTCTGCGGCACACATCCGGGAGGGCTTTCCGTCGGTGGATAAGTTCATGATCGGCCGGGGACTGATAAAGCACCCCTGGCTTCTGGAGGAACTTTCCGGCGGCAGACAGGAAACGCAGGAGCGAAAAGAGCGGTTTTTCCGGTTTCACAATGCGATCCTGGAGGGATACCGGCAGCAGATGTCCGGGGACAAAAATACCTTATTTAAGATGAAGGAACTGTGGGCGTACTGGGGAGAGAACTTTGCGGATGCGGACCAGCGTCTAAAAAAAATCCGAAAATGTGAGCGGGTTGCTGAGTATGAATGTCTGGTGGACGCGCTGTTTCGTGAAAAAGAGCTGTGCGTGTAGGAAAAGAGTGGGGTATGCGGCAATAGATTTGTGTGATATAACAAAAAAGAAGCTTTCCAATCTGTAACATTTATATAAAAAGACGAAAGGGACTTTTTATTTGCTGTAAAAAGTATTATACTGTACTCCGTAGTATGCTTCATGAGAACGATAGGGGAATTGGGGAAGAGGTTTTAAAGAGGGTATATGGAAAGCTATACGTTAGAGGAGAAAGTGCTTCGCAAGGTCATGCGGAATATTCCGATGGGACTGATTGTGAGCAAAGAGGGGTTTCGACGCAAGATTTACTATGTCAATGACACGGCGTGTGAGATTATGGGGTACACGCGGGAAGAGTATATCAGAAAGATGCAGGACGGATGGGCGGATCTGATGGATGTCGATCTGCGGGAGGTCATCCGCGAGCACAATGAGCAGATCCGCTCCGGGACACCGTTCGAGGTGCTCTCAAGACCACAGACGAAGAACGGCGGTTACAAGTGGATATTAAGCAGGGTAAATGTGCAGATGCAGGAGGGACCGCTCTGTTATGTCAGCTTTATGGATGTCACCGATCGAATGCAGCGGGAGGAACTGTGCCGTCAGGAGAACGAGGCGCTCAGAGAGCAGGCGATGCAGGATTCTTTTACAAAGCTTCTGAATCGTGGAGCGCTGGAGAAGCATGTCTGTGAGGCGCTTCAGGAGAGAGGCAGCGATGAGGAGGATGCATTCATTCTTCTGGATGTCGATAATTTTAAACAGATCAATGACATTTACGGTCACGGAGTCGGGGATATGATTCTGATGCGGATGGCGGGAATCTTAAACGAAGTGTTTGGAGGGAATTCCTGTATCGGCAGGATGGGCGGCGATGAATTTGCTGTTTTCCTCAGAGACATCGGCGACCGGAGAGAGATTGAAGAGAAGATTCAAAAGCTTCTTACGGAGGTACGCGCCGAAAAAGAACGGATGCACCTGAGCAAGGAACCGACCGCCAGCGTCGGCGTTGCATTTGTGCCGGAATCGGGAAGCACGTTCGTGGATGTGTACCGGGCGGCGGATCAGGCACTGTATCACGTGAAGAACTCGACGAAGAATGGAATGGCGTTCTATGATTTTGTATAATTTTTCCTATTGAAAAAAATCATCATATACTGTAAGATTAAGATGTTATATGACTGACGGAACAAGTGGAAGAACCACATGGAGTATAACGTATCTAATGCCGACCGTCTGGGCGAATGTACCCGGGCAGTCGGCTTGTTTTGAATCAGGGGGCTTTTTATCGAAAAGCACCCGGGATTCTCACCTCTGAGACAAAAGATGCTTTGGCTCAAAAAGCATAAAATACCCACTGAGAGTAAGACAATACAAACACGCCTGGCAACAAAACTTGATATTGACAGGGAAAAGTACGCTATGCTATATTCATAAAGGTTAGCCACGACTAACCAATATCATGTTTTGGCAATGCTGCCTGCGGGCAGGGAACATAATCACATTACAAAGTAAGCAGGAGGAAGAATCATGCAGAATGAATGGAGAGGCTTTCAGCGGGGAAGCTGGGAGGAAGAGATCAATGTCAGAGATTTTATCCAGAAAAACTATACGCCCTACGACGGGGACGACAGCTTTCTGGAAGGACCGACGCAGGATACGACAGATTTATGGAACGAAGTGTTAGAACTGTCGAAGCAGGAGCGTGAGGCAGGCGGTGTCCTCGATATGGATACCAAGATTATCTCCACGATCACATCCCACGGACCGGGCTATCTGGACAAGAGCAAGGAGAAGATTGTCGGCTTTCAGACAGATAAGCCGTTCAAGCGTTCCCTGCAGCCGTACGGCGGAATCCGTATGGCAGTGAAAGCCTGCGAGGATAACGGCTACCATGTAGATCCGGAAGTGGTGGAATATTTTACCACGCACAGAAAGACACACAACGCCGGTGTATTTGATGCCTACACACCGGAGATGCGCGCATGCCGTTCGGCACACATCATCACGGGACTTCCGGATGCATATGGCCGCGGACGTATTATCGGCGATTACAGAAGACCGGCACTCTACGGTGTGGATCGCCTGATCGAGGACAAGGAAGAACAGCTCGCAACGACCCGCACGATCATGTACTCGGATGTCATCCGTGAGCGCGAGGAGCTTTCCGAGCAGATCCGCGCACTCAAGATGCTGAAAGAGCTTGCAAAGATTTACGGCTGTGACATTTCCAAGCCGGCGAACAACGTGCTGGAAGCGACGCAGGCGGTATATTTTTCCTACCTTGCAGCAGTCAAGGAGCAGAACGGTGCGGCAATGAGCCTTGGACGTACCTCCACGTTCCTCGACATCTATGCGGAGCGTGATCTCAAGGAGGGAACATTCACAGAGAAGGAGATCCAGGAGATCATCGACCAGTTTGTCATGAAGCTGCGCTGCGTGAAGTTTGCACGTACGCCGGAGTACAACTCCATCTTTGCTGGAGATCCGACCTGGGTAACGGAGTCGATCGGCGGAATTGGTGTGGACGGCAGACATATGGTGACGAAGATGTCCTACCGCTATTTAAATACACTCAACAACATTGGAGCAGCGCCGGAGCCGAACATGACCGTGCTCTGGTCGGTACAGCTTCCGGAGAATTTTAAGCGTTTCTGCGCACAGACATCCATCAGGCACTCTGCGATCCAGTACGAGAATGATGATATCATGCGCGTGGTACACGGGGATGACTACGGAATTGCATGCTGTGTATCCTCCATGCGCATCGGCAAGGAGATGCAGTTCTTTGGCGCCCGCGCTAACCTTGCAAAGTGCCTTCTGTACGCGATCAACGGCGGTGTAGATGAGATCAGCGGCAAGCAGGTCGGACCGAAGTACCGCCCGATCACTTCCGAGTATCTGGATTACGACGAGGTGTGGGATAAGTATAAGGATATGATGAAGTGGCTGGCAGGTGTTTATGTCAATGCCTTAAACATCATTCATTATATGCATGACAAATACTGCTACGAGAAGCTGGAGATGGCGCTTCATGACAAGAAGGTGCGCCGCTGGTTCGCGACCGGAATCGCTGGTTTTTCTGTTGTGGCGGATTCCCTGTCTGCCATCAAGTATGCGAAGGTAAAGCCGATCCGCGATGAGAACGGAATCACTGTAGACTTCGAGGTGGAGGGCGACTTCCCGAAATACGGAAATGATGACGACCGCGTCGACGACATTGCAAAGGAAGTGCTTCACACATTCATCGGCTATGTCAAGGGCAACCACACCTACCGCGGCGGAATCCCGACGACATCGATCCTCACGATCACATCCAACGTATCCTACGGCAAGAACACAGGTGCGACACCGGATGGCAGAAAGAAGGGCGTTGCCTTTGCACCGGGCGCAAACCCGATGCACGGACGCGACACGAACGGTGCGGTAGCATCTCTCGCGTCGGTAGCGAAAATGCCGTTTATGGATTCCCAGGATGGTATCTCCAACACGTTTACCATCGTGCCGGATGCACTCGGCAAGGATGAGACGGGCGAGGAGCAGAACCTTGTGGCGCTGCTGGATGCTTACGTCGAGAAGGGCGGACATCACTTGAACGTCAACGTATTGAACCGCGAGACGCTTTTGGATGCACAGAAACACCCGGAGCAGTATCCGCAGCTCACAATCCGTGTTTCCGGATATGCGGTAAACTTTATCAAGCTGACCAAAGAGCAGCAGGACGAAGTCATTGCAAGAACCTTCCACGAGCGCATGTAGTTCATGTGGAAGTGATACAGACAGGATAAATCGCGCGAACCGGAACCGGTGCCCTGCTGCTTTTGCGGCGGGGACACCGGGATAAGCCGGCTCGCGCGATTGCATTATGAATATCAGACGGATGGGATCAAAAAGGAGGACTTTATGGGAAAAATTCATTCGATTGAAAGCTTTGGAACTGTGGATGGACCGGGAGTCCGCTTTGTGGTGTTCTTTGAGGGATGTCCCATGCGCTGCCTGTACTGCCATAATCCCGACACCTGGCATCTGGAGGATGGGCAGGAGATGAGCGCGGAAGAGATTCTGTCACGCATGGAGCGCAACCGGTCATTTTACCGGACCGGCGGAATCACTGCGACCGGCGGAGAGCCGATGCTCCAGATTGATTTTTTGACGGAACTGTTTGCCGGGGCAAAGGAACGTGGGATTCATACCTGTCTGGACACGTCGGGCATTATGTTTCCGGGGTGCGGCGGCACATCAGAGGAGGAGCGGGAACGCTTAAAGAAGGTGGAACGGCTGCTTTCTGTGACGGATCTTGTGATGCTTGACATCAAACACATGGATGCGGAGGAGCACAGGAAGCTGACCGGACAGGACAATGAGAAGATTCTTGCGTTTGCAAGGTATCTGGATGAAAAACAGATACCGGTCTGGATCCGGCATGTGGTCGTTCCGGGGATTACATTTCAGAGGGAAGAACTGGAGGCTCTGGGCCGGTTTCTTGCAACACTTTCAAATGTGGAAAAGCTGGAGGTACTTCCGTATCACTCCATGGGTAAAGTGAAATATGATAACCTTGGCATCGATTATGTATTAAAAGATACGCCACAGCTCACCAAGGCGGAGGCGAAAAGTGCGGAGAGCATCATTCTGGAGGCAATGCGTCAGGCGAGAAACGTCTGACTGCCGGAACGGATCGTGCAGGGAATGATAGAGAAAGTGCATGAGGTAAACGATGTCGCGTCCAATATGGCGGCTATCACGGAAGAACAGTCTGCATCTGCGGAGGAGATAGAGGCAACGGCGGTCAGCATTCAGGAACTGGCGGAGATTGTCTCTGAGAACAGTGCAGATGTGCAGAAAGACTCGAAGGAGATGGAAAACACGGCCGAGACGCTGAAGGAACATATTTCCAGGTTTACGATTTAGAACTTGCAGAAGAGGTACTTTCGTATTATAGTGTAGATAGAGACTCAGATTAAGAAAGGAGCATGCATTATGAAGATCAAGAACATCACGGATATCGACGGATTTTTTAAGGTAATAGACTCCTGTCAGGGAAAAGTGGAACTTATTACCGGTGAGGGGGACAGACTGAACCTCAAGTCAAAGCTTTGCCAGTATGTGTCACTTACCAGTATTTTAAAGACGGATGTGGAGATTCCGGAGCTTGAGCTTGTCGCTTACGAGCCGGAAGATACAGAGAAAATTATTAAGTTCCTGATGAAGGGCTGAGAGAAAGAACCGTCAACACAGGTTGGCGGTTCTTTTTTGCCTTTTAAAAATTTAGAATTGAGGTATTTATGAAACCAGAAGAAACAGTATTCCACGAGATAACACTGCAGGATAAGGCATGGATGGATCAGAAGTTCGCGGAGGATGACCGGAATGTCTGCGAATACTCGTTTGCAAATAATTTTATGTGGAGAAATGTCTATCAGGTCAGAGTGGCGGAGCTTCACGGCTGTCTGGTAGTTCGGTTTATAGATGGAGAGATTCACTGCTTTTCATTTCCGGTCGGAAACGGCGACAAAAAAGCGGCGGTGGAGGAGCTGCTTGCGATCTGCCATGAGGAGGGAATCCAGCTGTTGATAGCGCCTGCCAGCGAGCAGGACCGCGCGCAGATGCTCGAGTGGTTCCCGGGAAGATTCTTAATCGAGGGAGACCGGAACGACTATGACTATATCTATACAAGAGAGAAGCTTGCGACGCTTGCCGGCAAGAAACTGCACGGAAAGCGCAATCACATTGCCCGCTTTAAAGATTCGGGAGACTGGTCTTATGAGCCGATGACCGCTGAGAATGTAGAAGAATGCCGCACGATGACGTATACGTGGATTCACATGCGCGAGGAAAAGTGGAATGAGGAGATGAACCAGGAGATCTCGGTACTCCATGAGGCGTTCGACCATATGCAGGAGCTTGGACTTGTCGGCGGAGTGCTCCGGAGAGACGGGCAGATCGTCGCGTTTTCAATCGGGGAGCGGCTGAATTCGGAGACGTTTGTTGTGCATTTTGAAAAGGCGTATCCGGATCTTCAGGGAGCGTATCCGATGATCAACCAGCAGTTTGTCCTGCATGAATGTGAGGGGTATGCGTATGTCAACCGCGAGGAGGACACCGGCGATCCCGGACTCAGAAAGGCAAAGCTTTCCTATTATCCGGATATTCTCCTTCCAAAATACGAACTGGAGGAGAGCAGGGTGGTCTATGCGGACCCCGAGCGGGATGCACCGTATATCCAGGAAATCTGGCAGAAATGTTTTGGCGACGAGGAAGATTATATTCAGTTTTATCTGAAGCACCGCATGACGAGAGAGAACATGCTTGTGATTTTCCGGGATGGAAGACCGGTATCGATGGCAAGTTTTCTGCCGGTGCAGTACCTGTGCAGCGGGGCGTATGTGGACGCGCGCTATGTGTATGCGGTTGCGACACTGCCGGAATACCGGGGACAGAAGCTTGCGGAACAGATTCTGCGTTTTGCGGAAGAAAAATATCAGGTGCCGCTCATTCTGTCGCCGGCGGAGGAATCGCTGACCCGTTACTATGAGAAGCTGGGATTTAAGAATGCGTTTCAGGGAGAACACAAAAATGTGAGCGGCAGTGACATTACGGCGCTCGAGGTAAAGGACACGGAGCCGGTTGCATGCATGGAGCCTGTCACACCGGAGGAGTATGTACGGATCCGGGATGAAAAGTGCGCGAAGGAAGGGTATGTACATTGGGATGTGGATGCGGTTTCCTATGCGATGGAACTCGCGGCAAGCTGCGGCGGCGGTACGGCGGCAGTCAGTTGTGAGGATAAAAACACACGGAATGAGCAGGAAGATGACAGGGATATTCTGATGTATGATATCCGGGAAAAAGAGCTCGTGATACTGGAGACAACGCTGTCGGACGACGCTCTCTCACAGGTGCTTCCGCAGCTTATGGAAGAGACGGGAACCAGCGCAGCATCGTACGGACGGGAGCGGGGCATGATCTGGCTGCCGGAGACGATGGCAGATCTGCCTGTTGCGGGCGACGGTTATCTCGCACTGACGCTTGGTTGATGAATTTTCAGAAAAAATTATGAAAAATGCATAAATTTTCTTGCTATAAAGCCAAAATATGTTATAATATAACCATGATATATCTTGTATCAAATAAACGGCAAAGGGGTTGGACATCATGAGAATCAAGATTACAGGAAGAAACATTGAATTGACCGATGGTATCAAAGAGGCAGTGGAGGACAAGTTAAACAAATTAGAGAAGTACTTCACACCGGACACAGATGTCTATGTAACGCTGAGCGTGGAGAAGGAACGCCAGAAGGTGGAAGTTACGATTCCGATGAAAGGAAACTATATTCGTTCTGAACAGGTAAGCAACGATATGTATGTATCGATCGATCTGGTAGAAGAGGTTATTGAACGTCAGTTAAAGAAATATAGAACGAAGCTGGTTACGAAACAGCAGAGCGCAGCGTCCGTTTTCAAACAGGATTTTCTGGATGCAGCATCTGATGATGACGAGGAGATCAAGATCATCCGTTCTAAGAAGTTCGATATGAAGCCGATGTATCCGGAAGATGCATGTGTACAGATGGAGTTATTAGGACATGATTTCTTCGTATTTATCAATGCGGAGACAGAAGATGTCAACGTTGTATACAAGAGAAAAGGCAACACATACGGATTGATCGAACCGGAATATTAAAATGGATCATTGCAGAATTGTGCTGTGAATAAAACCACCCTGTGGCAGGAGAATGCCGCAGGGTGGTTTTTGTTGTACTGTGATTTTGTGCAATTTGACGGTCAATAAATTGAAATATACCTTTCGTTCCTATATTCTGTATTAAGCATTATGAAAGAACGATACACAGATCGCTCCCGGACCGGCATGTGTCCCGATTGTACTACCGATTGTGCTGACCGGCAGCTCCTTTGTCTGACTGGCCCAGAGATCTGCGCTGTCTGCAATATATTTCTGAAGCAGTGAATCGTCGAGTCCACTGTATCCCAGCATATACGGCATGGAAAAATCAATGCCGTTTTTATTTTTCACTTCCTGGATGAGGATATTATTACCGTTTTTAGATCCCCTTGCTTTTCCTAAGATCACAACTTCACCTTTTTCGATAGCAATAACAGGCTTGATGGACAGGATATTTCCAGCCCATGCAGCAGTCTTTGAGATACGTCCACCCTGTTTTAAATATTCGAGGGTATCAAATACGGCTAAGACGCAGACATCCTTCTTCTTTTCTTCAAGTTTTTCGACAATTTCTTTTGCGGAAAGTCCCTGGTCGCGCAGTCTTACGGCATAAAGTACGAGAATCTGTTCGCCGAGGCATACATTTAAGCTGTCCACTAATGTGATGCAGTCCTCGTAACCATCGAGTGCAATGTGGGCACTCTGATATGTACCGGATAAAAGGGAGGACAGGCAGATCACAACAGCGGTGTCGCCGGCATCTTTTACTTCTTTGAATTTAGCTTCAAAGTCATGAGGCGATATCTGGCTGGTCGTCGGGATCGTTCCACATTCGATCAGTTTTTCATAAAATTCTTTATGGGAAATGGTAACACCGTCTAAATATTCCGTTTCACCAAAGATGGTTTTTAAAGGCATATAATCAAGATTTAATGCATCTGCCCGTTCTTTTGTGAGATCAGATGCGGAATCAACAATAATTCGTACACTCATTTTTAATCCTCCGACAAAATAGTTTGACTATCAAACAAAAACAAATATATAGGATACGCAGAAGATTGTCAAGATATTTTGGTAATCAAAATATCTGAAATGAAAAATCAAATGTAGTTGACAAAATTCGACAGACATAAGATACTTATGTAGTATAAGTGCCTGCATGACAGTAGAGTAAGAGTGGAAAATTATATAATAAAGCAGAAAAAAGCGGAAGAAATGTACAACGGGGTGGAGATGCTGGTGGATCTGGCAAGAAGGTATCCGGAACTATGGAAAGAAATCGACAGGCAGTGCACTGGGAACAGAGAGCGATATGGATTGCTCTGTGAAATATTGCTGACGGGGGAAAAAGAATGTTGCGAAGATGTAGTTGCAAAAATATACCGGTATGGAAGTATGATCGGTAGACAGGATCTGCTTGGCAGACAGATATTTTTGTGGCTGCTGCAGGTAATGCGGGAAAACGGGGAGTAAAATAAAGAAAATGGTGTTCGCCTGTCGGGAGACATTGCCTAACGGCAGAAAATAAATTAAGAAAGGATGTCATGCAGGCATAAAAAGTACAAAGGAATGTGCAAATTCCTTGCCACATAAAGAAAAAAGGTATACTATAAAGCAGAAATGTTTTTATGAGTAAGGAGAGTATACCATGAAGATTGTTGTTTTAGCAGGTGGTTTAAGTACAGAAAGAGATGTTTCCTTTAAAACCGGAGATATGGTGGCAAAGGCATTGAGAGAGAATGGACATCAGGTGATCTTACTTGATGTATTTATGGGATACAGTGATAAAAAAGAAGATCTGACAGGTATTTTTGACCGGAGTGAAGAAGTGAGCGTAAAAGTGTCCGGAATACCGGAAATCGCACCGGATCTTGCAAAGGTAAAAGCATCCAGAAAAGATCAGTCAGATAATTTCTTTGGACCGAATGTGATCGAATTGTGTCAGATGTCAGATATCGTATTTATGGCACTGCATGGAGAAAATGGGGAAAATGGTAAGATTCAGGCTGCATTTGATCTGTTTGGGATTCGTTATACAGGCAGCGGTTATTTGAGCAGTGCGCTTGCCATGGATAAAGAAATGTCGAAAAAACTGTTTTTATCTGCTGGCATACCGGCTCCAAAGGGTGCGTCCATGAAAAAGGCTGACCGCAGCGATGATATCGCAAAACTTGGCATCAGTTTCCCATGTGTGGTAAAACCGTGCTGTGGTGGTTCGAGTATCGGTGTTTCTATCGCACATAATGCGGATGAATATAAAGCCGCTTTAGATGAAGCTTTCCGCTGGGAAGAAAATCTGATCGTGGAAGAATATGTAAAGGGACGTGAGTTTTCTGTCGGTGTGATCGAGGGAAAGGCACTTCCGATCATTGAGATCGCTCCGGTGCAGGGATTCTATGATTACAAGAATAAATACAAAGCAGGCAGTGCAGTTGAGACCTGTCCGGCGGAACTTTCTGAAGCTGTCACAGAGAAAATGCAGCATTATGCAGAACAGGTAGCACAGGTGCTTGGACTTGACACCTATTCACGTACAGATTTCCTGTTAGATGAGAACGAAAACATTTATTGTTTAGAGGCAAATACTTTACCGGGAATGACACCTACAAGTCTTCTGCCACAGGAAGCACAGGTTGTCGGTGTGAACTTTAACGAATTGTGTGAGAAGCTGATTCAGATTTCCATGAGTAAATACGAAAAATAAAAATCAGGAATGGAGATTATCATGAAAAATATGACGCTGGAACGCATTACAGAAGTGTGCGACGGAGTATATTATGGCAGTGAGACAGACAAAACAAAAGAAATTACCGGAGCTGTGATAGACAGCAGACAGGTAGAGCCGGGATATCTTTTTATTGCGGTAAAAGGAGAAAAGGTGGACGGTCACCGGTTTATACCGCAGGTATTTGAAAAAGGAGCACTTGCCGTATTATCCGAGCAGGAGCTTTCTGATCCGGCAGGCCCGTATATCAGAGTAGAATCAACGCTTGGTGCGATGAAAAAACTTGCGGCATATTACAGGAGAACTCTCGATATCAAAGTTGTCGGCATTACCGGAAGTGTTGGAAAAACAAGCACAAAAGAGATGATCGCATCGGTTCTTTCCCAGAAATATAATGTGTTAAAGACAGAGGGAAACTTCAATAATGAGATCGGTCTTCCGCTTACGATCTTTAAGATCAGGGAACAGCATGAAGTTGCAGTGCTTGAGATGGGAATCTCAGAATTTGGAGAGATGCACCGCCTTGCGGAAATGGCGTATCCGGATATCTGTGTGATCACTAATATCGGATTGTGCCATCTGGAGAATCTTCTGACCAGAGATGGAATATTAAAGGCAAAAACAGAGAGTTTTGAACATCTGACACCGGAAGGAATTGCTGTGTTAAATGGGGACGATGATAAACTCTGTGAGAAAAAGACAGTAAACGGAAATAAGACAGTATTTTACGGTATCGGAAAAGAAGCAAAACTTGCAAAGACAGAGCAGGGCGAAAAATATCTTGCAGAGAAAGAAGTATATGCAACGGATGTAGAGCCGGTGGGGTTAGACGGAACAAAAGCGGTGATACATATTGGGGAAGAGAATTTTGCAGTGATGATTCCAATCGCAGGAGAGCATAATGTATACAATGCGTTAGCGGCAGTCTGTGTTGCAAGAAAGCTCGGTCTTAGTGTGGATGAAATGAAACGTGGGATCGAGTCGGTCAAAACAATCGGAGGAAGAAGCAATCTGATCCATAAGGAGGGAATGACGATCATCGACGATTGTTACAATGCCAATCCTGTTTCTATGAAAGCGTCCATTGACGTGCTTGCAGCGGCACCAGACAGAAAGATTGCAGTGCTTGGTGATATGGGAGAACTTGGTGAGAATGAGAAAGAATTGCATGCAATGGTCGGAGAGCATTTTAAAGGAAAAGGAATCGATGTCCTGTTTGCAGCGGGCGTATTGTCAGAGAATCTGGCACAGGCGGTAAAAAAATGCAGTCCACAGACGGAGGTTCATTATTTTAAATCAAAAGATGAACTCACAGCAGAATTGCTGCCTTATGTGAAGAGTGGTGACACTGTATTAGTAAAGGCATCTCATTTTATGGGATTCCCGGAGGTCGTAGGACAGCTTACAAAGTAAGTAACTGTGGGAAAATGCGAATTTATAATCGTTTATGAAAAATAAAAATCCCCGGATCACGATGGTGGTTCGGGGATTTTTCTGCATATCCAGAACGATCGAATATATACGAAACATGTGGCAGATAATTCAAATCTGTGGATCATTTTTCTCAAGCATTCCGGCGATCACACCCTGACAGTGTGCACCGATCTTTTTACGTGTGTCTTTGTCTAAAGACTTCGGATCGATCGGTCTGCCATATTCTACAATGACATGTACCGGTTTTACTTTTGGAAAATGTGCTTCTAAAATATCGGCGGAACCGGAGATCGCCATAGGTACAATCAGACATCCGGTTTTTTCTGCCATTTTAAAACTTCCTTCTTTGAATGGGAGCATCAGATCATCCGTTTTGTTGCGTGTTCCTTCAGGAAAAATACACATGGAAATCCCATTTTTGATATTATCGATTCCTGCAAGGATCGTCTTTAATGCTTCCTTGACATCAGAACGGTTGATGAACAGACAGTGCAGCCGTGTCATCCAGGTAGATAAAAGAGGAACTTTTTTCATGGAATCCTTTGCGACATAACCGGTCAGACGCGGACAGCGTGAGTAAGTGATGATGATATCGAAATAACTTCTGTGATTGCCGATGTAAAGAACCGGCTGGTCTTTTGGAACATTTTCCTCCCCGATGATGGTTAGTTTTGTGCCACAGATAAAGAGAATGACACGAAATGCCCACTGTACCATGCGAAGCTGGCTGATATCGGCAGCCTGACGGTTAAATTTCCCGATGATCCACTCGACAAAAAGCACCGGAATACCAATGATCAGATAGAGTATGGCAAAAAGCAATGCAAGTATTGCGCGTAACATAGTGCGTCCTTTCCGGGGAAATCCCCAAGTTTTATATATCCACATTATATAAGGTATCCAGGGGAAAAACAACTAAAAAAGACATATTTAAAGGTAAGAAGCCATATATTAAGATAGAAGCGTAAACTAGGGGCGGGTGTAAGAAAGCATGTTTCAAAAGTATCTGGTAAGAATATGTGGGGTGGGTCTGCTGATGGCGGGAGTGATCAGCGGATGCAGTATCGAGCAGACAAATGAAACGAAGGTAAGTGATCTTACATATACGATCGTTGAGGAATCTGAGACACCGGAAGAGTTAAGATCAATGATCGAAGAAAAGAAAGCAGCGGATTTTAAACTCACTTATGAGATGGAGGATGATCTGTATATTGTACGTGGATATGGAGAACAGGCGACAGGAGGATACAGTATCTGTGTGAAAGACTGTTATCTGACCACAAATGCAGTGGTATTTGATACAGAACTCATCGGGCCAAGAAAGGGCGAAGTTACAAACGCAAGCCCAAGTTTTCCTTATATTGTAATTCAGGTAAAAAACCAGGACAAAAGTATCATTTTTGAGTAAATATTCTTAAAATTT
>ENA-UEQW01001941-UEQW01001941.1-human-gut-metagenome-genome-assembly--contig:-NODE-1941-length-16354-cov-3.670271_pt1 | contig 16354 bp, 25 predicted proteins | sample MGYA00242947_ERZ507947 | MGnify/ENA primary metagenome ERZ507947 (study PRJEB26167, sample SAMN06115421) | human gut metagenome | host: Homo sapiens | place: China:Guizhou | collected 2015-03-17... | reverse complement strand
ACGGAACTGAGGAACACCCTTACGAAGATGGGTGTGGGCTGTGAACACAGCTCCCTTAGCACCCTTTCTCTGACCTACACAACGCGGTGAGCACGATTCAAACAACCACTCCACCCCGAAGCCTCACAGCCGCCCAATCGCGTCGCCTAACGTACCTCTAATAACACGACCCATTCAAGTGTCTACAAGTGTGGGGAAACTGAACAAAAGGTGCACCACACATGAGGCAAAGAATCGGGACAGGGCGGGTGCAAAGTGTCCGCATTTGTGCTTTTCGCAATTGGGAAGTCCACCAACGCTGTTCTGCTAACCAGCCGTTTCGGCGGATGGCGGGTGAGTCAACAAACAGCGGCGCTGGGTTAGTGGTATGAGACCAAGTCCTTGGGAATGGAGTTGAGACGCGGGAAGGAGCGCGTTCTCTTGATTTCCGCGGCCGTTCCCTCGAGAGGACGCACATTCCACACGTACTGGCAATACTTGGCGATTCTATGTTTTACTCTTCTTACCAGAGTCTACGCGTTGTCGGAACTGAACTTCCCCATTCCTGCGACCGTTTCGATGCTCCTTCTCGTCCATTCTCTCTTGTCCTTCCACAGCGCCTGCATCTCTTCCTGTACACGCACGTAGTCGTCGAAGTCGGCACACACTCTGAAGTAGTCGCCGTTCTGGAGCGGCTGGATGAGGAACTTCGCTTCTTCGGGGCTGACAATAGTTCCCAAGAGGAGCGCTCTGAACACCGCTTGCAGCGAAGACGGTATGGGCTTCGCGGTCTGTCCATGCTCCTGCTGCTCTTGCTCTTCGAAGGAGGGTCCGAAGGAGAATCTACGATGAACGGCCTCTCCTAATCCCAACACATTGTGGAGCCCGACCTCGTTCGCGATCTCGATGCTGCTCCCGTCCATCGTGCACAGCAGCAGTGCTCCGTTCAGGGAGAACTTCATGTTGCTGCGTCTCATCCCCGCCATTCGGTCCTACCTCGTTCCGCTGGCTTCCTTTCCCACCGTGCTGATGTGCTCGCTGACGTCGGATGCGGGAATGATGAGCTCGGCGACGGACACGTTGTAGTTGGGGACGAACACCACCTTCAGCTTGTTCTGGATCGTCGCGTCGTTGTTGATGAGCTCGCCCGTCTTCACGATCAGGTGGATGATCTCCTTCGCCATGGTGTAGGCGGGCGCCGCCTTCCCCGCGAAGATCTTCACCACCTCCACCTGCTGCGCCAGCTGCTCTCGGGTCATGCGTTTGAGCTGCAAGTACCGGTGGATGCAGCTATGGCTCACCCTCCCTGCGGAGCACTACTAGAGGATGTTCAGGAGCTGTCTCTTGTACTCGTGGATCCGCTTAATCTGGGCGTCGAACAGGGCGGTGCAGGGCAGGACGATCCCCAGGTTCTTCTCCACGTACTTCACCAGCCTCCTCTTGTTCTCCAGCTTGCTCGCTCTCCACCGCTGCTGGAACTCCGCGTCGTCCGAGAACTCTCGAATGCTCCCAATGATCTCCAGGTTGCACAGCACGTCCTCGCCGACGTAGTCGTGGATCAGGCGGGTTAGCGAGGGGTTGCACAGGGCGAGCCATCTACCCTTCATCGGAGCGAGCGGGCGTACCTCCGAGGCGTGATCCCGTTCGTGATGTTGATGAACTTCTCAGGGAAGAGGCGGTAGAAGTCGTGGAACACGCGGGAGGTGAGAATCCCCGTGTGGAGCTCCGCCACGCCGTTCACTCTGTGGCAGAACGCGATGCAGAGATTCGCCATCCGAATGCGCTTCGGAGAGGACTCCTCGAAGATGCTCAGCACGCTGCACATGCGACCCTCGTCCGGAAAGTGCTTCTGCACCTCCTTCATGAGACGGTCGTTCAGCGTGTAGATGATCTGCAGGTGGCGAGGAAGCAGGCGGTTGAAGAGCTCCACGTCCCACATCTCCAGCGCCTCGGGCAGGATGGTGTGGTTCGTGTAGTTCATGCAGCGCGACGTGATTTGAATCGCGTCGTCCAGCGTCACGTGCTCTCTGTCCACGAGGAGGCGGATCAGCTCCGGGATGGCTACGGCGGGGTGCGTGTCGTTCAGCTGGAAGGTGTGCTGCGAGTCATTCGCTGTTTCAACGGCTACGTATTCGGGGAATTGCTCCCACGGCAGGCACTGCTCCTTGAACGCGGCCAGCACGTCCTGTATCGTGGCGGAGACAAAGAAGTACTGCTGCTTGAGGCGGAGCTCCTTCCCGTTGTAGGTGCTGTCGTTGGGATAGAGAATGCTGCTGATACTGATCACGTTCTCTCGGTTGTTCAGAGCGGATATGTAGTCGCCCTCGTTGAACGACGAGAGGTTGAATTCCTACGGGTCACCTCGCCGCTGCAGCGCCACGGAGAAGGGGTTAGCCTTCCACAGACGGAGATCGATGGTCGTGTTCGTGTTGTACCCGTTGATCGGCGTGTCGAACGCCACCGCCACCACCTTCTGCGTGTCGCACCACTCCATCTACTCGTCAGCCCCTCGCTCAGTCACTACGACGGGGTTGCCGTAGTTGTCCTTGTGCTCGCAGACATGCCCATAGAACTGGATTTCGTACCGCACGTCCTCACGCTCAATCTCCCACGGAGAGCCGAAGGTCAGCCAGTACTCCGGGTGCTCGATCTGGTACCCGTCCTTGCTGATCTCCTGCTGGAAGATTCCGTAGTTGTAGCGAATGCCATACCCCGTGGCGGGGATGTTGTTCGTGGCCAGCGAGTCGAGATAGCACGCCGCAAGACGCCCTAGTCCCCCGTTTCCCAGAGCGGCGTCTTTCTCCTACTCCTCAGCGCACATTTCCATTGTCACTTCCTCGTAGATGTCCTCCATCGCATATCCGAGGTCCAGCAGTGCCTCGCAGTACTTGTCCTCGATTCCGAGATTGATCAGCGAGTTCTGGAGCGATCTCCCCATGAGGAACTCCAGGGAGAGGTAGTGCCTAGCATTCATGTTATGTTATTACTCTTACACTCGCTTGCACCGACAGTCGTCGATGTTGACATTCGTGTCGTTAAAACGCTCGATAAGGCGATCTCGAACACTACAGGACATTCAGTGCAGCGAGCGGTACCTGTGGCTCGTCGCAAGATAGGCCTTCATGTCGTCAAAGTCGAAGCGAGTGGATGCGAGCGTGTACTCGACGTGGTTGACGATACTCCGCTCGATCGTGTCAATATCTAGTAGAATAACGCGAATTCAGTACACCTACCCTGTCCGAGATAGGAGGACATCAAGTCGTACAGGAGTTTGTGCGCACGCTCGAACTCCTCTCCTTTCCGTTGCCGTGACACGCAGGGTTGCATATTTGTTGCTCGCGAATGGATTAGTTGCCGTCTTCGCCTTTGACAAGATGTCATTTGTCAAACAAAGCCAGCAGCAAATATAGGTAACAGAGGACATGGAGGACACGATCGCGTCGATGCGCGCGCTGTCTACGCCGCCCGAAACCTTCAGGTCCAAGCACTGCTCCAAGAACTCCAAGAAGAAACCCTTCATCTTGTTGTCGGTCGTCGTCTTGAGGGAGGGCACGATCTCCTGGAACAGGTCAAGGATGTCGTCCAAAATGGCCTTCGGGTACGGCATCGCAATCGTCCTGATGACACTGTACAGAAAGTCCAGCAGCACGGCTGTGGTCATCACGGACCTCTTCTCCTTGTAGAGCCCAACGACGTAGGACAGGTAGCTATCCATCAGCACGCGCACTCGCAGAAACCCTTCTTTCACCCTGTCGATCACGAAGCGGGACGACTCCTGCCCAATCCTCTCGATCACCGTGTACACCTCTTGCTACGCCATCAGTCCACCGAGACGCTCTCACCTCATACACCAAGCAGGGGAGAATCATCATGATTCCGGTGATGCGGTCGCGATACGCCTCGTGCTCGCCCAGCGTCTTCAGCACATCGACGAAGAACAAGACGCTCTCCTTCGAGAACTGGATGATGTTCTTCTCCTTCAGGCACTACTCCTCACTCTCGCTCTCCTCGCTCACGTCCTCGATCCACGCTATGCAGTACTCGCAATAGAACCATCCGAAGGGCGTTTCGCTCGTATCGGGCGCGCACAGCCGCAGTATCAGCGCCTTCACCTCCTCGTTGCGGAAGCGGATCGCGTCGCGCGTGGTGCACACCTGGAGGATCTGCACCAGTCGCTTCTCCTCCGTCTGAAAGGTCGCCGACGCACTGTCCCCCACCAGCAGCCAGCACACCAGGCGCGCCGTGATCTGCAGGAAGCGGCCGCCAGCGAACTGCATCTTGGCGAGCTGGTCGAAGAGATAGGCGAAGAGCAGCCCGTAGAGCCGCGAGTCGAAGAAGGCCTGCTGCTGCGCGGGCGTGTACGCCTCGAGGAGGCCGAAGAGAGCGTTGACGTGCGCGAAGTCGCCGGCGAGCACGCTCTGGAGGTCGGGCAGCAGGCGGTTGAACTCGGAGGAGTTGGCGTAGAGGCTGAGCAGCATCTAGCGGTGACGGGGGAGGAGGAAGCCCACGATGGATGTCGCGTGCGTCTTGCAGGCCTGGGCGAAGATGCGCTCCACGATGGACTGGAGGAGGAGCTCGACGTGGGTGCCGATGCACATGGACTGGACGCAGGCGACGTAGTTGAAGAGGATGCAGATCTCCTCGGGAGACGACAGGGAGAGGCGGGAAACCAGCTCGTCCACGCGCGATGCACACGATTCATAGGACGGCGAGGTCGCGATCTCCCTGAATATCCGATCGAACAGGAGGATCAGCGTCGACAGCGAGCAGGCGGTGAAGTCGATGTCCTTCAAGTCCGTGTACACATCGTCCGAATTGAGGAGCTGCGACGACACGAAGAAGTTCACCAGCCCGTTGTATCCGGTGGAGTGGAGTCGCTCCTGCAAATACCGGTCGCGGAGAATGAAGAGGAACACCGCCTTTCCCATGGGGCTGGAGCACAAGCGAATCAGCCAGTCCGGAGGCTCCTCCTCCGATAGAACGAAATCATTTGCCTTTTGTGATAGAATCGCCTCGGAGAACTAGTTCGTCAACCCAGCGAGATACACTTACCAGCTTGCACACCTCGTCTTCGATCGTCTTGTTCACGTCCCTCTTCAACTCGTCGCCGTTCTGGACTAGGAATGACATCCCTGAAGAAAAGCGCACTATCTGAAGCGACGAGCATGATCATCCTCTTGATGAAGAGCGCTTCCGCAGATGAGTCACTACGAATGAGGCACGTCAGACGAACGCGCGTACTCGCGCATCTGCTCCACGGGGAACGTGTTCCAGAGAGTCGTTGATTTGCGGTTCAGCAGTCTACAGCGGTGACAGCGTGACATCGACCAGCTACGCTTTCGAGGGCTGTTCTGGGTTCATTCTGCAAAGAGAAAAGAGAAATCCAAAGCTTTCCCTCCGGGATGAGAACGGAAAACGGCAGAATGAATAGAGAGCGAAAAGAAAAAAGCGCCGAGAAGGTGGATCGAACACCTGACCTTATGATCTTCAGTCATACGCTCTCCCAACTGAGCTATCTTGGCTACTGTTTCCGCTCCCACCCTACCCCCCATGAGCGCCCAAATCAGAGAAAAGGGGTAACGCAAAGAAGCCAAAAAGAAATAATGCAGTGCGTTCGTCGCTTGGTTCCTTCCGTTGTTAAGTACTCTACTCGCATGTACAATCCTGCGAGATTCTTTGGTGGTGAGTTGCGTTCCTTGTCAGTGACGCCGTAGTGGAGATGACCTTCAAGGCCAACGGTGAAGACGTCGAGGTGGAGTGCGATGCTGGCGAGAACCTCTTCGAGGTGGCTCAGAGCAACGATGTTGAGGTGAAGAGTGCGCGATCCTGGATTTCCGTTCACGATTAGACAGCTGCAACGGTGGCGGCACCTGCGGTGAGTGCTTCATGCTCTTCCCTAAGGACGTGTTTGACAAGCTCCCCAAGGCTGGTGAGACGGAGCAGGGTCTCCTCAAGAAGTTCGGCGCTCCTGCCAAGTTGCTTTTGCGTGTGTCGTCTTATGCGTAGTGCCAGACTCTCTTGCCAGATCAAGGCTGCTGACTTCATGAGCGGCAAGACCATTGAGGTTCCTCTTCCTAAGTAAACCGTAATGGTTGTGTTTGTTGCAAATGAACCGTAATGGTTGTGTTTGTTACAAAGAGGGGAAACGGGATTACAGAGTCTATGAGCGATGCTTTCTTTTGCAACAGCAGATGAATGCCGCGATGAGGACAACAACGAGGACAACGAGGATCACGATGAGTGTGACACTGACGCCACAGCCTAGTCCTCACATTGATTTCTGATGGCTACCACCGCTTCCGGAGCGCGTTCCTGAGAGACCGAACAGACGGATCGTCTTGTCTACCTGTCAGCCACGAAATTCAGTAAAACCCGAGTAGAGGATACGGACGTTTTGCACAGTTGTGCCGATGGAGTCTGCATACACTGTCGTATAGGGAAGACCGGCTTGCGTACAGGCATTGCTGCTACCCCTCACAACCGCCATCCACAACTACGCTAACGAGAAGGATGATCCCTCCCTGAAGCTGTTCTGGCAGGCAAAACCGAGGGAGGCGAAGGTGTCCTTGTCCTTGACCGTCATTTCGACGGATTTGTATTTGATATCATAATCGTCGTATGACGAGGATCCGTGGGACACCACTACGGGCTCCAGCCTGTCCATCATCACTTCAAGCAGGATCTACGTCGACTTTACGTACAGATACGGAGTGCCCTTGCATTGGCTGTTTGTGTACTGGGATTCTGTTTGGAGAATGCGCTTTGCGTAGCCCATTGTGTTTGTGTTCACTTGAAACGAGTACTGCACGACTACACGTTATATTCAGGCGAAATGGGGTACAAATGGGTCCTGCCGCCGTGCATTCGGTAGTGTACTCTCCGCACTCTACGATGACATCCTCAACACAAAGCGTACGAAGGGATAATGCGATTCCGCACAAAAGGGGGAGAAGAGCGATCACCCTCATTCTTTCTAACGAACACGTGCGTTTCATTGGGGGTTTTCATTATTCCCTCCTTTTTTGGCAACTCTCGTTCCCTTCTTCTTCGCTCCAAGAATGGAGGATGGGGTGTTCTAAGGGAAGTGAAACCACTCACCGCCCTTTCAGAATAATGTGGATTCGATGAGCCATGATTCGTTTTCCGAGCGTGTGCATGAAGCGGTGTACTCCACGTACAATGGAATCAAGGGTGGGGGAAAACCGCAGTCGCATGAGTGGACCGTTCTAGCCGCGATGCTCGCTGAAAGGGATGACGAATTGGAGGTGATTGCACTCACGACGGGAACGAAATCCGTGACCGAATCCCAACTATCCCGAGAAGGACTTGTCGTGAACGACTGTCACGCGGAAGTCCTGTGCAGGAGAGCGACTATCTATTTTCTGATGACGGAACTCGAGAAGTGCCAAGATCACAAGGAGAATGCTTATTTGGAGCAGATACCCGGTTCTGAGAGGTGGAGAATCAAGGAGGGAGTGAAGCTTCACATGTACGTCAGCCAGACGCCGTGTGGCATAGCGTCGGAGTATTCAAAGGAAGGAGGGAAGCGAGAAGCTGTGGAGCTGTTCAACGTGAAGCAGCGCAAATCAAAGCGCGTGTGTCTGGATGATCCTGCCTCCTCTCCGAACGATGGTTTGGAGTCCATGCACCTGTCGGGCGCCAAGTTTGGAACGGATCCGGTTCGTCTATCCACAAAGCCGGGACGAGGCGAGCACTCTCGCAGCTACAGTTGCAGCGACAAGATATGCTTGTGGAACCACATCGGAATCCAGGGCGCCGCTCTCTCCCTCCTCCTGGATCCCGTGTATGTGTCGTCGATTATCATCAGCGGCGACATGGACGAGCAGGTGGTGAGAAAGGCATTGTCGACTCGACTGGTTGTTCCAGACCTCCCTTCTCCATTCAGGAAGAACGAGATCCGGATCATCCGCGATTCACGTGCATCGCCACTATGCGAGACGGAAGTGATGAAGAAGCTAGACGGAAAGAAGCTGGCTGCATGCGGTTCGTCTCTGATCTGGATCGCCCCTTCGGTCCATGAGACGCTGATCGCGCGAAGTGGCGTGAGGCTGGGAACCAACGTGAAGAAGGGAATCAGCGAGAAGAACATGAGTGTGCTGTCTCCTTTGGCTCTCTTCCGACGATTCAAGGAGCTGCATCCGTGCGAAGGGGACTATGCGAGCGTAAAGGAGAACGCGGAGGCGTATCGGACGGCGAAGCAGCGCCTGATGGATGCTTCGCTGGAGTACTCCATGAAGGAGTGGAAGAGGAAGGACAGGGTGTATTATCGTTTTGCGTGGAGTGTTTGATACAGAGACTAGCGTGGAGTGTTCCTTGAAATGAGTGTTGTTTGGTATTGAACGCTTCTCATCTCATTCTGCTTTTCACTCAACGCTTCTCCCAACAAACAGATCACTCATCGTTCATCATTTCGGAAACAATACTGGATGCCACTAGTTTACAACACCTAAAAGCTACACATCACCCACCCTCGCATCGCCCACAATCAATCTGCGAGTCAATAATGATGACTTCCAAACACGACTTGAACTGCTCGTACAACGCTACACCTCACTCTCTCCCACTTCCATCACCCTCTCGCTTCAGGATCGTCAGCACCGACGTCTTGCGCACCAACATGTCCACCAGCGAAATGGTGCTCTGAAGCAGCCGCGAAATCTACCTCTCATCGCCCGCTCGCACTCCCACATCTCGCAGCTGCGCGCCCTCCATGCGGTACTTGCACACATAGTGCTCGTCGTACAGGATGTTGTATAGACAGATCGCCAGCGTCAGCAGGTTGTTGATGTTGGTGGACTTCTACACGTCACGCCCGCACCACGCCCGCACCAGACAGTTGCGCAGGATCAGACCCAGCTTGTGGTTGTTGCTGCTGTTGTACAACAGGATGTACGTGCACACCTGCAGCAGGCGCAGCGCGTGCGAGATGAGCTCGCGGTTCGCGCACACCTCGTCGATGTTGTTGTTGTCGTTACTGTTGATGTTCGGGATGCGGATTCGGTCGAACAGGCGCAGCAGCAGCGTCTGCAGCTTCTCCACCTCCATGCACAGAACCATGTGCTCGTCCGCCACCGCGAGGAAGAAGGACAGACACGACAGCACCAACGGCTTCAGCGTGGTGGCGTCGAATATGGAAATGGTGCGCACGAATGACGTTTTGAATAACTCCCACTGCGGGAAGAGCGAATAACCTACGCGTGACGGAGAGTGGCGACACGCACAGCTCAGAAGGACCTGGTGGACTTGAATGACGAAGGTGACTTCGCTGGAGTCCCAGTGGAACAGGCAGTCGTCCAGCAGCGTGAGGAGCTGCTTGAGAGGACATGACGCATCGTTGTCGTAGAGAGAGTTGGACACGGGGGGAATTGCTCTCTCTCCTTCGATGAACCAGTTGGACTGTTCTGGAGGGTGAACGGCGAGGGAGGGCGGAAGCAGATCATCTCGGACGGTGGGACAGGAAATGAGAAGCGTGTTGAGAATGGACAGAATTAGATTCTATGGTGACAGGAAAACCAGAATTCGCACTCCATTCGCGCTGTGGAGGTGTTGGATGAGATAGTCGAGCAGTGGGAGCAGTGACGTGTGCTTCGATTGAATTGCAGCGAGAATGGACTGAAGCTACGTGTAATTGGCTGTTCGTGCGCCCACTTCGAAGATGATGCTCGACTCCATGGTGTTCGTTGCTCTACACGGAAAGCAAAGAGAGTAAAACTACATCGTCGTGTCCTTCTCGTTCTCAAAGACGGGAGTTACCGATTCTGTCGGTCATCCACACATGCCACAGCTACCACGCCAGATATCCGTCAGCAGACTGGAGACAAACTCTCTATCGCGTTCGTAGCGCTGCTCCTGCTTTGATTCTCGCTCGATCATCGCCTTCTTCTTCTCTTCCTTCTTCTTCTCCTCTAACGCCGTTTCTTGCTCGATCTGATATATTTCCAGCTGCATCTCAACATCATTGAGCCTTTTCCGCAACTGCTCGTTTTCCTCTATCATCCTTTTCTGCTTTTCCGCCATCTCTTCCCTGCAGTTCATATGTGAGCATGCAATTCAATACATTTGACGTGCCAAGCTACTTTCCGAATTGCTGCGTTGAAATCCATTCTCTCCGTTCCTATGAACTGAACAATAACGCACTGTCTCGTACAAGCTTGAGTTCCGTTGGAGGGAAGATGTGCTCCGCTGTCGCAACAGTGAGGACTCCGAGCCGTTGTTCCATCTCTTCATCCTCTCGTGTGCAGCCGGCAAACAAACACGGGAAGGGGAAACAATAAATGGACATTACTCTTCAACTACTTCCGCGCTCGCGTCTTCTTCGGTTTCTTCATTATCACTTTCATTATCGCTTTCATTCTCATTCTCATTCTCATTCTCATTCTCATTCTCATTCTCATTCTCATTCTCATTCTCATTCTCATTCTCATCATCACAGTAATTCACATCCTCGTCTTCCTCCTCATCTCCATACACATCAAGATAGGAGTGCGTCTGCTTCACATTCAAGTTGTGAACGACAAAGTCCTCATCGCCGTTCTCGTACTCATCGCTGTCCGTTGGAGGGAGCTACACATCACGGCATCCATGAACAATCACGTCAATACTCTTCTCGATCGACCGCGATTGCTCGATTCTCTCCATGTACTCATTCTGGAACGCAATGACCTCCGCTCCTGATTTGGCATTCGCGTAGCCCTCTAACAGTTCCTATTCCTCATCTCGTTCCGTCATCTTTACATAGTTCAACGAAATGAACTGGCAGCCCCACTTGAACGGCTTCAAGATGATCAGCGCATCTTCCTTCAGTCCGACGATGTACAGCGTGGCTGCGATCGCCTCGGCACACGTCAGCTTCGATGGCTTTCCGTAGTTCACAGGATTGGCTGCCACGAGGAACGGGAGGATACGATGCACACCGTTCTTCAGCTTCGACATGGGAATCTCGTCGATACGCGCCCACGAACAATCGATTGCCGACGTTCCATATTGCTTCACAACGTCCTAGGAATGACACCCATACGCTACTCGATACAAGGTCTTCGATTGAAACCGCTTTCGTGCCATAGGGAGACAGAACGAGTCCGTGATAGGGCTGATTCACCTTGATGGGCTCTATGATATGGCAACGACAACGAAACGCATACTCAAATAACCTAAACGCTCCAACTTTCTTCCCGTGCACTTCTTGGCATCGCATTGCTCAAAATCCCACATGTAGATGCCTACGCTCGTTTTGAACGTTGTGTTCTACTCCTGACACTTCGATACAGAAAGCAACATCTTTATATCCGCGAACATGTGTCTCCTTCTGGCCATTGAACTTCCTCTTCGGTTTCTTCACCGTATGCGGTCTGTAGTCACCGTCGTAGTCGCCCTTTCCCTTTTTGCCCATTTTCGGCTTCTGTTTCTCTTTCCTTTGAGGAGTGGGAGTCATTCGTTTCGCAGAGTGTCTTCAAATCAAACAGAAACACGCACTCTCTTCACTTCATTGCCTCCAGTAGAGAGAAGAAACGATTCAACTCGTCCTTGGTGGCTTCATTCCAGTCCTTGGTCTCAAACAGCAGTTTCATGACTGCCTCCATCTGCTGCTCGTTTTTGGAGGCGAGCAGCGCTTCGTCAAGAGGAGCGTCCTTGTTTTCGTGAATGCAGTCGTATATCTACTCGACACCAAATCTACACGAGTGTACTTCCTGCGCTCTGCTGGTGATGCTGTCCACTAGCCCGAGAGATGCGGCGCAGCGGATTCCTAACGAGTCTTGGCATATCCCGTCAATCACCTGGTACAGGGGCGTCACTGTGCTGTTGGCATGCTGATCAAAGAGGACATTCATCTGTTTGAAGTGGATGGCGTGATGAAGTGCGTGGAGCAGCGACTCTTTCAAGTAATCCGAGAAGTGTGTGGACAGGAGGCAGTACGAATCACGGACCGCTGCATTATCCAGGTACTGGAGGAGGGAGAGGAAGAGGGCGATTCCGTCTATTGGTCACTCCTCTCACTTTTCATTTCCTTGAGGCGCGGTTCCTTTCCCGAATTCGTCGATGCAGAGGATGGAGCGGTCTCGCAGAGATCGACAGATCCAGCCGATGCGCGTCAAGTCTTGCGTGAAGGAGGAGCCGTTGTCAACAACACTATCCATGACTCCCGAGCGCCGCCCCTACGACTCAACGGAGGTGAATTTGGTCTGGATCCTATGATTGAGCGCTGCTTCCTCTCGTACATGGAGAACAGACCGAGCGTCGCCTCGTCCGCGGGAACGAAGCAGCCGATCTGGTTCATGTACACGACGAGGGCGATCTGCTTGAGGTACACGGACTTCCCGCTGCTGTTCGGTCCCGTGACGACGGTGATGGGCGCGCTCAACTACGCTGAAGTCCGTCCCGTGTGCGTACGTCAATGGGGTTGGGAATGAACTGCTCCGTGACCAGCTCCAGCAGCGGGTGGCGCGCGTTCTACTGCTGACTTCTTCTTCGCAGGACTACTGTGACGTGGATCACGGGCTCGTCCACAATGCGCGGCCTCACGAACCCACACTCCGTGCAGATGTCAGCCCACGACGAAATCACGTCGATTTCCGCGATGGTGCTGGCGGCGTCGTAGAGCAGCGTGGACAGCGAGGCGAGCTTTCTGGCGACGGTTTGAAGAATGGTCTCCTGGAGGTCCGTGATGATGGCGCGGATGTCGCCGTATTGCTGGGAGTGAGGGGCCTTCCGCTTCCGTACCTTGTCGAGATTCGTGGCGATTTCCGTCTTGTAGTAGATGGTGTCTTCGGTGTGGAACTGGTACGCGAAATCGGCGGGGAATCTGGCGTTTCTGTGAGTGACATGGAGAAGCAAGAGGAACGCGAAGGTCGTGAGATCGGTGTGAATCGCCTCTGCGGACGCGAGAGGAACCGACAGCACGTATCCAACTACGCCGTCAGCGCGCCACGCTTGCCCTACTCAGTGGGTGATATTCGTACCCCCAGTTCTCGAAGGAGGGCAGCGACGCCACTTCTGGGAGACGCTGGAGGAGGAGGTGCTTGGTGGCGGCGGTGCACTCGTCGAGCAGCGTGAGCATCGAGTTGTAGATATGTCGCTGCTCGTCGAGCTGGGCGTCGACGCCTTCTCGAATGACCACTTCCTTCTGCTCCGCGGATTGCTTGGCGTCAATGAGCTGCTGGAGCAGCAGGGCGAGCTGGTTCATTTCGGAGCACCGGAGGATTTCGGGCGCCATGGTGGCTAGCTCTGGCGGGGCTCCTTTGGACGCGTCCGCGTACTTGTTCATCACCTCGAGAATCCGCCCGATCTCCAGCGCGGCTTGAACGGAGTCGATGAGGCGAAGCCAGTCCTTCGTGGAGGCGCGGTGGAAGGTGATGCGCTGGAGAGTCAGCGGGATGTCGGCGACGCGCTGGATTTCGGTCTGGAGGGTCTTCGTGAGTTCGTGGAGTTGAGGCTGCTGGAAGAAAGAGATGAAGGCGTGGCGGGACTGGATCTCCTCCTTGTCGCGCGAGGGACACACGACCCACCTAGCTGTCATTCCCGAGAATGGACTACTGTTTCAGGAGGCGTCGTCCGAGCGGGCAGCGTGCTTGGTCGAGGAGGTTGTAGATGGTGAAGCCCTGCTTCTCTCTGCCCAGGCCCTTGATGAGAGAGGGATGCGTCACGGTGGTGTAGATGTCGAGGCTGTGCAAGGAGTACTACAGTGTCAGGACAACAAACAGGCTCCACGCGGTCAATCAGCATGTAACGGTCGAGCTCCAGCGGAACGAACCGTTGGATGGGAAGGGTGGGCGCATCCCCCTGGAACCGATCTTGTGAGAGGTAGACGGTGAGATAGCGCAGGAGACTGCCGACGCTGCGAACCATTTCCTTTGCTTCTAGGTCGATGGTGCTTTGGAGGGTCAGAGTGGAGTTGAGGGTGTTGTGGAGGGGTTGAGTGGGAGTGGTGTTGTGGTGTTGAGTGAGAGTTGTGTTGAGGTGTTGAGTGGGAGTAGTTTCATGGAGAGATTGATTGGAAGCAGTTTCATGGAGAGATGGATCGGAAGTAGCATTCTGAGGAGACAGATCAGACTCACTCACATCCCCTTCTGAGGCACTAATCACGGAGTGAACCAACTCGACTGCTTGCTGGTAGTCGACTAGGTGTTACAGCGAAGCGCATCGTTCACAGTTCGAGGGCTTCTGAAACAGGATTTGAGGCGGCGTTTGGTCTGCTTCCGTGGTGCATGCCTCGTTGATGCAGGCAATGATGTCTTCGCCCACTTTTGCACTGCACATCACTCACATTACTTGAATGGACTTGAGTAACACTTTTGAAGGAAACCGCTTGGAGAAGACTAGGAATTAACACAACACGAGATAGCCACCGTCTGTAAGAAAGAGCTCCACACTGTCCACGAGAGACACTTGAACTATTTCGATCGTCTGCTGAACGGGATCATAGAAGGCGACTCCAATACTGGGAGTGAAGAGAAAGAAGAACCGATACTCCATTTGACTGGTGGAAAGGGCGCACACGATCTACAGTAGTAGATGGGAAATGAGTATACCTCTTCATTCTCTTCAATGCTGCTTTCTTCCATGATGGAATTATGGCCTTTCAAACACCATCCTCATCTTTTCCCTCCATTCAAGACAAATACTTAGAAGTGCTGCTTCCACTCAAACGGATTCATTTTAGTGGTTCAAACAGGGATTGACCTCCTTCATGATCATTGAGACAACGATAAGACTCATATCCTTCCATCGTCTACCACAACGACAGTATTCACAAAGGAATAACAAACACGACAAAATGAAGCATAATACAAAGCAGCTCCCAAACTCCAGTCCACATTCTTATTCGCCACGTTCTTCACAAATACAACGCGATTACTCAGCGGACTCAGCGGATCTGCCACTCTCCGCAGCACTCTCTCAATCCACACGCCTTGCAACAACCGATACGGAAGAAGATTCTTGCTTGTGAACCGGTGCCTGGTCCCGATGGAAGTTATCAGCGACCTACTCATGACAAGTGCATCGCGCGCTCACTGCATCGAAAGGGGTGCAATCGTCTTCCAGCACTGTGCATAATGAGTCGCATTGAAGGTGGCTCCTTCCGCAGAAGACTCTCCTCCCTCGGTGGTCCATCGCACAAAGGAGCAGTAATCGCTGGCATAAAAGGACAGAGACATGGCGTAGAAGGTCATGTTCGTCTGCGGGACCTCTAGCGCCAAGAAGTCGCACAGGTCGGAGACAGAGGAGCAGGAAGCCGTATCCCCCAGAATGGCATCCACGATGGACGCGCACTGGTCGTACTACGCGTGAATGCCCAAGAGAGAAGGAACGTCACTCGTGCCGACTATGCGTCTTCCGTTGAAATCCTCCTCGTAGCCTTGTGGATAGCACGGATTCTCGTTCCTATCCTCCTTCTGCAAGTAGTTGAGAATGTGGAGACGCATCGGGTCCGCGCCCAAGGAGGAAAACGAGGGCGTGTGCACGTCCTGCGAACCCTTTGGAAGGAAGGCGATCTCCAAACTTGCCCCACCCAAATCGATCGAGCCCACAGTCAAGTTGGAGGAGGAATGGGCTAGATGGTTCACAGCCAGCCAGCCGAAGCGGGACTCCATCTCACCTACATGTGAGGACTGAACATAGTATGAACCCGTCAGCACGTCAAACTGTGAATTCTGGATCGTGAAGAACGGACTCTCCTTCCGCAAATGAGAATACACGGACTGGAGAAGACGGTCGCGATCCGGGCTTGGAATCGAGCGTATCCCTCCCGTAGCAAACACGTACAACGGTATTTCCTGTGCGACAACTCCCTTTTGTTGGACACACACCGCTGCATCCTGGAGCAACGAATTCATGCTGTTCCAAGCACCCTCAGTATCGTGAACATAGGAACTAGAGTCAGAAACAAGGAAACGGAACGAACCTCAAACCGGGCTCTGTAACAGCGATACACAGCTGCACCAGCTCCTCTTTATCCCGTTGATACACGACAACGCGCGTTCCAGAGCTACATGACACATGGGTGCTGCAAACTACCTTCCCGCGTCAACAATTGCGATGTACTCGTGCTTGACTGGAGCGGAACGCGGACTCTTCTCTACCCGTCATCCTCATGCGAACGACGCAACGGAGCAGCACAACCGACAGCAGGACTGAAACGAGAGCGAAGAGCGCGCGCCACAGCGGAAAGGAAGCCATCCCTTGCCAAACACTAACACTAATGAAACGCCCTTTGGAACTTTCTTTCAAAGAAAAACTGAATAGAATGCCAAAGTTGGTATTGAATGAATCGGGCAAGCGGCTGCTCCGCCAATATGGTATTCGTGGAATACCGTTATTTCCTCGAATCCACCCCGACCCCCTGTAACTGGGAATACCT
>ENA-UEQW01001928-UEQW01001928.1-human-gut-metagenome-genome-assembly--contig:-NODE-1928-length-16400-cov-4.052012_pt1 | contig 16400 bp, 13 predicted proteins | sample MGYA00242947_ERZ507947 | MGnify/ENA primary metagenome ERZ507947 (study PRJEB26167, sample SAMN06115421) | human gut metagenome | host: Homo sapiens | place: China:Guizhou | collected 2015-03-17... | reverse complement strand
ACCAGTCTGATAAAACTCTTTTGTTGGCAGAAATTACTTCTCAAAAGTAATGAATTGGATTTTGCAGTTTATCCCGGGTCTCAAACCCGGGATAATTTTTTACTTCCTTCGATTACAATTATTTTTATTACTTTATCTTTGCTAGACGATAATTACAGAGGAATTGTTATGTCATTGGAACAAGTAAAACAATATTTTGATAGCTTGGGTTTAGGGCAACGGGTGCATGAATTGGCTCAATCGAGTGCCACCGTGGAAGAAGCGGCTGTTGCCGTGGGATGTGAACCGGAGCGTATTGCTAAAACCATGTCCTTCCTGTTGGGGGAGGAACCAATATTGATCGTTACGGCCGGGGATGCGAGGATTGATAATAAAAAATACAAGGAACATTTTCATCAAAAAGCGAAAATGATACCGGGAGAATTGGTGGAGCAATATGTCGGGCATGCCCCCGGAGGAGTCTGCCCGTTTGTTATTCCCGAGGAAACACAAGTGTTTTTGGACGTTTCGCTTAAACGCTTTGATATTGTTTATCCGGCAGCGGGGACAAGTAATAGTGCTGTCGAGTTGTCTATCAAGGAGCTGGAGGATTGTTCCCGTTCCCGGGAGTGGATTGACGTGTGCAAGGATTGGTCTAAGGAATAAATCGACTGGGTTTGCCCCAATGCGTGATGGTTAGTTTGTGCATGGCTCTCGTTGCGGCTACATAAAACATACTTTTGTCAATGAGCGTGTTGTAATTGCTGGCATTTGTTTGTGGAATAATCACCTCGTCGAATTCTAACCCCTTCGCCATGTGGGATGAGGTGATGGTAATTCCTTTGGCGAAAGCCTTACTCTGGTGAGAGAGGAAATAGAGGTTGTCCGTGTGTGATTTAAGTCTTTCCGTGATTTCTTGTGCTTGCACTTCGGTTTTGCATATTATCCCGAGTGATTTGTAATTCGACTTTTTGAATGTGGTAATTATCCCCGAGATGGCGGAAAGTTCTTCTTCCGAATTCTTGAAAGAGAGGACAGTTGGTTCTTCCCCGTGTCGGGTGATGGCTTCCAGTTCTTCGTTCGTTTGAATCCTTTGTGCACAACTCGTGATCTCGAACGTGGATCGGTAACTCTTGCAGAGTTTCATTACTTCTCCCGTGACAAATGCTTTCTGAATCATATCGGCGGTTGATGACCCATAAGGGTTTACCGATTGACAGGCATCCCCGAGAATCGTTTTCCGACAAGGATAAAGTTTCTGAATGATCTTGTATTGTATGGGTGAGTAATCCTGCATCTCGTCAATCAAAAGGTGTTTGACCCGGGAAAGGGTAGGAGTGCCCTCTAACGCTATGTGGAGATATGCCAAGGGGGCCAGATCTGCGTATTCCAGCGTACGGTTCTTGCGCATTTTGAACATTTCGGGTTTCCCGATCCACGTGAAAAAGTCTTTGTAAACTTGAATGTCGTTGTTCCCGGCACACATCTTTTGAATTTCCTTTTTCAACAGGTTCCTTTCGGCAGTTGTCGCTTTGAAATAATGTTTCAAAGACATCATTTCTAAGATATAGTCCGTCATCGTCTCGAAACGTTGGCGCATCGGGTAACGGTTGAACCGTCGGAATTGTTCATCGATAAACTCGGCCGGAACGGTAATATGTTTGGTCAGTTTGACATCTGTTGCCTTAAAATAGTTGTTCTCCATGTAAAGAACAAACTTTTCTAATTGCGAGATGAAATCAAAGGAAGCTTTGTATTGAATCCGTTCAATAAATTCCGGTGTCGGTTTATCTAGTAATTCTGTTACTTGTTCAAAGAAATTTTGATATTTATATTTGTGATCAAGAATCCCCGAAAGGATTTGCTCCATGCTAGTTTCAGGAACCGTTTCTTCGCCGAGTTCCGGGAGGACGTTCGAGATATAGTCGGCGAAAACCTTGTTCGGGGAGATGATCAGAATATCTTTTGAGGTAATCTCCCCTTTTAGCGTGTAAAGTAAATAAGCGATACGATGCAGGGCTATGGATGTCTTTCCTGATCCTGCCACTCCCTGAAGGATGACCGCTCGTGCCTCTTCGGTTCGGATAAGCCGGTGTTGGTCCCGTTGTGTCGTGGTCACGATATTCTTCATTTTATCGTCGGCATTGGAACTCAGTTCTTTTTGCAGAATATCATCATGAACGGTCAATGAACTCTCGATCATGTACTCCATCTTACCTTTGCGGATACGATATTGTCGTTTGAGGGAAATGTCTCCGTCAACCTCTCCGGAGGGGGAAGAATAGGATGCGTTCCCTAGTTCATGGTCGTAAAACATACTGGATATAGGCGCTCTCCAATCGTAGATTAGGTTGGCTTTTTGGCTGGGGTCATAGAACGTGTGAATCCCGATATATAATGCCATTGTTTCGCATCCCTCTTTCTTTTCCGTGAAATCTATCCGCCCGAAATAGGGAATATCCAGAATCTTTCCCAGTCGTTTGCGTTTATCAATGACGCTCTCGCTTGTTGCAAAATGACGTAGGATGCTTTCTCTCATGGAGCGTATCTCGTGTGGATCGATGTCTTTATTCGACCACAGATATTCCTTGTACTCTTGTAACGTGTCAACGTGTTCCTTGACGGATTTGTTCGTGTTATTGATCGAATCGTTTATAGTGTTGATAATCTGTCGTAAATATTCTTTTTCCTGTTCTTTCGTTTTGTTGAATACCATAGACTCCTAGTTGTTTTAATTAAAATTGTGCGAAAAGAAGAACAAAGTTAATGCAACAACGTGGAGGGGAAATAGTTATTTATAGCTATTTAATGAAGTTGTTTTATCTTTTGTCCTTATGTTCTTTTGTCTAAATCATCTCCTCATAAGAAAAATGTTCTTCTTTCCGAACCGCATTCCGTATGGAAACAAGAACATTGGTCATTCATTCTCGCTTTCATTCATAAAAGCATGTCCGGTTCATTCCCGAAAAGTTTCTTGTATTCGCTTTCAAAATTGGGCGTGAAGATTCCTTTTCCCATCGCTTCATGGATTTCCGTCGTGCTCCAGAAACGTCCGCCATCTGTTTCCGCACTGGGACGTATTTCCCCGTCGTAAGTACAACGGTGGGGGAAGACTAATTCACGTTCGCGGTCGGATTCAAATACATAGTAGGGGAGACGTTCGGGAGTAAAGCCGGTGAGGCCGAGTTCTTCTTCCGCTTCGCGGCGCAGGGCCATCTCTACGCTTTCGCCCAAGTCCACATGCCCTCCTACGGCCGTGTCCCATCTCCCCGGTTGGATGTCTTTCCAATGCGGACGCTTTTGCAGGTAAAGTTCGCCCCGGCTGTTGAACACATGCAAGTGCACCACGGGGTGAAGGCATTTGCTGCCATTGTGGCATTCGCCGCGTGTGGCGGCTCCGATGATGTTCCCCTCTTCATCCACGAGGGGAAACATCTCTTCCCGGTTATCTTTTTGTGTAGCTATCATGAGGCCTTGCGAGGTTTAAGGAATGAGCAATGAGCTGTCACCGTAGCTGAGGAAACGGAAATCGTGGGCGAGGGCATAGTCGTAAATCGTGCGCCAATCGCCGTGCACGAAAGCCGAGACGAGTAACAACAGTGTACTTTGCGGTTGGTGGAAATTGGTGACCATCATCCGCACGATATGGTATTCGTATCCGGGAGCTATGATGATTTGCGTACTGGTGTGCAGGGCTGTCAGCTCGTGGCGGTTCAGATAATCCCATACGTTTTGCAGGGCTTGCATTGTGGTGAGTGCTTCCGGACATCCGTCGTCGGGGCTTCCGGAGGGGCGTGTCTGGGCGGCATACTCGTAAGGTATCCACTGTGGCACGTGGAGTTCCTCCTCCGATGCGTCGGGATTTCCGTCCAATGCTACACCTATATAATACAGGCTTTCGAGGGTGCGCACCGAAGTCGTGCCCACGGCAATGCATGCGCCGCCGTGCGCCAACAGTTTCTCTATCGTGCTGCGATGCACGCAGATGTATTCCGTGTGCATCTCGTGCCCGGCTATTTCTTCGCTTTTCACCGGTTTGAACGTGCCCGCCCCGACGTGGAGCGTCACTTCCTCGCGGTCGATGCCGTGGGCATCCAAATCGGCCAACACGCGTTCGGTGAAATGGAGCCCGGCCGTGGGGGCAGCCACGCTACCTTTGATTTTAGAGTACACCGTCTGGTAGGTCGTCTTGTCGCTTTCCTGTGTCTCGCGGTTCAGGTAGGGCGGGATGGGCAGTTCGCCCACGGCTTCCAAAATTTCAGCCCAAGTCGTTTGTTCGTCGTCCCATTCAAAGTCAATCCAGTGGCTGGTGCCGCGATTCTCGCCCCGGGTAGCCTTCAGGGTGATGCTGCGTCCGCCGATTTCCACGGGACGGGATAAGCTACCGCTTTTCCATTTTTTCAGATTGCCCACAAGGCAAAGCCAACTGCAACGACCGGTTTGTTGGAACATCAGCGCGTAGTCGTGCGGACGGACCGGTTCCAGACAGAACACCTCGATGAGCGCGCCGGTATCTTTGTGGAAATGCAACCGCGCCTGTATGACTTTTGTGTTGTTGAATACCATAAGGGCACCTTGGGGCAAATAGTCCGGCAACGAAGTGAACGTGTCCTCGCCCACCGTTCCGTGACGGTACACCAACAGTTTGGACTGGTCACGTTCGGGTAGGGGGAATTTTGCGATACGCTCCTCGGGCAGTTCGTAATTGAAGTCTTTAATCTGGATATGTTTGGTCTCTTCCATTGGGATTGATAGCTTTTGGTATGCAAAGTTAGGTATATTTACCGAAGTGGAACGGGTGTTTGGGATAAAAAAGCATAAAGGCGGCAGACAGATATTGTACTCCTTGTGCTTTGCTGTATATTTGTCTGCACGAAGATAGGATGCGGCCCGGCATAGCCCAATCAGAAAATTCCGTTTTCGTTTGCCTCTGCGCCTGTCTTTCGCTATCTTTGCCGGGAATAAAACATGGAAGATATGAAAATCGGAGATAAAGTAAGGTTTTTGAGCGAAGTGGGGGGCGGCATCGTGAGCGGCTTCCAAGACAAAGATACGGTATTGGTGCGGGATGAAGACGGTTTCGACATTCCGATGCCCGTGCGTGAGTGTGTCGTAGTAGAGACTGACGATTATAATATTGCCAAGGTGAACACCGGTACGCACGACAAGAAGAAACTCGTAGGGGAGCGGGCGGCCAGACAGTTTCGTGATGAAGATGAGGAAGACGACCGTCCTGTGACATTCGTGCCCAAACCGCAGGAACGCCGGAACGGTGACAAGCTGAACGTTTTTCTGGCTTACGTGCCGATGAATTCCAAAGAAATGACCACCACGTCTTTCGAGGCTTATTTGGTGAACGACAGTAACTATTACGTCACCTTTCTTTACATGAGTGTGGAGGGTACGGGATGGCGCGTACGTTTCCAAGGGACGGTGGAGCCGAACACCAAGCTCTTCATGGAGGAATTCGACCGTTCTGTGTTGAACGACATGGAGCGCGTCTGTGTGCAATGCTTGGCCTATAAACAGGAGAAGACTTTTCTGCTCAAACCGGCCGTACAGGTGGAATTGCGGATAGACACTGTGAAGTTCTACAAGTTGCACACGTTCCAACCCTCGGATTTCTTTGAAGAAAACGCCTTGGTGTATGACGTGGTGAAGGATGACGTGCCTGCCCGTACGGTTTTTGTCAATGCAGAACAGTTGCAGGAGGCTTTGCTGAAAAAATCGGCCGACGAGCGTCCGGTACGCCAACCGGCTCGTAAAGCGGAACAACCGAAGAACGGCATCATAGAAATAGATCTGCATATCAGTGAATTGTTGGACAATACAGCGGGGCTTTCCAACAAGGAGATGTTGGACTGCCAGATGAAGGAGTTCCGCCGCGTGATGGACGAGAACCAAAAGAACAAAGGACAGAAAATCGTTTTTATCCATGGTAAGGGAGAAGGTGTGTTGCGCAGCGAACTCTTGAAGGAATTGAAGCGGGTTTATAAGAATTGCACTTATCAGGATGCTTCGTTCCGCGAGTATGGATTCGGGGCTACCATGGTTACGATTCATTGACGTCCAGAGCCTTAAAGGCTCTTAAAAGATGTGTATTTTGTTGGGGTTCTGCATGGAAAGGTGTATTTTTGGCATCGAAATTCATGTCGAACCCTTAAAATTAATATCAAAATAATGATGCGGTGTCTTTGGTCTCTGCTTGTTTTGTGTGCTTTGTTTTGTGTGTCCCCTGTTTCTGCCCAGACGTTATTGTCGGAAGAAATAAAGGAGGATTCAGTCACCGGCCAAGATGTCGTGGAGAAAGCCAAAGAGTTTATCGGAGTGCCTTACCGTTACGGACAAATGAACCCTAAGCGCGGATTTGATTGTTCCGGTTTCACTACTTATGTCTTTAAGTCTTTGGATATCTGTTTGACGCGTTCTTCGCGTTCCCAGTTTAGAGAAGGAGTCAAGATAGACGACCGCCGCGACTTGCAGCAAGGGGATTTGGTGTTTTTCACCGGTACGCGTTCCAAGAAGACCATCGGGCACGTGGGTATAGTGACGGATGTGAATGAAGAAACCGGTGAATTTGAATTCATCCATGCAGGGCGCAAAGGTATTTGCATTAATTCTTCTTCCGACGGCTATTATGACCGGCGATATGTAGGGGCACGCAGGGTGTTGGGGTAATACTTGCCAGATACGAAGAGAGCCGTTTCCGGAGTGCGCAAAAGCATACGGGAACGGCTCTTTTTCGATATAAAGTGGCTGACGGGTCAGAACAAGTCTACCTCTACCGGGCAGTGGTCGGAACCGAAAATTTCGGTGTGTATGGTTGCGCTTTTGAGTTGCGCTTCCAACCGTTTGGACACTAAGAAATAGTCGATACGCCACCCTGCATTCTTTTCCCGGGCTTTGAAACGGTAAGACCACCACGAGTAGATGCTTTCGCGGTCGGGATAGAAGAAACGGAACGTGTCTGTAAAACCACTGTCTAACAAGATGCCGAATTTTTCCCGTTCTTCGTCCGTGAAACCTGCGTTTTTACGGTTCGATTTCGGATTTTTCAGGTCGATTTCGCGGTGCGCCACGTTCAAGTCGCCGCAGACGATGACCGGTTTCCGGGCATCTAGTTGCAAGAGATAGGTGCGGAATGCTTCTTCCCACTGCATACGGTAATCCAGACGTTTCAGTCCGTCCTGCGAGTTAGGCGTGTAGACCGTGACTAAGAAAAAGTCAGGCATTTCAAGCGTGATGACGCGTCCTTCCTTGTCATGTTCCTCCAAGCCGAGGCCGTATGTGACATTGAGCGGGGCATGGCGGCTGAAGATGGCCGTACCGGAATATCCTTTTTTCTCCGCATAGTTCCAGTAGGATCGGTAGCCTTCAAACTCCAAATCGAGCTGACCTTCCTGCATTTTTGTTTCTTGCAGGCAAAAGAAGTCCGCATCCAAGGCGGCGAAAGACTCTTTAAATCCTTTTTCACAACAGGCTCTCAGGCCGTTGACGTTCCATGAGATAAATTTCATAGGCTGTAAATTTGCTGTATTTCTGCTTTTTATTTTCAAAGGTAAGCCTTTTCTTCCGGATGTGCAAACCCCGTCAGAACCGGGCGATGGCCTCTCCTTCCTCTTGAATGTAGAGGAAACGGGTTTGCATTCGTTCCGCTTCCGCCCCGAAGGTCATGGCCCTTTCGCGAGCCGGAGGGAAGTGCATCGGGGCAAAATAACGGGTGGGGATATATTGCAACCATTGTCGTGCGCCACGGGCAAAGTCGCTACCCAAACGTGGGTCTACGGGAAACATTACCAGGTCGAAAGCCGTACATTCCTTGCGGATGTCGTTCAGGATAGCCAGAAAGTCGCCTTCCCGTTTTTTGATTTCCTGTGGCGTGGATTCGTCTGCCCAATGCCAGTTGTTCAGGTCGCCTGCGTGGAATATGTCTTTGTCTTCAACATGAACAGCCCAAGATACGCCGGAATCAGTGGAACCGAAAGCATGTACCGTGATGAGGTCGTCGCGGTAGCTTTCTCCCCTTCTCAGGTATGCCGTTACGCCTTCCGTTCCGGCACGTCGCCGACGGTAGATGTCGCGGGAGAGGATGACTTTCTTTTCCCCGTGGGGTACGGGCAGGTTCAGGATTTCCGGATTGAAATGGTCCTGATGGAAATGGCTGGCCAGAAAGTAGACGCGTTTATGCGTTGTGGACAGTGTCCGTTCCACGATACTGTTGTCGGCATCCCGCCAGAAATCAAAAATCAGGATGACCGATACTCCTTCGAGCATGAAGCCGCTGTGGTAGATATAAGTGAGTGTCATTGGATTTTATAGTTTATCTGGGGCCGGAATGACCTTCCATTCCAACACGCCGCCCGACTCACCTTTTTGAAGTTGCGCGGCGATTTTCAGTCCGGTGGTCTTTACCGGTTTGAAGTCGAGACGGTTGTAGGCGTCCTTGGTCGTGGTGTACGGCGTAGTGGCTTCCACTTCTTTCCAACTGTCACCGTCTTTATAATAGAGTTTCCACGAGGCGGGTACACGGAAGTTGCCGTCGTAATGGTCGAAGTCCAGCCAGTACACTTCTACGCCCGATACGGTGTAAGCTTGATCGAAGTCGTAGGCCAACGTTTCTTTCGTGCCGCGCTTGAGCCACCAGTAATGGTAAGGTTTGGACGTGTCCGACGAACGTTTCGGTTCCCATTGGTCGTTTACGCCCCAAGCCCAACCTTCCGTGGCGGCAGATTCGGGAGCGTCTTTTTGGAGAGGGGCTTGAATCGTCAGCGTACGTGCCCGGCTGGCGATGGTCGGCAAAGGTTCGGGACGGGCATATTCCGGCGATGTGGGAATCCATACGGCCATTTGTGCCGCGCCACGGTTGTTCCATACGGAATAAGGAATGGCTTTGAACGGTACGTCCGTCGTCTTTCCGCCACGTCCGACGGCTTGGGCCGTGCCTTCCAACGTGACGATACCGTTAAGCATATCCGGGGCGTAAGTGGCGGAAATCATCGTCCCGGTAGGAATGAATTTGTTGAAAATCAAACTGTCCGGCTGGTCTTTGTCTTCGATGCAGTAGACAATGGGGCCTCGTTCGATGGCGGCTTTTCCCCGGTCGTCTTCCACTTCGCCACGGGCTTCCACCCGGCGTATGTCCATCGGGAAATCCAGTTGCACCGTGTCGCCTTTCTTCCATTTCCGCAAGATGACGGCGTAACCGTTTTCCACACGGAACTCCGCGTCCTTGCCGTTGACTTGTATGGTGTAGCCCTTTCCTTTTCCGGTGTAGTGATACAGGTCGGTCGGTATCGGACGGTCTTGTGCCCATCCCGGGATGCGGCATCGCAGGGCAAAGGTCTGCTTCTTTTCAGGATGTACGGTCATGCGGATTTTTCCGTCCCATGGATAATCCGTTGTCTGGCGGATTTCTATTTTGTTTTGGGAAGTAGAGAGATGGGCCGTACTTTGTATATATAGGTTGACGAAGACGTCCTTGCCTTGTGTGGCATACATGTAATTAGGAACGGAAGCCATGAAACGGGTGACATTGCCCGGACAGCAGGCACAACCGAACCAGGCCTGCCGTTCGTGCTGCCCCATGCTTTCCAAAGGATTGTCGTAGAAGAAGCGGTCGCCGCTAAGTGACACGCCCGAAATGACCCCATTGTAGAGAGCACGTTCCAATACATCCTCGTATCGGGAGTCGCCCGTGGCAAGGAACATGCGGTGGTTCCAGTACACGTTGGCGATGGAGGCGCAAGTTTCGCAATAGGCCGTATGGTTGTTCAATTCATAATCCGGGCCGAAGCCTTCGCCTTGGGCACGGGAGCCGATACCGCCGGTGAGGTACAATTTGCGTCCGGCCATGTTTTCCCAAATGCGCGTAAGGGCATGGAAATAAGCCGTGTCGCCGGTCAGTGCGGCCACGTCGGCCACGCCGGAATACAGGTAACCGGCCCGCACGGCATGCCCCACTATTTCATTTTGTTCGAGAATGGGTTTGTGGTCTTGGCTGTATGCACTGGGGGCATGTCCGTCGGTGCATCGTCCCGTTTCTTCCACGAAATACCGGGCCGTGCGGAGGTATTCTTCTTTTCCGGTGACTTTGTATAGCTTGGCCAAAGCCATTTCCACGATGGGATGCCCCGAAGGCACATGTTTCTGTCCTTCGTCGGGACCGAATACCCGGCATACCAAATCGGCGTTTTTGATAGCCACGTCCAATAGGGAACGTTTGCCCGTGGCACGATAGTGGGCTACGGCAGCTTCATAAAGATGTCCTGAATTGTAAAGTTCGTGGCTGTTGATTTTCTCCCAACGGTGTGTCCCCCACCAACCCGAAAGACGGGTACAGCGGTTGGTCACACAAGTGGTCAGGTAACCGTCGGATTCCTGTGCGGCGGCTATCAGTGCGATGACGCTGTCCAGATAGGCATCCAGTCGTGCATCGTATTTCACGGCCAAAGAGTAAGACGCTCCTTCGATGATTTTATATGGGTCGGTGTCGTCGAACGAAAAGTCGCCCCGGTGTTCGCCTTCTTTTAGTCCGCCTGCGATGGCGAAGTTGTCGAAACGGCCGTTCTTCTCGCACTCCCGGAAGGCCGAGGGAATGGACACTGTGCGGTTCGTCTCGATGCGCGGCGACCAGAACGCGTCCTGGATACGTACTTGGGTGAACGGCACTTCCATGATTTGTGCCGTGTTTTGCCCGTGGATGGCAATGGAAAAAGCAGCGGTGCAGAAAGTCCATGCGGTTCGTTTCAAGAATAAGATTTTGTTTCTCATGGGTTAATAATTCTATGGTTTCATGCTGCAAAGATAATTAGTTTTGCTAACTTTGCCGTGAAATCAATATTTTTATTTTTTACCTACCATGAAGAAAAAATTGCTGACTGCTATTTTCGTGTCTTCCTTGTGTGGAAGCATGCAGGCGCAAGATGCGCCCCACGGTTATCCTTATTCTCCCGTACCTTTCACGTCCGTCAAGGTGACGGATTCCTTTTGGGGACAACGCTTGAAGGCGAGCCGTGAGGTTACCATCCCTTTGGCTTTCAGTAAATGCAAAGAGAGCGGCCGATATGAGAACTTTGTCAAGGCGGCTCATCCGAGTGAAAATTATGAGGTCGGGGGATATTCCTTTGATGATACGGACGTGTATAAAACGATAGAAGGTGCAAGTTATTTGTTGCAGACCTATCCGGACAAGAAACTGGTGGCGTATATTGACAGCGTGCTGGCTATTGTGGCTGCAGCACAGGAGCCGGACGGCTATCTGTACACGAGCCGTACGATGAATCCCAAACATCCGCACGCCTGGTCGGGAAGCCGACGTTGGGAAAAAGTGGAGGACTTGAGCCACGAGTTTTATAACCTCGGCCACATGGTGGAGGGTGCCATCGCGCATTACCAAGCCACGGGGAAACGGAACTTTCTGGATATTGCCATCCGTTATGCCGACTGCGTGTGTCGTGAAATTGGTTCGGGGGAAGGGCAACTGGTACGTGTGCCCGGCCATCAGATAGCCGAAATGGCCTTGGCCAAACTCTATATCGTGACGGGCGACCAGAAGTATCTGGACGAGGCGAAGTTCTTCCTCGACCAACGCGGCCACACTTCTCGGCGCGACGCTTACAGCCAGGCGCACAAGCCCGTGGTGGAGCAGGATGAGGCCGTGGGACATGCCGTGCGGGCCACTTACATGTATGCCGGGATGGCCGATGTGGCAGCCCTCACGGGCGATACGGCTTACATCCATGCCATCGACCGGATTTGGGACAATATCGTGGGCAAGAAGTATTACATCACCGGCGGTATCGGGGCAACGGCCAACGGTGAGGCTTTCGGTGCGAATTATGAACTGCCCAACATGTCGGCTTATTGCGAGACGTGCGCGGCCATCGGCAACGTCTATGTCAACTACCGTTTGTTCCTCCTGCACGGGGAATCCAAGTATTACGACGTATTGGAGCGTTCCTTGTATAACGGGTTGATTTCGGGCGTTTCGTTGGACGGCGGCGGTTTCTTCTATCCCAATCCCTTGGAGAGCCGGGGGCAGCATCAGCGTCAGCCTTGGTTCGGTTGTGCCTGTTGTCCGTCCAATATTTGCCGTTTCATCCCTTCCTTGCCCGGTTATGTATATGCCGTGAAGGATAAGGACGTATATGTCAACCTGTTCATGTCCAACGAAGCCAACCTTGAGGTGGGCAAGAAGAGTGTCGTCTTGGAGCAGCAGACCCGTTATCCTTGGGATGGCGACGTGGCCGTGAGCGTGAAGAAGAACAAGGTCGGTGCGTTTGCCATGAAAATCCGCATCCCCGGTTGGGTGCGCGGACAAGTCGTACCGAGCGATTTGTACCGTTACAGCGACGGCAAGCGTCTGGGATACAGTGTGAAAGTGAACGGCCAACCGGTGGAAAGCGAATTGCAAGACGGTTATTTCACGATAGAACGCCGGTGGAAGAAGGGCGACAAAGTGGAAGTGCATTTCGATATGGAACCTCGCGTGGTGAAAGCACATGCCAAAGTGGAGGCCGACCGCGGGCGTGTGGCTGTGGAGCGCGGCCCGTTGGTGTACTGCGCTGAGTGGCCCGACAATGATTTCGACATTATGAGTGTGCTGGTGAACCGCCGTCCGCAGTTCGAGACGGTAGAGAAACCGGACATGCTTTGCGGCCTGACGGAAATCAAGACCGGTGCGCAGGTGTTGGGATACGATTCCGAAGGCCGTCTGACGGCTTCGGATGTCGAACTGACGCTTATTCCTTATTATGCCTGGGCGCACCGTGGTTCCGGTAACATGATGGTATGGCTGCCGCAGGAGGTGAGCGCGACAAGCCCGTCCATGCCGGCCACGTTGGCCTCGGAGAGCCGTGTGGATGCTTCGCACAAGACTACGGCCTTGTCTGCCATTAACGACCGTTTGGTTCCGGTGGACGAGAACGACCGTTCCATGGCCTACTATCATTGGTGGCCGAAAAAGAACTCGACGGAGTGGATTACTTACGAGTTCCCGAAACCGTCCAAGGTGTCTTCCTCCACCGTATATTGGTTCGACGATGAGCCGTGGGGAGGTTGCCGCGTGCCTCAAAGTTGGAAACTGTATTACAAGGACGAACAGGGCGGTTGGACACCGGTGTCGGCAACCGGCACGTACGGGACGAAAAAAGGCGTGCCCAACACGGTGGAATTCACGCCGGTGCAGACTACGGCCATGAAGCTGGAAGTCGTGTTGCCAAAGGACAATTCGGCCGGTGTTTTCGAGTGGGAAGTCGAGTGAGATATAGGAATGTAGAAGAGAGTGTGCCGCAAGAGATGTATTTCTTTTCGGCACACTTTTATTTTTGCCCCGTCGTCTTATGTCCGTTTCGTGAATATCCCGGGGAGCAGGGGCATGGCTCCTTTTTGCGTACATACGTAAGCCGAAACGTCTACTGCGAGGCGGTGTGCTTCGCGGACGGCCTCGCCGGAAAGGATGGCGGCCGTGAAGGCGGCTGTGAAGGAGTCGCCTGCGCCTACGGTGTCGGCCACTTCCACTTTCGGGGTGTTTTGATAGGATGTCTCTTCCGGGGTGAATACGAAGCTGCCTCGTGCGCCGCAGGTGAGAATCAAAGCCTTCAGCATGTATCGCTTCAGCAGCGTCCTGCATCTTTCTTCCTGGCCCGTGCCGGACAAGGCGAACAGCCGTGTCACGATGTCGAGTTCTTCGTCGTTGATTTTAAGAACGTTGCACTTTTGCAGACTGGTGGAGATAATCTCCTGTGTGTAGAAACCTTGCCGGAGGTTGATGTCGAATATCTTGTATTGCTCGTCCCCGTCCGGCATGGTGTCAAGAAACCGGTGGATGGTGGAGCGTGAGGCGGGATGCCGTTGGGCCAGCGAACCGAAACATACGGCTTGCGTCTGGCGGGCCAGTTCTGCCGTTTGCGGCGTGAAGGGAATATGGTCCCAAGCCACGTCTTCCCGGATGTTGTAGCAGGGGATGCCCTTTTCGTCCACTTCCACCTCTACGCTTCCTGTGGGGAAGTCCGTTTTTTCGATAAGTCCTTTCAGCGATTTGTCCCGTAAGTTCTCCAATAGCTCGCTCCCCGCCATGTCCTTTCCCACGGCACTCACGACCCGGCTGTCTATTCCGAATTGCGAGATGTGGTAGGCGAAATTGGCCGGTGCGCCTCCTATCTTCTTGCCTTCGGGTAGCATGTCCCACAAGGCTTCTCCCATGCCTGTTACGATGGATTGTTTCATGATGATGCGGTTTGATGGTTTGTTTCTTGTGTATGCCGACGGCGGCCTCAGTACAGTCCGGTGGCATGACGGTACAAATATACCACTTTTTATGCAGTGGCACGGCATGGGCAAAGTGTCAAAATGTTAAATCCGGTTGTCCGAGAATCCGTTATTTCCGTCCGGGAGAGAGAGGGGGTGAAAATAACGGATTCTCGTGCGGCGGTTTTTTGTCGTTTTGTAACGAAAGAAGGTCTTGTACCGTTCTTTTGTCGGTCGTGCCGGAGGTTTGTGCGTACGGTTTTACGGTCGGGAAAGCGGCAAGCCTGTTTCGTTGTCATTCTGTTTTCTGTTTTTGGAGGTGTTTCCGTTTCAATTAGAGGTAAAAAGACGGTTTACGGCTTATTTTTATTTCCTTTTCCAACGATTTATGGTATGGTTGGCGTAGGACTTGCTTTCATTGTGCGCCGACCGTAAAACCGTTCGCTTCCGATTGATTTTCCGTTTGGCTGAGACGGAGTGTATGATATACGGTATATATGCAGGATTGGGTGCGTGTTTTGCATAAATATTCAGGTCTGGGGCTACGGATTTGCCTCGGATGAGGTTTTCTGTGCCCCGTTTTTGGGTGTTTTTGTTGTCTTTCTGATTGTTTTTTCTTTCTTTTCCAGTCTTTCTGTCGGGCCTGGGGGTACGGTTTTCAAGGCGACTGTAACCGGATGGGACGACGGTCCTTCCTGTTCCGTCTTACGGTGATTTGTCCTGTAGGTATGGGTATTCGCTTTTGCCGTGACGGGCTTGTCCGGTCCGTCCTGTGTCATTGTTCCCATAAGCAGCCCATGAAAATCCTCCTTTGTCTGCCGGGCAGCCGTGATGTTGCAGGGTGGGGGGCTTGCGGGGGCGGCTGTGGCCGGACTTATGTACACGGTGGCGGTTAAGTACCGCTTTGTTTCGGGGGATGCCTGATCGTTTTCGTTTTCAGTCCCGGGCGGTCTTTTTGTCCGTCGTCCGTCGTTTCCCTTCCGTTTTCGGCCTTCCTTTCCCGGTCTTCTCTTCCGGATAGTTGCTTCTCTTGTCTTCGGTCAACCGGTGGGTGCTCCGTCCTTTCCCTGTCTTCCCGGTTTCCACCTTATATATATGAGGTGTTTTCATGTGGGGCTTCTTGTGCGTCTTCCGTGCTTTCCCTGTGTGTGTCCTCTGTTCCTGTGTCTTCTCCTTTTTGCAATCCTTGCCGCCCCCTCCATTTTTCCGTTCCAATTCGTTCCGTTGTTCCATTGCGTATTCCATGCTTTCCTTGTGTGTGCCTCTGTTCCTGTTGTATCCGTCTTTCTTGTCTCGGTACCTCCTCCTTTTTTACAGCCTTTGCCCATCCCTTTTATCTCTCTTTTGTGTACGGCTCCTGACACATGCCCTATATTTTCCTTGTGTGTCTTTCGTTCCAAACTCTCTTTCTTCCTGCTGTTCTTTACCGTCCTTCCTATCTCCGTCCTTGGGCTTTCCGTTCCCTTTGTGCTTTTTCTGTGTTTTCTTTGTGCGTGTTTTCAGCCTCGTTGCCCCCGTCTTCCCTGTGCCATTCCCCCTTTTCCCCGCCGCCTTTTCCTCCTCTTTCTCCTTCGTTCCCACGTTTTCCTTCCCCTTTTCTCCTTGTCTTTTGTCTCCTTCTTCTTCCATTTAGAAAAAAGTTCCCTCTTAAATCGTGCATGATTTCGAGTGTTAAATATATGTTTTACAGCATATTCCTTGTTTATATGCGGAAGTTTTTCTAAATTTGCAGGAGTTTCCGCTTGAAAAAAAGTGGCCATAATATTTGGTGTTTACGGTAAAAGTGTCTATCTTTGCACTCGCTTTCGGGAAGCAAGGCCTTTTGGGTTTGTGCGGAGCGGGAGTGTAACAATAGAAAGAGTTCATTGAAAGTCTTACATAAAGAGAGAAAGTAGTACAAGAGCTTGGATGGTTTTTGGGGAGGACGTTGTTCTTCTTAGAGGTCATTCAAGGGTAAAAAAGAAACGAACCGTCATGATTCCCGTGTATGCTGGCCATATACGGGGGTGTGAAAAGAAACGAGAAAAACGGGTAAGTTCAGGGAGTCCGGAAACAGAACAGATGCCTTTCCCTTATGGGTGAAGGTTAAAGATATTCTACAATGAAGAGTTTGATCCTGGCTCAGGATGAACGCTAGCTACAGGCTTAACACATGCAAGTCGAGGGGCAGCATG
>ENA-UEQW01001923-UEQW01001923.1-human-gut-metagenome-genome-assembly--contig:-NODE-1923-length-16407-cov-4.792958_pt1 | contig 16407 bp, 9 predicted proteins | sample MGYA00242947_ERZ507947 | MGnify/ENA primary metagenome ERZ507947 (study PRJEB26167, sample SAMN06115421) | human gut metagenome | host: Homo sapiens | place: China:Guizhou | collected 2015-03-17... | reverse complement strand
AAACAGGAGATTTTTTATTTCTAAGTTTCAATCTGTAATATTTTTACTTTTGCAATTCTATTTTGAGACAGCCTCATGAATTATGAGCAGGCAAAGGCAAACTATGAACGCACCAAAGCGGATTATGAAGCGGCAGTCAACGCGTGGGAAGACAGCCGTCTGTATGCGCCTTTCGACGGTTATGTGCAGCAGGCGCATATCGAGCGCTACCAGGATGTGAAACCGTCGGTTCCGGTGGTGACGTTTATCGACCTTTCACGCATCAAGGTAGAAGCCTACGTGCCCGAGGATATGGCGTTGCAGATGCGGCAAAAAGATTCTGTGGCGTGTGTGGTCCGCTTCAATGCACTTCCTGACAGGGAATTTGTGCCTTCTGAATATTTCCTGACGCAGCGTATGTCGCTGGCAGCCATTATCATTGCCATGGGTATGCTGGTGGACAATGCCATTGTGGTGTACGATGCCGCACTGGTGAACATGCAGCGGGGCATGCGGAAAAGAAAAGCCATACTGGATGCCGTGTCGGGCACTTCCATGCCGCTGTTGGGAGCGACCCTGATTGCGGTACTGACCTTTCTTCCGGTCTACCTGTCGCCGCATATCACTGGTGAAATCCTGTCTTCACTGTTCATTGTCATTGCGGTATCTCTTTTGCTGAGCTGGGTACTGGCCATTACGCAGAATGTATTCTTCGTGCAGGAGTTTGTGCGTCGTCCGCGTCCGGATGAGCTGAAGGGCGAATTGTTCAGCGGCCGTGCATACGACCTGTTCCGGCAGGCATTGAGATGGACTATACAGAGACGCTATGTGGTTTTAGGAGCGATGGTGCTGTTGCTGGTCATTGCCGGATGGGGATTCCGCTTTATTCCGCAGCAGTTTATGCCCTTGCTCAACAAGCAGTATTTTTCGGTCGACGTCTGGTTACCCGAGGGTACACGTATAGAAGAAAGTGACCGTCAGATGACGGAGATGACAGCCTATCTGAATTCGTTGGAAGGAGTGAAAAAGGTGTCGTCGTTTGTCGGGCAGACGCCGCCCCGTTATTACCTGGCCAATGCGGCTTATGGTCCGCAGCCTAATTATGCGCAATGCCTGGTAGAAGCTGACACGCCGGAGAAGTCACGTGAGCTTCAGGCTATGTTGTACGACCGTTTGCCGGAAATGTTTCCGGACGCGCTGGTTCGTGTGAACAGTTTCGAGATAAACTCCATTCCGCAGGCCTTGATTGAGGCACGCTTCTGCGGAGATGATCCGGAGGTACTCGATTCTTTGACCAACCTGGCGCTGGAAATCATGCGGAAGAATCCCAAGGTGCTGAATGCCCGCAATGAGTGGGGAAACATGGCACTGATGATTAAGGCCGATTATGATCCGGTAAAGGCCGGAAGGCTGAATGTGGGACGGCATGACATGATGAATGCCGTGAAAGCCGTCAATGACGGTACGGCTGTAGGGGTATATCGTGACCGCGACAAGAAAGTGCCGGTGTTGCTGCATACGGATGTCAAAGGTTCCTGGGACATGGAAAGCGTGGAGGATTTGCCGATATGGAACGGGCGTAATTCTGCTCCGCTGGGGCAGGTGGCCAACAGCATCGGACTGGCATGGGAATATCCCCTTGTGCGCACGTACGACCGGAAGCTTTCCATGGCTGCCCAGTGCGATGTAAAGCGAGGACATACCATGAAAGAAGTTCACTCTGAAATCCGGGAAGAGATTGAGCGCATTCGTCTTCCGGAAGGATATACCTTCTTCTGGGACTCACAGTACAAGGACCAGAAAGAAGCCATGGCTGCACTGACTAAGTATTTCCCGCTGGCACTTATCATGTTGCTGGTCATTCTGGTCATGCTGTTTGGCAACTTTCGTCAGCCCTTGATTATTTTCCTCATTCTACCCTTGTCTTTGATAGGGATGGTCTTTGGTCTGTGGGTCACCGGATTTCAGTTTGGCTTTTTCTGTATCGCAGGCTGGCTGGGATTGCTGGGAATGATTATCAAGAATGTGATTGTGCTGCTCGACGAGGTAAATATTCAGCAGAAGGCCGGTGTGGAGCCTTATACGGCTGTGATAGAGGCCACGGTTTCCAGAGCCCGTCCGGTATTGATGGCGGCCCTGACCACGGTGTTCGGACTTTCCTTTGCCACCCTTCTGACACTGTTTGTCACTCCGGCCTTGTACACGGTTTTCTATAAAATATCCAAACGGGGTGAATAAAAAGAAGAAATGTGTGGCCCAATAAAAAATGTTTCTCTAATTTTATAACTATATTGAGATGAATAGAAGAATGATGATGTGCTGCATGCTGGGACTGGAGCTGGGAGTCCATGCCCAGGAGAGTGTATTCTTGCAGCAGTATCGTGAAAAGGTGAAGGCCTATTTTCTTCCTTCGCTGAGCGGAAATGCCAATGCCAGTTACACGTGTATCTCGCTACAGGGAACTTCCGTCCATAGAAACTCCGCTGTATTTTCAGGGGCGTGACACCAAGTACGGGGCTTCCGTGACTTTGTTGCAGCCGGTCTACTCGGGAGGGGCACTGAAAGCCGGACTGGAGAAATCCCGAAAGGAAAAGGAGAGTGCCTTGTACGAAGAAAAGCGGGTGACGAACGACGTGCTGTATCAGGCAGACCAGTATTACTGGAATAAGGTGGCCAAGGCGGCAACGAGTGAGCAGCTGGACGGGCGTGTCTTTTTCCGGGTGAACCGCCAGTTTATCCTCTCGGCCGATTCCATACGCAATATTCAGCACTACTTCAACGGAAAGGCCGTGGTGAGTGTATGGCCGGCGTATGATGGTACGATACAAATTAGCCGTGAACGGATGATTCTTTTGAAAATGTGGTTAAATAGCTGATTCTTTGTGCTTTATAAATCTGTTGGGATAGGTTGAAAAAACGCCTTTGCGTTTGATTCAGAACGGCCTTGCGTTTGAAGTAAAACGTAAGGCCGTTTCAGATAAAATGTACTTGTGTTTGGTTTGAAACGCAAGTGCGTTTTCTTAGTGCTTGATTTAAGGCAAAAATATTGCTCGAATTACCTTATTTAACGGGATGATTTTCTTTCGTTTCGTGACTTTCGTGTACTTTTGCACGCTTATTAAGATTTTAAGGATAACGAGAGGAAATTATGGCACAGTCTAAAGAGATGACATCAGGGCCGAGTCTGCCGCTGATTCTGAATTTTACTTTTCCATTGTTGCTGGGCAACCTGCTCCAGCAGACGTATTCGCTGGTGGATGCGGCTATTGTCGGAAAGTTCTTGGGTATCAATGCGCTGGCTTCTGTTGGTGCCAGTACGTCGGTCGTCTTTTTGATTTTAGGGTTCTGCAACGGGTGTTGCGGAGGTTTCGGCATTCCGGTGGCACAGAAGTTCGGAGCTCGCGATTATGTGACGATGCGGCGCTATGTATCGGTCAGTCTGAAGCTGGCGGCGGTGATGTCGGTCGCGGTAGCCATTGTCACCAGTCTGCTTTGCGGATTTATCCTGCGTTCCATGCGCACACCGGAGAATATCTTTGAAGGGGCTTACCTCTATCTGCTGATTACCTTTATCGGTGTGCCGTGTACGTTCTTCTATAATTTATTGTCCAGCATCATCCGTGCGCTGGGCGACAGCAAGACCCCGTTCTGGTTCCTGCTTTTCTCTACTATACTGAACATTGTGCTCGATTTGTTCTGCATCCTTACGTTAGGGTGGGGAGTGGCCGGAGCAGCCATTGCTACGGTCTTCTCGCAGGGGTTGTCGGCCTTGCTGTGTTACATCTATATGTACCGCAAGTTTGACATCCTGAAAACCGAGCCTGCCGACCGTCGTTTCCGTAGCGACCTGGCCCGTCAGTTGCTGTACATCGGGGTACCGATGGGATTGCAGTTTTCCATTACGGCCATCGGCAGCATCATGTTGCAAAGTGCGAACAATGCGCTGGGTACGGCCTGTGTGGCAGCTTTCACGGCAGCCATGCGTATCAAGATGTTTGTGATGTGTCCGCTGGATAGCTTGGGAATGGCCATGGCGACCTATTCCGGACAGAATTACGGGGCCGGAAAGCCGGACCGCATCTGGATGGGTATCAAGTCGGCCACGCTGATGATGACCGTCTATGTCATAGCGATTGGTGCCCTGATGTGGGGACTGGCCGAGAAGTTTGCCCTGCTGTTTATCTCACCGGATGAGACCGAGATTATCGACGATACGGCTTTGTTCCTGCACATCAACACTTCTTTCTTCTTCTTGCTGGGTATGCTCAGTATCTTGCGCTATACCATTCAGGGAGCGGGCTACACACGGCTGGCTATGTTCTCCGGTGTGTCGGAAATGGTGGCCCGTGTGCTGGTCAGTCTGATTGCGGTTCCGTTGTGGGGATTCTGGGGCGTATGCTTCGGCGACCCGACAGCCTGGCTGTTTGCCAACCTCTTCCTGATTCCGGCATTTATCTATGTGTACCGCCGTTTGCAACGGATTGTGGTGAAAGAAGGACGGGTGGTGGCTAATTCCTGACAGGCAGCCGCTTCCAGAAGAAAGGGGGTATCAGTCGCCAGAGAGCTACCAGTATACGATAGCGCCAGTCAATCACGACAATGCGTTTCTTTTTTTCCAGGGCACACACAATGTGGCGGGCCACTTTCTCCGTATGCATCAGCATGAGATAGTGTTTGCCGTCGTTCAGGAGCCCGGTGGCTACGAATCCTGGACGGATATCTGTAAACCGGATGGGAAGTTTCTGGATGTGAGCCAGTTGCTCCAGCGCATCGATGTACGTGTTCTGGAAACGTTTGGTGGCAGAATAGGCCGGAGCAGCTCCCAGCCCTTTGGTTCCGGCAATGGAACTGATGACCGCCAGGTGTCCTCCTTTCTGTTGGGCAAAGTAGCGGAAGGCGGCTGTCACCATGCGCACAAATCCGGTGCCGTTGGTCTCCAGCGTGCGGAGTTCGATTTCCGGTGTCAGCTGGTAGTTTTGATGACCGATGCCCGAGCAGTGCAGGTAGAGGTCTATGCCTCCCATTTCTTCAATCAGTTTCAGCAGGCGGTCGGTCGCATCCTCCTGACAGATGTCGATGGCCCGGATGTGGATACGCTCCGGAGCCAGTTGCTGCAGTTCTTTCAGATTCTCTTCACGCCGGCCAGCCAGTCCGAGTATCCATCCTTTCTGGAGCAGTTGCAAGGCCGTTTCTTTTCCGATACCGGAAGTAGCCCCTACGATGAGGGCACGCTGTATAGGTTTTTTATTCATCAGTTGGTACGTATTTCATAAAGGAATTCCTGCGAAACTGGAACTCCTTCGGTAGGTTCACAATGGATTTTTCCGAAAAGGGGCATCTGCGGCTGGAGCGGCTTCAGCTCTGCCGACAGGTGGTTGCAGAATGCCGTGTAGGAATGGTTGTGCATGCAAGGCCCCGCATCGTCACGGTACACCAGTACGTAATGGTTCAGGGGACGGGCATGCACCAATTGGTTGATTTGCAGAGCCAGGTCGCGTGCTTCTCGCGGAGCGATGCGGTCGAACAGACTGGAGAGGTTGAAAATCACCAGTTCGGTCAGTACGGCATGGGCTTGCCAGAAGGCAGCAGGCACGGCACTCAGGCGGGGATACCAGTTTGCCTGAATGTGCTTGTAGGCTGGTGAACGGAAAAAGGCTTCGGCCGTTTCTCCCATTTCCTGCATGGGATAGATGCCCGTATAGGTCAGGTCTAGATGGGGAAGGGAACGGCATACATCGGCAAAAGCCAGTCCCGAAGCTCCGGCTTCACACGAGAGATCGCAGAACACCACGCGTCCTGATACCTTACGGATGAGGTCGTGCTGCCAGTTGCCGCTTCCGGTAAAGAGGGCCTGGGCAGCGGCATATTGTTTCCGCATATAAAAATAGTTGTAGGCCTGGCAGAAGTCAGATGGGGACATCTCTTCGGGCAGGGTGCGGAAGTCACTCCGGCCGTAGGCAGTGGCTTCACGGTAGTAAGTTTCGTTTTCTTCCAGCTGTGCCGGTGGAGCTATCAATTCCGAGAATATCTGCTTGAAATGCGCTGGCAGGGAATAGGTATCGTCTGCCACTTCCCAGTTCTTCCGGTACGAAGGCAGGGTGAAATCTCCCCGGCAGAACGAGAGGGCATCCGTTTCCAGGTATCCGTTGTGCAGGCGGATGTACTCCATCAGCTTGTAGAAGGTGATGTTGGCCCCGAGGATGTGCGGGTTACCCGTCAGCAGCAGTTGCTTGCGGGCGCGAGTCAGTGCCACATTCAGCTTGCGGTCAATCAGGAAATTGCCCTCCTGAAACGTATTGGCCGTAAGGAAGTTGAGCTGGCTGAAATTCTGTATGGTAAACGAATAGATGATAATGTCGCGCTGGCTGCCCTGGTAGCGTTCCACCGTGTCGATGGAGATGTCCTGCAAAGCAGGCAGCTGGAGGCGCGCAATCTCTTTTCGTATCATGGCAATCTGGTTGCGGTAGGGCACGATGACACCTACCGTCCGGTTCGGGTCGAAACGGGATTCCGTCAGACGGTAAATATGGCCTAACAGAGTGGCTACAATCCGGGCTTCGTTCGGGTTGGTCTTGTCCGAGCAGGTCAGGTGGTCTGGAGCTTCTGCGGGAATGAACACCATTCTGCGTTCCAGCAGCAACTGGTCGATGGTGTCTTGCGGAGTCAGGCCGGCTTCGTAAGGCGTTTCTTCCAACTGATGAGGAAGAGGCACGCTCTCCAGTTGCTCCCGGTAGTAGAACGTCTGGTTCGGGAACTCGGCAATGGCCGGATGCATGCGTCCTTGCTTGTGAAGGATGCTGCGGCAGGTATCCGGACTCGATTTGTAAAGGCGTTCGAACAGCGAGTTGCGGCAATCTTCCAGCCCGATGTTCCGCAGCAGGAGGTCGGTCACGGCAGCTTCTTCCGCACTTTGCTGGGCAATGGCCGGCAACTGTTTGTAGTCGCCCACCAATACGAACTTGTCGATGGCGTTATGCTGCTGATGACGGGCAGACAGGATACCTATCAGGTCGGGTTCCAGAATCTGTGAAGCTTCATCGATGATGGCCAGCTGGAAATGTTTCAGCGTGAACAGGTTGAGGCGGTTATTGATGGCGGTCGTGGTACCCACAAAGATACGTGTGCGTGCCATTTTCTGCTGGATGTCGGTCAGTTTGGGACAGTCATCCAGACTGTATTTCAGCAGGTAAGGCACGAAACGCTTGTCGCACGACAACTCGTTGCCGATACGGATGAACGGGGTACGGTCGGCAATGCCGGAATCCGTGAGCATGGCACAGATTTCATCCACCGCCCGGTTGGTGTACGACAACAGCAGGATGGAGGTGTCCGGTTCGCTCAGGGCTTCTTCCACCATGAAGCGCAGGGCACACGAGGTCTTTCCGGTGCCCGGAGGACCCACCAGCAGAAAGTAGTCTTTGGCCTGTTTTTCTTTCAGGATGAGTTCGTTGAAACGACCGTAATCGCCGTTCAGTTTGACGCCCTCCAGTTGTGCAGGCGGACGTACGCCGAGCAGCAGTTCTTTCCGGTCGGCCTGTGCGGACAGAAAAGCATACAGCCCGCGGAATCCGTTGTTGGCGGACGTGTCCGAAAAATCGTGTTCTACGGCAAACACCTCTTCTTTGCCGCCGATAATATCTTTATTTTGCTGTCCGTTGCGCAGCACTAAGGTCATACGGTCCGGCTGCAATTCCAGAATGTTTCCCTTCATGAGAATCTGCTTTCTCATGTCCGGTTCTTCCTTATACGCATAGAGAATCACCATGTCGCCCGTGCGGAAGTTGGGCAGGAAGTCTTCGTCCTGTGTCGGAATGTGCAGTTCAATGAGGTCGTATCCTTTGCCGGGGCCGCTGCTTTGTTTCTCCTGGATGGTCAGTCCGGTCAGGATATTGCCCGCCTCCAGTTTTTCGTGCAGCGGGATATGCCAGTTGCCGGCAAATCCGTGAGACGCATCGTTGCTTCCTCCGGTCTTGCTGAGAATCTGTTCCTTTGATATGAACGTGAAAAAACGGTTGAAGTAGGCCCGCTCCAGCGGTGTACAGCGTTTCAGCGTATTGATGGCCGTCTGCAGTTGCGGTTCCTGGTAGTCGTTCCACAGCTTTCCTCCAATCTGCAATTCGTTCAGCAAATCGATGCTCAGTGAGTCTACAATTTCTCCGATGGCTCCATCGCCCAGTCGCATCTCGTTGTGTACGATGTAATTTCGGAGCTTGATGCTCTCCCGGAACAAATTTTCGGCAAAATGTTCTATCAGCAATCCGTCGGCATATTTGGAATAGAGCAGGAAGGTTTGCATATTGGCGGTTTCCTGTCCGAAATTATACATCAGTACGCCTTGGTAGAGCATCATCTGAATGAAATGGTCTTCCTTATGGCGGCGATGGTATTCGTCGCGCTTTCCGGCCTTCTGTTCGATGAGTACCTGGAAGTCTTTCTGCATCATGTCCACACGTCCCTGCAATCCCAGTTTCTCACAAATGAAGGAGGCTTCGAGCAGGGTATTCTTCTTGTTGAAGTTCCGTATGTTATGAGGCAGCACATCGTGAACAAACGAGCGGATGTTCATCATCTGCGCCTGTGCCTGTGCGTGAAAGTCGGCCGGAAGGGAGCAGGTACAGAAGTCGAGGGCCGAAGCGGCGAAGAATTTCTTGATGGTGCGGGGGTAGCTCACCGGCTCCTGCGGCTGCTCGTTGATATAGTCGTCGAGAAACTGGCTGGCCAGGTTACCCATCAGGATGGGGGCCGTATTGGCTCTCGGCTTGATTTTGTTCATGAAATAGTTGAGCGGGTGGTGTCCGTACTCCCGAAAACAGGCGGCCAGCGAACTGATGTCAATCAGGTAATCGGGGTGAATCACAATAAGGTTGGGAATGTAGTGATTTTCCTCGTCCACACGCACATCGAGCAGGTTCAGCGGCAGATTTTCTGAAAGCAGGTCTTTCAGATAGAGCAGGTCGCCGTCATACCCACCTTTGGCATAGTTGATGATGATGAACGGGTCGGTTTCGCTGTCGGTCGCTGCAAAAATCTGCGTGTCGTTCCAGCTGGTCACCGAAGCCCGTACGTACGGGATGTGCGACAGGCGTGTACCCTGATACGGACGGTTGGAGTGGGGGATTTCCGGAAGGATGGAAGCCGGAATGTCTTCTTCAAAACCCAGTGAGACAAAGCGCACCAGTGCCCGCAGGTCGTAAAGGTATTCCTGCATGTCGGCCTGAAAACGGTCGCCCATGGCTGCGTTACAGTTGCGACGCATGGTCTGGATGGCATAGCGGTCGGAGGGAGTCATTTTCTTCTCCTTGCAGATGTAATCCAGACGGGAAAACAGGTTGGCGAACGAGAGCGTGACACCAGTGGTCAGTTCATAACAAGCCTGCTCCAGCACTTTGTGGAGCAGGATATATTTAGCTTGTAAATTGTCGGGGGCAGCCGTCGGCTGATGATGAATCCGTTCGATACGGTTGAACAAATCGAAGGATTGAAGTTCGATACGAGACATGTGCAAAAAAGTGTCGGCAGAATGTTAGGGCAGCTTGGTCAGGTGATAAATCCGATACGCCTTGGTGAGTCCGCTGAACTCTCCTTTGTATTGTGCGGTTACCTCTTCTTTGATAAAACAGTTGGTGGTGGCAGCTCCTTCTTCGTTTGTAGAAGAAGTGTTGTCAGTAGTCTGGGTAGAAGAGGTTTCGTTTTCGAACAGCATGAAAGTGTATGTTCTCTTGGTGCTTCCTGCCATTTCTGCCTGAATCTGCTGGTAAGGTTCACCGGTATCTTCCGTGTACTTTAATGTACGTTCAAAAAGTCCGATTTGATAGCTTCCGGTATAGTTAGGGAAAATTTTCAAATCGCCGTATGACAAAGAAGCGTCAGAGTAGGTGAATAGCAAGCGTCCGCCTGACTGAACCGGAGCGTCTTCGGCAATTCGTGCAAGCAGTTCCGCTTCTTCTCCTTTGGTTAGATTATCACCTTCCACTTCTGCACTGATGCTTTCTATCCGGTAGTTGCTTTGCGGGTTATTGACAACAATCGTCAGTGTGTAACTGTTGCCTGAGCGGTCGGCAATAAGGGTAGAGGTTTCTCCGATGCTGACCGGAATGAATGTCAGTGTGTCACCGTCGTAGCGGTAGTCTACGATTTCCTTATTTTCATTTTTGATGGTATAATTTCCTTCTCCTCCACGGATTAAAAATTTCTCTCCTTTACTGAACGGACTGATTTCCAATTGGCCGTCAGTGATTTGTTGATGGTCGGTAGCACTTACTAGGTAAATGGGGCCGTGGTCATCCTTGCATGCCATAAAGGAAAGGATGAGTACAATCAGAAGTATTCCATGAAAAAAATGTGTTCGTTTCATAAGTCGTATATTTGAATTGTTGCTTCAAATATACGACTTTTTTTGAATTTATGAGGGGGATGGGGTAAAAACAAAGCCAATCAGTACAGTTCTTTTCATTTAAGACTGACAGTGAATGTTTGAGTACTTCCCTTGCAGTACTTCAGTACTTTCACGGCAGTACTGTAGTACTTCGCCGTCAGTACTTCAGTACTGCCAAGGAAGTACTGGGATTGGATAAATCCCTTTCAATCAGTTCTTTTCTTTCAGAGTATAATCACCGGCTTTTTCATCAATCAGTTGTTGCAGTTCTGAAAGTGCAGGTACTTTCCCTTGGAAGGTAATGATGGCTTCCGGCGGAGTGAGTGTAACCTGAGCGGAGGCTCCTTCCCACATGTTCAGTACTTTCTCTACACGGGTGCGGCAGTGATCACACATCATTCCCTCTATCAGGTAGGTTTTCCGGTTTTCGGAAGCAGAGGGAGCTGTGGTTTCCGGCTGTGGGGTAGCTGTTTCCGTTGTGGGTACGGTGGTTTCTTCAGTGGGTTGTACTTCCTCCTGTACGGTCACTGTGGTGTGTGCGAATTTCTTCCGTTTCAGTCGCAGACTGTTGCTTACCACGCTGACACTGCTCATGGCCATGGCGGCACCGGCTATCATCGGATTCAACAGGAAGCCGTTGATAGGGTACAGAATACCGGCGGCTACCGGAATACCTATCAGGTTGTAGATGAAGGCCCAGAAAAGGTTCTCGCGGATGGTGCGTACGGTGGCCTGCGAAAGGCGGATGGCATCAGTAATCTTGTTCAGGTCGGACGAAATGAGCGTCATTTTAGCCACGTCCATGGCAATGTCGCTTCCTTTTCCCATGGCAATGCTGAGGTTGGCTTGAGCTAGTGCCGCACTGTCATTGATACCGTCGCCCACCATCGCCACGATTTTGCCTTCCTTTTGCAAGTCCTTGATGAACTGGGCTTTCTGCTGCGGAAGCACTTCGGCCTGAAAGTGGGTGATGCCGCATTGTGCTGCAATTCTTTGGGCCGTTTCCGGATTGTCACCGGTCAGCATATAAGTTGAGATTCCTATCTCCTGCAATTGTCTGACGGCTTCTCTGGAGGTCGGCTTGATGCGGTCGGCAATGGCTATCAGTCCCAATGCTTGTTGTGAATCGGCCAGCCAGATGACGGTCTTGGCTTCCTGGCTTAGTCGGGCAGCTTCTTCCGTCAGGGCAGGGGACACGGTAAGATGGTGCGTCTCCAGCAGTCGGCGGTTGCCGGCATAATAGTAGGTACCGTTGATTTTGCCTCGTACTCCTAATCCTGTCAGACTTTCAAATTCTTCCATGGGAAGTATCTGGCGTGTCTGATGCTGCACGATGGCTTGTGCCAGAGGGTGCTCGGAAGCGCTTTCCAGGGTAAAGAGCACATCGCCTAACGGAGATTGAAGAAGCGGGTCGGAGATGTCGGTTACCGTGGGGCGTCCTTCGGTCAGTGTGCCGGTCTTATCGAGTACGATGGCGTTCACTTTGCGGGCTGTTTCCAGACTTTCCGCATCTTTAATCAGGATACCGTTTTCGGCCCCCTTTCCGATACCGACCATGATGGCCGTTGGTGTGGCTAATCCTAATGCACAGGGACAGGCAATGATGGTGACGGTGACTGCGGCCAGCAAGCCATGGGTGAATCCGTTGCTGCTGTCCAGCCATATCCAGACTAAAAACGAAAGAACGGCAATGCTCAGGATGGTAGGCACGAAGATGGCCGCGATGCGGTCTACTAACTGCTGTACGGGGGCCTTGCTGCCTTGTGCATCTTGCACCATGCGGATGATATGGGCCAGAACGGTTTCACTTCCCACTTTGTCGGCGATGAAACTGAAGCTTCCTTTCTGGTTGATGGTGCCGGCATATACTTTGGCACCGGGAGTTTTTTCGGTAGGAAGCGGTTCGCCGGTGAGCATGCTCTCGTCTACATAGGAACTGCCTTCATATACGGTTCCGTCCACGGCAATGCGGCTGCCCGGTTTGACAACCAGTCGTTGCCCCTGCTGTACTTGTTCCACGGGAATTTCTTTCAGCTGTCCTTCCGGAGTGAGTATGGTGACAGTGGCCGGCTGTAGTCCCATCAGTTTTTTGATGGCTTCCGACGTATTTCCTTTGGCTTTCTCTTCCAGTAACCGTCCGAGCAGGATAAAGGAGATAATGACGCTGGCCGCCTCGAAATAGACGTGAGGGTGAATGCCTCTGCTCAGCCAGAACTCCGGCCAGAACAGGTTGAACAGGCTGAATGTATAGGCAATGCCAGTACTCACGGCTACCAGCGTATCCATGTTGGAAGTGCGGTGCTTCAATTGTTTCCAGGCATTGCGGTAGAAGTCTCTACCCAGCCAGAATACTACGGGAGTGGAAAGAATCCACATCACGTAATTGGCGTACGTCCAGTCCATGAAGCACATGCCGATAATGGCTACGGGTACGGAAAGCATCAGCGAAAAGATAGTACGCTGTTTCAGTTGACGGTATTTCCTGCTATGTGCATCTTCTGCTATTTTCTCTTTTTGGGCATTCGTTTCAATGACCAGGTCGTATCCGGCATTCTGAATGGCATCTTTTAATGTTTCGGGTGTACATTCTTGCGGGTTGTATTCTACGGTGGCCGTAGCGGCTGCATAGTTCACCTGAGCATGGTAAACACCCGGCTGACGGTTCAGTGTCTTTTCCACCCGTGTGGCACAGGCGGCGCAACTCATGTCCAGCACCGGAAAGGTTTGTGTAGTTTTAGTAGTATTCATATTCTCTTTATTTAGAATGGGACAAAATTACAACATTATTGGTTGAATAGGAAACTTCTGTTTCATATTTATCTCTCAGGGGGATATTTCTTGTAAGGAATTCGTTATTTTTGCGCAAAATAAAATACAACTGTTATTATGTCGCATTTAGCTCCTCTTATCAGTGATTTGGCCTTGATATTGATTAGTGCCGGAATCATGACGTTGCTATTTAAGAAATTGAAGCAGCCTTTGGTGTTAGGCTATATTGTCGCAGGTTTTGTCTGCAGTCCTCATTTCACGTTTACTCCTTCGGTGGTAGATGCAGATAATATCCAGACGTGGTCGGAGATTGGTGTCATCTTCCTTTTGTTTGCGCTGGGACTGGAATTCAGCTTCAAGAAACTGATGAAAGTGGGAGGTTCGGCGGTCATATCGGCCTGTACGATTATCTTCTGCATGATACTGGTCGGTGTGTTTGTGGGCTGGATGTTTGGATGGAAACAGATGGACTGCATTTATTTGGGAGGAATGCTGGCCATGTCTTCCACCACCATTATCTATAAGGCATTTGATGATTTGGGACTTCGGCAACAGCGTTTTGCCGGGTTGGTGCTGAGTATTCTGATATTGGAAGATATTTTGGCCATTGTGCTGATGGTGATGCTTTCTACCATGGCCGTAAGCAAGAATTTTGAAGGAAGTGAGATGATTTACAGCATCGGAAAACTGGTGTTCTTCCTGATTCTCTGGTTTGTGGTAGGTATTTATCTGATTCCGCTCTTCTTAAAGAGGGCACGCAAACTGATGAGTGACGAGACGTTGCTCATTGTGTCCTTGGCCTTGTGCTTCGGGATGGTGGTGCTGGCGGCCCGTGTGGGCTTCTCTCCAGCCTTTGGCGCATTTATCATGGGGTCCATTCTGGCGGAAACGGTGGAATCGGAACACATTGACAAGCTTGTGGCTCCGGTGAAAGATTTGTTTGGAGCTATCTTCTTCGTGTCAGTCGGAATGATGGTCGACCCGAACATGATTGTGGAATACATCTGGCCGATTCTGGCGATTGTGGTAGCCATATTGTTGGGGCAGACCATCTTTGGTACGGGAGGTGTGTTGCTGTCAGGTCAGTCGTTGAAAATCGCCATGCAGTGTGGATTCAGTTTGACACAGATTGGTGAATTTGCCTTTATCATTGCGGCATTGGGAGTAAGTCTGAATGTGACGAGCTCTTTCCTATATCCGATTGTGGTGGCTGTATCCGTGATAACGACCTTCCTTACTCCTTATATGATTCGTTTGTCCGGTCCTGCTTATGGCTGGGTGGACCGGCATCTTCCGGTATTCTGGAAGCATTTGCTGGAGCGTTATTCGGTAGGAGTGCAGCCTGTAAATCATCAGAACAACTGGAAAAAACTGTTGGGAGCGATTGTGCGTATCACATTGATTTATCTGGTGCTTTCCATTGCGATGGTGGTACTGTCATTCAACCTGTTCCTTCCTCTTTTGATTTCCGCACTGGGAGGTTTTTGGGGAAAAGTGTTGGGAGCGGTAGTGACCATCTTGTTGATTTCTCCTTTCCTCCGTGCCATGATTATGAAGAAAAATCATTCCATTGAGTTCAAGGCACTCTGGGCGGACAGCCGTTTCAATCATGCACCGCTGATTTCAATCGTATTGCTTCGCATTGTGCTGGCTGTATTGTTTGTGGTCTACATCATCAAGTATCTGTTCCAGGCCTCTGCCGCGCTTATGGTGGGTATTGCTATTCTGGTCGTTCTGCTGATGATTTTCTCCCGTTTCTTGAAAAAGCAGTCAATCGGGATGGAAAGGGTGTTTGTGCAGAATCTCCGTTCCAAGGAAATCAAGAAAGCGTATTTGGGAGAGAGTCAGCCGGAATATGCCGGACGACTGCTGGACCGTGATTTGCACTTGTCGGATTTTGTGGTTCCTGCTGATTCGTTGTGGGGAGGAAAGACCTTGATGGAACTTGATTTTGGAAAGAAATACGGAGTGCATGTGGCTTCTATCATACGAGGTGCGCACCGTATTAATATCCCGGGTGGAGGAAACCGGATTTTTCCGAATGACAAGTTACAGGTTATCGGTACCGACGAACAGTTGTCTGTTTTCTCCGGACAGCTGGAAAAGGTGGCCGAAGGTTACAAGGATGAGGACTTTGAGAACCGCGAGATGTACTTGAAGCAGTTTGTCATTGCACGTAACTCACCGTTTTGCGGACGTACGATTCGTGAAAGTGGCATCCGCAATAAATACCATTGTCTGGTGGTCGGAATTGAGTCTGCCGACGACAGCAACCTGCGGCAGCCGGAAGTCTCTTTTGAATTGCAGAAAGGCGATGTGGTATGGGTCGTAGGAGAGGAAAAGAATTTGAATGCGTTGTTTGAAGCCTCTGAGGTAACAGCCAAGGCAGAATAAAAAAGCTGGACTTGCACAAGTGAATAGGCAAGTCCAGCTTTTATTTTTAATGCGGACAATATTTATTCTTCATCCTCCTCCTCGTCATCAAAGTCGAAGTCAAAGTCATCCAGGTATTCTGGCATGAAGAACTCGTCCAAGTCTCTTCGTTCTTTCTTTGTGGGACGTCCTGTACCACGGGCACGGTCTACGAATCCGCTGATTTTACTCATCTCCAGCAATTCATACTGGTCGGGTGTAGTCACGTTTTCCATGATTTCCGGTACCAGTTTGGCTCCCACTCTTTTTTCAATGGCCTGCAACACCTTGAAGGAATAGGTTACAGGAGGCTTTCTGACCTGTACCACGTCCCCTGGTTTTACCATTCGGGCAGGTTTCACCTGAGAACCGTTGATCGAGATTCTTCCTTTTTTGCAGGCTTCGGCAGCAATGGTTCTTGTCTTGAAGATACGTGCAGCCCACATCCATTTGTCAATTCGTGCTTCCGGCATGTTTTTTATTTGTTATTATATTGATTCATGGTGATGTTCAGTCCGGCCAGACAGAAACTCTTGATGATTTCCTGTGCTACCTCCAGACGTTCCGGCATCTGCTTCATGGATTCTTCGTCGAAATGTCCGAGAACAAAATCAATTTGTCCTCCTTTCGGGAAGTCGTTTCCGATGCCAAAGCGCAGGCGGGCATAGTTCTGAGTGCCTAACGTAGCAGCAATGTGCTTTAATCCGTTGTGGCCTGCATCACTGCCTTTTCCTTTCAGTCGCAGGGTTCCAAAAGGCAGGGCCAGGTCATCTACTACAATCAATACGTTTTCTAGAGGGATTTTTTCTTGTTGCATCCAATAGCGTACTGCATTCCCACTCAGGTTCATGTAAGTGGATGGTTTGAGCAGA
>ENA-UEQW01001921-UEQW01001921.1-human-gut-metagenome-genome-assembly--contig:-NODE-1921-length-16412-cov-3.917172_pt1 | contig 16412 bp, 33 predicted proteins | sample MGYA00242947_ERZ507947 | MGnify/ENA primary metagenome ERZ507947 (study PRJEB26167, sample SAMN06115421) | human gut metagenome | host: Homo sapiens | place: China:Guizhou | collected 2015-03-17... | reverse complement strand
TTGACAACCTTGACGAAAGGCTAGGAGGTGACGGAAACGGGGAGAAGGCCTACCATATCGGTCTGAATGGAAGAAATCTGTGGCTTGGTTCTCCCACGTGCAGTGGTTATTGATGATCAAGCGTCCCTGTGAAATCACAGATTAAAGCAACAAACAACCGAGGAGAAAAAGGTACAGCAACTACACACGCTCAGGGAAGCAATCAGCAAAAGAGTTCTTGGGATGCTTGTTATCCACATGTCCCTGAAGCTGCTCATTGCTCTGCGAAGCCATGAACTCGGTCTATAGAATGAGCGCGCCACTCCAGACGTACTCTGCAGATGTGGCAATACACCTTGGGAGCGTTGGCACCAGTGCGAGAAGCCTTTCCGGCCTGACCGCCGCCTCCCTGGGGCTTGTTGGCCTCCTTCTCGTGCTTAGCGCGAGCGGCCTGCTTCTTCTGGAGATTGGAACCCTTGCCCATCTACCGCGTGAGTACGCCCACAGACTCCTTACGATTACAGCAAACGATAATTGTTTTCTGTTCCCGGTTTCCACGAGCACCTGACTGATTCCACAAAACGGGGCTATTTCTCCGGACCCCGTTTTGGAAGGTTCTGCGCAACTGCCAGGACGCTCTGCGCGCAACCCCACCGGCCTTGCGGAACGATCTGCCGCAGCATGCACCTCGCACACTCACAACGAAAGGGTATTCGACAAACAACAATCCCATGGTATACAGCGCACTCACTCCATAGCGAGTATCTTGCGCATGTTCTCCTTGAACGGAGCCGTCTTGCTGTAGAAGTAGCGATAGATCTGACCCTCCGTCGACGCGGCAACCGAGTAGTCGATGTTTCCGTTTCTGTCGACGAAGAAGAAGCGAGGATAGTACACGCCGTCTAGGACATGAGCACCACGAGGAGAGGAACGAACCGGGGCGGAACTCGTCGAAGTTGGGCTCGTCGTCGTCGCAGCAGGCGATCATGACGAACTGCCGCGAGAGTTCGACGAACTCCTCATCTGCCTGGAAGCGCGCGCCCACCTTCTTGCACACCGGACACCACGACTTCTCGATGAGGATGATTCCCGGCTTGTGCTCGGAGGCGATTTCGCGCAGACCCTCCTTGAACTTCTTCCAGTGGACTTTGTCTCCAAAGTAATTGGGTGTGCTCATGAAGGGCGGATTGCCTAAGAATAATACTGTGGAATCGGTGTCACGGCAGTTGGTCTCATGCGTCGCTGAAACGCGCGGAACAGATACATCCCCACTTCCCCATTCCACTCACAACACAAACGCGTCCCAATGCACCCTCCGTCCGCACTTCCTCTTCCAGCTCTCCCTTCATGTCTCCATCACGCACACCCACTCCGTTCCCTCCCAATTCCCTTGAATTCGCCTATTTGGGGGAGAATCGCCCCTCCGTGAGGATCCGACTATCCCCGCGGATCTCGGCTCGTTTTTCGCTGAACAGAAAAGTTCCTAAACCCCAGCAGATACCATGTCTCTGACGATGAGAGCTCTCCGTGTTGGACAGATGTCCATCAAGAGCGCCAGCTGCTACGCTGCTGCTCAGATACCTGTCTTTGCCAGATATCACACTCCCTACAACTACCACTCTCCCGCGAAGCCCAAGAATCTCTGGGAAGGACTTTGGAACTGTGTTTTGTAGTTGGCGGGCGTCACGACTAGGCGATTCCACCAATCTCCACGAGAAGGTCTTCCACTACTCCCAGCTGACGGCCGCGGTTCTGCTCCCCGTGTCGTTCGTTCTCGCCCCGTCCGCTATCTGCGTATCTTCGTCTTGCGCCATGTCACGCTCTAGGTGCCCATTGACTACGTCCTTTGCGTCCTTTACCCCATGCACGGATGCATCGGTATGAGCCACGTCTGGAGCGATTACTGCGGACCTGTGAGCGTTTTCGCGAGGGGTGACGTGTAGCACGTGGGCAAGGCTCTCAAGATCTTCGACCTGATTGTGTCTCTCCTCGCTGTGTTCGGTCTTATCTACCTCAACGCCACTTCCGATGGTCTCACCGCCACCATCAAGCAGCTCTGGAGACCTAAGATTGAGGACAAGAGAGACTAGAGGGGCGAGGTGTGCTATTTCTTTATTCGGCTGTTTCCAACACACAGGCGCATTACAGCTTCTTCTTGTCTACAATCCACAGATCGTCCACGGGACAGATACTGTCGAATACGTAGCGCGTTCTCGGCTCCTTCAACAGTACGTCGCACATCTTGTTGAAGCGCTGGAAGTGGGCCGTTTCTCTGTGCGCCTTCATGGCCTCCTCACAGTAGTACACCTACTCCTCACTGCGGCTGCGGAACGGCTACTTCGCACAGACGGAAGTGGCGCTGGTCATTCCGGTCCTATTCGATGACTACAAGGCAAGGCAATTACCTGGACGATATCAAAGCGAGCAATGCCCTTCTCCTTCAGACTGGGGATCAATTCACGTTTGCACGGTCGTACCTCTCCTTGCCATTCACGATGCACTCCTTCTTGAACGCGTCTTCGGATCCTACACTCAAGCTCCCCAATCGCGAGTACCCTCCTTTGCTATGCAGTTCACGTGCACCACGATCAGGCTGCGCTTGAGTGCAGTGGGCAGCGCGGCGGACAGTCTCCTAGCCAACATGATTGTGTTTGTTTGGCAGAGACTGTATTTGACTGTTCAACAGAGACTGCATGCAGTTATATAACAAGTACTGTATATGGCGGTTCAACCGAAACTGAACGCAACCTCTCAACAAACAACAGTCACACACTTTGATTGGACTCACGGTATCGAATGTTGATCGTTCTGAACTGCCCGTAGTTGCTGAAGAAGGGCAGAAGGTAGTTCGCGTTCCACCTTCGTATCGCCCGCACCACCGCACTCTCCGACTCCTCCATCATTCCCACGAACTCGGCGGACGCGTTCATGTCCTCCTCGATGGTGATACTCGGATGATACCGCCCCTTCGCGCGCACCACCATCGCGATTCTACCCTTCACTCGCCGCTCCACGTCTACTTCGATGCGAGAATCAGCACGTAGCACAGCCACGTGAAGTACTGCCGAACCGTCGTGTCGTCCGTGACGCACGCGACCGCGACGAAGGAGAGCAGACCGAGTGAGGGAATCGAGTGCTGGGCGTCGTGGGAGATTACGTTGTAGAGACGGCGGTGCGCGTAGGGTTCTACGGTGAAGGCAGTGAAGAGGGTGTACGGAGCACGAGCACGTAGAGAAGCGTCGCAACGAGGAGGAGAAGGCCCTTGAAGGAAAAGCGGAGTTGTTGCGCGAGGCAGCTAGCGTTAACGCGAAGAGAAGCACACACATGTATCCGAGCGTTTCGATCCAGGGGAAGAGCGTGGGGACGGCGCTGCGAATCACGAGTTTGGAGGTGTCCGCGAAGAGGTTGGACCCGTAGTAGAGCAGGGAGAAGCCCACCGCGAAGGCGAAGGCAAACACGTTGAGACGCAGACGCTATGGATCACTGCAGGCACAGAGCGCGACCATGACGAGAAGGGAGGCGAAGAGGAAGGAGAGGAGAAGAGCGAGGACTTCGAGGTGCAGCGACTGGTTCAGCAGGCCGTACTTGAGGAGGCAGCAGAAGAGGAACACGAACAGCAGTCCGGCCGCACAGGAGAGGAGGGTGAAGAGCGGCGACTGCACGAGGAGGTCGAAGACGAAGGCGGAAGAGTGGAAGGAGAAGCGGTGGAGGAAGCTGCTGAGAAGGAGGTTCCGGAGAGCCAGCATGGAGAAGCAGCGGATCCTCTCGCTCGTCGACGACTCGATTTGGGTCGAATAGGAAGCAGACGTCTACGATGAACGCAAGGAGAAGCACCCACCACATCGGACAGACTCAGGCACAGCGCGAAGAGCAGAAAGGAGACTGAAAAAGCGCTGCCCGCGATGGAGGACACTCTACTCTGCCATGAGCCCACATCGCCAGCCGCACATAATACGCACACGCAAACAGGATCCCGCTGCATGCTCCGTCGAGGAGAAGCGCGAGAACAACGTACAGGAGGTGGGCACGGGAGACGGAGACGGGATTCACGCTGCAGCGCCAGCCGCAGTAGAAGCCCAGCACCGCCAGATAGAGCACAACGTACCCGTCGCTCTACTCCTGAGTGCACGCACCATGAGCAACAGTCCACGGAATGCGTATCCGCAACCAGTGCTCTGGAAGAAGCATAATAATAATCAAGGGGAGAATGGCGTAGTGGAGCAGCTTGTCGAAGCCATGACTCAGCCAGGAAGTCGCCAGCAGAAACAGCAACGCCACGAGGGACTACGCGTAACTCGCTCATGAAACGCAAACAAAGGACACGTCTTGAAGGCCGGATGGAGAGTCAGCGCCAAGTCCCTCTACGCGTCAGGAAGAAGCGTTGAGAGAACCCATGGTGAGAGTGCTTTAAAGGAAGTGGGATCTCCGTTTGAACCGAGCCGGGGGCGTGAAGTGGGGAGGCATAAGGGACCATATGAGAGACAACGTGGCCGAGTGGTTAAGGCGTTAGCCTGCTAAGTTAATGGGATTTTCCCGCGCGTGTTCGAATCACGTCGTTGTCGCTTTTTTCTCCAACAAACAACCCACCGGATGCTCCCGTGGCGGAGGATCGTCACTCGACTCTTTTTCACCGGCTTCTGCGTAACGATGACGTTGGTGGCGGGCGTGAGATGCTTGTACTTCACCTGCTTGCCCAGACTGGACAGGTTGATGACGAACGGGTCGTGCAGCATGGCAACGGTTTGCATTCTGCGGGTCAGAGCATGATGCACCATCTCACCTCCGCGTCCGCCGTCGCTTGTAAACCCACCCGCCGACAGTGACTGCCACAATGGCAAGCACGCAAACGACAACAACGGACGTGTCCACGCCGGAGGACGCCACAAGCGTTGCATTTCCACTCTGCGGAACGGCTGTGTTCATTATTCAATGGAAAAGCAGCTCATTTTCACCTATATCCCTTGGGGATCCTAGTGACGTTCTGGGGATGGACTGCCGTTCCGCTCTTCCGCGTCGCCTGCACTCACGTACCACACTCTATTCTCAGAAACAGCACCCCTTCACAGATTCGCACGTTCAGTGGTCGGTGACTACGGCTCATTTCAAGAGCCTGTTTCTGTTCAAAAGAAAAAGGTGCAGGGCGACTCGCGTCCTCTCTCCTCGTGATTTGACCTGTGTACTGAAATAGAAACGCTTTGGAGCTCTCACTTCCTTGATTATTCTTCTGCTTGACTGACACTCTGATCATGGACTTCCGGGTCGGTTATAATTATCGACTGGGTCGTAAATTGGGGGGTGGTGCCTTTGGCGAGATTTATCTGGGAACCGACATAACGAGTGGTGAGTGGCGTTCCTTTTGAGTCAGTTTCGTAGGGAACGAGGTGGCCATCAAACTGGAATCGTCGACGTCGAAGAATCCGCAATTGCCCTACGAGTATAAGGTGTATCACATTCTCGAGGGCGGCGTGGGTATTCCGTCCGCGCTATTCTACACGACCGAAGGGAGCTACAACGTCATGGTGATGGACTTGCTGGGCCCAAGTCTGGAGGACTTGTTCAACTACTGTGAGCGCCGCTTCTCTCTGAAAACGGTGTGCATGCTCGCTCGGGAGATGATCTTGCGTGTGCAGTACGTTCACGAGAAGGGCATCATTCATCGCGACATCAAGCCAGACAACTTCACGGTGGGACTCAAGAAGGACAGTAATATCGTTTTCCTGATCGACTTCGGACTGAGCAAGCGGTATTACAATCCCAACACGAAGGAGTACATCCCGTTCGCTCTCCCGCTGCCATTGATGCGTAGATATCGCGAGAACAAGAGTCTGACGGGAACGCCTCGGTACGCGTCGGCGAGCAACCACCTCGGCATGGAGCAGAGTCGTCGCGACGACCTCGAGTCGCTCGGCTACATATTCATATACTTCCTGGTCGGAAAGCTGCCGTGGCAGGGTCTGCGGGCGGAGACGAAGAAGGAGAAGTACGCCCGCATTCTGGAGAAGAAGAAGTCCATTGCTTTTGAGGAGCTGTGTCAGGATGCTCCCGAAGAGTTCGCTCTGTACTTTGACTACTGCCACTCGCTTCGCTTCATCGAAACCCCCGATTACGATTACCTGCGTGGTTTGTTTAGTAGTTTGCTCAAGCGAAAGGTGAGTGTGCGGTTGTGTCGTGACGGAATAGGACATTGCGGACGACGGCGTGTACGACTGGATGGACGACAGCGTCACTCACATCATTTCCGCGCTTCCGAAGCACTGCGTCGGAGCGAACAGCTCCATCCGCAAGGAGTTGCTGCAGCCGGCGACGAGGGAGCGGAGAGAGGCGATGACGGAGAAGAGCATCAGCGAAGAGGCGAGCAAGAAGGAGGAGAAGGCCGTCCCGCTCTCGACGCCTCGCTCGATTGAGATGGCGATTCGGTCGTCCTACATGAGCTAGTGTGGACGAAGTGATCTTTGTAATATATCCCCCTGTTTGGTTCAACAACGACGGCAACATGGCACACGATAGTTCACAGTCTCCGGCTCGCTCTTCGCCGACGGAAGGGAGGCGAACTCCGCTGTAGACAAGGCGTCCGGGGACTTCACGACGAACAGACCATCAAAGGAGGTCTTCTCGTCCGCCCTCCACGCCACGCCGACTCCCAGCCCGTCCAGCACCGTCTGAATCCGCTTCCCGTACTTCCACAGGGACGCGCCGCGGAGCACGATCACCGAGTTCGGCTGGATCTCGCGATAGAGGTGCTCGTCAAGGAAGGCGCGCCGCTCGAACAAGGATATCCCCTCCAGAAGACGGTCGCTCGCCTCGCAGTCCAAGTACAGCACGTGGTAGAACCGATTCTTGTAGCTGAACGCGTTGTCCACGCGGTCGCCGCCGCCCACCACGGCGTGCACGAACGAGTCGTACTGGAAGCTGAACGAGGACGACTCGGGACGGAACTGTCTACGCGTTAGCGCTTTCACTGGCGACAACAGGACGTCCACGCACCGGCTGGAGAAGAGCGGCTTCACGCCCTCGACGCGGTCGCTAGAGTGAAGACAAGGAGCGAAGACTACCCCGCACTGCAGTCGAAGAAGAAGTTGGCGGCGTTGCTGCACGCGTTCACGAACGACCCGCCGATTCTGCCTTCCATCGCCGTGAGACAACTCTTCGCCTTCATCAGCTCCTTCAGAATCGCTCGCTCCCCGTCGCTCACGCGGTCGCTCACGCCGCCTCTGTACTCCACTCTGTACACGCCGTCCCGATTTCGCTCTACGCCTCACGCGACGGACACATGACCACTCATCACGTAATCGCTCTGCAGAATGCTCGCCTTCAGCGTGCGCTGCGCGTAGCTCCTCTCCCAGCCCTTCTTCTTCTTCGACGCCACCACCTGGTTCCAGTTCAGCACGCTGCGCTTCTTCCCATCGTTCGCCGTGTACACCGCATTCCCGCGGGACTGGTGGATGCACGGCACTACACTTCACGCCTCGCCGCCTCCTCCCACGACTCAACGACACGTCGATCACCTCGACGTCGCCTCTCTCGTACACGCCGTTCAGCAACACCGTGTCGACGAGCGGAATCCCGTACCCCTCCAGCGTCAGAAAGTCCAGCTCCAGCGCGAAGGCGCGGAAGAAGAAGAAGTCCTACGGGTCAGGCCGCACGCGGGGGGCTACAGCGCGCAGCGGCGAGTAGAAGGGACGCGTGGTGTACGCCTCCTCCACGAAGGCGTCGTAAGCCTCCTTGGTGGCGAGTGCTGTGACGTTCGGCGCGTTCACTCTTCTTCCCACCAACACCACCTTCTCCGACACGAGGTTGTGACGCACCAAGCGGTCGGTGAACTGGAGGATGGAGGGCAGGTTCGTCCCGAACAGAAGATCGCCGTTCATGATTCCAAAAAACGAGCAGGAAATGGAATTCCGCTTCACAGCGCCCTCCATCGCCGCCAGCATGTTCCGAACGTACTGGATGCCCGAGGTGGAGTAGCGCGCATAATCCAGACAATACACGGAATTCCCGAATTCGGGGGAAGAGCAGATATCGAACTCGGAGGGCAGATTCGCCACGAAGGGGAGAACGCGGTCCTGGAGAAGGCGGAAGCTGCGAAGCGTGTTGTTCTGCGCCAGCCAGTCAAACGGACTCTACACATGAAGCGAGCGCAGTGGTCGCACGGAGGAGGGCTTGAAGGAGAGCACGACGCAGAGGTCGTACGACCGGCCGGCGAAGTGCTGCGCGTTGGTGGAGTGGTCGAGGCTCCGCGCCTCCTCGCGGTCCACGTCGACGGAGTGGAGGGCGTTGTGGCAGCGCGGCTGGAGAGACGAGGCGTCCTCGCTGGGGGCGAAGGCGAGGGGGTTGGAGGGAGTGGGTTGATGTGTTGAGTGGGTGGGTTGCGAGTGAGTGGGTTGATGAGGTTGCGATTGCGACTGAGTTGATTGAGACGACTTTGACGGAATCGACTGCGACTGAGTTGATTGAGACGACTTTGACGGAATCGACTGCGACTGAGTTGATTGAGACGACTTTGACGGAATTGATTGAACTGACTGCGACTGAGTTGATTGAACTGACTGCGACTGAGTTGATTGAGACGACTGCAGCTGCTGAGGAAACGAAAAGGACTGCGCCTGGAACGGCGGCTGGAACACCATCTGAGACTGGGGAAGCGACTGATGCACGTATGGGTTCGAAAAGGACTGCACAGACAGCGCGTTCTGCATCAACTGACCCGAGTACATGCCGTCGGGATGGAGGTAATTCGCCCCGTTCAAACCCGACAACGATGACAGAGCAGGGTTCGGCTGAAAAGCGTTCTGCAGCTGGTTCTCGCTCACTTGCTGCACAGGGCTCGTCAACACCGCTTCTTTCTTCCGTTGGTTGATCAACTGCAAAATGCTGAAAGGGTCGTCCTGCTGCGGAGGGGCCGTCGGCTTCACGTCCACGCGAGTCTCTCTCCGCTTGACGTTCGTCCGGAGCAGTTCAATGGTCTTCTCCATGTCGTCCTCGTCCATCCCCGATTTGTCTGTCCTAAAGAGCTGGCTTCTTCGAGCTAAGCGTCATCCAGGAAGCTAAACGAAACATGGTGTGGGGATCGTTTTAGATTCCCTAGAAGAATCCGCTTGCAACGCAAAACCCTTTCCGTTGGGGATGGCTTCACTTCCACGGGAAAGAGAATGGGACAGCTCGTACTGCTGTCCTCTTCCCGTCCTCTTGTTCAGCAGCGACTTCCCCGTATGAATTTGAGCATTGAGAGACCAGTTACTGACCGACAGCAAGAACTGGGGATCACAATTCGAAACGGAACACTCACGAGTTCTCCGATCACTAAAAGGAAGCATATTACACCGACTACTATCCATTTAACACCGCTTCTCATCGGGAGGTCACTTGCTTCTTGCGAAGTCAAGAATGACCAATATCGGCTCCATTATGGAGGGTGGTGGATGAAACTCCCGTGTTTGCGCGAGTCTTTTGCCATTCACCATCGACATAATCAATCAAACTGACACTCACTCACAAATTAACTCTGCACTCCGATCTCTCACAAACACCCCACTCGAATAAATCAATCACCTTCTTCCTCTCCTCCTCGCTCAAACACTCCTCGTGCACGCAGCGATTCTCCTTCGTTCGTGCAATCACCGACTCCTTCGTAAACGCCTTCCCGCATACAACGCACTTCTCGCCAACCTCCACGCACACGCGCTCGTTCTTCAGCCGAACCAGCTCGTTCTTCTTCGCCTTCACGTACACTCTACGCCTCACTCGCCCCACGCGCGCTCACTCCTTCATCCCCAGCTGGATCCTCGCCTCGCGCATGCAGTCCGTCGAGTGCGGAACGATGAGCTGATAGTACGGCATCAGCGTGGACGCCGGGATATCCGCGGGAATCAGCGGCAACACCTACCCATCACACACCGCACCCAGCGCCACGAGCAGCGGGTCGATTTGATAGCCGTTCGTCACCAGCACGCGGATCGCCGCCTCGCGGAACGCGGACTTCTTTCTAGCCGTCACGTCGCCACGCCACACCCACTCCTCGTCCTCCTCGCCGAACAGCAACTCCAGCAGGATGCACCACGGGTTGTTCTCCTTCGTCGACGCCGCGGAGAAGCGCCGGCAGCACTCGCACGCCATGTTCACCGAACGCAGGTCGTTCAGAACCAGCTGCAGCGCCTCTCTGAACCGACCCAGCTTCGCCAGCACCACGATGCGCTCAAACACCAAGGGCTTTTCCGCGATCGCCTGGAACACGGCGGCGGGGTCGTACAGCGCATTGGTCTCCAGGAACTGCATGATCTCGCTGCGCGCCTCCCTGCACGGCGCCGGCGTCTCCTCCACGCGGTCCACGACCAGGTCCACGCCCGCCTGCTCCGCCGCCGCCAGCAGCCGCTTGATCAGGTTCAGCACGTACTCGGTGTTCAGCGCGGCGTCCTCCACGTGGTGCATCACCACCAGGTACCGAATGTACTTCTCGCGGAACTCGCTGCGCTGCGGCTCCTCCACCTCCTGCAGCAGCGACAGCGCGAAGGAGGCGATGGGCGCCGTGGACACCTCGCTCAGCGTGAACAGCTTCAGCCCCTCCTCGGGCGCCTTCTTCATCACCCACGGCGCGAACTCCTGCAGCAGCGACAGCGCGTCGTCCTCCACGCGGTTGCGCAGCAGCTGGCAGGTCCGCTTCAAGCCGTCCACGCCCTCCTCCTGCAACTCGCCTTCTCCCAGCCTAATCGTTAACGCACATCGCTTCTCTCACTGTTTCCACAGCTGCAGCGCGTCGCGAGGGTGGTTCTTCTGCACGAAGAACTGCGCCAGCGCGTCGAAGTAGCCGTGGGAGCGAAGCGGCTCCTCCACGTCCTCGATCTCGCACGCCGTGGGGGACACCACAAACTTTTGAGCGCGTGCGCCCTCCTGCGCGAGGTCCAGTCGGAACAGCGCCACGTCGATCAGCTACGACTCAGCCCCGTCCATCTCCGCTACGTGCGTGCCTCGCCCGAGGTCGTGAAGGTGCTGCAGGAATGCCGCCAGCTCCGCGTTCGCATCCTTCTCGATCTTCTGCACCGCCTCCGACTCGGGGGTGATGGAGGACGGGTCGGCCGACTGCTGCTTCAGCGTCGTGACCACGAAGTCCTTCATCGTCCGGATGTTGCGTCCCAGCACGTCCGCCGTGACGACGCGGGGCTCTCCCACCTCTTCCACGCACAGGGAGGGGAACAGCTGCAGCACCTCGCCGGCGGGCAGGTCCGCGTCGATCGCGTGGGCGAAGGCGTCTCTGAAGGCGAGCGACTTGAAGAAGGTGACGAACGCCTGTGTGTGCAGCTCCTTCAGGTCGATCGCCTACGCGTAAGGGCGAGGAGGAGCGCGCACCGTGTTGGCGACCTGCTGGTTGCGGTGCAGCACGTCGAAGGCGGTGAAGGGCTCGTTGTTCTGCAGCAGCGAGTGGATGGTGGCGTCGGCGTCCGCCAGGTCCAGCACGCCCACCTTCCCCTCCTTGTCCACCAGCAGCACGCAGCTGTAGGCGTTGCGACGCAGGTCGGGGAGACGGAGCGGCTGGTCGACGAGGCAGAGCGGAGCGAGGGGCAGCTGCTGGACGGGCTGGCGCGTGAACTGGTCGTAGACGGTCAGCACGTCGGAACACACGAAGAGGAAGGGCGAGCTGTACACCACCGCCTTCGGAGGCGCTGGGAGCGAGAGGGTGGAGACGACGGTGTTGGAGGAGAGCGAAAGCATTGCGTAGGAGGGTGACGGTTAAGAAACGGAATGCGAGGAAATAAGGATATTGGGCGACGACGCGAAGAGGAGCGCATCATTGCTGAGCACCTTCAAGCAGAGCTGCGCGGCGTTCTTCACCGCGGTTCTGTTCTCCGAGAGGATCGAACGATCCGTGCAACGCATCTCCACCAAACGGTCCTTGTACTGCAAGAACAGACGATCGTCGATCCACTCCATCAATAACGGCGTGTCGTTTAGCGCAATCGTCTGGTACTCGTTGAACTGGCCCTGCGAGTAGACGAAAAAGTGAATCGCCTTCTTCACCAGCACCCACATCTTCAAGACGCCATCTTCCTCCGCATAGTTGACGCCCATGTCGAGGATCCCAGTGACGTTGATATTGCAGAAAACAGGAGACAGAGTGGCAAAGTCGAACGCCGTCACGACTCCGTCTACAGAATTAGCAACGGGAGAGTGCAGAGCGCGTACTGCTCAGAATGTACACTTTGGAAATGGAGGGAATGGGCATGATGCGCGTAATCTTCTTCTTGCTCGCCACGGTAGATATCGTATTTGAAACAGAGTATGTGCGATTCTGCTCAATGAGAATGCGATACAAGAGCCCACGGTGTGCTTTTCGTTTCGTGATTCGGCGGAAACAACGTATTCGAACAGCCTTCCGCCCTTAATCACGGCAAAAATGCGCATGATGGCAGGATCGGTATCGTCTGTCCATAATCCGATTCAACTCCAAAACCCACTTGAAAACGCGATCGCTTCCACTTTCGGAGATTCCAACGCTACCAGTTCCTGAACACGAAACGGCTCGCTGCTCATTGCCTAGTCTTTCTTGTGTTTTTCATCCGAGCAATCACGGCGTGGATGCAAATCGGTGGGGTGTGGGGGATGTCGTGAAGTAACGCGGTGTTATCAAATACTTGCATTTGGAACTTCCTGAGAGAAGGACAAACGTGAAGAGCCTATCCATCTTGAAGGCGGAGTATCTCAATGACAGAAACGCACCAAGCAACACCCCTTTCAAACAAACACGCGACTTCTTTGGCTGGAGGGAGGGTACAAGTACCATAGGTACCATGCAATAGTACACATTTCCGTCGGTGAACTTGTTGGACCCAGTCATCAGGTGCGGCTGCACCGTCTTCTCTCCGTTCACGTCCGTCTGCAAGTAGTACACCTGGTTCATGTTCACGGGCACGTTCACCGCCTGGCTGTTGATGTAGATGGTCTTCGCCATATTGAGCTCGTACTGCAGCAGCTCGCCCTGCGGAGTGGTCAGACTCACTCGCAGCGGCCGGGGCAGCTGCGGCGCCATGTTCTTCGTCAGCGTGGGCTGCAGCGGTCGAAGCGGCTGGGGTGGGAGCGGCTTCGCCGGCTTGGGCGGTTTCGCTGGCGGCTGCTTGACGGGCTGTGCTGGCGCTGGTGGCGCAGCCGGTTGTGTGAACTGCCTGGGCGCGGGCGGTGTTGGCAGCGCTGGCTTCGGAGAGGGACGAGGCAGTGCTGGCAGTGCTGGCGGCTCCTCCTTCACGTGAACGGGCGGCGCCAGAAGCGAGATGGAGAGGTCGGGCTTGTGCTCTTCTCTCAGTCGCTTGGCGCACTTCACTCCGCAGTACGGCCGCTCGGTGTTGGGGTCATAGTAGCTGCCCGGTCCGTCGCCGTAGCAGCAATTCACCCTCTTCGGCTTGGGCGGGACGGGCCATTCGGGACACAGCAGTGGGGAGGAAAAGAGATAGAGGTGGGGATGCTTCGGGTTGGAGAGAACGCACACGCGATTGCCCACAATGCTAATGCGTGATTCCGGAGCACCACGACTACGTCTTCTTCTTCACCGTCACCTTCTTCTTCTCCTCTTCCTTTAGAATGTGGTGCAAGGAGCTACGCGTCACTCCATCGACCCGTTCTCACATCGTGTTCTCGATTTCATTTGTGATGCACTGCCGGAGCATTTGGGACTGTGTGATGCGCCTCACGACTTGCTTCTTTCGCGTGCGCGTGGACTAGTCGTTAGCGGCTTCCGTTATCGCAACCGCTTCCTCCATCTCTTCCTCAAACTGGCGCTGCGTCGCGGAGACGATCGTTTTGTACTGGGTGGATGCTCGCAGCTTCACTTCCAACGGAGGCGGGGGTAGCTCTACGACTCACTGACAAGCGAAATGACGACTCGGCTTCGGCGGACGAGGAGGCGCGGCGGGAGTGGAACCATCCTCCTTCGGCGGCTCCACCTTCTTCTTCGGTTTTTTCTTTTTGAAAGCGGGATCCAGATACACCGTTCGTTTCACCTTTTCCTACTCCAATGAGTCGAGCCGCGAGGAAACCACTTTCTTTTCAGGCCGTTCGACAACTAACGGCTGCTCGTCCTCGTCCTCGGGGATATCGATGTCCGAATCCTCGCTGTCGCTCAACGTGTCGCTCGCTACACATGAACGCACGGCGGATGACTCACAGTGCGAGTCCGTGAAGTCATCGTCATCGCTGACCTCCTTGAAGTAGTCCTGGTTCCAGAAGTTCATATCGGCCTCCATTGCGGCGCCCTGGAGCACTTTCCTTCGCGTTCCCCTGTTCGACCGCTCGGGAAGGTCTTTCATGGTGAGAGAGGAGCGAGTCGAACAAACAGTGAAATAGAACTCGATCGTGCTCGTTTTCTTCTTCGACTTGGTCGCCTTCTTCTTCTTCTCCTTCTGCATCGGATTGAACAGCACCATCTACGCCTCACTGCCTGCCCCATCGCCCACATTCGGATTGATGGCGAACTCCTTCTTCACCGTGTTCTCCTCCTCGATCTCCGCGTCCTCCTTCACCGCTCTCTCGTAGCGCATCTTCATCGCCAGACGGTCGTTGACAGGCGCGATGCTGATGATCGTCTACGCCTCACGCGCCCTCGCTTCTCCCACCTCCTTGATCACGTCCTCGGACAGCATGGAGATGGCGCTCGGCAGCATGTTCTCGATGGTGTCCTCCTTGCTCAGCGCCGACAGCATGCTGCTCATCAGCAGCAGACTAGCGCTCAGCCGCCTCCAGCGCACCTACCTCGTGGGCACGCGCTTCTGCACGGACAGCTGCAGCCAGTCGTTCATCAGGTCCACGATTTCGTTCTTCAGCAGCCCGTCGCACACCATGCCGCGGTCCTCGCAGCACTGCACCAGCTCCGCGCGCGTGAGCCCCGCGATGCCCTCGAAGTAGAGCTGGCGGTCCTCCTTCACGATGCGCCGCACCGCCGTGCGCAGTCCCACGCGCGTCAGCTCGTCGCCGCCGATGGTCATCACGTTCATGTACTTGGCGATGGAGGTCAGCTGCGCCTTGTCGAGGTAGTCCACGATGGTCTCGTCGCTGAAGTACTTGCTCACCACGATGATGTCGTCCAGGTCGCTCACCTGTCCGTAGCTCACCGCGCGGATCTGCTGCAGGATCGTCTGTTCGTCACGCCTCACGCCCGCCGCCCACGCTGCTGCACTCCGCGTCGCTCAGGTCCTTGCGGCGCTGCTTCTTCGCGTTCGCCTTCATCTTCTCGTAGTACTCGCGCGCCATGCCCAGGCGCGCCTCGATCAGGTCCTTGCGGATCTCCGCCTTCTTCGCCTCGGAGGTGAAGGTGGAGGGGAGGAAGTTGGGGAACTTCTGCAACGTGAGCGCCACTCACCAACACCACCTTGATCACGAAGGGGAGCGCGAACTCGCTGAAGGGGATGATGGCGAAGATGGTGAACGGCACGAGGCGGCTGGTGTCGTTCACGGCGCGGTTCAGCTGCTTCTTCTCGCGGTAGCTCAGCTGACCGCCCGTGATGTACTTCCAGAACAGACTGCTGCCGCTGTGCAGCTCGTGTCCGTACAGCTTCACGGACGTCCACACGTGCGACGCTCCCGACTTCAACGAGGAAAGGGAGTGCTTCAGAGTACTCTTCGCCTATGCGTGAGGAGGGGGTGAATTCGCCACTTCCTTCGGGTTGGTAGCGAGGGTGGCAGTGATCTTGCACGCGTTGCCCACGCCAACCTACGTCTGAAGCGCACAAGCGGCGAATACGCACACAGCCTCACCGAGGCGAACGAGTTTGCTTCCGGGAGCAACGACGTCGAAGACGCTCTTTTCGCACTAGACGTTAGGGAAGGGAAGGGGAAGAACGGGAAGAAGATTCAGCGAATCGGGAATTTGATCGTCCTAGAAGATGAGGAGAGGGAAGCAGTAGGACTGATAGGGACAGCGGGTCGAGAACCCACAGGTCGTCGCGAATCAGACTGTAGAAGGGTTTGTCGAAAGGAGTGAGCACGTCCTCGTTTATATTCTTGTTCTCGTCGAAGCGGACGCTGCGTTGGTAGAACTGAGACGGGGGGAGAATTCTCCCCGAGCTCAAGCCCAACTTGGTCGTGGGGCTTCGCTTCTTGCTCTTGCTCTCCTTCTGCTTTGTATCGTTCACGAAACGCAATGCCACGCTCTCCTTGGAATAGATGGTCTGCGGGATCGTCTTGTTGTAGGAGTAGCGCGTTGCAAACCCGCGCCATGCCTATGCGTCACGGAGAGCGAAGAGGCCCACAAAAGAGGCGACTCGTGCCGCATATTGCACCTTGGATGCACCGACTAGCATGGTCAAAACGGCAGTGCTCGAAACGAGTCGAATTGGGCGAAAAGGCGAGTCGAAGGGAGTCCAGAATTCCGGCCGATTTCGGTCGGTCCTACTTCCTGTTTGTTTTCAAAAGGATCTTCCATGTTATCGCAGATCGCTTCACCGCCGGAGTTCGTG
>ENA-UEQW01001919-UEQW01001919.1-human-gut-metagenome-genome-assembly--contig:-NODE-1919-length-16418-cov-3.624013_pt1 | contig 16418 bp, 26 predicted proteins | sample MGYA00242947_ERZ507947 | MGnify/ENA primary metagenome ERZ507947 (study PRJEB26167, sample SAMN06115421) | human gut metagenome | host: Homo sapiens | place: China:Guizhou | collected 2015-03-17... | reverse complement strand
ACCGTCGGGGTCGAAAGTCTGCAGAGGATTGCGAGATTCAACTATTTCAAGCACTCGCTCGACTTGGTAGTGGTGGGGGGTCAGAAGTGCATCGGAGGGGTAACCCCTAGGCAACGGGTTCATCGGAAGCCGCGTATGTAAATTAGCTGCACTGTCGGGTTTGGTGCCCGCTAGCATGGCTCCTGACGTGAGTCCCCCAGTGTACGGTGAATACGATCCGCTTCAGTCTTCCTGGGTGAACAAGGTGATTCCAAATCGTTCTGTGGTAACGAGCAGGTCCAGTGGCGGAGGTGTAATTCGTCCCTGCCTTCGACCTGGGACAACCAAATTGTGGACACAGGTTGCACGGTGGGTTGCTGTGTGGAGTTGTTTCACCGAAAGGCCATGATCTACTCCGTCAAAGCCCCTCAGCGAGATGAAGAGAGCATTTGGAAGTGCAACTACGAAGGCGCGTTGCAGAGCATCGAGATGGCACGCGTAGTTGAACTGAAGTCGCTTTCCCTTTAGAAGATGCACGCCACGCGTTTTGTGTACATTTCTACAAACCTGACGACTCCTGTCATCAGCGAGGCGGAGTATCGCTCCAAGCAGTACGCGGAGAGAGCGCTGATGGAGTATTGTCGTGTTCGTTCTTCCGCTTCGCGTAACGGGTAGTTGTCCCGACAGTCGGATACACCCATCGGGCTGTCCATTTTGAGGCCCGGATGGGTGTATGGCAGCGATCGTCCCTTTAGTTCCCTGATCGGGTTTACATCTCATCTATTGTTTGACCGCGATTCGAAACATCATGTAAGCGAGCACGCGGAACGTTACGGGTAGCCCTCCCAGAATCACAGCTCCGTTCCCGTGGATACGGTGGCAATGGCTGCGATATGTCAGGCCCTTGACTCCGGTCTTTCGTAGTGCTGAGTGGTGGCGATGAGGAACAGAAGTGTATCATTACTCCACAACCGTGATTTACTCCTGTACAATGATCCCAAAGCAGAGGAGTGGCTGCGCTCCACTGCGAAGTGTCTCGTAGGCGAGCTGGGCTGCGTGAACATGTAGTTTAATAAGAAGGAAGCGTCGACGCCTTCCTACGACTATGAAGCGTTCTGATTCGAGTCGCGATCGTGATTCGAAGTGACAGTCACGATTTGAAGTGAACTCCAAATCACGACTCATCTGTTTGTTCACCCAAACACATCATGCTGTTTTCTCACTTCCTCCCTGTCTCTCGCTTCCCTGAGCCGGACTCTCGCTGCGCTCGCGATGGCGACTCTGACGATGGCGACTCGCCTCACGCTCGCGGTGGCTGCTGCGGTCTCTCTCCCTCCTGCTGTGGCTGCGGCGACTGTAGCTGCGACGGCTTCGGCTGCGATGGCTGTGACTGCGACTTCGCGAGTAGCTGCGTCGACTGCGTCGATGACCACTTCGGCTTCGGCTGCGACTACGGCTGGGACTGTAGCTGCGGCTGCTCGAGCTGCTTCGCGAAGAGTAACTGTAATCGCTGTCGGAGTCCGCAGGCGGGATGTAGCGTGGAGGCGGCGGGTTGCGACGTCCGTCCCCGCGGGGACCCATGTCACGCTCGCGCTCTTCGCGCGTGTATCCCCATCTACGCCATCACTCAACGACATCGCGAGTACCTTCCCTTGGGGAAGCAGCGATAGAACACGGGCTGAGACGGCGTCATGAGATGCATGAAGTTGCAGTACCCGCCACGCGTGCACTGACCGTCCTCGTGCTGTCTGCATCTACGCGTGAGAGGTGCCGACCAAAACTACCGAGCCTCGCGGAAATCGGTGACGGGAGAGTACTCCACAGCCAAAGGACGTCCAGCGAAGTAGCGTCCCGAAAGGCCCTTCAGCGCCTTCTCGGCATCCTCCTCATCCTCGAACTTCACGTAGACGTTGCCCAGCATATGCTCACAGATATTGTCGCACACGTGGAGCTCCTCGATCGGTCCATAGGAGGAGGAGAGTTCGTCGAAGACTTCCTCGTAGAACTTGTCGAACTCGCTTTGCTACGCTCAAGCACGCAAATCAAGCTGTACGATTATCTGCTGGTTGCGGACGGGATCTCCGGACATCGGAGCCACCTTCGGGTTGTGGTACATTTGCTTGATCAGAATAGTTTGACTAAAGGAGGGTCTGTTGTGCTTTCTCGTGCAGCGGTCGCCGTGTCTGCACGCTCCGATCTTAAAGTAGAACGGACAGTTCACTCTACACGGGAACAACCCTGCAAGACCTCAAACCTATCATCTTCTGTTCCATACACACGGACTAAATGATCAGCCATTTCGGATGTGTGTTTCTAAAGAATGATTTCCTTTGGACCATTTTCAAAGGGAAAGCGCTCTCATGCGAGTGGGCCAAAAGACGCCAATAACCGTTGTCGCCGCTATTCCACAGAACGCGTCCGTTCTTCACTCAATCCGTCGATTTCGGGACTTGGTGCCGTCTGCTCGCCTAGAGGAAGGGATTCACTTGCTATCGAATGGTACGGCGCATCATCGCTGTTTCACGACGCAGAACAAGCCCGCGCAAGGAAAGAAGCAGAAGAACAAAAAGAAGGGTCCGGGAAAGCCGTCTCCGGCACAGTGAACATGGAGGTGCCGCGTGATCCGTAGGAAGAAGAACAATGCGAAGGAGAAGCAGAACGATTCAACGGTGAAACTGAAGAACGGAAAGAGCGTTCCCGCCGCGCTGATGAAGAAACTGAAGACACAGATATCCCGTAACGAGCAAAGGAAGTAGTGGATAGCGATGCATGTCATAGGAAGGAAAGAAAGGATGATGAAAGAAAAGGGACCGAAACTCACGGCCAAGAAGCTGTATTGAAACGTGCAGTGCGTGAGGGTTAGAACAAAGATGCTGAACCAGACACAGTCCGAGAAGGAGAAGAAGCCCGAAGCGAAGAGCGAGAAGACGCCTCCCGTGAACGGAGTCGTGTACGCGTCGTTGAAGGAAGCCATCCAGAAGAGACTGTTCGACATTGTCCTGAATTGGGACCTCTTCTACCCGGCGTTTGTTTGTGAGTGCGTTTTCATCCCTAGCTCCACGCTGCCCCTTCTGCCAACGTCGTTTCAGAACGTGGAGGAGTACATCCAGTTCTACGCTTCGTTTGTCCTACAGGAAGTGCAGGCGCAGGCGTTGAAGATGCTGAACAGGTAGTTGCTTCTTCTCCAGCGTAATGTCCAGCAAGAGACGCCTGCGCTGCAACATCATCCAGTGCAAGTACGACGGCACGGAAAACGACTGCATGCTGTTCCTTGGTTTGTGCTGTGAGCTGTTGTCACGACTAGACACGACGGAGAACTGCCCGCTCTTCATCCACACCTACTGCATTGTCATTCCGTACGACGAGTCCAACCCGAGCGAGGAGAAGCGGGAACTGGGATGGGAGGAGAGCCAGCCCAAGTTCTTCATCCCGTTCTTCTACGGCATCATGGACTCGCAGGTAATGATGATTCGCCACTGTGATCGCCAGACGGGTCCCAACCAGGCGCCGCTTCGCATGCGGGTGGATCTGTTCGACCTCCTCGACCGCTTCCCGTTCATCTTCAAGCAGCTCGAAGCCAACAACTCCATGTAGGGGCTGCCCCCACAATTCCCATCTCACGTCCCTGTAGTCTTTGTGCCGTCTACCCCACCGTACAGCTCAGCACGTCCCTCCGCGAGTGGACCTCGCTTCTTCTCCTCCACTACTGCGTGTACCCTCCCGAGGACACGCGCTCCCTCCATTATTCGCCCTCCTCCCTCGCAATGCCGTCATTCAATTCCAAAGAGCCGTCTCCGCTGAGCGTCGTTCAGGAATTCTCGCAGCCGAAGTGGTCCAACCCCAACGAGAGTCTGAGAGGCAAGAATGTGAACAACGCCATTTCGCCGTCTATGTACCCGTCTTCGTTTGCCGCCTTCAAGCTCCCGCTCAACCCGCTGCTGCAGGAGATCATCACGACACGGCCCCATTATTACCGGTCCATATACGCGGGCGAGGACCCGATTCTTCTCCAGAACTCCGTCACGAACCCCGAGTCCACGCTTGTGTCGCAAGCCACGCCGCAGTCGCCGCTGCTCCAGCAGTACCCGTGGAGTGGGATATCCCCCGTTTTCATCACCCACCTCCGCAACGAGTTCAACCGCAGCCAGCTGTTCGCCGCCGAGGCGTGCCTGTACGACACGTTCCACCAGCCGCCGTCGCCACATCCGGTGAGTCACTTCACGCTGATTCAGGGTCCGCCGGGCACGGGCAAGACGAAGAGTCTGGTGATGATTCTGAACGTGATGCAGAACCAGCAGTTCGACGCGTACTACGAGCGCATCCGCGGGTTCGTGAACCAGGTGGTGTTTGGAACAAAGTGGCGGTGGTGTGACCATATGACGCAAAGGAACGTCTTCTTCTCGTCGCTGGAGGAGCTGAACGACGCACGCGTGCAGATGAAGGAGAAGCTGACGCGCCCGCGCATCCTGGTGTGCGCGCCCTCCAACGCCGCCGTCAACACCATCATCGACTCCATCATCTCCAACGGCTTCACCGACAACGCGGGCAAGAAGTGGGAAAGGAGGGGCGAAGTGAGGGGTAGGTACAATCCCGCGCTGCTGCGACTGGGCTCGGGTACGTCGCCGGACCACTGGTCGGTGTCGCTGGAGTACATGGTGGAGGTGTGCGAGGGGGCGACGCGTGAGGCGTAGGACCTGCGGAACCTGGACTCGAAGCGGAAGAAGAAGGAGAACGTGGAGGTGGCGCTGCGCGACATCAACGTACACATCGATCGAGTGTTCATATCGGTGAGTGCTGGTGGTGGAGTTGACGCGCAGCTGAAGCGCCTGGCGTTGCAGTACACGCCGGAGGAGCTGCAGCGCAGCCAGGAGTACCTCAACGAGATTTCATTGTTGATTATGCTGTTTGAAGAGAAAGATCGATTGCTGTCCTTCCAGTTCATTTACACCTCTCACATCAACGTGAAGGACCTGCAGGGCTATTTGATCAACAACTACGACATCATCTTCACCACCCTCTCCAGCAGCGGGCTGTCGGCTTTCGACTCGGATTACGTGAATCGGCAGTAGTTGTGTTTTCGTGTTTTCAGCGTAGTTTCTCGACGCTCATTATCGATGAGGCGTGTCAGGCGACGGAGGTTTCCACGCTGATTCCGCTCCTGCTGAACCCCGAGAAGTGCGCGTTGATCGGCGATCCCCGCCAGCTGCCGGCGACGGTGCTGAGCGGGAACACGCAGAACAACTATAACCTTTCCCTGTTTGAACGCCTAACAAACAACTTCCACTACTCGTATCTGCTGAACACGCAATATCGGTATCGAAGGAATTGTGTTCCTGAATCGTAGGTGCCACCCGAAGATTGCCGCCTTCCCGAACCTCTGCTTCTACGAGGGCAAGCTGCAGAACGGGGAGAACGTGCAGGGAGACCGGTACAACCACATCTTCTACGAGACGGACTTCTTCTACGTGGAGGTGGTGATGGGCGATTACCCCTAGCCCGTCGTGTTTTATAACCTGAGCGACGAGTGCGTCTCGGAGCGGAAGGACGAGCTGTCGAAGTCGTACAGCAACGAGTACGAGGTGCGATTCGTGCTGAATCTCTACAACACGCTCGTCACCGTGTTCCCTTCCTCTTCGTACCTGTCCGTGGTCATCCTTACCCCGTACAACGAGCAGAAGTCGCTCGTCGGCGATTGCGTGTTCATGTCACGCGTAGTTCCAAAAGCTGATTGCGGAGCACCCGAGCGAGATGGTGCGGAAGCTCCAGGTGTTCACCGTCGACGCGTTCCAGGGAAAGGAGGTGGATCTGGTGTTTTACTCAACCGTGCGAACGGGCACCGCATACGGAGTGGGATTCGTCTCGGACGTTCGTCGTATGAACGTGAGCTTCACGCGCCCTCGCTTCGGGTTGTTCGTGGTGGGCAATGAGGCGAAGTTGCGGACGAGCAATTACTGGAACCAGTTCATCGACTATTCATAGTAGGCTCTTCGATCCGCATTCAGTGTAGCAAAAACAACCGGGTCATCACGATCTCCGACGTGAGCTGTGATTTGGAGAAGCTCGTGCGCGAGGACATCCAGAAGCACGTGGGCAACAACCTGTACTATGAGTATCAACAGAAGCACAAGGGCGTCACCCTGTCATTGCACCAGTCCGTGGAGGAGGAATACCAGCAAAACGAAGGTCGCTACTCCCCCGAGGTGCTGCTGCCGTCCGCCTGCAAGTGGTCTGTTTGTTCCAACCAACACGAGCAGTAAAACAAATAAACACACCGCTTTAGAACTTACGACCTCCAAACGAGCCGCCACGATTGCCTCCGAAGGAACCTCCGCGACCTCCGAACGAACCACCTCTGCCGCCTCTGCCTCCGAAGGATCCGCCGCGACCTCCAAACGAACCACCTCTGCCACCTCTGCCACCGAATGAGCCTCCTCTGCCACCTCTGCCTCCGAATGAGCCTCCTCTGCCACCTCTGGCACCACCGCCAGGCTTCGGGGTCCTAATCGATTACGGGCAGGCGTCCAGTGAATACTCGGTGAATCGAGAAAGCGGAAGGAGCTTCATGGGGTTAATGTACACCTTGTCTCCCTTCTTGAAGGAGGAAGCCTTCACGCCTACGCACCATCACGGAGACAGACAACACGCGTACCTTCGTCGCACTTCATGGAGAAATGAACATCAGAGATAGCCCCGAGGATTTCATCCACCTTTCCGATTTTCGTTTTGTTTTCGAGATACACGGGAGCGTTGAAGTAAGGAATCTAGCGCCATAACCCACTCGCAACGATTATCACCATTTCATTCGTGGACTTGCACAAAACGTCGCCCTCGGCTTCGTGAATCACGTATCCAAGCTCTGGAAATTACGGAAGGGCGATCGCGCTTACCAACAACACGCTCTGGAGGACCCTCCTCAATATCTCTTCTGCCTCCAAAGTGGCCTCCACGGCCACCACGATTACCTCCACGGCCACCTCTAAAACTCATATTGGTGTCGGATTGATAGATATTGGTCTTTGAGTGGTTCTGGTCGGTGATGCGAAATCGTTGGGGTGTGGGGGATGTTCAAAACAAGCAAACTACGGTGAATGGGAACGGATTCCTGCAAGAAACAGCCGAAAATCAAAATCCCAGTCCAAAGGCGTTTCCGACGGCGCCCATGTGGCTTCTCGTCTCGCTCGCTCTCCGCTTCACCGCCTCCTCGTACTGCGCCATCGGTGGCACAGTGACCGTCTTCTTTTCCCGGATGCAGTTGGACACCCATGCTCGCTCTGCGATTTCGCAGCTGTCGCGGATGTCGCGTCCGCTCATTCCCTCGCTTAGTTCCGCGAGCTTGTGCAACTGGTCGGCATTCAGCTGTTTCGCGTATCTCCCAAAGATCTGGGCTCTGGCCTCCACGTCGGGAAGTCCGAAGTGCAGCTGCAAATCGAACCGACTCAAGAGAGCCTAGAAGATCACGAACCACACCCAATCCGAACAGCGTCCAAGTCCTGCTTGCGGTTCGTGGCGCAAATCAGAATGCTTCGCTTTGTGTTCACCTCGTCCTTGTTCATGTTGGAATTGTCGAATCCCTCGAGGAAGCGGAGGAGCGTGGATAGGAGTCGTCGCGTGACTTCGTTCATGTTGTCGTTGTCACGGCTGGTCACGAGACTGTCGATCTGGGGGGGGTGAGTGGATGTTCAAGAAGTGTCATTCAAAGTGAGTGTTGGGTAAGGGGGTAGGGGAACATCAATAAAGGGGAGTCAGGACACACAACACTCACCTCATCGATGAAGATGATGCAATTGTCAAGCTCGTTGCACAGCTTCAGAATGTTGTTCAGCCTCCTCTCGCTCTCTCCGTAGTACTTGTTCACGATGCTCTCCAGCGGAATGTGCCTATGCCTGACTCGCTAGCACAACACCCACACCAGAATCACATTACTCTCTTGTGCGATAATGCGGGCGATGGACGTCTTTCCGGTACCTGGAGGGCCCTCGAACAGCAGCGAACGCGGTAGCGGACAGGAATAACTGAACGTGAAACCCATTCCGGAATCGCACTTCTTTCTCGTCTTTCTGGCAATTTCGCGATACTTCTCCGGATACTTGATGGAGAGAATGATCGTGTTCTTGATGTCCTGACGATGATTGCGACGAACAACACTCACCTGCTTAATCTGGTCGTATCCGGCAATTTGGTCCCAAACGTCCTCGTTTTCGTCCACCTGAGAAGACGGGACCTTCTGCGGCGTGTACACGGCAACGCCCATGCTCTCCAGTCGCGAAATGATGTTCTGAGGATGAAGAGGGAAATGCTGCGATTACCGCCGTCTTCGAGTTGTCCGCCTCAATGGACGTCGCCTTGCTACGCGTGAAGCACTGGATGAAATAATACAAATGGCACTGGAGACAGTACTCGTAGATGTGGACGATCACATCTTCGTCGCGGGAGGAGAATGTGTTGTCAGCGAAACTAGGATAAAGCACGAGCGATGGACGTACAAGGAAATGCGACCCTCCTTCCCTTCCAGCAGAATCTCAACAGAACGCTTCCCATCGCCGTAGCTAGGGTTCACGCACACCCACGAGAATACATCAACGAAATGGACGTCACGCCCTCCTCCTCCTTCACTTCCTGAAGAGAGACTTCGCCCTCCGACTACACATCACGAATCACGCGAAGCCGTATCTGAAGGGACGACACCAACTCCGACAGCAGGGAGAAGACGTCAACGTAGGAAGAGAAGGTGAAGGAAGCCAGCGCCACGTTGTTCTCGTTCATCACAGAAACCTACGCGTCAAGTATAATAAATGCGCGGACAGGGAAGTTGCGGATGTTGGGATAGTTCTTCCGGACATTCTCGATGCGGCTCTTCAATCGAGCGTTCTGTCTGCCATTACCGGAATCGTTCACGTAGCCAAAGAAGCCGGCGCCCAGCAAGCCTCCGCATGTGATTGCAGTTCCTGTCGTGAAAGCACGCACGCTTCGGTTATACAGGAATCGGGTCAGAAACTCCTTGAACCTGGAGTTGTGAGATGTGGAAGAGAGGGAGCGGACGGCGATAAGGGGAGATCGACGAAGGACACTTCGAGAAACTGTCAGAACGGACGGGATTCTCCTCTCTGCCACAGAAAGGGGTGCGATTCTTCGCGCGATTGTCGAAAGCATTGCGACTCGAAAAGAATGAAGACGCCAGCTCGACGTGTTTTCAACAAGGCCCCACTCAAAAAGATCAGCAATACCATACACAAGAGAATAGCACAAGCACAGGCGAACGCAGCAACTCCGTCGCGATCACGTCATTTCGTTCCCGATGCGCATCTTTTCCTCGCACCCCTTCCACACCTCCATCAAATAGTCCATGTCGTCGCTGTAGCGGTGGATGGACTACGTCTGAGCGAGCGAGGATTCTACGTACCTCCATCTGGCGTGTTAGGTCAGACAATGCAGAGGAAAGCCGATCCACCGAGTTGATCACGCGCTTGATAAGAACCTCTTGGCGCTGCTCCTGCGGATCTACACCGTGATTTGAACAACAAGGGAATACTCTGCATCGCAAAGAGAGTCGAGGAATTCAAATGAATGACTGACACAACAAACAGGAGGAAGGAAAATTACGAGTATGATGTATATAAAGGGAACAATTACTTGGCGTACGCGTCCACGTAAATGACGTTGCCATTCTTATCCACGCGCGTCTTCTTGATCTGCTTCAGCTGCTTCTTGCTCATCTTCTTCAGCTTGTTGGCGTCGGATATCTGCGGATGAAAACCAGTCAGCAGCACTCACCACTTGGACCTTCGCCGACTTCAGCTCGTTCTGCGCCTTCCGCTCCTTTCTCTCCTCAATGGCCTTGCGCTTCGCCTACACGTAAGAGGAGGAGTACACACAGTACTCGTTTTGCCTCAATTCGGGCCTCCGTGATGCTCTTTTCGAGCTCCTTCATTCTCTTCTCCTTCATTCTCTTCTCCTGCTTCAGTTCCCAGGACGTCCGAAGCGGATTGGCTCCGTCCGAGGCGTAGAGGGAAGACCTACGAGTAACGCGCTTCTCGCGGAGTTCCACTTTTGTTTCTGATTCTCCTTCCACACTCTGCCGCTCTTCGCCATTCCCTGAGGAATAGCGCTGGTCTTCTTTGCAGTATCTTCCTGTGGTTGACTCGGCTCCTTCTCTTGGACCACTTTGGCTGCACTGTCACTCATATCACTGGTCGTTTTTGCGAGTTCCTTTTGAACCGAAATACCCCCGATTCCTGGAATGCTCTGAGGCGAGTCTTTGAATGGAACGCGCCATCCTTCAAGAATTATCTTTGGAAATGAGCGACTATTCTATCTGCGTGAAGAGTACGGTTGATTCCTCCGCGTAAGGACGCTATAGATCTGCCTGTATCCTGCGACAGAGACGCGCTGAGAGACGAGTTTTCGAGGTGCGGAGAGATTAAGGATGCCTATGTAGGTGGGATTGCGCTGCTCGTAAGGGTCAGATCATCAACGATCCTGAAACGCGCAGATCGCGTGGTTTCGGCTTCGTTTTTTTCACATCCGAGGATGCCTTGAACAGAGCTTTGCAAATGAATGGCGTAGATATGGGTGGAAAGCCAATGATGGTCGAACGAAGAACCGGTTCAAATGGAAGCGATGGCAGCAGGTACGGCGGCAGCAATCGCGGTGGATATGACGATCGCTCTCAGAACCGCTATGAGGGCAGCATGAGACGTGAGCGCAGTCGTAGCAACGAGTACCGTGGTCGTGGCAACGACAGCTACGGGGATCGCCGTGACAACCAGTATGACAACCGTCGTGATGACCGCCGCGATGACAGTCGCTACAATGACAGACGCGACAACCAGTACGACGATCGCCGTAACGACAATCGTTATGACAACCGCCGTGACAACCAGTACGATAACCGTCGTGATGACAGACGCGATGACAGTCGCTACAACGACAGACGTGACAATCAGTACGACAACCGTCGCGACGACAACCGCTATGACGACAGACGCGACAACCGTTACGATGATCGTCGTGACAACCAGTATGACAACCGTCGTGATGATCGCCGTGATGATCGTCGTGACGATCGCCGTGATGACAGTCGCTATGACGACAGACGCGATAGCAGACGCGACGATAACCGCTACGACAGCCGCCGCGACAATCAGTATGATGATCGTCGTAATGACAACCGCCGCGACGACAGTCGCTACAACGACAGACGCGACAGCCAGTATGATGATCGCCGTAACGACAACCGCTACAACGACCGTCATGACAATCAGTATGACAACCGTCGTGATGATCGCCGCGACGACAGTCGCTACAACGACAGACGCGACGACAACCGTTACGACAACCGCCGTGACGACAGACGCGACGATAGCCGCTATGACGACCGCCGCCGCGACAACCAGTACGATAACCGTCGTGACAACCAGTACGACAGCAGACGCGACGATCGCCGGGATGACAATCATCGTGATGATCGCCGTGACGACAACCGCTACGATGACAGACGCGACTACCGCGACAGCCGCCGCGACGACAGCCGCTACAACGACCGTCACTACGACAACCGCCGCGATGACGGTCGCTACAACGACAGACGCGAGGAAAAGAAGAACCTGGCGAACCAGGACGTGAGACGCGACATCCGCGACAGCCAGGGCGCCAGCCGCGACTCGTACGCGCGTCCGGTGAGCGACTCGCGCTCGACCTGGGGCAATCAGGACATTCGCATGCAGGAGCCGATGATCGAGGGCGGCGAGGACTCGAACAAGATCGAGATTCTCGGTAGGCGTTGTCGCCGTGGTTAACCGCAGATCTTCCTTGGCCTACGACAGACAGTGATTTGCGAATCATGTTCGACCGATACGGCATGATTCAGCAGTGCAGTGTGGGTGCTGGGAGGTGGCATGAGGCGTAGACGGTGAGGAACAACGGAGAGACGAAGGGAAGAGGTTTGGTGCAGTTTGCCACGTCGGAGGCGTCGGACAGAGCGGCGCAGGAGATGAACGGATATGTATACAGGGAATCCACGATTACGGTTCGTAAGATAGATCCTTCCATTGCTTAGTGCTGTTTGTTGTGAATTCGTTTGTATCAGAGTTGCTTAAAGTGGAAAGCGTAACAAGATGAAGGTTCCACTTATCTTCACCAATCTGCCGAGGCAGCTAGGAAAACCAAAACTCATCATACAGAATAAAACCTATTCTGGAAGGATCGAACTCACTCTCCGACGCCCATCCGATACCCCCCTGAATAACCCATAATCGATAATCGCTGTATATTCATGGTCGATGCTCGTTGATTTCGCCTCCGATTCCGTTTGCAACAAACAGCGCTATTCAAAAACGGAGTTGTGGATCGTTTTGGCACACGCCGAGGATACAGAAATGGAGACATCGCGATTCGCACCGCCAGAGAGACCAGAGGCCAGATAGGAGGGCACCGTGATTGTCGACACGCAGCTGCCTTCGCTCCTGCCCTCCTCCGCCAATCGTCGCTGATGCAGACGAATCACGCCCGCCACCTGCTTTGCGAAGGCGATCGACTTCTACGAATGACACAGAGAGAAAACGCCAACTTCGCAGTCCTTCCGAACGGAGGGGTACAGCATCGAGACGTCAATCGCGCTCACATTCACAGCCTGCAGCAGGAGAGAAGGCTTTATCGACACGAGACTCGCTCTCTCGTACTCGCGCTCGCCTCGCTCTGAAATCGACTTCAGCTCGGGAATCGCGTTCAGCACGCTCTCGACCTGCCTGACCGCCACGCGCTGCATCGTCCTATTCCGTCACAGAACCCCTCCGCTCCCACCTCCGCATGATGCGACTCCGCTCCGACGAGACATCCTCGTGAATGCGCTGCTCCGGCCGATTTTTCCACTCGCTCAACTCCTTCTTCAGCTGCGAGTTCTCCTTCATCAGCACCTTCATTTCGCCTCGCTTGCGCTCCAGCGCCTGCTGCAATCGCGCCTCCTCCTACGAATCAGCCGTCGCACGAGCGAGTACGTCGCCGCTGGTCGCAACACGCAGTTCGAACACCTCCTTCTTCTTCTGAAGCTGCTCGGAAAGCACCTTGCGCGATGTCGTCAGGTCCAGGATCTCGCGCTCCAACTCCTGCACTTTCGTGTTGCTCTCGTCCACCTTTCGCTCGAGCGCGAGAATCTGGTCCTGCGTCGCCTGATTCGTCAATCCCTGCAACGCGCTCTTCAACTGCCTGCCCTCGTCGCGAAGCACCTGGGAAACTCCTTCCGGCTGCTCTCCGGCGGGATTCACCACACCCGAAACGAAGATGTCGCGCGAAGCGACAGTCTTGATATTGACGAAGAGATGGTGGATTCGGAACAGGACCGTCTTGTTCTTCCCCTGTGGGGGAGAGCACTCCGTGATCAGCTGATTCACGGAATCATCATCATGATGAAGCAGCACGGTGGCGAGAATGGACTTGGTGGGTCGTAACGCACCGTTCACGTGCTTCAGCACATCCGTGCACTCCTCTACTCATGAGTCACGCAATGCGACACGCACGCTTCAGCTGCTCCACTGACTGCCACAGAATGGAATTGTCGACGCAGTTCAGATGACTCAGGTGCTTCGAAGCCACATTTTCTCCCTCCACATTCACATACGGCACGCCGCAAAACCCGTCGCTCTCGATCCGCTTCTTCAGCTCTGTGACCTTCTCGATGAGCAGCTGCGACACCTTGCTCGTTTCCTGCAGCGCATTCAAAACAGCCAAAACGCCGTTTTCAATCGACGCGTTGGAGTCGAAGGACTCTTCCTGCGTTCTGATGACGGCGAGTTGGCCCCTCGTCAAAAACATCATGAGCTGCAGTTGCAGCTGAATCTCGTGCGCGATGCGGAATGTCGACAGAATGCCGTGATTTCGCTTCCATATCGCGTCTCCCTTCCCGCCCTCGTGGCCCAAGAACTTCCCCAGAACCACGATCGAGCTCACGGCTTCCTTGGAAATCTCCCACATGCCCACCGAATCCGTCTCCTTCTCCCACTTCAGCACGTTCTCGCAAAAAGATAGAAGCGTCTGCACGGGCGGGTTCGAGTCGTTGACCAACTGAACGAATGTCTGCGATGACAGGTGCGGGTTGGAAACAAGCTGGATATACTGGCTCGTGAAGTCGGCGATCTGGTTGAGGTACAGGAGACAGCGCGAGAAGGAGGAATACAGCGGAAGCGGGAGGGACACATTTCCCTCCAACAGACGAGTGGAGTAGAATTCCGTCAGATGGAGGGAGAGGTCGTGGAGGTACTGCAGCGACGCGTAGAAGCCGATCTGGTTGGTGAACTCGAAGGTTTGCTCGGGGAGAATGGATGCGATTTGGGAAAAGCGCCACTCGAAGCAATCACGCTAATGATCACATGTTCGGGGAGAACGCACGGAGAGGGTGACGACGGAGAGCTCGTTCTTCAGTTTATCCACCTCCTTCTTCAGTTCTTCGTATTCGACGGAATCACCCTTCATCCCATAATCCTCGCCCAACTTGCCTTCGTACTCGTGAATCTGTGCATAACCATGCTGCAGAAACCATACCCTGTTCATACAGTACTGCAGGCGTTTCTCCTGCTGTTCCCTCTCTTTCGTCACCGAATCCAGTGAAACTGCCAGCTCGTGAAGCAGCTCCTCCTTCTTCTGGGTGGAGTCGAGGTCCTCCGCGAGCAGCGATTCGTACTCTGCAATCAGATCGTGGTCCAGTCGAAGAAGCTCCTTGCTGTGAGAGAATCAGCGACAATCACACCTCTTGTCGTTTGTTTGTTTCCTGCAGCTCCTTCACGGTTCTCCGGTCTGCTGAGAATGTCTTCGCATTGCTGGAGTCGAAGGCGGCGAGCTTCTCCTAGCAATGACTCCATCCAGAACACACACTCACTTTCAATTCACCAATTTCGTTCTGATACTGACCGCACAACGCGCTCAACTCCGATCGACTGTTGTTACTCGCATCGCGGAGAGAAGACTCAGCAACGACGGCCTATGAGTAACGATCAATGCACAGAAGCGACCCTCGAGAGCAGGCGCTTCTTCTCCTCCGAAAAGGAAGTGTACAGCTTCAAAACGGCCTCCTTCAGCTCTTTGTTCTCCGACTCCAGCTCGATCATTTCCGCCTCGTTCTTCTTGCCGGATTCTTGTGAATTGAACGTTTCGTACAGCTTTCTAGACTCACACGCTCACCTTGCCGAATTACATGTTCTCATTTATGGAATCTTCGAGTTCGTGTTCGAGCTCGCCGATATGGTTTTCATACTGCGTGATCGTGGCTTTCAGCTCATCCATCTGCTTCAGGAGGTGGTTTCGTTCCTCCTTCATCTAGGCATCAATCAGAAAGCAGCTTCCGAATACGACGTCCACCTTCTGGTTCAAGATCTCATTCTCCCTCTGAAGGAGTCCGTAGCCGCTAGACATTGTTGCTTTCCGCTGTGCGTTAACACCCAGTCAACCTCGCCTCAGATGGAGAAGAATGAATGACAACAAACAACGACCAGAAACACTAAAGCAAACGGAAAATGAGGGCCTACTTCGACGGAATCTCGCTTCCGATCACGGCGTAGCGAGGGACTCCGTTGCCGCCCATGGGATTCGGCATAATCCACTACAATGAAAGAAGACAAGCACGCGTACCTGCTCCCAATTCGTCTTCGGACGGACAGTCATGCGGCTCATGTCCACTTCCGCCAACGGACAGTCAGTGAGAATCTCGGCAAGAGCGTCCACATCGACGCCAAACTGCTGAATCGCGGGAATAAAAAGAAGCAGGTAGATGGGGAAATAGCCCTCCACGTCCATATAGGGGCGGAGGAACTTGTCCGCAGCGAAGTACTTGTCGGAGAAGATAAACTCCCTACGGTCAACGCGGTGAGCATGACCTACAGCTTGGGCATGATGCTCGTCTTCACCATGCTCTTTCCCATTTCAGAATCGAAGTCTGTGTAACTACGCCTCAACAGGAGCGAAAGCGGGTACAAGAAGCCGTTGATGATATATCCGCCTTCAACGATCTTGGCGCCGTGAGGAATTCTCCTGCCTACCTCCATCAGCAACAAACCAGAAGTCTACCTCTCTCTCTATTTCTTCTGGATGTAGATCTACGCGTGAGTCCATGAGAAGCACCCAGTGGCCTACTCGCTCTCATCTTCAATAATGGTTGCAGGCACGAGAACGTAATTCGTTCTTTGCTTCTAGTCGATGAATGGTAGTTCCACAGGCACTACGTTTGCACTCTCTTGATCACTCATTCGATACTACAGCGGGGTTAGTCAGCACACCCGATAAATCGCATGGCGACGCAGCGAAGAAGAACCACGCCAACTTACAATAGACAATGTAACGAATAATGACCAACAGAACTCTGGCGATGGCACAGAATCGTTGGGATTGGGGGGTGCTCATACGGGATGGAACTGCGGTGGCAGGCCTCTGAAGAAGGATAGAATGAGATGGGATCG
>ENA-UEQW01001904-UEQW01001904.1-human-gut-metagenome-genome-assembly--contig:-NODE-1904-length-16482-cov-4.082902_pt1 | contig 16482 bp, 16 predicted proteins | sample MGYA00242947_ERZ507947 | MGnify/ENA primary metagenome ERZ507947 (study PRJEB26167, sample SAMN06115421) | human gut metagenome | host: Homo sapiens | place: China:Guizhou | collected 2015-03-17... | reverse complement strand
AATTCTATTCTATCAGAACTCAATCACTTTTTCTATAGTTTTTTCGCTTTTGGTCTCACATCTATTGTAACACTACAGCGTGCCCCCACGTTTTTCTTTCCATGCCTTGACAGGCGCGGCGGGCTGTGATATACTGGTATACCGTACCGAACCGCCGCGTCGGACGGCGCGGAAACAGAAGGAAACGCCGTATCGGACAGCGATTCCCGAAAGACGGAAAGGGGAAAACAGAGCATGACAGAGAAGGACGCGGGCACCCTGACCGTCTGCTTTACGGGGCACCGACACATGGAGCGCGAGGAGGCATTGCGCCTGCCTGCCCTGCTGGACAGCGTGATCCGGGAGCTGTATAACCGGGGCGCACGCATTTTCCGCGCGGGCGGCGCGCAGGGCTTTGATACCGTGGCGGCACTCAAGGTGCTGGAACTGCGCGAGCAGCTGCCGGGGCTTCGCTTGGAGCTGATCCTCCCCTGCCGCGACCAGACGGCGGGATGGGACGAAGCCGGCGTCCGCACCTACCGCTACATTTACCGGAACGCCGATGCCAGTCGGTTCCTTTTTGACCGCTACATCGAGGGATGCATGCTGGAGCGCGACCGCCGCCTCGTTGCGGGAAGCGACATCTGCGTCGCCTTCTGCACCCGCAGTCGCGGCGGGACGGCGTATACCTGCGCCTGTGCCCTGCGCGCAGGACTGGAGCTTATCAATCTGCACGAACGGATGAGGGGGCAGGGAAATGCACAGCCGTTTCCGTTCGGGATGCCGGGTAGCGGATCAGAGATCAGATAGGGGGAAAAGATCATGACGGATTTCATGAAAGCCATGGCGGATGAGGTCGCCGCCCAAGGCGGCGAGGGATGCTATTACACGGTTGTAACGCTGGAGCCGCCGCAGGAGGGTGACACCCTGTACCATATGGAAAAAGTGGATTTCCGCCCCGGCAACCCGGCACATGACTGCTACTCGGTAGCCAAGAGTGTGGCGGTCACGGCGGCGGGGCTGCTGTATGACCGGGGACTGCTCTGCCCGGAGGACACGCTGGACAGGTTCCTGTCCGCCTACCTGACCGGGAAAACTGACCCGCGCTGGGGCAGGCTGACGGTGGATCAGCTGCTGCGCCACCGGACAGGCGCCGCCTCCGGCATAGATTTTGACCTGACCAATGCGCATCTGTGGGAGGATCCGGAGTGGCTGCATACCCTGTTCGCGGCTCCCATCACGCAGACGCCGGGCGAGGAATTTGTTTACTCGGACGGGAACTATTATATTTTGGGGCGCATCGTGGAGGAGCTGCTCGGCGAGGACATGGAGAAGCTGTTGCTGCGCGAGGTCTTTGTGCCGCTGGGATTCCATGCCAATGCGTGGAGCCGGGACGTGAACGGCCACACCGTCGGCGGCACGGGGCTGTACCTGCGCACGGAGGACATGGCGAAGATCGGCTGGCTGTACCTGAACCGGGGCGCGTGGGGCGACCGCCGCATCTTCTCGGAGGCGTGGGCGGATATCTTCCTGCATCCGCCGGTAGACAGGGTGCGGTACGGCTACGCCCTGACGGAGGCGACCGCCGACCTGTACCTGGCGGGCGGGATGTACAACCAGGGTTTGGACTTTGACCTGCGCACGCGGCGTGTGGTGGCGTGGCACGCCTTTGACGAGGCGGGCAGCTTCCCGGGGCTTTCGCAGGCGTTCGTGCGGTACTGCCGCTGATGCGCGGACGGATGCCGGCTTTGCATGCTGTTATGAAACATCCGTTTCCCGTTGAGGCAGTCCCGCTGCTGCTGGACTGGTACCGGACAAACGCCCGCCCCCTGCCGTGGCGCGAGAACCGGGACGCATACCGCGTGCTGGTGTCGGAGGTCATGCTCCAGCAGACGCGCGCCGAAGCAGTCAGACCGTACTTTGCGCGGTTCCTTTCCGCCCTGCCGACCGTTTCGGCACTGGCGGAGGCGGACGGGGACACCCTGCTCAAGCTCTGGGAGGGACTGGGCTATTACAGCAGGGTGCGTAATCTGCAACGGGCGGCACAGCGTGTGGTGGCGGATTTCGGCGGCGTCATTCCGGCGGATGTCGCCGCCCTGCGCAGTCTGCCCGGTGTCGGGCGGTACACGGCAGGGGCGGTGGCGTCCATCGCGTATGACATCCCCGCCCCGGCGGTGGACGGCAACGTCCTGCGCGTGCTTGCCCGCCTGACCGATGATGACACTGACGTCATGCTCCCGGCGGCAAAAACCGCCGCCGAGGCGGCGCTGGCACCCTGCATCCCCTCGCCGGGCGCGGGCGATTTTACGCAGAGCCTGATCGAGCTGGGTGCGCTGGTCTGCCTGCCGGGAGAGCCGCGGTGTGACGTTTGCCCGCTGGCACTGCTCTGCCGTGCCCGTGCGGCAGGACATACGCGCGATCTGCCCATCCGGGGTGCGGCAAAGGCGCGCCGGGTTGAGCGGCGTGTCGTGCTGATTCTCCGGCTGGGCGGACAGGAGGCGGCACCGGTTGTGATCCGCCGCCGCCCGGCGGGACTGCTGGGCGGACTGTATGAGTTCCCCAATCTGCTCTGCGGGCAGCTTCCCGCCGCAGAGGGGGACGATCCCGCCGCCCGGACTGCCGCGTTTCTCCGGGGACTGGGGATAGAGCCGCTTGCCGTCCGTCCGGTCGGCACGGCGCGGCATCTGTTCACGCACGTTGAGTGGCAGATGGAAGGTGTGTGCGCCACGCTCCCGGCGGGGGCGGTTCTGCCGGAGGACTGGCTGGCTGTCAGTCCGGCGGATTTGCAGGATTCCTTTGCGCTTCCGTCAGCATTCGCCGCATTCCGCCCGGCGGCGGGACTGCCCGGCGTCAAGCATAAAAAAACGGCTGGCGGGCGGAAAATGCAATGAATGAGCGGTTATCCTGCCTCTTTATTCAGGACAGTGCCGCGTTCATACAAGATGAACGCGGCACCGTCCTGATTTCTTTTGAATTTTGTATATCCCGCCTATTGCAAAATGCAAGGAAACGTATTATAATAATGCAAATACAGGACGTCCCTGAACAGGCTCCGGTATAATGAAAAAAAGGAGATGATTTGGTATGAAGAAACTTTGTTCGCTTGTGCTCGCTTTCGTGATGGTGATGGGCTGCCTGTCTATTCTGTCCGGCTGCGCTTCTTCCGATGACTGGAAAACGGATGAAAACGGCCTGGTCGAACTGGTTATAGGCGGAATCGGTCCCCTGACCGGAGACTATGCAAACTACGGCACCTCGGTGCGCAACGGCGCGCAGATCGCTGTCGATGAGATCAATGCCGCCAATGCAAAGGGCGTCAACGGCTTCAAGCTGGTTCTGAAATTTGAAGATTCCGCCGGTTCTGCCGATACTGCCACCGCGGCATACGGCAAGCTGGTGGACGATGGCATGAAGGTCTCCCTGGGTGCGACTCTGTCCGGCGAGACCAAGGCCGTCACCGCCGCCGCCAAGGCGGACGGTGTGCTGGTACTGACGCCCTCCGGCTCCGCCGTGGATGCCATTGCCAACAACAACAGCGCGTTCCGCGTCTGCTTCTCCGACCCCTACCAGGGCAAGGCGTCTGCCGAGTACATCGCCCGGTATGGGCTGGCAAGCAAGGTTGCTGTCTTCTACGGAAGTGACAACAACTACTGCGTCGGTCTGAAGGAGACCTTCGAGGCGGAGTGCAAGGAAAAGGGAATTTCGGTCGTGGCGACCGAGGCATTCACTGCCAACAGCAACACCGACTTTTCGGCGCAGATCGCCAAGATCGCTTCCTCCGGAGCGGATCTGGTGTTCCTGCCCATCTACGCATCCGATGCGGCTACCTTCCTGACGCAGGCAAAGGGCAAGCTGGACGGCATGAAGATGTTCGGCTGTGACGGACTGGACGGTCTGTTGACCAAGATCAGCAACGCGGGCGATGCCGACGGCGTGCTGATGCTGACCCCCTTCGCGGCGGACAACCAGGACACCGCCGTGCAGAACTTCGTTAAAAAGTATCAGGAAAAGTACAACGCGACGCCCGATCAGTTTGCCGCCGACGGGTACGACGCAGTCTACACCGTGGTCGCCGCGCTGAAGCAGGCGAACCTGACCTCCGAGGATAAGGACAATTTCAACAGCCGCATCGTCGCCGCCATGACCAAGATCGAGGTAAAGGGCGTCACCGGCACCATGACATGGACTGCCGACGGCGAGTCCTCCAAGGCTGCCATCGCCATGGAGTACAGGAACGGTAAGGCTGTCCTGTTCACGCCTGACAAGGAGTAATGCCCCGGGGCACACCCGGAGGCTCCGCCCACCGCATCGGTGTCGGCTGAGCTTCCGGGATCCCCGTTATAGGACAGCAGATTTTGCATACGGCCGGATATCCCCGCCGCCCGGTCGGTGAGGGTCCGGCCTTTGCCTATTTTCCGGAGCCGTGGCTGTCTCCGAGAGCAAGCACGGGTTTGCCGGCATTTCCATACATCCGAAAGGAGCCTGCCAGTCATGATCCAATTTATCGGAGCCCTTATCAGCGGACTGAACCTGGGCAGTATCTATGCCCTGATCGCGCTGGGCTATACCATGGTGTACGGCATCGCCAAAATGCTGAACTTCGCCCACGGCGACATCATTATGGTCGGCGCATACTCTGTCATTGTTTCGGCCGTGACACTCAAGCTGCCCCCCGTCGTCGCCATTCTGATTGCGGTTGTTGTCTGCGCCGCGCTGGGCGTGACCATTGAATTTCTGGCATACCGTCCCCTGCGGCAGTCGCCGCCGCTGGCGGTGCTGATAACGGCGATCGGTGTCAGCTACCTGCTCCAGAATCTGGCGCTCCTGATTTTCGGCCCCGAGCAGAAGTCCACGCCGGCACTGTTTGATCTGCCCTCCCTGACGCTGGGCGGCGTGACGGTGGACGGCATCACCCTGCTGACGCTGGGCGTGACCGCCGCCATCATGGTGGGGCTGACGCTGTTCATCAACCTGACCCGCATGGGCAAGGCGATGCGCGCCGTTTCCGAGGATCGCGACGCGGCGGAGCTGATGGGCATCAGCGTCAACAAGACCATCACCATCACCTTTGCCATCGGTTCGGCGCTGGCGGCGGTGGCAAGCGTGTTCTTCGGTGCGACCTACACATATATCAAGCCAACGACCGGCTCCATGCCGGGCATCAAGGCGTTCACCGCCGCCGTGTTCGGCGGAATCGGGTCGATCCCCGGCGCCATGCTGGGCGGTATCCTGCTGGGACTCATTGAGCAGTTGTCCAAGGTGTATATCTCCACCCTGTGGTCGGATGCGGTTGTGTTCGGCGTGCTGGTGCTGGTGCTGGTGTTCAAGCCGGCGGGACTGCTCGGAAAGCGCGTAAGGGAGAAGGTGTGAGCATGGGCAAAAAGAACATTCTCCGCAGTGGATTTTTCAACGCCGACCGCGTGACGCTGCTGACCGTGACGGCGGTGTTCGCCGTTATGGCTGTGCTGGTGTACACCGGCAACGTGGGACGCCAGATTCAGAATATGCTGACCTCGGTCGCCTGCTACATCGTGCTGGCGGTGTCGCTCAATCTGGTGGTCGGACTGCTGGGCGAGCTGTCGCTGGGGCACGCCGGGTTCATGTCGGTCGGACTGTTCACCGGCTGTACGGTGGCGGTGCTGCTGCAGGGCAAGCTGCCTGCGGCTGTCTGCCTGCCGCTGTGCATGGTGATCGGCGGTCTTGCGGCGGCGCTGGTGGGGCTTGTCGTCGGGCTGCCCGCGCTGCGGCTGGGCGGCGACTATCTCGCCATCGTGACGCTGGGCTGCGGCGAGATCATCAAGAACGTACTGACCAACCTGAATATCAAAGGCACCCCCCTGCAGGGCGCACTGGGCATTGATACCTCCTCCATCCGGCGCAACTCAAAGGATCTGCTGCCGTATGCCATCCTGCTGGTTCTGCTGACCATGCTGGTCATCATGAATTTCAAGCGCTCCAAGCACGGACGCGCCATCATGGCGATCCGCGACAACCGCATCGCCGCCGAGGCGACCGGTGTCAACGTCGTGTACTACAAGCTGATGGTGTTCATGCTGGCGGCGTTCTTTGCCGGGGCGGCAGGCGTGCTGTACGGCTACAGCCTGCCGGTCGTGCAGGCGGATACCTTCGGGTACAATATGTCCATTGAAATACTTGTCATCGTGGTGCTGGGCGGCATGGGCAACATCGGCGGCTCGATTCTGGCAGCCATCGTTCTGCGTGCCCTGCCGGAGGCGTTGCGCGACTTCTCGGATTACCGGATGCTCGCCTACTCGGTGCTGCTTATCGCCATCATGCTGTTGAATGAAAACAAGCGCTTCAAGGCGTGGAAGAGCCGGTTCTCGCTGTCCGGTTGGTTCCGCGGACTGCGGCGCGGGAAAGCCGGCGGAAAGGAGGCGGACGCATCATGAATCTTTACGGAAGCAAGAAGGACAGCGACCGCGCCGACGGCTCCCGGCTGGTTCCGTACCCCTCCGGTGCGGTCATCCCGGAGCGCGATCTCGGCAAGACGCCGGTGCTGGAGGCACTGCACCTCGGCATCGACTTCGGCGGTCTGACTGCCGTGGATGATTTTTCGCTGGTGGTGGGCAAGACCGAGATCGCCGGGCTGATCGGCCCCAACGGCGCGGGCAAGACAACCGTCTTCAACCTGTTGACCAATATCTATCAGCCCACGCGGGGCAATATCATGCTGGACGGGTACAGCACGGCGGGCAAAACCACAGCCCAGCTCAGCGAGATGGGAGTCGCGCGTACCTTTCAGAACATCCGCCTGTTCGGGAACATGAGCGTGGAGGACAACATCAAGGTCGGACTGCACAATGCGACGCGCGAGAGCCTGCTGGCGGCGGTGACGCATACCTTCGGCTACGCAAAGCGCGAGCGTGAGGCACATGAAAAGGCGCTGGAGCTGTTGGATTTCTTCGGCATGGCGGATCTGGCGGACGCGCCCGCCGGCAGTCTCCCCTACGGCGCACAGCGTCGGCTGGAGATCGTGCGGGCACTGGCAACCGGACCCAAGATCATCCTGCTGGACGAGCCGGCTGCGGGCATGAATCCCTCCGAGACGGCGGAGCTGATGACCAATATCCGGCGCATCCGGGATACCTTCCAGATCGCGGTCATGCTGATCGAGCATGATATGAAGCTGGTCATGAGCATCTGTGAGGGCATCTGCGTGCTGGATCACGGGCGCATCATTGCCAAGGGATCCCCGGAGCAGATCGTTTCCGACCAGAAGGTCGTGGAGGCGTATCTGGGCAAGAAGAAGGAAGGAGGCGATCCGGCATGATGCTGCAGGTAGATAAGATCAACGTGTACTACGGCAAGATACACGCGCTCAAGGACGTGTCGCTGGAGGTCGAGGCTGGCGAGATTGTGGCGCTGATCGGCGCGAACGGCGCCGGCAAATCCACCACGCTCAAGACCGTGTCGGGGATGCTCCACCCGCAATCCGGCAGTATCCGCTTCATGGACACGGACATCACGCATACGGAATCCTTCCGGCTGGTTTCGCGCGGCATGGCGCACGTGCCGGAGGGGCGGCGCTGCTTCCTGCAGATGACCGTGCAGGAGAATCTGGAAATGGGTGCCTATACCAATCCGGGATATACAAAGGAAGGACTTTCCAAGGTCTACGGGCTGTTCCCGCGCCTCAAGCACCGGAAGAGCCAGGTGGCAGGGACGCTTTCGGGCGGCGAGCAGCAGATGCTGGCAATGGGGCGCGCCCTGATGAGCCAGCCGCAGCTGCTCATGCTGGATGAGCCGTCCATGGGGCTTGCTCCCATCCTGGTACAGCAGATATTTGACATCGTGCGGGAGCTGCACCGCGCCGGCACGACCATTCTGCTGGTCGAGCAGAACGCGGAAATGGCGCTCAAGATCGCCAACCGTGCCTACGTGCTGGAGACCGGCGGCATTGCCATGAGCGGCGATGCGGCTACGCTCGCCAACGACGACAGTGTGCGCCGCGCCTATCTGGGCGGCTGAAGAGCTGATGAGCTGAAGAGCTGAAGAGTTGAAGAGCTGAAGAAAGGGACGCCCGCACCGGCGTCCGCTACCCGGAGATGAGCCTTATCCGGGGGCGGTCGCCGGTTTGCCTGTCCCGGCAGGAAGCCCGTCGGCTTGCGTATCTGGGCATACGGAAAATGCGTGAATTGGACATTTACATATGCCCATAAAGCGGGTATAATCAGAGTGCCCCGCGCGCGGGGTGATAAAATCAGGCAATCGCCGGTGCGTTACGCTGCGCATTGCGTGCGAGATGCCCATAATTGAAATGAGGTGTTTGCCATGCCGTATCCGCGTATTCTGACCATCCAGGATATTTCCTGCGTGGGTCAATGCTCCCTGACCGTTGCCCTGCCTGTCCTGTCCGCCTGCGGATTGGAGACCTGCGTCCTGCCGTCCGCCGTGCTTTCCACGCATACCGGCGGCTTTACCGGCTATACCTTCCGCGACCTGACCGATGATATGCCTGCCATCCTGGCGCACTGGAAGCGCGAGGGCATTCTGTTTGACGGCGTTTATACCGGCTACCTCGGCAGTGCCCGGCAGATCGGCTATGTCCGGGAGATACTTGCCGCCGTCCGCCGCCCCGGCGCCCCCGCCATTGTGGATCCCGCCATGGCGGACAACGGAAAGCTCTATGCGGGCTTTGACGCCGCCTATGTCGCGGAGATGCGCCCCCTGTGCGCCGATGCGGATTACCTGCTGCCCAACATCACCGAGGCGTGCCTGCTGACCGATACGCCGTGGCAGGAGACCTATGACCGCGCCTTTGCGGATGCCCTGTTGGCACGGCTGGACGCGCTGGGGGCACGGTGTACCGTCCTGACCGGCGTGTCCCTGCGTGCGGGCAGAACCGGTGTGATGGTGCACAGCGCGGGCGGCACGGCGTACTATGAGCATGAGCTGCTGCCGAACAGCTGTCACGGAACCGGCGACATCTACGCCTCGGCGTTTGCGGGCGCGATCCTGCGCGGTGTGGCACCGTTCGCGGCGGCACGGATCGCCGCCGATTATACGGTCGCCTGCATCCGGGCGACTGCCGCCGAGCCGGGGCATTGGTACGGCGCGAAATTCGAGCCGGTTCTGCCGGTGCTCATGAAGGAAATCGCCGCGGCGGCGGGAGAGGACTGAGCGGGCGGTCTGCCTGCGCCGCGCGCATCGCCGTTTCGCGGATTCTGCGGCAACACTGCCAAACGCGGGCGCCGCACGCAAGTTTTCCTGTCCGATTTTACCGAAAATGTCCCGGAGTTCTTGACAAGGCGGGCGCTTTGTAGTACAATAATCTTATATGTGAGTATAACTTTCCAGGAGGCACCCGATGAGAAGCATGACAGGCTATGCCCGCGCGACCGCCACGGTCCCTGCGGCGGCAGGCGGGCAGGATGTCCGCGAGGTGTGCGTGGAAATGCGCTCGGTCAACAACCGCTACCTTGACCTGTCCGTCCGCCTGCCGCGCAGTCTGACGGGACTGGAGGAGCGTGTCCGACGTGCGCTGACCGCCGCCGGCATCGCGCGCGGCAAGCTGGACGTGACCGTGACGATGACAGTCCGGGACGCCTCCGGGGAAGAGGGCGGCGCAACGCCGCTGGAGCCGGATATGGTCTTTGCCCGCCGCCTGGCGGATGCCGCACAGCGGCTGTCCGAGGGGCTGGGCGTTCCGAACGATCTGACCGTCAGCCGCCTGATGGCGATGCCCGGCGTGCTGGTTCCGGTTCGTCCGGAGGCAGGCGAGTCCGAGGAGGATGCGTGGGGCGTGCTGGAGCCGGTGCTTGCGGATGCCGCCGCGCAGTTTCTGGACGCGCGGGCACGCGAGGGCGAGCGGCTGGGTGCGGATATGCTGGGCAAGATAGCCCGGATCCGTACACTGGCGGCAGAGCTTGCCGCTGCGTCGGAGGAGGATGTCCGTACCCTGCGGGTGCGCTTTGAGGAGCGGCTTCGGTCGCTGATCGGGCAGGCGGACGTTCAGCCGGATGAGGCACGCATCATCACCGAGTGCGCCGTCTTTGCCGACCGCATTTCGGTGGACGAGGAGTTGGTACGGCTGTCCTCGCATCTGGACACGCTGGAGGGACTGCTGCATACGGATGACGCCGTGGGGCGGAAGATAGACTTCATGCTGCAGGAGACCAACCGGGAGGTCAACACGGTCGGCTCCAAATGCTCCAACGCGGGCATGGCGCGGCTGGTCGCGGAGATCAAGAACGAGCTGGAAAAGATCCGGGAACAGGTCCAGAACATTGAGTAAGACCGTCCGGGGAAAGGAAGAAATTCCATGAAATTCATCAATATCGGCTACGGCAATATGGTGGCGGTGGATCGTATCGTCACACTGGTCAGCCCGGATTCGGCACCCATCAAGCGCCTGATCCAGGACGCGAAGGACGACGGGCGCGTCATTGATGTCACCTGCGGGCGCAAAACCCGCGCGGTTATCATCACCGATTCGGAGCACGTCATCCTGTCGGCATTGCAGGCGGAGACTATTGCCAACCGGCTGGACAGCGACGCCGATACCGACGACGCGGCGGAGGCTGGCGACGCCGACCTCACCGAGGACGACTGAGCCGGGATGCGGATTTCCGGAGAGCGTAAGGCATACGGGCACCTCTCTGCCTGTTCGCCGCGCGGTGAATTGTCAGAGGCACCCATAATCTGAAGAGCAGAATAAGGAGAACTATCCATGATTTTTCCCACTACCAGTGACCTGACCAAGGGCAAGTACAACCGGTATGAGGTCGCGCTGGCGACCGCCAAGTGCGCCCGCATGATTACCAACGAGTACGTCCGGCAGCGTGCCGAGGCGGAAAGCTCCATGTCCGGCAACAAGGAGACCGACCGCCCGCTGAACACGCTCATCGACAAGGAGGTGCGGGACGAGAAGGCGGTCAATATCGCCATCCGCCGCCTGTACGAGGGGCAGTATGTCATCACGCACAAGTCGGTGGAGGAGCAGGAGCGCGAGGAGCGCGCCGTGCTGGAGGGTATCGGCGAGCCCGCACAGCAGTTCGCGGAGCGTGAGGAGGATGAGATCCTGGACGGTGACCGGAACGCGGACGATGCCGTGCTGGATGATGACGCGGCACCGGAAGACGGGGAAGCCGCAGAGACGGACAGCGGCGATGCGGCGGATGCTGTGACGGAGGACGAAACGGCTGCCGATGCCGTTGCCGAGGAGGAAGTGGAAGCGGCAGAGGCGGCGGAAGCGGAAGCGGTGGAGGAGTCGGACGCCGACGGATCCGCCGGAACATCGGAAAACTGAGCCGACCTGAGCGCGGCGGGCTACGTGGGTAGCGGGAAGGAGTTACGGCATGAACCAGCCCGAAAGCTGCCGCGCGACGGATGCACCGTCTGCAGACGTTCTGTATGCCGCCGTGCATATTCTGGAGTGTCCCTTCGGTGTTGACCGACCGTACCATTACTATATCCCCCGCCCGCTTGCGGATGCAGTCCGCCCGGGCGCGTTTGTGACGGTTCCCTTCGGAAAGGGGAACCGGAAGAAACTCGCTCTGGCTGTCGAAATCTGCGATCGGGCGGGGCTTTCTGCACTTCCGGACGGGTTGGATCCGGATAAATTCAAGCCGGTGAGCGGCGTCTGCCGTGCGCGGCTGTTCCTCACGGAGGGGCAGCTTGCGCTCTGCCGCTACCTGACCGCGCAGACGTTGTGTACCGTCGGCGAGGCGGTGCGCACGCTGGTGCCGGCGCAGGCACTGGCTACGCTGGCGGAATTTTACCGTCCCGTCCCCGGTGCGGTGCTGCCGGCAGAGCGCCTGCCTGCCGCAGGGGATCTTCTGATTTACGAGTACATCCGCGCACGGGGGAGCGTGTCGGCGCAGGCATTGCGCACCCGCTTCGGGACACGCGCCGCCGCCGTGCTGGATATGCTGACCGAGCGGGGGCTGGTCGAGCGTGAGCTGGCTGTCCGGGAGCCGGACGAGCGGCAGGAGAGCTTTTTTGTGCTTGCCCGCCCGGCGGAGGAGATCCGCGCGGCACTGGCGGTGGAAAAGGGAGCCGGACGCATTGCGTCAGCCGCTCAGCGCACGGTGCTGGGTGTCCTGCTGGATGCGACCGAACCGATCCCCGCATCCGCCCTCAGACAGCACGCCGGCGTGACCGCGGCGGTTTTGCGGGCGCTGGTGCAGAAGGGACTGCTCCGGAGCGAGGTGCGCCGCGTGCTGGCGGAACACCCGGAGACATCGCCGCTGGGGGACGCAGGACTGCGCACGCCGTTCTCGCTTAACGAGGAGCAGTCCGACGCGGTGCGCATCCTGTCCGGGCTTGCCGATGCGGGGGAGGCACGCGCGGCACTGCTGTTCGGCGTGACCGGCTCCGGCAAGACCTGCGTTATCCTGTCCATGATAGACAGGATGCTGGACGCCGGGCGGGGCGTTATCATGATGCTGCCGGAGATCGCGCTGACTCCGCAGATGCTTGCCATTTTCCGCGCCCGGTACGGCTACCGGGTGGCGGTGATCCATTCGGGACTGTCGGGCGGGGAGCGGATGGACGCTTACCGCCGCATCCGTGCGGGGGAGGCGCCGGTGGTGGTGGGTACCCGATCCGCCGTGTTCGCGCCGGTGCCGCACCTCGGCATGATTGTCATGGACGAGGAGCAGGAGCATACCTACAAGTCGGATCAGAACCCCAAGTACCACGCACGCGATGTGGCGCGGTTCCGGTGTGCGCAGGAGAAGGCACTGCTGCTTTTGGCATCTGCGACACCGTCGCTGGAGAGCTTCCGCAAGGCGGAGGAGGGAAAGTACACGCTGATTGCGCTCCGGCACCGCTTCGGAAATGCGCACCTGCCTGCGGTGCGCATCGTGGATATGCGCGGCGAGGCACAGCGCGGGCAGACCGCCCCGCTGGGGCAGGAGCTGGTGACCGAACTGAAGCGCGTCCGGGAGGAGGGGAATCAGGCTGTCCTGTTTCTCAACCGGCGCGGGTATTCGACTCAGCTGGTCTGCCGTTCCTGCGGTCTTGCCGTGACCTGCCCCGCCTGCTCGGTTGCCATGAACTATCACACCCTGCGCGGCGGCTACGACCGGGGCGAGCTTGTCTGCCACTGGTGCGGCGCGCGCCGTCCGGTTCCGGAAACCTGTCCTTCCTGCGGCTCGCCGCATCTGATGCGCATGGGCTTCGGCACCCAGCGCATCCAGCAGGAGCTGGAGCGGGAGCTTCCCGGGGTGCGCGTCATGCGCATGGACGCGGACACGACCGGGACAAAATCGGCGTACTTTGATATGCTTACCTCCTTCCGCAACCACGGGGCGGACATCCTGCTGGGGACGCAGATGGTCACGAAGGGGCATGACTTCCCGGACGTGACGCTGGTGGGCGTCCTGCTGGCGGATATGTCGCTGTATGTGGACGATTACCGCGCCGCGGAGCGCACGTTCTCCCTGCTGACGCAGGTTATCGGACGCGCCGGGCGGGCGGATAAGCCGGGACTGGCTGTAATTCAGACCATGAACCCGGACAACGACGTGCTGAAGCTCGCCTGCGCGCAGGACTATGAGACCTTTTATGCGCGCGAGGTGCGCCTGCGGCGCAATCTCGCCTTCCCGCCGTTCTGCGATATCGCCCTTCTGACGCTGACATCGCCGGACGAGAAGGAGCTGCAGAAGGCGTGCCTGCGCCTTACGGAGGAGATCCGGCGGCTGACGGCGAACGACTATACCGATGTGCCGATGCAGATGTTCGGTCCGTTCGAGGCACCGGTCTATCGGGTGGACAACGTATACCGGATGCGGACGGTCATCAAGTGCCGCCTGACGCGCCGCGCGCGGGCGCTGTTTACGGAACTGCTGCGGGCGTTTTCCGCCTTGCGCCAGCGTCCGGTGCTGAGCGTGGATTTCAATCCGAGCAGTATCTGAGGAGGGGGCCTCGGAAAAACCCCGCGTGCCGCGCCTGCCGGCAGTGGAAAGGATCCTGTTATGATACTCTGCGATACGCATACCCACACCCGTTTTTCCTTTGACGGCGCCCCGGACTCCACGCCGGACGCCCTGTGCCGGCGCGCGCTGGAGATCGGGCTGACCGATCTGTGCATCACCGATCACTGCGATGTCAACGGCGAGGCGGAGGGCATCTATACCCACTACGACGCCGATGCCGCCTGGGACGCCATGACCGAGGTACAGGAGAAGTACCGCGGGCGGCTGTATATTTCGCACGGACTGGAGCTGGGCAACGCCACGCAGTACCCGGAGATAGCCCGGTCGGTGCTGACGCGCCACCCCTACGAGTTTGTCATCGGGTCACTGCACAATCTGTGCGGCGTGCCGGATTTTTCCATGCTTCGCTTTGAAAGCATGAGCGAGGCGCTGATCGACCGCCTGTTCTGCCGTGCCATGGATGAAACGGAGGAGATGCTGCGCTTTGAGTCGCCCGCAGGCGCACCGGCAATCACCACGCTGGGGCATCTGACTTACATCCACCGCTATATCACCATGGCGGGCAGGCGCTTTGATTTCCGCCCGCATTACGACCGGATCGAGGCGATTTACCGCCTGCTCATGAGCCGTGACATCGCGCTGGAGCTGAACGTTTCCACGCTCTGGCGGGGGTTTGGCATCGGGATGCCCACGCTGGAGCTGCTCAGCTTTTACCGCGACTGCGGCGGGCGGCTGGTCACGGTAGGCTCCGATGCGCACGCACCGGTCAATCTGGGGCGCTGTATCCGGCAGGGGTACGCGCTCCTGAACGCCGCCGGACTGCACGAGGTATTGGTCGTGCGGGACGGTGCGCGTTGCCTCCTCCCCATTGAATAACGAAAGGATACAGGATACCGGCATGAAACTGGAAAACTTCAGTCTTCTGTACCCCGACAGCCAGACCCAGCGGGATCATCTGGCGGGGGTCAATGTCCCCGACATTGATATGTATACGCTCCAGGAGTTGGGGATGCTGGAAATCTTCAACCCGCAAAGCACCCCGCTTTCGGATTTCTTCACGTCCGACCCCGCCGTGATTTCGTACCGCAACCAGACCTTCTCGGATATGCTGTGCAATCCTGCCCTGACCGAGACACTGCATCGGCTTGTGCCTGTCCTGCAGGACATTACCGAACTGCGCCGTCTGGAAAATGATATTGCCGGGGAGGACACCGCTTCCTACCTTGCCAGCATGACCGAGATCGAGTTGTATATCACCTGCGTGGACATCCTGCACAAGGGCATGAAGGAGGTGCGCGGCAACCTGCACGGTGCCGCCTTCCGGCGTCTGGCGGACTGCGTGACCGAGTTGGCGGAGTCCGACTACTATGCCGAGCTGAACCGGAAGCTGTCCGAGCTGACGCGGCGCGTGCGTGAGATCCGGAGCGTGACCATCGGGGTTAATCTGGACGCGCAGCTCCGCCCGGCGCAGGCAGGCGTGCTGTCCATCAACGCGCAGCCCTTCAAATCCGGCGATGTGCTGGACAAGATTCTGCGGCTCAACCTCAAGGGGGACGAGTACACCTGCATTGCCAATCTTGTTCCCTTCGGCAAGAAGCAGTCCGAAAATCAGAAGACGGCGCTCTCGCTTGCCTTCAATTCCGCCATCAACGATGTGTACCGCTCCTCCCTGCGCTCATGGAAGAAGATCGTGCAGGGCTACGTGCTGGAGAATACGGACTTTCTGCTGGGGCTTCTGCCGGAGATCGAGTTTGTGGTCAAGGGGACGCAGCTGCAGGAATCCCTGCGTGCGCGGGGCTGTATGCTTTGCGAGCCGGATCTGCGCCCGATGGACGAGCGTGTCTTTGTCGCCGACCGGCTGTACAATCCTGCCGTGGCACTCAAGCTCCCGGAGGGGGAGACCATCGTTCCCAACAGCATTGCCTTTGACACCACGCCGGAGAACGCCATGATCTATGTGTTGACCGGCCCCAACCGGGGCGGAAAGTCCGTCATTACCTGCGCGGTCGGTCTGTGTCAGGTCATGCTGCAGCTTGGTATGTTCCTGCCTGCCGACACCTGCCGCATCAGCCCGGCGGACGGCATTTATACCCATTTCCCGACCGGTGCGGACGACACCATTGACAAGGGACGCCTTGGCGAGGAATGCGCGCGCCTTGGCGAGATCTTCGATGCCGTAACGGCAGACAGCCTTGTCCTCCTGGACGAGTCGCTGTCCTCCACCGGCTCCTTCGAGGCGTCCTATATCGCCGCCGAGGTGCTGATGGGACTGTGCCGCGTCGGTTGCCGCTGCCTTTTTTCTACCCACCTCCATGAGCTTGCCGCCGAGATCGACCGCATCAACGCGCAATCCGCCGCCGAAGGCGGTGCGCGCGTGGATACCCTCGTCGCTGGCATCGAGGGCGAAGGCAAACGCTCCTTCGTCATCAAACGCGCCAAACCCGACGGTAAATCCTACGCCCGCGACATCGCCAGCCGCTACGGACTGACCTATGAGGGCATCCTTCAGCGCATCGGCAAGGAAAAGAGATAGAGAAGGGAAACGGGGAAGCGGGGAAACGGGGAAACGTTGGGGGCTTCTTGAAAGAAGCCCCCAAGCCCC
>ENA-UEQW01001898-UEQW01001898.1-human-gut-metagenome-genome-assembly--contig:-NODE-1898-length-16516-cov-110.913377_pt1 | contig 16516 bp, 6 predicted proteins | sample MGYA00242947_ERZ507947 | MGnify/ENA primary metagenome ERZ507947 (study PRJEB26167, sample SAMN06115421) | human gut metagenome | host: Homo sapiens | place: China:Guizhou | collected 2015-03-17... | reverse complement strand
CTTTTGCCCTTACAGGGCGCGGAGACTCTACTATGCGGGAACCCCAGGGTGTCGCTTCGCTTGCCCTGGGCTATGTGTTCCATTGGGCTTTCAGCCCGCCCTTGCTAAATCCGAAACTTGAGTAAACTAACTTTTTAACCTTCTACCCCCTCATACTAACCTCCTAAATTCCAGTCTATCCCTTCTCGAACGACGATTGTTCGGGCAGTATATGTCTGAAAGCTTCGTCGAGTTGTTGCATCACTTGATCATAGTGATGAATGTGGACGTTGTCGTTCAAGCAGATGAGTGTGTACTTCTGTTCGTAAATGGCCTTGATAGCTTGTTTAGAGCGTATCATGAGGGGAAACATCTTCGTGTCGCGATACGTATTATAAGGTGTGAAGTTGCCCTGACAGATTTGCCACGTGCGGAAGAGTTCGGGCGTAAAGTCCGTTAACGAACGGAAACGGTTGTGTGACGTTTCGGTCAATTCCTCACCAGCGGCTTTCCATACGTCATCGAATGTGCTCTTGAGGTAAGGCTGTGCATTGTGAGGCACGCGCAGTGTGATGAACTTACTGTAGAAGTGGAGTAGATAGTTCCAACGCGCCTTCATACCGTAGCTCTTGTCATACCACTTGTCGTGGTGTTGTGATAGCACCTTTTTCTTGTCGAAGTGGCGATTGATGAGTCGAATATTGTTCTTAATGCGTTTGTACCATTGCGACCATGAAGGGTTGTAGGAGAAGACGGCGATGTCGCACGGCAGTCCGTTCTGGAAAAAACGTTCGGGGCTGACGTGGTTGATAATATAGAAGTCGTCGTTAAAGTAAACAAAATGGTCGGCCAATCCCGCTATTCGATGAATGTAACGTTCAATTACGGCAGAGTTGTAAACGGGTAGAAACTCTTCTGGAATAATGTCTTTGTGGTTAACAAGGTGAATTTTAGGGTTCGACTCATCTAACCACTCAGGCTTTTGCCCGTCGGTTATAAAATGTATTTTGCGCACCCAGGGGGCGAATTGTTCTACCCCTCGAAACCAATATTTTAAGAAGCCGTAGTCGCGGAAGCGAGCATCACAGACCCCATTCTTTGTGTTATTTTTGTTGCCTGAATATTTTGAAAATTTGGCTTGCCACGTAGGGTCGTTCATGTCGACCCATGTTATTACAAAGTCAATATCCATATATTGTTATCAATATTCGGTTGTCATTTATAAAAAGCGAGTGTGCAAAGTTATGCAAAAGTTTTGGGAATGAGCTAATATGCTAATGTGCAAATGTGAGAATGTGCAAATGGTCGCCTTTGTACGCGCAGTTATAAAAATATTACGTTATTCTCACATTTGCACATTAACTATGCACTTCCTCCATTCTGTGCAGTTGGTGTCGGTCAAACTGCATGATGATTTTGTGCAGCTGCGTGCCTTGGCGCAAGGCCTCGACGCGAGGTGCTTGGGCGTAAGCGTTGATTTGCGTAACTGCCTCGTCCCATTGCTTTTGTGCGGTGGCTTCGGTGTCGCCTTTGTGCAATAGTTTGAGTTCGAGAATGTAGCTATGCTTTGTAGCGTAGTGCGTCAAGTCGGGTAGGAGGAAGAAGTCGCAAAAGCCGTGATTCAACTCCAACTCAGGCGCGGTGTAATAATAAGCGTTGAGATTGAGGTAAGCCATAAAGAAGCCTTGTAGGTTGCGTTCCGCCTCAATGCCGTCGCGCACAGACGATACTTTGGCATAGGCTTCAGCCATGTAGTTGAGTGCATCTTGCCACTTGCCTTGGAGTGCCATGTAAGTGAAGAGTACAGAGATCTCGTTGAGATTGATGTGGTTGACCTCTTGGTATTCCTCTAACAGAAAACCATAGTACTGCTTGCGCACGTTGTTATTGGGGATGCTGAGCACCAGCAAACTGCCCAACGTATCTTTAATGGTGAGCATGCCGTAGTAGAACAAGAGACTTGGAAAAATGTCAGGGTTGGTGATTTGGTGTGCGGGGAAAGTCTCGTAGAGGTTGCAAGTAATCTCTCCCGTTTCGGCAATGGTGCGAATGACGCCTTTGCGATCACCATCCAACTTATCAAGTTGTATGAGACGCTTCATCTTGTTATAGTCCGTCTTGGTGTTCGGGTCGATCATCTCCTTTGGCCCTTCGCCACGGCTGATGTAGTTGCGTAGGTAGTAGAGGACCATATCGCAGTTGAACATGCGGCTTTGCGTGTGGAGTGCATCTTTGGCAAAGCAGTAGTTGTCGTACCAAGGCTTCATCTCGTCAATCACAGCCTCAATGTTGCAGTCTGGGCGAATGGCACCCGAAGCTTTGTAATAACTGAAGAGAGCATGTACGTCCTCAGTTGAGAAACCGAGCATTTGGTTAAACTCTGCTTTCGTAGAGATGTGCCAACCAATGTTGAAGCCGCTGGTCACGTCGTCGAGCGTAACAGGACTTACGCCTGTGATGAAGATACGGTCAAATGACCCCTTGAACTTCTTAAAAATGTCGCAATAGAAGCTTTCGGCATGGTTAATGCTCCAATATACGTCCTCACCCTGCTCGTTGAGCACGGTGTTGGTAAAGTTGTCGTACTCATCGATGATGAGATAAAGGGAATAGCCTAAAGTTTGTGCCTTTCGTGATATGATGCTTAATTTTGAACCAGCATCATTTGAATCATAAAATTCTTTTTTGCATGATTCAGGATAGTAAGTATCATACAAGAACATAAAATCGTTGAGAGCAATGCAACAATATTCGTTGAATTTCTCCTCTAACTTTTCTATCTTTCCTCCCACTTGTGAGAAGTCAAGGTGCAGTACTTGATAGCGTCCTTGATTAGGCGTGGGGTGTTGGCCAATCCACAGTTTACCAAACCACTGCTCAAACTTATCCTTTGTGCGGCAGTCGTAGTAGGCGTGAAGCATGCCTAAGAAGAGGCTCTTGCCAAAGCGTCGTGGACGTATGAAGAAAAGATTGCGTGCCTCGTTTTCAAGCATGGGAATGTACATGGTCTTGTCCACGTAATATATGTTCTCCTCAACGATTGTGACGAAGTTCGACACACCATAAGGCAGTTCTTTTATAGCTTGATGCTTCATAATGAGATTGTTTTGCTGCAAATGTACGATATTTATTTAATGTGCAAATGCTTTGTTAATGTGCAAATGCCTTGTGAATGTGCAAATGCTTTGTGAATGTGCAAATGTGTAAATGTGCAAATGTGCAAATGGTCGCCTTTGCTTGCTGAGTTTATGAACACTTACTTAGTCTTCAATCTTTAACTCTGCAAGTAAAGGCAACCATTTGCACATTCTCACATTTGCACATTTGCACATTAACAAGGCATCGTCACCTTGTTCACCGTTTTGCCCTCGTCGGTGCGCGCTTCGACTACGTAGATGCCTTGTGGTAGTTTGAGACGGAGCGAAGATGTGAAAGGCTTCATCTGGTAAAGCACACGGCCAGCGGCATCGACCACTTCGACGTGCGTCAAAGGGTGAGCGGGTGAGGAGGTGATGACGAGGCGCTGATTGTCAACTTGAATCAGCGGACGCGTGAGTGAAGCCAAATCGTCAGGCGTAGGTTCGGCCGAAGACAAGATGTAGTAACGACCTACTGCATTGCCTGACACCTCCAACGATACGCTATCCGTCTTTGCTCCCGTACTGAGCGTGAGCGGTGTGACGAGTCCCGTTTGTTCGTCGAGTAGCGAGAGCGTTTCGTTGAACTCATTCAGCCCCATGAAGGTGAGGCGCGTCGGTGCATCACTATTGCTCAGAATGCCTAAGGGAACGCGGAACATCGTGTGGCGACGGTTGATCGTGCTGGCCTGCGTGCCCGCCAAGGTATAAACCGTTGGCACATCGGCCAAAGCATTGTCAACGAGCGCTTCGAGGTCTTCAGACGGTTGGTAGTCGTTGTTGGCCTCGGTGTCTTTCACAACAATAGCTTCACTTCGCAGTCCACCTCGAGCGGCACGAATGCGCAAGGTGCGTAGCGAACCACCTAACGGTTGGCGGCGAGCCGGAGCGCGTAGGGTGCTACCTACGGCCTTGGCACTCGTCATCATGTCTGCCGTAAAGCGGAGCGAGAGACTACCCGTGGGGCGAGCAGCTTTCACAAAGAAACCTTGACCTGGAGCGAGGACGCCTTGAGCCGTTGTGGCCGTGGCATCATTGACAGTTATCCACTGCTTATCGTCAGCATTCTGCATCACACCCAACTGTCCGTCAGCCGTGAGCAACCAATACTTTGCACCTTCGAGCTCAGGGGCATTCGTAGAGAAGAACTTGTTCATGTCGAGTCCACACGTAAATGGGTTGCTCACTAAGAAGTAAGCGTTAGCCGTGTTCTGATTCGTGAGCGTCTGCGTAATCGTGCCACTCGCCTCGTTCAGCTGGTCAGCGATAAGGCGATGACTCTTCGTGCGGTCGACAGTATACTCCTTACCATCAGTAGCTTGCGCCGTAGTATAGTAACGAAATGCGGTGTCCTCCTTCGGCAGGCGGAAGAGCGACTGCGTATAAGTACTTGAAGCACCCTTTGCATTCACCTTCACCGAGAAACCACCTACGCCATAAGGCGTTTGCACATCGTTAAAGGTTTTGCTCCATGCGATGGCTTGGTAAACGTCCTTCTTCTGAACGTTAGCCTGTATCGGTGCGTCGACCGAGTAAGGTGTGAGGTAGTAGAGCAAGGAGTTGGCCTTGTCCCAACTGCGTTGGTAGACGGCTGGCGCAAAGCGGTTGTAGTCAGTCGTGTTGAACGTTACGTCGTCGAAGTAAGGCGTGAGTTGTTGCGCATTGTCAGTGGGCGCGTACCAATCGCCTGCGTAGGTATGCTGCAAGGGCGAACCTAAGGTGTACCAACGGCCAGGAGTGAGCGCGTATTCTACCCACGCTTGCGTATAGGTCAGGCGTTCGGGGTGGAGGAGTTCGCTGCCCGATTGCAACACAAGGTTGTTAGCCTGATAGGTTTTGTAGCGACTGCAAGGGTTGAAGCCGCCCTTCGTAGCTTGCTTTTGCGTCAGGAGGTGGTACTCAATGTCGGGCGTAGCAGTGCGCTGATCTTCTTCGTGTTCGATGAAGTGAACAAAACTATCGCCCTCCGCGCTGCTGTGATCCGTAGCGTAGAGCAAGGGACCATCCGCCTGTGGCGTAACGATTACGTTGGTGTGCGACATTGGGGCAAAGCCTTGTGCCGTACCATTCGTCGCATTTGTCACGTAGTCGGGGGCATCGGCCGCATCGCGAAGCAGTTCCGTGCGATCGGCACGTGCCCAGTTGGCATCGTTCGTCCAGTCCGTATTACCTGCAGCACCAGTCCATACTTCATACTGCGGTACGATGATGAGGTCGAACAAGAGTGTTCCGTCGCAAGCCGTTGACACTGTAGCATCGTCAGCGGCAAAGCGTTCGCGGAAGTCAATGCGCAGCGTATAAGTATAACCCTCGCGCGGACGGAAGTCGTTGAGGAAGTAAATGTCGGCATGCGCCTCCGTTGGGTTGGCCGTGATGGCTTCAAACTCCTTCACTTTTCCCACGGTGCGGAATCCTTCCACCTTGCCAGCAAAGGTCTTGTACACCTCCATATTAGGGTCGTTGGTAGCGGTGATATAAACATCTCCCAAGCCACCATCTGTGGGGAGAATGTGTTGCATACCTACGGCCTTATTAGTGACCGTAACCATACTGCGTAATGGTAGTCGTAGCACGTTGCTGGGAGCGGTCTTGGCAATCTGTTCTGTCACCTCGCTTACGGCTGCCAGGCTGGTGCGTATAGGCACGTTCGTTAAGTGTTTGGGGTAAGTGTCAGTCGCCCCATTCAGTCCGTCAAAGAGCTGTGGTGCTTTGCCACTGACCAAGATACTAATTCGTTCAGGGTCGTAGCAGTACTGCACGTTGCCGTCGGCATTGGTATGGTCAATAGGAATGACTGTAACGTACTCTATCTTTCCCTGAGTCGTAGCCATAGGTAGGAATACGTTGCACGTATTGTTGAGCAAGAGCAAAGGTGCCACACTGTTTGATGTGTTTTGTGTGAGTTGCAGGAGCACGTCAATGATCGGTTGCGTCAAGACGAACGCACCGTCACTTTGAGGTTTCGCTGCCGCTACAGTCGTAGCCGTAGGGTAGAAGTGGCGGAACGTCATCAACGCTTCGCGCAGCGTGATTTCGGTCGATATGGGGGCTTCGTGCTTGTCGATAGATCGCCACGTACGGTTGGCCGTATTGACATATATCTGTGTGAAAGCTCCAGCCACGTAATCGCGCCACCAGTCGTATTGTGTCAAACGTTCAGGCTCTGTGCCGTTGTCGGCCGTGCCATTTTGCTTCACGCTGAGTGCCACACTCTTGCCCGCACAAGTTTGTACTTCATTGTCGATAGCCGTATCGTCATCACCGTCTTCCACTACGGTAATGGCAGACCCCGTACGGAAAGTGCTCATAATGCAGCAGTCCGTACCCAGTTCGAAGGCATTGACTGCATTGTTAATCGTAATAGGGTCGGACGAGAAGCGCGGCTTAAACAGAATGTAATATTCGTGTCTCGGCTGAAGATTTGCCCCCTTAAACTTATCGCTAATGATAAAGTGGCGATCACCCGCACCAGAGGTTTCCTTAAAGCGTTGCGCATTCATGCCATGCAGTGCCTTGGCATAGTCGTAGGGCGGCAGTAAGGCATCGTTATTAAAGTGGGTGGTGAACTCAATGTAGCGGAAAGCACGTTCCGGACCTGTTGTCACTGCAGGGTCGCCCACTAAGGCCGTTGTAAAGGCGCGCCTTACGTCGGTGGTAGAAGGAGTGTAGTTAGAGGGGTCGATAGCTTTAGCCGTCAACTCCTTGTCGTAGAGGGCCTTGTCGAGTAGGCAGTACCACATATTGGGGTTGCCGTCGGCCAAGTCCTCATTCTCGGTCAAGTCCAATTGTTGCAAAATCACATCAAAGTCGGCCGTCATCTTAGCCAATGTAATCTGTTGACTACAAACAGGCGTGCTGCGCTCTAACTGCACAGAAGGCTTGAGTGAGAATACTTCAATATCGTCAATCAAGATGTCGCCACCGCGCGTGTTGGTACAAGCATTGTCAATCGTCAAGCGATATCGTGTGTAGGGGATAGTACTCTTGTTGATAAAGCTGAAGAACACTTGTTGCCACAGACCGATGCCATTGTTATCGATGTTGTTATTAATCGTTTTGCCTGTGCGATCACGTGCTTGACCTAAGATAGCACCGGGGCAGTAACTATAGAGCGTGTTGACATCGCCACTCTCGGTAATGCCTTCTACGCGGAACACTACGTTGGCGGGCGACTCCTGGTTGCGGTCGGGACTACTCATCCAAGCCGATACGTAAAGGCGCGAACCCGTACAGGCCTGACCTGAAAAGTCGATTGAAGCTACCTGACCAGGAAGGTCGGAAGCATCGATGTAGAGAAAGGCTGCGTTAGTGTCATCGTAGGCACCTTGGATATAGAAGTCTTTGTAGAACTTCTTAATAGGATAGAAGTGACCACGGTTATCGTAACTGTTGAATTCCTTCGAAATTGTGTAGTTACCCCACGTACATTGGTCGGAGATGTTATTCACTGGGGCAAAGCAGTATGAAGTGTTGTCGTAGTTGAATGGATAGCGGTAGCAGCGGCCATAAGTAGTATTTGCTCCGTCACCTTGCCCCCAGTCAGAAAGGGACGTGTTGGTGCCCACAGGTGGCGTGAGGAAGGTGTCGTACAGGTCGGGGTCGAAAGTAATGGTGGCCACGGGATCTCCCGTCAAGGCTTGTAGTGCTTCGGGGGAACGGTCGGACTTAAACGAACCGTCAGCATTCTTACCAATCACCTCGGTGTAGAGAATGGGTTCGAAATCGTCCTCAAATTTGAGGGTAAACTTCGCTATCTGGTAACGTATGCCGTCGCTGGTACAGCCATATACCTTGAGCGTGCATTGGTCAGCATTGGCTTCCCCTGTGCCAAAGCCATCGGGGTCGCCAGGGTATTTGAAACCAATGGCACGCTCAGAAGCTGATGACAAACCATTGGCCTGGAAGCCCATACTCGTGATACCCGTGCCTTGGTCGTCTATTTCAATTTCCATCCTTCCGCCATAGCTCACCGCATTTTGAAGGTTTTCCTCAGCTGCTGTAGCCGCCTTGTAGAACCAGTAGTCGGACTTTTGCATATCGAGGTTGACGGTAGAGAGGTTGAGCGTCACCTTCTTGCGTGGAAACGTAATAGTCTTCTCTTCCAACCAATGTTTGCTCCCCTTGCGATAGTTGAGTAGTTGGTTGGCAATGGCGCGTGCATTACGAATGACAAATATGTTGCGGCCCGTCACGGTCGGTTCGATTAAGTCTTGGTCGGTAGGCACGACGATGTCGTTGGTCACCTCGCCCGTATAGAGTGGATTGCCATTGTCGCCAAAGTAGTCGACAAAGTCGGTATAGGTCGTTAGGTCAGCTCCCAAGATGTATTCCCAATCATCGGGCACGTTCTCAGGCATTTGGAACGTCACGTTGTGGTCAACGAAACTGCCGTAGCCTCCATTGAAGTTGAGGCGATCGCCCACAACGAGTCCGTTGCTATACTTACGGCTACTATTGATGCCAAGGTAGAGTACGGAGTCGTTAACGGCCTCGTCCGTCTTATAATTATACCAACGCTGGTAGGCACGTGAACGCGTTGAGGCCGAACCAACCATACACGTCGGTACGTAAAGGTCGTGTGTAGATTGACACTTGAGGTAGTGCGTAATGGTGTACGTACTCGTCTTTTGCATCGGGCGCTTGGTGTAGGGATTGATCGTCCAGCCCTCTTCATCGCGCTGAATGAAACCTGTCATGGGGGACGTCTGTGCCTCGTGTGCCAACTTGACAAACCAAGAGCGCTTGGGACGGATCTCGTAGTCAGAGTAGTCCTCCGGTTGGGCAATATCTTCAAAGCGCAAGTAGTAGAGGGCCGCATTATTCTTCATGTTCGCCTCGGTGTTGAGTGTAAGTTTGGAGGAGTAGCCGCTCTTGGCGAGTAGCCAACCGGTGTAGCGCTCTGTGCCTATTCCGCCAACGAGCGTGAAGGTATAACGATCAACGTTGGCACGATAAGTGGCACTGAAGTGAGTCGCCAGTGAAAGGTCGTGCGTCACGTCGAAGGTAAGTTTCGTCGGATTGAAGTAGAGGTAATACTTATCTTTACTCATCACCACGAAGTCCTCCTTGCTCGGGCCCACGAAGGCCCACATTTGGTCGTTGACGTTGCGTTTGCCTTCTACAATAGCATCGACACTGGTGCCGTCGCCGTCGCTCATGTACTGGTTGCCCAACTTGTCGAAGTGAACAAAGTAGTAGAAGTTCTTGCCCGTCAATCCATCGGTAGTTAAGGCCGGACTCGTGGGGGCAGAGAAAGTAAAGCAGAGCGTATGCTTCTTGTCGGTGATATAAGTGCTGAAAGGCAGCAACTTCACGCTCTTGGTAGCCTCATCGTAGCCCAAGCAGCGGTCGGGTACGGTGGGCACTTGTCCGTCGGCAGGCAGTTGACCAAACATCCAAGTGATGTAACCATCGGCCGTGGGGTGGTTGAGCCAAAGGAAGAAGTGGGTAGCCTCAGCCTCCTTGTCGGTAAGGATGACAGCTCCTTCGCTATTGGTAGTGAGGTATTTGCCATTGGCATTGCGTAGGACAAAGTCTTCGCGAGAGCCTACGTTCTTCCAACTATTGTGGTCGGTATTGGTGCTGCTATCGGCTTCGGTCGTTACGCTGCCGTCCTCTTGCGCCACGAGCTGTAAGGGCGTGTCTAATTCTTTCAACTGGAGGTTGCGATAAGTACCTCCTTCTTCATCGTAAAATTCGGGCGTAATGTCAGCCGCAATGAGGTTGACAAAGTTATTGCCGTTGTTAGGCGTGATGAGGGCAAAGGCCCCTGTAGTATTGGTGTAATTGTGCGTAATGATGTTGCTTCCTTCGCCGGCTCCTATGAGTTGCAACTGCCAATAGTTGGGTTGTGTGTTGCTCTCGACCAAGCGCACATGAGTAGCTTCGGCAATGTTGGTCGTAGCAGCGAATTGCTGACCAGTCTCGGCCGTGGCATTGTATTTTAAGAAAGCACGGTTATAGGCGCTCTGCAGATAGTAGTCGCCTGTGCCAAGACCGTCGTTCACAAACACCCAGAGTTGGCGCAAGTCGTCGGTGGCTGCGGGTTGCAACGAAAGCTGCGTGTTGTCAGCATTGAGCGTATAGTTATAGTGACTGCCGCTTTGCGTCTGTAAGTAGTAGAGTTGGTAATCCACGCCATTAGCCGAACTAACGGGCAACTTCGGGGCGAGGGGAAAGGAACGGAGGTGGGCCACACTGTAGCGCGTGTTGGGTTGTCCCCAAGAGAGGGTGCCGTCCTCGTCGATGCAAAGGGCATGCTGCTCATCGGTGCTGAGCAGATTGTCGCGCATGAGGTTGTTGTTCTCGTAAGTGTTGCGGCTAAACTCAAACTGATAAGCCTCTTCTTTGTTGGTCGTTACGCCGAAGGTTTTGTCTTTATCGTTATAAGCGATGAAATAGCCCGCCTTATTGCCAATGTTGAGTCCGTCAATGCGCCATTGATAGAGGCCGGGTTGGTCGTCTTGGCTATTAATGGTATGGGCGCGTAGTTGTACTTGTCCCTTATCGTTATATCCCATAAGCAGGGGCTTCATGCCCATAGCGGGGAATAAAAGGTAGCGATAGATAGTGTCGCCAAGGTTGGTAAAACGGACGCGGTTGGCGGGGCTGTAGTCATTACTTGTAACCACTTTGTTTTCATTGACGCCACCGGCTTTCATTGTCTTATTGCTTGCGTAGTTGTAAATAAGCCAATGACCGTCGCAACGAGAGTCTGTGTTGTCGGCAATATCGCAGAGCTTGTAGCGGCCTTTAGCATCGCGCACAGATGGGTCGGCGGTGACGCGTTGGTCGGTGTCATCGCAGTAGATATAGTGTCCCTTGAAACTCTTGATGTAAACGTCGCCCAAGTCGTTGGCTTCGTAAATGCTCCAACGCAGGTCCTTCAAGGGCAGAAGGGTCTCAGTAGTCTTTTGCAACACTTCACCGTCGTTGGCATCTTGAAGCAGCTCGTCGCCATTGGTGCGGAGGTCGATGTGATAGTAATACGGCTTGTCGTCAGTGCTCACCATGGGGCAGAACAAAGCACCGCGCAACGAGGTGGTGCGGCGCACCACAGCATAGCGCGAGTTGGGGCGTACCAATTGTAGCTGACCATTCTTCACACCGAGTGTGTTGTATGGGTCAGTGTTGCCATAGAGCGTATAGTTATAGCGCGTAGCACCAGCGGTGGCTGTGTAGTAGGTGTTCTCGTTGCGTACAAAGATAGAGGCATCGGTCTTGTTGGCAACGCTGCTGAAGGTCTTGGTCGTCGTATCGTACTTAACGTAGTGGCCAGCTTTGCTCTTGATAACTATGCCTCCGACAATGCCATTTTGTTCTGCAGTCTCGTACGTCCACTGGTAACCATCGCCTATGGGCTGCGTCTCGGTGGTAGCTACGGCTATGAGCGTGCCGTCCTTCTCGAAGAGTGCGGTGCGGCCGTTACCCGTAAACTCTAAGTAATTGTATTCGCTTACATAGGTAGAGGGCTTGAACGAAAGGTAGTTGTAGTCCGAAACGGCTTCACACTCTTTGAGCTTATAAACGTCCGTGTTGCGCAAACCCATGGTGTGGGTGGTGCCTGTGTTGAGCGGCATGTCAATCATCCAATACGTGGGTTCCGTGTCGTTTTGCATAAAGCGATAGACGGTGGTAGTATTTTCGTTATATTGTGGACGAATGACAAATTTCGACCCATTGTAACACAAGAATTCGCCCATTTGGTTGACCAAGTAGAAGTCGCCCTCTTTGGCTTTAGGGTTAACTGCGGTTTTCAGTATCCAGTTCTGATTCATGTTAGCAGGGTTCGCCTCGGTGTTGACTGTCGGTGTGTCATAGCCATTGGCGGTGAGGGTGAGGCGGTCGTCGCCGGCGTGGTTGGCCTTAAACTGGAGTTTATAATAATAGGTATCGTTGATGGTAGAAAACTTGGGCAATGCCGTACCAACGACCTGCGCTGTACTTTCTACCATGCGCGTAACGGTATAGAGCGAGGCAGCAGCATCGCTCAGATAGAGGACGCTGTCTTTATAGCCAATTGCCTTGGTAGCATCGTTGGCCAGGGTGATGGAAATGCGTGTATGGTAAGGATCGTAGTCGTTGCGAAGGGGAAAGAGGGCAACGGCCTCGTTAGCATTGCTCGTAGTACTGAACGCGTTGTCAGTATATTTTAGATAGTGCCCCAATTTGCTCTTCAAAGCATAGGCATTGGTTTGGCCCGCAATGGCTTCGAATTGCCAAGTGTAGCCGTCAGCATTGTCGTTATCAGTAGGTGTCTTGACGGTTACGTTGTTTTTCGTATTGCTATCGTAAAGCGCCTGTGCTCCTTGTGCTGTGAATTGAATGACGTGGGGCTGAGTGAGCAAGCGCGTGTCGCCTATAGTGCTAACCATGGGGGTAACGTTCGGGCCACTAATAGTCGTGGCCAAACGCACCGTGCTGTAACGTGAATTAGTCACGGCGAGGGTGAGTTGTCCATTCTTCACGGCCAAAGCGTTTTTCCCCGTTAGACTGCTAATGCTGAGGTCGTAACGGTCGCTGGCCGTAGCACTGTAATATGTGTTAGTACTTTTCGTAAAGGCAGTGGCTGCGGTGGCATCGGTAGTCGTCGTGAAGGACTTATCCGTCGTGTTGTACACTACATAGTGTCCCGCCTTGCTTTTGAGTACAACTTCTGATGTCGTGGTATTGGGCGCAGCTTCAAGCGTCCATTGATAGCCAGAGCCAGAAGGGGCATTCTCGGTAGCGTTTACTACCGAGAGTGCCCCATCAGTGTCGAGCAGAACGGTGCGCCCGTTGCCCGAGAATTGGATATATGTGTATGTTGGGTCGTCTGCTGCCATGATAGGCTGCATTCCCAATGAAAGAATCAAGAGAAGAAGTGCAAACAAACGTTTCATGTCTACAAGGTTTTTGCTTCTTAGTTAACGGGGTTTCTTTTGTTTACGAGTTAACAAGTTAACGAGTTGACAAGTAAGTTAGTTTCAATTGATGAGTTAGTGAGTAGGTATTTTTAAAGGTAACCTGCTCGTTAACTAGTCAACTCGTTAACTTGTCAACTAAAAAACTAATTACTAACAATATAAATTGTACGCGTATAATTCTGTGTAACGCTACCAGTGACGAGTTGCAGGTTGAGGCGCACGGTAGCGGTGCCTGTTCTGCCTTCGGCAAGGGTGCCGAGGATTTCACCCGTTGTAGTATCGAAAGCAGGCTGACTGCTAAAGATTCCTTGCGGGTCGAGCACTGTGAGCGAATAATCCTTCACGCGACTTTTGTCGTTGAGGTTGATGTAACGCTCAGGGTGCTCGCGGTTGACATACTCATAGAGTGTGGGGCGGAGTTCAAAGTCGCCACTGCCTGAGAAGTAAGCGTAGAAGTCGTCATTCTGTTTGACCACGTAAGCGGGATAGCCTCCAATGGGCGCGTAGGCACTGGCTTCGAGCTTCAAGACAAAGTCCGTTAGGTTAATGTTGACAATGGCCACGTTGTTGCGTGGAATGCTCGTGAGTTGAATGAGTGCATGGCGTGTGTCGGGCACCCAAGTGGTGCCACCGTCGGTAGAGCGGTCCATGGTAATGGTGAGCGGAAAGGACTGTCCGTCGGTGTTGGCCTCACTCTCGTTGATATAGAGATTGTTAAAGGAAGTATTGTCTGTTTCGCTAGACTTGATTATTACGGGAGGTTTGTCGGCTGTGGCTGTAAATACGTCAACGTCAGTGGTTTCATGTTGCAATCCCGTGAAGTTAGTCATGATCAAGTTGTTTCCGTCCTTAGGGGGAAGCAATTTAATCTGCGTATTGTCCTTGGTAATGCTACCCACTTTCAAACCGCGAATGCGAAAGGCTGAAGCCGAACGATTGTTAAAGGCAAACTGCATCTTGGCCAACATACGATAGAGTATGAGCGTGATAGTTTGGTCCTTGTCAATGGTGAATTCATTTTTATCGCTCATCGGAATGCCCGTTATGGGTATCTTGTAGTTGTTATAGTCGCAAGTGATCACTTTTGTATCTAACCCTTCAGGCAACGGACTGCCAACGGTAAAGGTAAGGCCGTCAAGGCTGAGTGATTTCACCTCGTGCGTATTAGGATCGGGGGTGGCAGGGATTGTAACGAAGTCAGTGCCGCGGTTGGCAAAGTTATAGAACAAGTAATCGCCGTTTTCTGTCGTGATAGTCGTCACCTGCTTGCTCTTGTATTCCGTTTCGCCAGCGTCGGCAGGTACGTTGATGATACGTTCCACCTTTTTCACTGCGATGTTGTTGTTGTACATCACGACGTAAGCATTGTGAATGTCATCGCCCGCGTCGTGATAGCTACCGCCGAACGAGGCCCGCGTTTTGTTTTGCGCCACAGCCGTCGGGTCGCTTTGTTGCAGCTCAATGCGCACTGTGGATCGCCCGCGCTTTATGTCGTCGCCTATTTCGTTAGAACAGGCGGTGAAGAGTAGTAGGGGAATAAGAAGATATAGAAGTTTCATAAAAGGAAAAGGGGTAATGTGAGAATGTGCAAATACGTAGGAAATGTGCAAATGCTGAGTTAATGTGCAAATGTGAGAATGTGCAAATGTGCAAATGGACGCCTTTTATTGCTGCGATTGGCTAATGTGTAAATGATCTTTTAAAGCATTCATTCATTTGCACATTTGCACATTCTCACATTTGCACATTTCCTACGCATTTGCACATTTCCTACGCATTTGCACATCTCCTACAGGTCAATATCAGGTGCCACGATAGGAATCCAGTCGCGCACTTGAATGAGGATTAAGCCCATAGAACTTACGCTATTGATGCGTACTTGGTAAACGTGATTGCGCACAATGCCATATTTCATGGCCAAGGCATCAGAGTTAGAGTTGTATGGGTCAGTATGGCGAATGAAGTATTCGTATGTCTTCTGTACAGCAGCTTCGCCAGCCTTCTTGTAATAGCCCGTAAAGAGCAAGCCCGTAACGTAAGCCTCTTTGTTAGCACCTATGGTAATGGTGTTCTCTTTCGCATAGACGAGTCTCTTATACGTCAAGCCGTCCGTAGCATCGGTGTAACAGTTTGTGGCGCCGTTGGTTATTTGCGTTATCTTGTTCAACCCACTGTTGCAGGCTGCAAAGCTGGACTTCATTTCTTCATATCTATTGGTGTAGCTTAGCCCTAAAGCATTGCTTGAAGGGCTTTTTTGAAGAATGTAAGGGTCGACTACATAGTTCGCTGCGTTGCCGTCAGAGCTGAGCAACTCCTTGCCTAAGTATTGAATGGTATTAAACGTCTTGTCTTCGGTAACGCGCTTCAATACGTACTCCTCACTGTTGAGTAGATTGATAGGCGTCACCCCCGTCAAGTAGAAGTAGTCGACATTCGGTTCTGTACCAATGGTATATTTGTAGCCTTCAAGCTTCTTATTACCTTCTGCCGTGTTGACCACCTCGCTGACCCATACCCCCTTTTCACCTGCTGAGAAGTCGATGCGTGCGGCCAAGCGTTGCACGTCGGCTTTCATCTCGACCAATACGCCGTCCTTTACATTAGCCATGTTGGAGTGGCCCTCGATATGGATTGACTTGTCGTCGGAGGACGACATGGCAAAGGTTGAGCAAGTTTCGGGCTGTTGTAGCGTGCCGAAGGTGGCATTGGCGGTCGTCATCTGTTGCACGTCGCCCAAGGTGTTGGCCGTGAGGCGTCCCATGTTACAAACGATAATCACATGGTAGTCGCCTGCGGGAATGGAGTAGCGCGTATCAACCACGGACGAAGTGTACACGGCTCCGTAGGCAGAAGAGTGTTCTGTGTCCTTTGAGAAGTTGGGTAGGTAGACACTATATAATATAGGAGTGTCGGCTGCTCCATTTATGCCTTTATCATTTTGGTAGATAAAGAGCGTAGCGTTATAGACCGCTTTTTCGTTCTCATCGTCAGCCAGCGTACCATCATCTTTAGACGGTCCAGCCGCACGAGTTCCTGCCCCATAGCCACCTGTGCGCACTTCCACTTTAAAGCACACGTTCTTAGCCACATTGTCCACCTCTTCCACATTGTCTTTGCTGCACGACCCAAAGCTCATGGTACACACCATGAGCAGCAATGTGGACAATATGAGGTAGAGTAGTTTCAATTTTCTAATTTTTTTTTGTGTATTACTTAGAGACATCGCGTCCTCACCTGGGGGCGACGCGTCCTCACCTAGTTGCGACGCAGTCTCACCTGGGGGCGATGCGTCCCCGCGTCGGCATTGTCAAGTTGGGGCTCGATGCCCCAACTTGGCAATACAATGATGAGAGGGGAACGCATTTTGTATTTGCTTGCCAAGGCATCGAGCCTTGTCAAGCAAATGCCGACGCGGGGACGAGGCTGCTGAAAAAAGTCCCGATGTAGGACGAAGATATAGATGTAAATATTTGCGTATCTCATTGAAAATTAGTA
>ENA-UEQW01001891-UEQW01001891.1-human-gut-metagenome-genome-assembly--contig:-NODE-1891-length-16539-cov-4.906330_pt1 | contig 16539 bp, 10 predicted proteins | sample MGYA00242947_ERZ507947 | MGnify/ENA primary metagenome ERZ507947 (study PRJEB26167, sample SAMN06115421) | human gut metagenome | host: Homo sapiens | place: China:Guizhou | collected 2015-03-17... | reverse complement strand
ACCCGCACGGCGCTGACAGCCCTATCCATGGCGGTGGGCGTCATGTGTATCGTGGTGCTGATCTCCGTAGGTCTGGGATATGAACAGGCGTACCGCGAGAGCATCGAGGCGCTGGGCAGCCTGACAAAGATCGACGTGACGCCTGCCACCAGCGACTACGGACGCAAGGCGCTGCTGAACGACAAGGCACTAGAGGCGTTCCGAGGCATTGACGGTGTGGAGGTGGTAACGCCGGTCTACCAGCAGTCCGCCTACATCGTGTCCGGCAACTATGTCAACATGGTGCGCGTCTACGGCATCGACATGACCACGGCGGAGCGTTTCATGCTGACGCCGGAGCGGGGCGTTATGGCCGAGGACGGTACGCGCCTGCATCCGGAGGTGCTGTTCACCGACGACGTGGCGGCTGGTCTTGCCAACAAGGCCAAGGATTGGGAACTGGCGGTGGACGAGAACGGCAACGCCCTGATCGACCTGCTGGAAGTGCCTGTCCGCATGACCTTCGATTCCTCCAGCCTGACCGGTGAGCCGAAGGCCGACACCGACGGACGGGCGCTGCCCTCCAGCAATCTCTATACCCTGCGGGTGACGGGTATCTGCTCCACCTTGAACAATAACTTCGCCACCGCCGCGTTCATGTCCTTCGACCGCTTGCAGGAAATGACGCAGGCCAACGCCAATTACATGGGTGCGACAACTCAAACCAAGACGGCGGAGGAAAAGGCCAACGGCCCTACCTACGACTTGGTTTGGGTGAAGGTGAAGAACGTCAACGACGTGCAGCGTATTGTCAAGCTGATCCGTGACACGGGCCTGAACACCTATTCCCTCAACGATATGCTGGAGACGGTGCGGACACAGTCCCGGCAGATTCAGGGGATGTTGGGCGCGCTGGGAGGTATCGCTGTCCTGATCTCCGCCATCTGCGTGGCAAACACCATGATGATGTCCATTACGGAACGGACGCGCGAAATTGGCGTGCTGAAGGTGCTGGGCACCGTTCGCAGCGACATCTTCAAGATGTTTCTCTCGGAGGCACTGATCGTAGGCGTGATAGGCGGCGCGGCGGGCTTGGTGCTGAGCTTTATCGCCAAGTGGCTGATACCGGTGATCTTCGCGTCCCGTGAGCTGCGGTGCGTGCTGCCCTGGTGGCTGGCGGTCTGCGGCGTGGTGTTCTCAGGCGCGGTAGCCATTGCCGCCGCATGGATCCCCGCACGAAAGGCAACGCTCATCAGCCCCAACGAAGCCATCCGCTCTGAGTGAGGAGGTAGCTTTTATGAAGAAAATATGCTGTGTAGTGCTGGCTCTGCTATGCGTGTCGCTGTGCTTGGCGGGCTGCGGGAAAGCGGATGCCGCCAATGAGGAGCCACTGATCCGCAACTTCGTGATCGGCAACAGCACGGCGGAGATCCAGACCCACACGGAGGATGGCGAGACCCGCTATGTGATCGCCATTACGCTGCCGACGGACACGGATTTCAAAAGCTGTGCCGCAAATGTAGAGCTTGCCCCGGATGCGGTGCTTTCCATGGATAGTCCTTGTATCGTGAACGAGCTGGGTGGGCGGCCTATCCTGAATTTGACATTGCCGGAGCGTGATTTAGTGGTTACCTGCGGTGAGCAAAGTCAGACCTACAGTTTTCAGGTCGGATTAGAATGAGAGATAATTCAATGAAAAAGATATCAATTATTTTTACAGTGCTTATTATCGCACTGCTATTAACGCTGACAGCCTGCGGACAGCAGGTAGACGAACCCGCCAGCTCTGATGGTGCATCGACAAACGCAATATCTTCTGTAAATGTTAATGGGAAGGAGTGCCGCGTTGATGCTGTGAAAAACCCCGGCGGCCAGGAAACCGGGATGCTGTTCAGCATTTCCATCCCGAAAGCGGCAGTTCAGGATGAGACGAACGTCACACTGACGCTGGAGCTTGGCTCTGGTTGGTCGATTTCAGAGGATAGTAATTGTATAGTCCAGATGGATGGCAGCAATGTCATTGTGGATTTGAGTGAAGAAGCGCCGTTAATTATCGTAAAGGCTGACGCCATGGATAAGACACGCTGCTACCATCTGGCTGTAGAATAGCAGGAAGTTTTATGTTTTCTGTTCTGATTTTACGGAGGTGATGCCAGTGGGTTAATTGAAGAACCGCAACGATATGTAAAAAAGAAGATTTTAGAAAGGACAGCATATGAAAAAAATGATTTCTCGGCGCCTCGTAGCGCTCTGCATGGCGTTTGCCATGATGTTCTCTCTGCTGACTGTTGTTCACGCGGAAGGCTCTAACGATGGTCTGTCTGCTCCTACTACTCATACCGAGGTAGCTAAGCCGGCCACGATCAACTCCATTTCTGTTGGATCTGCGACTGCCTATTATGAGACGGACGATAACACCGGCAATACCACTTACATCCGTGCCTTGCTGACCGGCAAGACCGAGTATGACCTGAAGAACGCTACGGTTACGGTCAATCTGACGAACAGCAGTACTGCAGTTGCCTTGGATGGTACGGCTATTACCGGCGGTACCACGTCTCGTACCTTCACAACGGACTTGATGAATAAGGCACATACCCTTACCATCGGCGGTGTTGATTATATTCTGGCAGCAGGTTTACCCAACGGCCGGGTTTCCATCGACTCGAACGATCCTCTCGGCTTGGGTACTGTGACAATGGCCGGAACGACCATGGATGTTTATGGTACCAATGTTCAGAACCCCTTCATGGGCAACACCTATTTCGTTAATAGAAACACCAACTGGACCTTCATTAACTATTTCATTTCTGGTGCTTTGCCTACGGGCACCTCTCTGAGCAGCGTTGCCACTGCTTATACTCTTAAGAGTGGTGCAACGATCTCTGGTGCCGGTGCTACCGAGGTTACTGCTACGAGTTATACATTCAACTTCACCATAGGAAAAACCCTCACCGTTGCAAACGGCACCGAGAGCCGCAATTATGATGCGGAGCTGGCTATCGCTGGTCAAAATATTATCGTTCAGGAAGACGAAGACGGTAATCGCAACTATGATATCAACTTCAGCGAGGTTAAAGCTTCCGATTATTACGTTGACGGTGTTAAGACTCATGTTGATGAAATCGTGACCGCTTGGGAAGCCTATATTGCTCAGCCCCACACATTTGACGCAGGTACCAGTGTTATGGCTATTCTGCAGGCATTTGATACGTGGGCAACTCAGACCGAAAATCCTGTTACCGAAGATTACTATTTCACCGGTGCCTCTGATTTCGGCGGCGGAACCTATCTGTCTAAGCTGAATAACCTGAATTGGAACGATTGCGGCAATCTGGCTGGATATATGTATACCAACGATGTCAACGGTTACTACTGGACAGCCGCCGACAATCACTCTACGATTCCCTCGGTTGGTGCCGCTGACATGGTCTTCACCAGCTCTACGCGAATTGTATGGTTCTATACGGTGAACTATTGGAACTGGTTCTAATATCTACAGGGGCGCGTGTTAATATGCGCTAAATGACACAGAGGTGTGGGCGGGCGGAATCCGCCGCCCGCCCACACCTCAATCTTTCTAAATGGAAAGGGGATCCCTTATAATGAAAGCAATTCGGCGCATCCCGGTATTCTTACTGGCCTTGATGATGCTCCTTTCCTGTATCACGCCGGCACACGCGCTGGAGTCCCAGTATACCCTGTGGCCGGTTTTCAGTCCTATTTATGATGATTACTATATAGCGAGCCATGGCTTTGTCCACTTTGAGGGATGGGACAAAGGCGTGTTTTTCACCGCAATCAAAAACAGCTATGTACAGCTAACACTACCAGAAGGAACGAGTAACTTCAATTTAACGCCCTCGTACTATACCGGCACGGCGGGTGCGCCTGGCTGGGCAGATACAGGCATTCGCTTTGAAGATAGCACACGACGGTATCGAATCGAGCCGGTGGTCAAGGGAGCAGCGGACTATTCTCAAACACAATTCTGGCGCTTCTATGATGCCAAGTCAGATCGAAGTTTCGTGTTGCCTGTGATCACCATGGTTGAAAACCCCTCCGAAACCGAGGAAACGGTTGATAAGCTTGAGGCATATACTGCCCGAGTTGACAAGTTGATTTCGACCATGAAGCAGTTCGACGAGATATTCGATGCCTTGGTAGACTCGCAAAACAGTGCGTCAGTGCAATATGGTGGTCGCCATCCCAGTGATGTCAACCTGGCCTGTATTGTGGCCAATATGATTCAGAACGGGTTTGACATTAGGATCGCATGGTCCGATACGCATAGCTATTGGGTAGAGGGTGCTGGCTGGGCAACAGCTACTGCTGAAGACATTATTAAACATTGGACGACCTATAAAGTGCCAGATACGGGTGACAAGCCCGCCTGCAATCCTGGAGATAAGATATCACAGCAGAGGCTAAAGGAATTGGACATGCTTCTGGATGTGATTGCTCCCTATTATCTGAATTATTTAGAGAATCACCGTATTATAGAGCCTACAGTCACCTACTATGAAGTCGACGGCTCACGGGGCTTGATTGACACCGCCAACAAAACCATAACACTTCGTTTGCCGAAAGATACCGACTGGGACAATCTTCCCGCGCCTACGGTTGAGACAAATGATGAGTGCCAGTTTGTCCAAAATCTTGGCAGTCTGAAGGATGGTCAGGCTATTGCCACAGTGACACCGGGTGACCGCGCAACGGGAACCTATTACAACGGCAGCGACACCACCGGATACGGATTCAAAAAGAATCTGAGCCAAAGATGGACGATCAACGTCGAAGAGGGAGCTCCTTACACAAAGGTACTTACCTTTGACATTGAGACAGACGACGGCAAGGTTCGCTCTGCCCGCATCACGGATGGCGTGAACGGAAGCGACGGGACGATCAAGCTGAATCTGCCCGTCGGAACCACTTTAAACGCTCTGTCCCCTACGGTAGATTATGCCGGCGAGGGATTCTATTATACTGTTAACGGCCAGCGAAGTGACCAGACCGAAAAGATCGACTTTAGCCAGAAGATCAAGCTGATCGTCTATAGCACGAAGTACGGGACAGAGGCCACATATGACGTTTCTGTCACAGCGGAAGAATCTGCGGAGAATGACATTCTCTCCTATAAGATCGGTGATGCGGTCGGTACGATCTCCGGCAACAGCGTGTCCATAACGATTCCATATGCCACGGACCTTACCACGACAGAGCCGGATATAACGGTATCCGAATTTGCGGAAGTGACACAGAAGCCCGCAGGGCTTCAGGTCGGTGAAAATCACTATACCGTGACTGCGGAAAACGGCGCTGAGAAGGACTATATCGTGACGATCACCCGCACTCCGGTAGCGACGGAGCGACAGATCAAGTCTTTCCGCTATGGCGGGTATGAAGCCACGATCAACGAAGGTACGGCCGAGATCACCATGATGCTGCCAAAGGGTATCTCTCCTGTTTTCGCGCCGACCATCGAAATTTCCGAGTTTGCCACAGTTTCTCCGGCATCCGGCGAAGTGCAGAATTTCAGCTCGCCTGTCAAGTATAAGGTCACGGCACAGAACAAGGCTTCTAAAACTTATACGGTCAAGGTTACGATATCCTCTGAAGCTGCTCCCAATGAGTATATAGGCAAGCTTGAGCAGGTTCGTGACAGTATCATCACTCGGTATCGCAGTGAAGCAAATGATGACTGGGAGTGGATGGACCTCGGCTTCTATGAAAACCGGCCAAAAAACTACAATACCTCCGATCACCCCTTCGACATTGCCGCAAAGCTTGCAAAGCTGGACACGACCACAAATGTGGCAATGACCGAGTTTGACCGCACCATCATGATGCTGACTGCCCGCGGTTTTGACTGCACGAAACTCTCGCAGTACAACAATGGAAAACCGTACATCGACAGCAAGGGCAATGAGATCGACAACCTTGTCGCAGCACTCTACAACTATTCCGGTGAGTACACCATCAACGGCCCCATTTTTGCGTTGCTGGCTCTGGACATGGGAATCTACACCATTCCGGAAAATGCCAGATGGACGCGGGAGAACCTGATCAATGTCATTCTGGACTATGGCAATTATGACGAGTTCGGCATTGACATGGTGGGCGCTATCATGTACTCTCTGGCCCCTTATCAAGAGGATGCAGTTTACGGTGCGCAGATAAAGGAAAAGCTGGATTTGTGTCTGGAGATCATCCTAAGAAAGATGAATTCCGACTTCTCCTTCGGTGGGTGGGGTACGATCAATAGCGAGTCTGCCGCATGGGTCATGATGGGCCTTTGCAGTATGGGTATCGACTGGAATGCCGATCCCCGGTTCTCAGATGGTCAGGGTCACAGTGCGCTGCAGCACTGGATGGATAACTTCGCTAACGTAAGCGGCGGCTATTTCCATCATACGACCAGCGTGACCAACAATGCTATGGCGACCTATCAGGGCTGCTATGCCACCATGTGGTATCTCACTTTCCTTGAGAAAGGTGGTCAAGGAAATCCCTGCTATTTCTATTACCACCGCTTTCCCTTTGCCCGGCAGCTGTCTACGGATGCTTCCATCACCGGCTTCGAGATCGAAGGCAAGCAGGGCATTATTACCGAGGATGGTGAAGGCGGCGAGAACACCATCACTGTTACAGTGCCCAATGGTATGCCCTTGACGAACCTGACCCCAACCGTGACGATGGCAGAGGGTGCGACCTTGCTGGCTCCGAGCCTGCCCACGACCTTCGTAGAGGGCGTTAAGCAGCCGTTTACCGTGCTAGCTGAGGACGGAAAAGCCACTAAGACCTATTATGTCACCGTGAATCATGGCGATGTGGGCGCTGCCGGTGCCGAGCTGGATGTCAACAGCATCAAGCTGCAAAACAGCGTGCTGAACGCAACGGACATTCTGGAAAAGAAAGTCACCAACGCATCCGATGGCGCAACGGAGATCCTGCTTACGGTGAACGCTGGTGTGGATACCTCGAAGATGTATCTCAGCGCCGGCCTCTCTTACAAGGCGACCTCCAACCCGTCTTTAGATGGCAAGAAGGTGATGGACTTCTCTGACTGGAAGACCTTCACCGTGACCTCCGGCGATAAGACGGTACAGAATACCTACCGTATTAAGGTCGTATCCAAGGCGCAGGCGGAGATCACCAGCTTCCGTGTGCAGGCGGCCGGCGAATGGTACAATGGCGTCATTGACAATGCCAAGAACACCATCACCGTCACCGGCGTGGACGATTCCAAACTGACCAGCACCAAGTTGGTCACGGATATTGAATTCACCGGAAAGACTTGTTCGCCGACCTCAGGTGTCGCGGTGGACTTTGCCAATGAAGTCACGTTTACGCTGGGCGGCGACAACGATCTGGCAAGCCGCACCTATATCGTTACCGTGCTGAATAAGAGCGGCCAGCCGATCTCCGCCAAGGGCGGCGGTGGGAATGATACGCCCGCCACCAGCACCGCGAAAATCACAGGCTTCTCCGTTTTGGGTGTGGATGGTGTGATCGACCAGAGTGCCGGTATCATTACCGTCACACTGCCGGTGGGAACGAATGTCACGGCGGTAGCACCGGTCGTCACCGTTCCTGCGGGAGCTGTTGTCAGTCCGGTATTCGGTGAGGTCGTGAACCTTACCAGTCCGCTGACCTATACCGTAACGCTGGGCGCGGAAAGCAAAAGCTATACCGTCACCGTTATCTTTGAGCGAAGTATTTCCCAGCAGCTTTGGGATGCGGTGGCAGAGAATAGCGACGTGGCTGACCATCAAACCAGCTACGGACACAAATTCAATTAAAACAGAAAGGAGAGAAGCCATGAAAATAACAAGATGGCAAAGAGCAGTATCCCTGCTCCTTTGCCTGCTCATGGCCATGAGCTTCTTTGCGATCACCGCACCTAATGCGTATGCAGCGGAACCGTCGTGGCCGCAGGTTACGAGCTTCGCAGTGACAGATGGCTACCTGTATGATAGCAGCAAGGTTGCCAATAGAAAGGTCGCCTGCAAAGTAAAGACCATAGAAATCGTAAACTACACGAAGGCTAAGGAAAGTGCCAGTACAGGCTACATGGGTCTGATAGGCGAGATCTGCATTAAGGTGGAAAAGCCGGTTTCCATCGTGGATGGCGTCCCGACAACGACATCGGCAGCAGCTCCGTCCTATCTGCGTATAGCAAAGGGCAGCTACACCATGACCGCGAGTAAGGAAGCGACCGTCGTTACAGACAGGAACCTGGCCACAGAAAAGAGCACTACAGATCCGAACACATACCGGAGCTCGAATGACGATAGTGTACGTGTAGCAATCAAGGATCCCAGTCAGAACAATAAGCTTTATTACTATGATCTGGTTGTAACGATCGACACGCAGAGCAGCGAGACCAACACCGCCCCCACGATCAAGGAGGGTGTGGTGAACCCCGCAACTGCTGATGCCACAGTGGGTACGGCGTGGACGCTGGATCTGACCACCATCTTTGAGGACGCGGACAACGGTGCTTTGACCTACAAGGTGAAGGTGGGCGATGCCGAGGCTGTTGCCGCAGATGCCAATTACAGCTATACACCCACCGCAGCCGGCACGACCAAGCTGGTGTTTACCTCCAACGACGGTAAGGCCGACAGTCCTGAGTATACGGTGACGCTGAATGTCACGGCAGCGAGCGAAGAAACCTATACAATTACCGCCGCAGTCGATGGCGCGTATATAGTCAATACTGAAAATGTGACTCAGCCGATGGGAACAACGGAGATTACCGTAAATGGTACGTCTGCCAATGAAGCAAAAGTAGGCGATCCCGTTATGGTCAAGGCCATTCCTCAGAAGTACAGTTACGTTAAGACCGACTTATACGATGCCAAGTTTGACCGTTGGGAAGTGGTGGCAGGGCCTACCGGTTTATTGTCTGACGCTGAATTGAAAAATGCGGAGCTGACGTTCAATATGCCGGCAGCGACTGTCTCACTTAAAGCTGTGTTTGTGGCAGTCGGATCACAAGTCACTTTGACCGCAAACGACTTTAATGCGGGCGATGTGTCGTTAATGATCGGTGACTGGGCAGTGGTTGCATCAACATACGATTCCACTTCTGGGAAACATATGAATGACTCTGTTACCCGGACAGTGATTGCTGGTGCAAAAGTTTCTGCGGTTATTACTACTGGCACAAAGAATGCTGGTTACAAACTGACCGACTGGGAAATCACTAACACAACAAAGAATGAGCAGGTGAACTTCGACTATGACGCAGGATATGGAGGTATCGAACGACCTTACTTCACTGTTGACGGAACCTCAAACTATACCATTAGTGCCATCTTTGCAGCGAAAGACTATGGTAATGTGAATGTCACGGTGAATGACGAGAGCATGGGTACTGCCACCGCTCAGATTGGCACAGAAGAAGCGGCAACAAGCCTTATCGGTGTAGTCGAAAGAACGAAAATCAAGCTGCAGGCGCAGCCAAAGACTGGATATGTTTTCCAAAGTTGGAGCGTGACTTATGGTTCCGATAACACTCAGGTTGAAATTGCGAACAGCACTGAAGCCCAAACAACCTTTGTTATGCCTGCGACCAATCATCAGCCCGTCAATGTGGTTGCCACTTTCGTGGAAGACCCCAACTATTTGAGTGAGGAATGTATTCTGGAATCGGTGCTACTGTTGGATCATAGCGGTAATACCTTTGAAGGCGATCAGGATGGCACGGCATTTACAGTTACCCTGCCGGCTGATGCGGACGTATCCAGTCTGGCCAATATGGTTCTTAAGCTGACGTATTCCAAGAATGCCAAGGTCTTTAGAGATGGAGATACAGCGGCGTGGAATGCGAACGGACAAGCCTGCAATATGACGCTGGGCACAGTAACAAAGTTCGTCGTGCGTTCGCAGAAGGATCTTACGGAAGGCAACGAAGGTCCTACCCGGGAGTACACCATTACCATCAAGAAGGCCGCCGCACCCAACACCCCCACCCTGTCCAACGGCTCCGCCACCCGCACCAGCAAGACCGGCGCAACCGTGAAGTTCACCTCCAGCGAGGCAGGCAACTACTTCTACAAGGTGGTGAACCACGGTGCGGCAGTGCCCACAGTGGATGAAATCATGAAATCCACCACTAAGGGTACGGCCAGCGCGGGCGAGACGACCATCACCCTCAGCAATCTGACCGAGGACGCCCGTGACATTTACATTGTGGTCGTAAACGCCTCCGGAGGCGAGAGCACTGTCCTGAAGGTGGAGATCCCCGCCTATGGCAGCGGCAGCGAAACGCCGGATACCGGTAAGTTTACCATCACGATTAACGCACCCAAGGGCGGCACCATCACCCCCAACCGCACCAAGGCCAACGCGGGCGATGAAATCATCGTTACCGTAACCCCCGACAGCGGTTATCAGATGGTGGCGGATTCGCTGACCTACACGCTGGCTGTTTCTGGCGGCGAAACAGTGAAAATCACTAACAACCGCTTTACTATGCCTGTGGGCAATGTGACCATCACCTGCAAGTGGGAGACGGCCACCACGACTGCTAAGGGCATCACCAGCTTCTCCATCAACGGTGTGGCCGGTGCGGTGAACAACAGCACCAATACCATTACCATCACCATGCCCCGCGGCACAGATTTGACGAAGCTGACCCCGGTTATCGCTACCAACGGCGTCAAGTCTCTGACGCCCGGTAACGGTGAAACGGTGGACTTCACCAACGCCGTGACCTACACCGCCGTCTTGGAGGATGGCAGCAGCAAGACCTATACTGTCACGGTCTACGTGGACAAGGGGACGCTGGCCGATCAGTTCTGGGATAAGCTGACTGATTTCGCCACCCAAGTTCCCTGGTGGCAGTATGCCGAAAAACAGCAGAGCACCAGCAAGTATCCCAAGTATTGGTAAGTAGATGGCTCCCGACCCCACAGACACCCTGAAATACCAATCGCAAAACGAACAAAAGAGCAGCCATTCCTAGGAATGGCTGCTCTTTCTCTGTAATGACTCAGGCACGGGCGTGATGGGCGTTGGCCTCCCCGTGTGCCTGAACCCCGCCTACCCCCACGGCATGACACTATGGGGCTCTGAAGGGGCTGAGTGCGACTGCGAAGGCAATTGCTATACGCCGCGCGACTCACGAAACGTAAATACGCATTTGATGTGTCAGAGCAGGGATGCCAGTTAAGCATTGAGCCAGTTGTCGAGAATAGGCCGCATCGGTTGAATAAATGAAGGAAGACCACTTGCCGAAAACAGCAGGTAGCCTTCCCTTAGATAGAGAGTGATTTCCTTGGAATTTGTCCTTCCGAACGTATTGACAATATACTCGATTATGCTACGCTGGGATTAGGGGGCAGGTGCGGGGGTACGAAGTTACATTTCCCCGCCTGAGCGTGACTGTCTAGGCCGCTGGGGTCACTGCGGAGTTGCGGAAGGCACGGTGCTCGTGCCACTTCCTTGCTCAGACCGCTTTTTGAGCCCCAAATCTCCATCAGAATACTCATCAAGGATGGTAGAAATTTCATCGTCAACACGGAGAACCGTCATAGAATAGTATTGTAGGCTATTTCGCCAATCCTTTCTGCGAAAAGTTTGCTTGAGATCTTCAAAAGCTTGCTCGCAATTCAAAATGATTATAATGTGTGCCTTTAATGCGTATGTGTTAGCAAATAGATTTAAGATTATGTCGGAGGCAAGTACATCTTCCCCTTTGAAGTACTGAAAATTCCACGATTCACCACCGTCTTTTGTGCCAAGATTATAGGGCACACACTCATAATTCCTTTCGCCGCTGGTGTTGTTATTCGGCCTAACAGGCGTACAAGTTGAAAGCTCTCTTATATCACCGTCTATATCAAAAGTATCTCGCACAAAGCAGGTAAGGCGTGAGCCATAATAAATTAACTGCCAATCTCCAACCAGTTCAATCAACTTCCGCGTGTCTTTTATATACCGAGCCAAATCAATATTCAATCCAAGTCTATACGCAACTCTATTCCATTCTGGTTTTGATTTCACGTTGTCAGTCCTCAGAAAACGAGAAAATAGGCTGGAAGATAGTTCGAACTCGGTTGCAATATCTACCTGTGAAACTCTTGGATTTTGCTGTAGGAACAAGTTGATTACATCCTTTACCAGTTGAGGATCTTTGGGGAAATTATCTCTACTTCCTGTAATTTCCATCGTTCGCATATAGTAGTCTTCAAATTTTTCCAATTCTTTTGGCATCTTTGCATCTTCACCCATATACAAACCTCCAAATTTATTTGATTAATAGTACCACGATAACAAAAAAAAGTCAATGCAAGATAAGTGAAAAGGCATTCGGCAGAAATGATCATATCAATATTTTGAGTGTTACGATTTACTTTTTTACATCTACATATTGACTTTTGTTGTCACCTGTGTTATTTTAAAGGAGAAGGCAGATGGTCTTCAAGTTGTTTCTCTGAAATAACGACAAAATACGGAATGGCTCTTTCGGAATTTACGCCTGCGGAGATACATCTATCTACGAAACAGGAAGTGGCTGATAGCCATCAGAGCCTTAAGCAAGAAATACGGGAAGGCCGTCTCGGAATTTACGCCTGTGGAAATGCTATCATTGACGAAGCAGGAAGGCTGAACGAAAAGCCTCGGCCAATAAAAAAGCACCTCCCGCTTGCCGGCGGGAGGTGCAGGATACGAGACAGCGAGAAGCCATCAAGTACCAGTGCAAGGTTATTTTAGCATGGTTTCTCGGAAAAATCAATTAGAAAAGGAGACGCCATGGACGCCATGAATTCTGTTTTACTCGACCGCCGGGACTCGGCGAAATACTTAGGGATCTCAGTTTCAAATCTCGACCGCCTGCGCGCAGCGGGGGAACTTCCTGCTGTTCAATACCGGCGCAAGGGAAATGTCCGCTATCGCGAGGAGGATTTAAAGAACTTTATCGAACAGCGGCTTGATGGCGTGGCTCGCGGCAGAGCGGATTTTTGCCCCAGCTTTCGCGGTGGCAATGGAAAGAGGGGGCGTAATTGATGCCCCGGAGAAAAGAAAAGACAGTAGTTCGAAATGGAATCGAGTACTATTGTAAAAGCATTCGCGATGAACGCGGAAAGTATATCACTGTCTATGGTAGAACAATTGCAGAGCGCGACGAGAAGGTAAAAAAGCGGGAGGCCGAGATTCGTCTTCGCCGCAAAATTAAGGAATTCCCAACTTTCAGCGAACGCGCAACGGAGTGGCTGTCGGATAAGTCCGCTGACCTAAAGCGGAACACCTATAACAATTATGAACAGATCATCCGCACACACTTCATCCCTGTGCTTGGTGACAAGCGATTGATCGACATCACCGGCGAAGATATAAAGAAGGCTATGGCTGTAGCAGAGGCGCAGTCCGCGTCCGTTTATCGCAAGGCTTCTATGCTAATCAAACAGATTTTTGCCGATGCCCTCACCTGTGATTTGATCCAGGTTGACCCAACGACAAAGTATACCTTTAAACGCGTGAGGCGCGAAAAAGAGGATACAGGGGAGGAATACTTGACGGATGCGCAGGTTGCCACGCTACTTGCCGCGATCAAAGGAATTTATCCTCTGGAAACGTTTGTCAAATTGGGGCTTTATGCAGGACTGCGGCGCGAGGAGTCTCTGGCACTCCAATGGGACTGCGTTGATCTCAATGCGGACACTCCGCAGATCGAGGTTACGCGTACATGTATCTTTTGCCACAATCGTCCGGAGATTTCCAATGTGACCAAGACCGCAGCTGGCCACCGTAATATACCTATTCCAGTGCCCCTTTTCAATCATTTGAAAGGAATCAAAAAGAGCGTTGCCTCTGATTTCGTCATTTGTAATAGCAGCGGCCTTCCGTTGAGTGAGACACAATTCCGGAATATGTGGCGGAAAATCAAGCGGCGCAGCGTTGGGCCGGACGAGTATATTCGCTACAACCAGCGTGGAAGGAAGGCTTGCTCCGTTAAGCGGGAAGCCGGCCAGACTGCTGCCCACAATCCCAATGTACGCTATATCATTGACTTCCCGGTTAAAACACACATGCTTCGAAAGACCTATATCACAAACCTGATTTATAGTGGGGTCGATGTTCGCACGGTAATGGATTATGCCGGGCACAAGAATCCCGATGTTACCCTCAAAATCTACGCACAGGCCAAGAGCGCAGAAAAACGGACAGAGTCTGCAAAGCAGATCAATGAGGTTTTCCCGTCCGATCCTACCACATAACTATCCCCCGCAGGCACCATACGCACACCTTAAAAGACAAAATCGACGACAAAGTTCATTCGTCAAACCCGCAAGTCGTTGCAAATACAAGGGTTTCTGTCAAGTGAGCGCAAGAAGTACGGTCTCAAAGCCGCCCGCCGCGCACCTCAGTTCTCCAAGCGCTGATCGGACGCAAATTCACAGCTCAAAAGCTCAAAAACCCCGGAAAATCCGCATTTTCCGGGGTTTTCTTATGCTCATTTTTCATAAAATATGACTGATTTTCTCCATCCTTTCCTTTGACCATCGACCGTTTTGCAAAGCTTATTATACCACGCAAGCATAAGGCCTATGTTAAGCAAGAGGTCTTTGGGGCGATCGGAACAGTGAAAGACTGGCTTTCACCACGCGGCTGACAAAGCGGATTATCTCATCCTTGCTGTACTTGTCATAGCCCTCCACAACGACATGCATCAAACCGTTTGACAGATGGGTATACATCATTTCCAGCTCTGTCTCACTGGCTCCGGGCAGTTCTTTCCGCCAGTAAGCAATGCTGTCCGCCTTGGCCAGAGCAATCATCCGCATAAGGACGGTTGCGTTTGTATTCCCCAAAATTAGGATTCGACACGCCGCCTGATTCTGATCGACCATATCGTAGATGGCTTCGATCAGAGCCGTCACATCAAGCGAATTGACATAGCGAAGGGAGTTCTCAAATGTATCGATGAGTTCATTCTCAATGCTCTCCATCAGGGCAAAGCAATCGCTGTAATGGGCATAGAAGGTGGCACGGTTAAGCTGCGCCAGCGCACAAACCTCCTTCACCGTAATTCTGTTTACAGGTTTTTCCTTCAGCAGCGTCAGAAAAGACTGCTTGAGCACCATTTGCGTATAGCGTTTCCTTGCATCCATCTTCTCCATATAGAGCCCCTCCAAAAAAGTTCACAAAGAAAAGCAACGCTTCGACAGAAAGTGTTGCTTTTCTTTCAGCCGTATGGCAAGTGCTGATTGTTTCTGCCTTTCCCCTCAAGTATACTGTACTTGTGAAAGATAATCAACACTTGTATGCTTATTTGAGGAGGCTTTTTTAATGTATGATAAATATCTTGTTACAGGTGCCACCGGCTTCCTTGGCAGAGCTGTTGTAGAAGCGCTGGTACGCCGCGGCACACGAGTGTATGCGCTTGTGCTGCATGATGACCCCTATATCAATTTGCTCCCCAAAGAAGTCCATACCGTCATCGGTGATGTGTGTGTGAAAAACTCACTGACAGACTTCTTCGCGGATGCGGACAGCCGTACCTGTGTGATTCACTGCGCCGGTATCGTCTCTGTCGCGTCCAGACCCGGTTCGAAGCTCTATCAGGTCAATGTAGATGGAACATGGCGGGTTCTCCGGCAATGTATGGAGCATGATGTGGGCAAAATGGTCTATGTCAGTTCCGTCCATGCCATACCGGAAAAGCCGAAGGGCTGCACCATTACGGAAGATTGCGAATTCTCTCCGGGGCTTGTGGACGGAGATTACGCCAAGAGCAAGGCAACCGCAACAGAGCTTGTCTTCAATGCGGCAGAGCGCGGGCTGAATGCCTGCATTGTCTTCCCCTCCGGTATCATCGGGCCGGGCGATATACAGGGAGGGAGCTTCACCTCAATGGCGAAATCGTTTCTTTCCGGAAAGCTGCCCTTTGCCGTTTGCGGCGGATATGACTTCGTGGATGTGCGAGATGTGGCAAAAGGCATTCTCGCCTGTTCCGAAAACGGAGAGCCCGGCAAAGGATACATTTTGTCCGGCCACTATGTCACCATTCGCAAGATGCTTCAGTTCGTGGGAAAGACTGCAAAGCTGAAGTATCGCCCCATCTGCCTGCCACTGGGGCTTGCAAAGCTGGCCGCTCCATACTATGAACGTCGAAGCATGAAGGAGCGAAAGCCGCTGTTTTTCACCCCTTATTCCGTTGCTGTTCTTGCCTCAAATGGGCAATTCAGTCATGCCGCAGCATCGGAACGCTTTGCATATCATCCGCGCCCGGTGGAGGATACTTTGCAGGACATGACAGCATGGCTTTTGGAGCAGAGGAGAAAGGACGAAGTGTGATCTCACCGCAACAAAAAGCACCTTGAGCAGGCTGCACATGCAACTGATATAAGGCGGCACGGCGCAGTACATCGCCTACGCCCTGCCGGTGCTGCTGGTAGCGGCGGGAAGATGGTCCGTTTTCCGCTTATCGCAGAGGAAATAACCGAACATTTACTCCCTGAGAGCTGCTTTTTGGCGGCTCTCAAATTTTTTTGAAAAATTTTGCGTTTTGGGTGAGAGTTTTTTCGATTTTTTGTACCTATATAA
>ENA-UEQW01001890-UEQW01001890.1-human-gut-metagenome-genome-assembly--contig:-NODE-1890-length-16544-cov-4.211210_pt1 | contig 16544 bp, 22 predicted proteins | sample MGYA00242947_ERZ507947 | MGnify/ENA primary metagenome ERZ507947 (study PRJEB26167, sample SAMN06115421) | human gut metagenome | host: Homo sapiens | place: China:Guizhou | collected 2015-03-17... | reverse complement strand
TCAAATCTGACGTTGCCGCAACGGCAATGCCGTCGTTATGGATGAAACTCCCATGTGACGTAAAAAGGGTAACCCTGCAACAAACACAACGCTCATTCAGGCTTTTGAGCCTCCGACGGAGGAATCACAAGACGCTCGCTCGGACAGGGAACGGCACTGTTGTCGTTGGCAGCCGCAACGGGCACCTTCTCTTCCTCTTCCTGCCTCTCCATCACCTTCAACTCGACGAGCTCGATGCTGCTCTTCTCCAGACGCTCGTGCTCCGAATGGGCAAACTCGCGCAGCGTCGGCTTGCGGTCATTGATGCTGTCCGGCAAGGCGCACGTAATGAATGTGTTCCCCAGCATGATCAACGCCAGCACCTACTCCTCACCGCCTCCGTCAACGCCCACATAGAAGGCACAGCCGTAGTCGAACGGGAACGACAGTCCGTTCTTCAACGACCACGCGAAGATGTTGGACGCCATGGACGGTCCCTACGCGTCACTCCACTCTCCCACTCCGACAATGAAACGACCAAACGCGGACATGACCTGTCCCAGTCCGTTCACCTTGGCTCTGAAGTCCTGATATGTGCTGTTGGTGATGAGCACCATGCCGTTGGTGATCCGTTAAGCAACTCATCTTCGCGAACGAAAGGATATGTCACGAACATGAATCGGAAGCACTGCGTCACGCCGTAGGAGAAGAGAATCGCCAGCCACTGCACCTACGCGTGAAGCGAGAAGAGAACGGGAACCGGAACCGAGCTGGTGTTCGCCAGCGCCGCCACGGGCGAGATGAAGAGGAGCACAGAGAAGGCGATGCCGGTGAAGTACGACACGGTCTTGCGGTCCATCAGACGCGTGATCAGCGGGAACAGCAGGGGCGTGGAGAAGATCTGGATGGGCGACAGTCCCGTGTACATCCACCCGAGGTCGCTCGAGGTGAAGCCGAAGCCGTGGTGCTCCTGCGAGTTGATCAGCCACACGGGGTACACAGCGTCCTGTCCGCCCTGGATGATGGCGTAGATGCCGTAAATGAGGCAGGCAATGAGCACGTCGCGCTTCTGAATCAGCTGGAAGTAACCGCCCTGGTTCAGCTCGATGACGTAACGGTCGTCGATGGAAGGCACGTAGTCGGGGTTCTTCTTCATCAACGCCTTCAGCTCGTGGTAGCGCGCCTGCGACTTCTTCATCTCCTCCGCGTTCTCCTTGCGCATGTCCTTGGTGAGACTCTCGGGAAGGAACAGAAGGACCATGATCAGAATCAGCACAGATAGAACGGAGCTGACGAAGCACGGGAGGAATAACGGATACTGGATATCACAGAATAGAGCAAAGGAAAACATTACGAATCCAGGGGTACGTCTTGATCAACCCAGGGAAGTACGTCTCGGGATCGCCAAGGAAACCACCCAGACTGGGTCCAACGACGCTACACTCAATTAGAAAGAAAACGGCTACTTTGAAATACCGCCCATTGTGACAATGACGCTAAAGCCGAGAGACTGCATGTCTTCCGAGCACACCTCGCTGACATACGTCTTGAGTACACCGAGGTTGCCGTTTGTGAATCCCCACAATGTACGAATAATGAGGGCGAAAGCATAATTGGGAGCAAGGCCAAAAACCATAGCAAGGACCATTTGGACTATGCGTCACACGGGGACGGTAGGTTGTACATGCCAGGCACGTTGAAATCGATGTTTTACGACCAAAGGAGTCGGCGAACCACCCCCAGAAGAGAGCACCAAAAACACCACCGAGAGAATACGCGGAAACGATGTAGCCGTAGTAATAGCCCACTTCGGTTTCAGTAATCTACGTGTTCACAGTCCGACGCAAAATACCTTCGGGAACCACTTCTGGACGGCGAACGGAAGATTCGGGACAATGACCTGCATACAGAAGGAGTCCATAAACGACGCGATAGCAACTGCGCACATTGCCATCTTGGGAAAGATCCCCTTCTTTCCGTATGTCTTCTCCAGCTTCACCATCGCTGTTTGCGTTTTTGTGACTGTTTGGGAGACGGGAGTTTCAGCAGCAGCTCTTCTCGCTTTGTGTTCCACTCGTTTTTCCTCGTTGCTGCTGCAATTGAAGCGAAATGGTGTTTAGAGGGTGCGGGGGTAGGGAAGAAACCGAAACCGAGTGTGATGGGATGGCGATGAAAGACAGTGATTTCGTGAAGAGGAGTAGAGTCGGCAGCGAACAGCAGAATTGTGTTTCATGGAGGCTTCATGGGGAGTGATCAGGGAGAGGAATGCAGAAACAGTTCTGCTCATCATCAGGAGTCGTTTTTGAAGGGAATGGTACGTGTATGTGACAAATGAGGGATGAGAGTGGATTTCATGTAATTCCCTTTCTTCTGCGTTATCATGGATTGTACAACATCGCTATTGATGAGAATGGAAGCGTTCACTCCATCATCAGCAACTCTTTCCATCCCCCCGAATCACGTCACTCAACTCGCGAGCACAGCCTCTTCATGCGAATTAACCCCTTTCCAACGAGAACACCAATAACGGACATGATTGCGGAAAAGGCCCCCATCACACCGGGTCTTTGGCTTTCCACCATCTCAGAATCAATTGATTTGCCATGTTTTCCAGAATCGCTTCTTCTAGCAACATGCACTTTGCCAAGCAGTTCTCCAGACTGTCTCACTCGGCTCGCAATCTCAGTAAGGTCATGAGACCCGGTTCTCGCTCCTATTCCACTGGTTCCGCTTCCGGTTTTTCGATTTGCAAGCGGAATCACGCGTAGCTTCTCCTTTCCAGATTGGCTGTGCTGTTGCTGCTGGACTCGGCTGCGGCGCCGCTTTCCTTTACGGAAACCGTCTCTTCGCTGTCGAGGTAGTGCAACGGGCGGTGAGTGATGGTCGTAGGATAAGGAGCCTCTGGGCATTCCTTGCACCGACTTGAACTGTCCCTGCAAGTAGTATTCTCTTTGCGTGCTGACGCATAGTGACGCGAGTCTCCACCCCTGCACCGTCCAGCACCATTTCGTTCCCGGCTGCCACGAGCTGAAGATCATTTCTGGAAACAGCAACAGACCGCTGGCTGAGCGCGTGGCGAAGTGTCTTGGTTTGGTTGTCTTTTGGGACTGACGATCAGGAACCAGAGTTTCCGATTGCGCCGTTGGTCACTTTAACGATGGAGAGATCTCCGTCCAGATGAAGGAAAGCGTTCGTGGAAAGGATTGCTACATTGTCCGCCCTGTTTCCCTCCCTCACGCCTAGCTGCAGTCTCTCTGCGCTCCTACGAACGACAACCTTCTGGAGCTCATCTTCATGATCAGCGCCATCCGCCGCGCCTCCGCTAAGCGCGTGACGAGCATCATTCCGTTCTTCAGCTACCGCCAGAACACGCAGCGTGTGAACAACCTTCCCGAGAACACCTCCTTCGCGTTCAGCAGCGCTGCCGAGGTGGCGAAGATGCTCGAGGTGGTCGGTGTCGATTACGTGATGATGGTGGACATGGAGACGAACACCAACCTGGGCAAGATCGACGGCGGCATCTTCTCGAACCGCACGCCTGTGGAGGTGCTGGACGCGTCGCAGCTGATCTTCGAGTCGCTGAAGGACAAGATCGACCCCTCGCGCAAGGTGGTGGTGCTGACCCCCCATCCGAAGGACCTGCCTCGCGCTGCGGAGGTGAAGAAGCAGCTGGCGGCGTACTACAAGGACCTGGACATCCGCGCGATGGAGGGCGAGTACGTGACGCAGATCCTGAGCGGCGAGGAGAGCTGGGAGGAGAACGACATGCGCAACCCCGAGTCGCTGAAGAACTGCGACGTGATCATCGTGGACTTCGCCGTGAGCTCGGGCAAGACGATGTCGCGCTGGGCGAACTTCGTGAAGTCGAAGGGCGCCAACCACGTGATTGGTCTGGCGTCGCACGGTGGGGGAAGAGAGAAGGCGTGATGGGTAGGCATTCTGATGAACCAGGCGCCCGAGACGATTCAGATCAGCCAGCTGGAGGAGCTGATGATTCTGGACACGGTTCCCGTGCCTCAGGAGAAGATCGATCGTTGCAACAAGCTGCACGTGATCTCCATCGCTCCGCTGATTGCCAATGCTATTAAGGAGGCGCACTACGTGGACAAGGAGCGCTTCGTGTTCAAGGAGGAGTAGTTTTCGTGTTCAAGGAGTAGTCGTTTTTAAGTGTTTGATTCATCAAACACAGCAACCATCAAGAATGGACCCTTTGGGACGATTTGTCTCCTTGGAGAGACAGAAGGACAAGAGACTCGAAATGACGCCAAGCAGACCCAGCACGTAGTAGTTCGTATCGGGGTTAATGACCCCATGCTGTCCGCAGGTCCACGAATAGATCAGCGGAACGACAAGCGTGCCCTACGACTCACCAGAGACGCGCTCCCTCACCAAACAACGACAAACGCTACTGACCATTTGAACAATACCCATGGCAGTGCCGCGAATCTCCTTGTAGCTGATGTTCGCCACAACGATCATCACCACGCTACACCTCATTTCTCCTCGACTGTCTCACGAGAAGACGATGGACCGCACCAGCGTCAGAAGGACGTTGTACGCCACCAGCACCGAGAACTTGACCTAGCGTTAACGGGAAGAGGAGGAGCAACGAGCGTGTCCGCAGTGCGCAGCGCCAGCACGAGCGGCGTGACAAGAATACAGAGCGAGAACACGAGGATGAAGACGCCCAGCAAAGAGCGGTACAGCCACAAGCGACTCATCACGGGCATCAGCAGCGCTATTCCAGTGACTCCAGCACGGCAGACATACCCAGGAAGAGCTGGAAGGGCGAGACGCAGCCGATGATCATACTCAGGTCCTCCTTGCTCAGCTCCATGCCGCTGAGTCGCGCGGGCGACACGAAGGCGACGGGCAGGATGGTGTCGAAGCCCATCTGGATGAAGGCGAAGAGCGACATGATGACGAACACGCGCTTGAAATCCTTCGTCTTGAACGCGAAGTTCGGCGATAGCTGCTGCGAAGGGAGGAGCGATTCCTCCGCCATGTTCGGATGCGAGTGCGTTTTGATGAAGGTGTCGATGGATTCCTTATATGAGAGGAGAAAACAAGAATTACCCGCTCCTTTCGGTGCACCTCTTGCGCATGTTGCAATTCCTCCTTTGTGAGCGTTTCGATTGCGCAGAATGCGAAAATGATCAACGAAAAGACGTAAAGGACAGCCGCGATGAGGAAGGGGAAGAGATAAGGGAGCTAGGCTTGAGCGACGGAAATGATGTCCACCTTCTCGAAAATGGGGAATACGCGAACCAACCACTTGATATTTTCCGGAGAAGAGAGGAATGAACAGATGATCGGACCGAGGAGGCTATTCGTAAACCGCGAACCGCACAGAACACCCTCCGATCGCGCTACCAATGAAAATCATGCTCGCGCTAATGGGCAGATTCTTCTCGTTGGAGATTTCGGTGAGCATCGCTCGACCGATGGGCATGATGCCGTCGAGCAGTCCGTTCAGGAAGCGGTAGACGGCGGACAGCCAGAAGTTGTCTGAGAAGGCGAAGAGTGTGATAAAGAGAGCGTTGACTGTTGATCATCACTCCAATGCACACATACATATCAAGGTTGCCGCCATGCACTTCTTTCGTCCGTACTTGTCGGTAGCCTTGCCCCAAAAGATGGAGCCGGGAATCGTACCCGTGAAATACACCGCCAGCAGTATTCCGGTATAGCCACTGATCTTCTCGTCGGGAATCTACGCTCACAATGAAGGGAAACGGTGCACATCGGGAAGATACACGCGAATCAGGAAGGGAGCGTTCGGAAGCAGCATGGTAATGAAGGCAGACCAAATCACGATGATGAACAGGATGGAACACAGAGTCCCCATGTGGAAACCGTCCTTCGGGTCGTAGTTCTGTGGCATTCTAGGTTCACACGATACGAAGAGCGCGCTACCGGAATGAGAGTGTACAGAGAATGGCGGTTGGGAGAAACGACGCGAGAACTCTCACCGCGGTTATTCCGTTTCACCGAAAACAGAGTGGAGTTCCATTTTGAATTCTGTGCTTCCTGCTATTGTTTCGTGTCATTCCTTAGCCATCGCAAGGCGTAATGGCTCGAGTGTTTTGAATCGACGGAAATAGGGAGGATTTTTGTCATCTCTACATTCGATTCCTCTCGCGATGAGCAACAGCAGGAAGAACGACGTTTCGGAGGACATTCTTCGCCGAGAGATGGAGGGGAAGATGACAGAGCAGGAGCGAATTGTACTCGTTTCTTCTCATCTAACACGCATAGCTTGCGGCGAGAATGGCGAAGATCGCTCAGATGGCGGAGGAGAAGAACGAAAAGAAGGCAATCAATCCTGTGTTGAAGGAGATCGCCGGAACCAGGGGGTTTTCATCCAGTCCTTCTATGCAAAACAGAGTTGGTCTTCCTAACGAAGGCGCAGCGTGAGAAACTGAAGCAGGAGGAAGAGAAGAAGAAGAAAGAGGAAATAGAAGTGGGGTTTCGAGTTCTCCTCGACTCTAGACAAAACGACTGCAAACACTGCGCCGTCCGTACGAGTTCAGTCACGAGGACGAATTCGAGGAGAAGCGGAAGAGGGAGGAGGAAATGGAACAGAAGAAGAAGAAGGAAGCAAAGAGCACTCCGTACACACTCCTCTATTTCATGTCATGACGTAGAGAAGATGAATACGCTCAGGCCATGCGCGAGGGGCTAAAGCGGCAGTTCGTGGGAGAGGAGGAAAAGGTGAGGAAGCCGAAGAACAAGCGCGGACCCGCCTTTTTGATGCAGTGGAACAATGAGGACGATACGAGCGAGACGCTGAATCCCGTGTACATGCACCGCAACAAGGTGCACTTGGGCTTCGGAAAAGGATACGTTGCGGGAATCGATATGCGCAAGCAGCGAAAGGACAGCCAGTACATGGAGTCGCTTCTGGCGATTCGCGAAGAGGCGCTCAAGAACGAGTCCATTCCCTCGTCTTCAGCCAGCGAGGAGCTGAACAAGCAGCTGCTCCAATCGATTCGCGACAAGCAGATGGAGAAGGAGGAGGAGGTGGTGAAGAAGGAGGGCTCGGGACGCGGCAGCGAGTGGTACGAGAAGGAGCTTTCCGCCATGACGCAGCGCGACTGGCGCATCATGCGCGAAGACTTCGAGATCAAGGTGCAGGGCGCGCGTGCAGTGAACCCGCTCCGCTTCTGGCGCGAGGCGCCCATCCATCCCGCGATCCTCCAAGCCATCGAGGAGTTGGGGTAGCGCACGGATTTCCTACTCACGACTAGGTACAAGGACCCCACGCCCATCCAGCGCCAAGCCATCCCCATCGAGCTGAAGGGCATGGACCTCATCGGCCTCGCCAAGACGGGCAGCGGCAAGACCTGCGCGTTCGTCGTGCCGATGCTCCAGTACATCCTCACCTCGCCCGTGGAGAACCGCATCCGCACGCGCGAGGAGGGCCCGCTGGCGATCGTGATGGCGCCCACGCGCGAGCTGGCGCGGCAGATCCACGCGGAGACGCTGTCGCTGGCTCGCTACTGCTTCGACGAGCGTCTGACGAAGGAGCGCGACGGGCGGATGAAGGCGGTGTGCATGGTGGGTGGCGAGAGCAGCACGCTCCAAGCGTCGCTCACCACGAACGGCTGCGACATCCTGATCGCGACGCCGGGTCGCCTGCTCGACCTGCTCCGCAACCACCTGGTGGTGCTGAACCAGACCAACTACATCGTGCTGGACGAGGCGGACCGCATGATCGACGAGGGCTTCGAGCAGGACGTGAATACGGTGATGGGCGCCATGGGCTCCATCATGAAGTCCGAGGAGGAGGAGGAGATCCAGAAGGAGGCGGAGGAGGCGGAGAGTCTGACGAGCAAGTACCGCACCACCATCATGTTCTCGGCGACGATGGCGCCGAAGGTGGAGGCGCTCGCCAAGCAGTACATGCGCTGTCCGGTGCAGGTGACGATCGGCACGAGCTCCGCCAACAACGAGGTGGAGATCAAGCAGATCATCAACATGATCCACGAGAACCAGAAGCCGGCGATGCTGCAGAAGGTTGCACTGCTGTTTGGTCGTGATCTCTAGATCATTCGCAACAACGAGACGCCCGCCATCGTGTTCTGCAACCGCAAGGAGACGGTGGACGCGGTGACGCGCGCGCTGCACGACCGCCGCGTGCGCTGTGTGGCGCTGCGCTCGGGCTTCTCGCAGGACCAGCGCGAGCAGGCGCTGGAGGACTTCCGCAACGGCGAGTACGACGTTCTGGTGGCGACCAACGTGGCTGCCCGCGGTCTGGACATCAAGGGAGTGAGCGTGTGTGAGTGGCGTGAGGGGTAGGTGAAGCTTGTTGTGAACTACGACATGCCCACGTCGATCGAGTACTACATTCACCGTATCGGTCGTACGGGTCGTGCGGGCGCCTCCGGCTTGGCGATCTCGCTGGTCACGGAGGACGACAACGCGCTCTTCCCGGACTTGGTGGAGTACTTGAGGAAGATGAAGCAGGAGATTCCTCCCGAGCTGGAGCGCCACAAGGTGGTGAGGGAGGCGAGCCAGTTGTCGAGAGTAGGCGGCGACGAGAGTGGAAACCCGATGGAGTTCAAGATGATTTGGCGTGTTTGTTGCAAGAAAGAGAACAGAACTCACTAAACTGATTGTCGTCTTCGTAGAAGGTCGCGGGAGAGTTGCTCTGAAACAGCACGCCTCGCTTCAGGGAAGTCACAACGCGCTCCTTCACCTCGCCGGAGAGAGAGCCCAGCAGATCGATTACGCCCTCCGCCACTGTGTACGGGTTCTCTCTCCCCATCCGTATCACCTCCTCCTTGATCACGGCTTTCTTCAGACTGTTCAGCTTGGCTGTGATCGAGTCGCTGTACTCGCGACTCATCCAGTTGAACACCATCTCGTTGTCGTCCCACGAGGAGCAGTGGCTGAAGCGGTACTGATTGCTCTGCTTGTACCACTCTTCCACCAGCGTCTGCGCCTCTCTCATGCTCCTTCCCGAGACGGCGACGATCTCTCTCTCGATCTTCATCTGCAGCAACCGTCTGCGAAGTCGCCAGTAGAAGAAGTGCCGGGACTGCTCCACGTCCACGATCGCTCGGATCACGCCCATCGCCTTCATGCGTTCCGCGCCGTCATGGAGGTCGGCAAACACCTCCGCTACTTGCTGATAGGGCGTTTCTAGTTCTTTCTGTCGGTTTTCTATTTCTTCTTGTGTCTTCTGTCTGTCTTCTATTTTTTCTTGGATCTTTTGCCTCTCTCCCGTCATCTGTTCTAGCATGTCTTCTCCCGCCACCTGTCCCAGTCTCTCCCCCACCACCCCAACCAGTTTCGCGGGCAGACAGCGGAGCACCCCATCATTTCTCTCCATCGTCCTCCTCTTGTCCTCCTTTCTGTACTTGATGCTCACCACGCCCGTGGGCTCGAGCACGCCCGCACGCGCGCGCGAGTCCGCGTACATCTCCATCACGTCGTCGTTGATATGTGGATCCACGACGACGAACGCGCCTCCGCGCAGCTCCGCATACGCTGGAATGTACACGAACACGGGCTGCCTGAACTGCACGAGCTGGTCCACGATGAAGGAGCCGTACTTCAACACCTCCCTGAACATGTCGCGCGCGCCGCCCGAGAAGCCGCGCCAGTTCGCAACGATGAACAGCGGCAGTCCCTCCTGGTTGATGTCCTGAATGGCTTGCGCCGTCTTGTAGGCGGAGTCCGGGTACCACACGCCTCCCGCTTGCTGCGTGACCATCTCTTCGCTCTGCGGCATCGCGGGGTCCGCCGGAACGACGCTCTCCACGGTCCGACTCTCCGTCGCGATCACTCCCACGGGAATGCCGCCCAGTCGCGCACGTCCAGCCACTACCGTCTTCGCCCAGTCCACCAGCACTTCCATGAAACTGCCGCGATCGAACAGTCCCGACTCCCACTCGCCATCGCGCTCGACTCCGCAAAGCAGAGAGCGGATGTCGTAGGGGTCGCGAGACAGCGTCACCGTCACGTCGCGGTCGATCACGTCCACGGTGCTGCTGAGGGGCTGAGGCACCAGCTCGGCGCGGTTCGTTCTGGGAATGAAGGAGAGCCACCGCATCATGGCGCTCACCGCCTCGTAGTCGTTGTCCACCTTCACGTGCGTGACGCCGTTCGGACACATGATGCCCGTCCCGCCCAGCTGGTCGTTGGAGGAGTACACCTTCTTCCCCATGAGGTGATTCAGCGCCTCGTAGCCCGTGAGGAGAATTGGGGCGTCCGCCGCCTTCTGGATCGTTCGCTGCCCCAGACGCACGAGGTAGGCGCCGATGCCCACGGAGCGTCCCGAAACGATGGTCATGGTCACGACGTCCCGGTAGGCGCGCGAGGTCTCTCCCGCGATCATGGCGCTCCCAGCCAGGTTCTCCACGCCGAGGTCGGGCTCCTTCCCGATGATGGCGTCGATCTGGTAGACCGTTTCGTTTTGCAGTGTGACGGGGTGTGCCTTCACCTCCTCCTTCACCCTCTCGTAGTCCTCTCTCGTCAGGTACAGAAACGCTACACCGCTTTGCGGATCCTCGTCGATGCACCACTTCACGCGGAACAGGCGCTTCACCTCCTCCGCCAAGCCAATCCGCGCGCCACTATTTGCCGCGATGAAGATACGAGGTACGCCCAGCCTGCGCGCGCGCTTTGAGGCGAGGTCGAACAGCATGTCTTCGCGCAAGCCGAACGAGCCTGCCTTGAAGGTGATGTCGTTGGCGATGAGAATGATCTCGCGCCCCTCCTTGGGGTAGGTCGGCGTGAACAGCGTGATCTGCCACGCCACCATGCCAATCTTGTTCTTGCCGGGAGGACGCGACACTTCGCGCAGGTCGTACGCATCCCCGCTCTGCACCAGCTCCAGCTCCGTCGCGCTCATCACCCTGCTCGGCATGACGACGCGAAGCGACTCGTTCGTCTTCAGGAACGACTTCCACCGCTCCAGCAGCACGCGCTGAATCAGCTCCAAGAAGTCGTAGCAGTACAGCGTCCCGCTCGTCTTCTGCGCGTAGGCGCGCTCCCGCTCCAGATACTCCAACACGGGGTACGCCATGTTCACCGAGTGACCGTCCCACTCCCCCGCCGAGTCGTTGATCCTCTCGTTGATGGAGGTGAAGATGACGGCGCCCGAGTAGTTGTCCTTCGTCTCCACGTACGTGTCGATCTTGAGCGCCATCCCCGTGGGGTCCGTACCCACCATGCGGATCGGAATCGGCTGCGACCCCTGGGAGAGGATCGGCAGCAGTCTCATCTCCACCTGCGTCACGTGCAGCGAGGCGATGCGCTTCGCGTAGCGGTGATACAGCTTCTTCATGATCCGCTCTATCAGGTTCGGGTCCATCATCGAGGGAGAGAGCACGTTCAGGAATATGTGGCTGCCCGCGATGGTGTTCTCCAGACCCTTCACGCGCACCTCGCTGATGCCGATCTCCAGCGCGTTCAGCGCCTCCACGAGCGCCTTCTCCGCCGAGGGATAGGTGTTGGTGATGGTTTGGGTGTCCAGCGCGTCCATCGTGGAACACACGGCGCGCACGAAGAAGCGTCTGCGAAGCGGGAGCGTGCTGCCGCGAATCACGATGGGCTCTTTCGGGAACGCCTCGTACAGGTGGATCGATCGGTTCGGAATGGGCACCAACTGGATCCGGTAGTTTCGCAGCCGAGCGAGCTCGAGGTGGTACGCCAGAGGCGGCTCGATGAACCGGACGAGACTGTCCTCCTCGTAGTGCAGGCGCTGCTTGAAGGTGATCGAGGAAGGGAGGTCCCAGCTCGGCGAGAGGCGAGAAGGGGGCGAGGGCTGCGTGATCGTGATGCGCGTGATGCACGCGTCGCTCATGTCCTCCTTCACGGGACTGAGGAGCGTCTTGTACTGCTGGATCAACTCCGTACATGACACGGAGGGCGTTTCGTTCAGCAGGATGTGAACCACGTTCTTCGATTCCCTTGCAGATAGCAGATGCTGCGTGATGAGGGGCAGAGCCTGCGCCATCTCCGGCAAGGATCGAACCAGCACGATCAAACCGCCGATGGCTGGAGCGGACTCCTCGTCGTTGCTCTGCGAGTGCGGCGAGAGCAGAGGCGAGTTGGACTCCGACGAGAAGGAGGACGAGGGCCGAATGCCCGTGGGCAACTCGGACGCCTCGGAGGCGAACTGGAAGGAGAGCGCGAGGAAGCAGCCAAGCGGGCAGCGCTGCACGGACAGAAGCACGTACGGCTGGTAGATCTTCCTCAGGTAGCACTCCACAGCCACTGCGTCCAGGTCCCCGCTGCTGTCCAGCAGGATCTCCAGAAGCGTCTGCTGAAGCTCGCTGCTCCGCTCCAGGAGACGAGCGAAGAGCGCCTCCCTGTCCTTTTCCGCTGCTTGCGCCTGCTCCGTCAACGCAGAACGCACCGCCTCGCGCTCCTCCTCCCTTGACGGAAGCTTGCGCTGGAGCAGCAGTTGGCGCGCCTCCAGGGACACGGAGATGGACTTGCTGTCCGATAAAAGCGACACGTCCTGAAGGACCTGCTCGAAGTGCGCGCCCTCCTCGTGCGCGACGGGGATGAGCGAGGACAGGAGGTGGAGGAGGTGGATGACGAACAGTGCCTGCGACTCCTGGTGCTGGTGGCTGAAGTCGCTGCGCCAGAGCTGCTCGCAGTACGCGTCGCTGTTGCTCCTCCTCATTTCGCTGATCGTCGAGTGGATCGACTCGTAGGCGTGCTGGTTCGTCGTGTACCACTCCAGCAGCTGGAACAGCACCGATATCGCATACCCCGCCAGTCCGTTCTTGTACTTGCTGAGCACTTCGTACAGGGGGCTCACGATCTGCGCCAAATCCACCCTCTTCTTGGCGAGCATGAGGTGCTTGCTCAGAATCTGGCGGATCTTCTTCGCCGGAAAGCCCTGTCTGAAGGGGCTCTTCTCCTCCTGTTTCACACTTCTCGGTGAGTCGGTGCTCGGCTCTTGCACAAACAGGGCGTCGTTCAGTTCCTGTTTCAGCGCATCGGGAAGGTTGGCCTCCATCGTGGAGAGCACGTCCAGGTACTCGTAGAAGGGAAGCGAGGGGTCGCGCACTACCGACAGGATCGTGTCGAGACAGGCGTTCACCTGGTCCTCGGGAATCCAGTAGCCGTTCAGGAAGGACTGGAGCAGCGTCAGACAGAGCGTCATGGTGTGGTGCGGGAGCGTGACCGACTTGCTGGCGCTCTCGTAGTCCGGCAGCGGCGACGTGAACTGCTGGGCGCGCTGCACCTTGCTCAAATCGTCGATGCGCATGTACCCCAACACGTCTCCGTTCTGCACCACGGAACCCACCGCCTTGACCAGCTGGGCGATCACGCCCGCCTCCTTCACCACCAACGGCAGGTACATCTTCATCACCTCCATCTCCGCGAACGTCTGACCCGGAACCACGTGATCCCCCGCCTGCACGAGATAGCGCACCAGCTTGCCGGAGTTGGGGCAGCGCAGAACGGACGGGTCGTGCTCCTGGCTGAACACGCATGTCACGCCGTCCATGCTCAGGCGAAGACCGCTGGCGTTGTCCATCAAGTACGCCACGTGGGACTGGCCCTGGGAGTTAATGAGGAAGCCGCCGTCCGCCAGCTCGCGGATGTGCATTTGGGCGGAGGACGCGTTGATGACGAGCGTGAGGAGACTCTCGCCGCTCCAGTAAATGTCGATGGCGTATTTCACGTTCTCGTAGACCAGGTCCTCGTGGTGGCGGACCGAGAGAAGCGTCGGCAACGGGAACTGTCCGCGGTGAACCGAGTCCATGTACTCCCGCTTGTTCTCCTTGAAGTGGAGGAAGCCCTTGCAGGCGGAGGCGATCAGAACCACGAAGCACGAGTCCGGCTTGGCCGCGTGGAGGTTGTGCTGAATGAGCCCGTCGAGCCAGCTGGTGTTGATGGCGTTCTGGACGTACTCCTCGTTCTGGATCAGCTGGAGCAGGTACTCGATGGTGGTTCGGATCTCGCCCCGAATGCTGAACTCGCGCAGCGCCTGCACCATGCTCTTCCGCGCCGTCTCGCGATTCCGCCCCCACGCGAAGAGGTGCCCGAACTGCGAGTCCGCGTACTCGTGAACGCGACCCGACCCGTCCACGCTGAAGTAGCCCCACACGTTGGCCGTGGAGCGGAAGTTCAGCTCCCGTATCGCGCCCGAGGTGGGCTGGAAGCCGGCGTCGGGGTTCTCCGCCGTGATGCGGCAGGCGATCACGTGTCCCTTGGGCTCGACGGGAGGGCGCGCGTCGAAGTCGATGGGAGTCGTTCCCTGCTCGTCCTCTCCGTAGAGACGACGGATGTCCGGGATGCAGTAGAGCGGAATGCCCATCGCGATTTGCAGCTGCGCCGCTGGCAGATTCACGTTCGTGATCATCTCCGTTACGGGGTGCTCCACCTGCAGTCTACGGGGAATGCCGAGGCGCAACGACATACCGCGGGTTCAGCTCCAGGAAGCTGTACGTGTTGTCCTCCATGTACAAGTACTCCACCGTCCCCACGTTGCTGTAGCGCACCAGCTTCGCCAGCCGCACGGCAGCCATCTGCATGTCCGTCCACACGTCGCTGGACACCACGCTCGGCGGTCCCTCTTCGATGATCTTCTGGTGGCGTCTCTGCACCGAGCAGTCGCGACCCGACAGCGCTATCGTGTTCCCGTACTCGTCCGCAATGAGCTGGACCTCGAGGTGGCGGCAGCGCTCCGCGAGACGCATCATCAGGATGGGCGACCCCGGCACCTCTCCCTGCACAGCGCGGAAGGCGTTCGGAATCTCGCTCATCTCGCTCACCTTCCGAATGCCCTTGCCTCCTCCTCCCTCGGACGCCTTGATCATAAGAGGAAACCCGACTCTCGCGGCTGCTTCCTTGGCTTCCTCCTCGGTGTGGATGCTCAGCTTCTCGTACACCGCGTCGGGTATCACAACAACGCCCTCCTTGTTCCGGCTCTCCTCAATGCATAGTTCCACAGAGGACCCGTTCCAGGGCAGAGTGGGGATGTGCGCCGACTGGGCGATGAGAGTGGAGTCAATCTTGTCTCCGAGACTCTTCATCGCTGCGCTGTGCGGACCCAGGAACAGGATTCCCTTCTTGCTCAAGCGATCCGGGAGAGAGGGGTTTTCCGATGCGTGGCCCCAGCCAGCCCACACCGCGTCGCAACTGGTGCTCTCGGCAATCTCCACGATGCGGGTGACATTTGCGTAATTGTTGTTGTTGGATCCTCCCGGAACTTCGCAGTACTGGTCCGCCATTCGGATGTACCTAATAGTGATTATGGGGGAGAGAACGGACTCGGCATTGGCGGCGAGATCCTCCGGCGTGGCCATAACAACGATGCCGATGATGCGATCGTTCTCAAACGTCTCGTAGCACCACTTCCGGATCGAGCGAATGGCCTTCACGGCCGCGATGCCGTTGTTGGCGATGAGCAGCTTGCGAATCGACCGTTTCCCTCAAAGCATGAAATGAAAATAGTTGCTATACTCCTTTTCAATCACATAGTTCTCAATCGAGGTGAATGGAGTTGAGAAGGTCTCTTCTTTTGCGTTTTGCATGAGCAGACGCGCTCTCTAACGATAGACGTACGCAAAGGAAGAAAAAATAGAATTGACAGGAGGACGAAGAAACGATGTAACAACGAAAAGGGCTCACGTCATCCGAGCGCTCGTCTCATTGGACGCACGAATCGTGGGATTCCGGGCGCCAATGATATGCGATTTGATGGAATGAGTCGTTCTTCTGGTGTGAAGGGATTTCCATTTTCTTGGAGTGGTCGTGGTAGGTACGAGGGACAAGACATTTCTTCTTCTGTGATCATGTTCCTTAAGGGGGTTTCGGATCGACCCTTCTCCATACGAGATTGAAGTTATTGATGTGTTGAAGCAATTGAGTAGCGGAAATGCAGCAATTCCAATCCATATGTCGCTATTCACCAACAAGTCGCTATAGTCACAATTCGTATTGCGCAATTTCATGATCTCAGTCACCTCCATTCCTCTGCAATACGAAATGCCCTCAACTAAGAGAAGAATGGAATCACGCTCATCACTCCAATCAATGCAACTCTTCCCTCCAACAAACAGCTCAGTATAGCAAAAGGATACACATCGTTTCGTAGTTCACAATACGCAAGAGCCCATCAATACTTGTAGTACTTCTTCACTGCCTTGCGCATCACCTCCTTGCCTCTTCCCCAATCCTGAGCCGCGCTGCCGTTCGCAGGACTGTCTGGATTCGGCTCCTGCAGAAGAAGAATGATGTTCGTAATACGCGCCTCCATCGAAGCCGCCGGAGACCACTTCTGGTCCTGAATCACATCCAGACAAATGCTCCCATTCTCCCACACATTCGGGTGATACACCTTGCTTATGAAGTGAAACTCAGAAGGCTTGAACGGATAGTCGTCCTAGGCATAAAGCACGGAAACCGCTCTCACCGTGATGTGAATACTCAGACGGAACTTCAGTCCCTCATACGGGGTATCATCCGGACCCTGGAATTCCACGATCCACTGCTGGATGTCGTTGTTCTCCAAAGTAGCGTGATAACCGCACTCAGAATTGCCGTTGATGTCCGCAAACTCCTTGTTCAGTCTTTTGATAAAGGCGGGT
>ENA-UEQW01001889-UEQW01001889.1-human-gut-metagenome-genome-assembly--contig:-NODE-1889-length-16548-cov-3.818651_pt1 | contig 16548 bp, 9 predicted proteins | sample MGYA00242947_ERZ507947 | MGnify/ENA primary metagenome ERZ507947 (study PRJEB26167, sample SAMN06115421) | human gut metagenome | host: Homo sapiens | place: China:Guizhou | collected 2015-03-17... | reverse complement strand
CCAGCGGTGACAATAAGCGTTCATCATTCAATAAAGAAGAAGAGTAGATATTTACATTAAAGTACTCGAGCAATCCAGGCAATCCCCTATTTCCTCTCACAGTTCCCTGGGAAGCCTTTACTTTCTGATCGTAAATATTGGGAGCCGTATAATGAAGATCACTATATGTTTCAAGCAGATATTCGCGAACACCCTTTTGCAAACGAAACATAGAAGGTACATAACGGAGAATAAAATTCTTCTTCTGAATGTCCATCTTACCTTTTATATATAGGTTCGCGCGATAATCACTGACTATCGTTTCATACAAAGGTGCAAAAGTCATCACACGTTCTATAATGGAGTCAGCAGAGATTTCCTGATGGGTATAAGGATTCATTATATAATTATTGGCTGTCCCCTTTGGTATAAAAGAGAACAGACACAATATGCATCCTATCAATATTTTATCTCTCAATCGTCGTATCTCCTTCATTAACGTAGGCAAATATAAAAAAGAATATCGAAAAGCAAGAGAAGTTGGACACTAAAAAGAGTTATCAGAAGAAAACCTTCATATTATTCAAAATAACATGGAGATGAACTAAATCTTTGGCGCGGTTGTCTCGAAATAAATGCAGGAAGCTCTGCATATTCTGCTATTCTCTTCATATATAAAAAACGAAAATCCTCTTTCAACCTATCACCACCTTTCTAAAACTCTTTATTCATCGCACTTACAGAGCGGTGATAGGTTGAAAGAGGAATTAATAAAACCTGTATGGAAGAAGTTATAATATGAAGGGGATTTCAACAATAATGGGAAAAATACAAAGTTCCAATATCTGTAAATATAAGAGCCCCCTGAAAACATATTAATGACTAAATCAACCCTTCTATCTTTTTATTTATCACTTTATTCTTGACAAAGAAGAAAATTGTCGTATCTTTGCGATACTCTTCATATCAACCAGGCAGGGAACCTGCCTCGTTTCGTGGCAGGCATTTTTATGCCTGTCCTGATGCTTCATATGGCGGTTTCGTACCCCCGTGTGGAGTGTTAATGCACCCACTGCCTGGTTGGTGAAGAGTAACGGGAAAGGCGGAACCGCTCTTATTTCATAGAAAATCTTCGCCTACCACCTTATTCATAATTATATTATGGAAACAAAACAAGTTACCGTTCAACCAGCGGTGGGAGGCATGATAAAGGCTTCCAAAGATTCATTTGTTATTCCTAAAGAAGAATTAAAGGATTTCTACCTTAAATTCGCTTTCCTCCTGAACCCGGATTCCTGCTCCATAAACCGCACCGAATTCGAACTTTTAAACATTCTGCTGAAAGACCTGAAAAAAATCCTGGCAGCATTGACTCACCTCAACACCCATCCTTGGGATGAAGGCATTGCAGAAATCCAAATTTCATGCGGTGTTTACTCCCTACAAGACAACTTGAGCAAAAAAGAGCGTATGCAGATGAACACCTCTATGGGTAAACACCTACAATTTCTTACCCAAATGGCTGTGAACAGCCCAGTGTTCAAACTGTTATTCAAGAACTATCACAACCATTATATCCAAGTGGAAAGTTTGGTTAAACAGATGGCTAAAGAAATCAACGAACAGCAACAATAAGAATAGAAGTTGGAGAATCAACAGAGGGGGTACTTTTAGAAAAATACATTATTTTTCAAAATACCCCCTCTAAAATAGGGGTACTTTCAGAAAAAACATATAATTTTGCGCCATCAACCGATAAAAAAATAGACCATTTATGTCAAAAATGCGTTTTTTTGCCTTACAAGAGCTTTCCAACCGGAAACCTCTGGAAGTTATTGCCCCTTCCAACAAACTCTCTGATTATTATGGTAGCCACGTGTTCGACCGCAAGAAGATGCAGGAGTATCTTCCCAAAGAAGCTTACAAAGCTGTAACCGACGCTATCGAAAAAGGTACGCCTATCAGCCGTGAAATAGCAGATTTAATTGCTAACGGTATGAAAAGTTGGGCTAAGTCACTCAACGTCACTCACTACACACACTGGTTCCAGCCTCTGACAGACGGAACAGCCGAAAAGCATGACGGCTTTATCGAATTCGGCGAAGATGGCGGAGTGATTGAACGCTTCTCCGGAAAACTACTGATCCAGCAAGAGCCGGATGCTTCTTCTTTCCCTAACGGCGGCATCCGCAACACTTTCGAAGCACGAGGATATACAGCCTGGGATGTTTCTTCACCGGCATTCGTAGTAGATACCACTCTTTGTATCCCCACGATCTTCATTTCTTATACAGGTGAAGCGTTGGATTACAAAACTCCATTGTTGAAAGCACTTGCCGCTGTAGATAAAGCAGCAACGGAAGTCTGTCAGCTATTCGACAAGAACATCACACGCGTATATACCAATTTAGGATGGGAACAGGAATATTTCCTTGTAGACTCCTCCTTATATAATGCACGCCCCGACCTCTGCCTGACAGGACGGACACTGATGGGGCACTCTTCTGCCAAAGACCAACAGTTGGAGGATCATTATTTCGGCTCTATCCCTCCACGTGTCACTGCATTTATGAAAGAACTCGAAATCGAGTGTCACAAACTCGGTATTCCTGCCAAAACCCGTCATAACGAAGTAGCTCCCAACCAATTTGAGTTGGCCCCTATTTTCGAAAACTGTAACCTTGCCAACGATCACAACCAGCTCGTCATGGATTTGATGAAGCGTATCGCCAGGAAGCATCATTTTAATGTACTCCTGCACGAAAAGCCATATAGCGGAGTAAACGGTTCGGGCAAGCACAACAACTGGTCACTCTGCACAGATACCGGTATCAATCTGTTCGCTCCCGGAAAGAATCCGAAAGGCAATATGCTATTCCTCACATTTCTGGTAAACGCCTTAATGATGGTTTATAAAAACCAGGATTTATTGCGTGCCTCCATCATGAGCGCCAGCAACAGCTATCGTTTGGGAGCCAATGAAGCTCCTCCCGCCATCCTCTCTTGCTTTCTGGGTTCACAACTCTCGTCTACTCTCGACGAAATTGTCCGCCAGGTAGGAAATGAGAAAATGACGCCGGAAGAAAAAACCACACTGAAGTTAGGCATCGGACGTATCCCCGAAATTTTACTGGATACCACCGACCGCAACCGTACTTCTCCTTTCGCTTTCACCGGAAATCGTTTCGAATTCCGCGCCGCAGGTTCTTCTTCCAACTGTGCTGCCTCTATGATTGCAATCAATGCGGCCATGGCAAACCAGCTGAACGAATTCCGGGCATCGGTAGAAAAGCTGATGGAAGAAGGAGTTGGCAAAGACGAAGCTATCTTCCGCCTGCTGAAAGAAACAATTATCGCCTCCGAGCCGATTCGTTTCGAAGGGGACGGTTATTCCGAAGAATGGAAACAAGAAGCTGCACGCCGCGGACTGACTAATATCTGCCACGTACCGGAAGCCCTGATGCACTATATTGATAACCAATCCAAATCAGTACTTATCGGCGAACGTATCTTCAACGAGACCGAATTGAACAGCCGTCTGGAAGTGGAACTGGAGAAATACACCATGAAGGTGCAAATCGAAGGCCGTGTATTGGGCGACCTCGCCATCAATCACATCGTACCAACTGCCGTTGCCTATCAGAACCGTTTGCTCGAAAATCTTCGCGGACTGAAAGAAATATTCCCGGCTGAAGAATATGAAGTATTAAGTGCCGACCGTAAAGAACTGATTCGTGAGATTTCACACCGGGTCACTTCTATCAAAGTACTCGTGCGCGACATGACCGAAGCAAGAAAAGTAGCCAACCACATGGAAAACTACAAAGAAAGGGCATTCGCATACGAAGAAAAAGTACGCCCGTATCTTGACCAAATCCGCGACCACATCGACCACCTGGAGATGGAAGTGGATGACGAAATATGGCCGTTGCCTAAATATAGAGAACTGTTGTTTACCAAATAAAATGTCTGCAAGATTGCACGAAAGCTCCCACTTTTGTGCAATCTTTTTATAGATTCGTTCATTTTCTCATTTTTTCTTTTTACTTTTGTGCTGTATAACACAGTTTTGTAGCACTCATGGTAAAAATGAATATGTCAGACATCGATATTTCGGAACCATTATCCGATATGTTAGCTCCTCTAAACAATGAGCAAAAGGAGTTTCTGATGAATAATTATACGATACAAACCTACAAAAAGAATGAAACCATCTACTGTGAAGGAGAAACGCCACATCATCTGATGTGTCTCATCAGTGGAAAAGTGAAAATCTTCAAAGATGGTGTGGGGGGTAGAAGTCAAATTATCCGCATGATTAAACCACGCGAATACTTTGCATATCGTGCTTATTTTGCCAAACAAGATTTTGTAACTGCCGCAGCAGCTTTCGAACCTTCCGTTGTTTGCCTGATTCCTATGAGTGCCATCACTACGCTGGTTGCCCAAAATAATGACTTGGCCATGTTCTTTATCCGCCAACTTTCCATTGACTTGGGTATCTCTGACGAACGTACCGTTAATCTGACACAAAAACATATTCGCGGACGCTTGGCCGAATCACTCATCTTCCTGAAAGAAAGTTATGGACTGGAAGAAGACGGTTCTACGTTGAGCATTTATCTTTCACGTGAAGATCTGGCAAATCTTTCCAATATGACTACTTCGAACGCTATCCGTACCTTGTCGCAATTCGCTACGGAAAGACTGATTACTATCGACGGAAGAAAAATCAAAATCATCGAAGAAGAAAAGCTGAAGAAAATAAGCAAGATTGGGTAAGAGAGTTTCTGCACCAATCGTTCCACCCTAAATAGTGAACATACATATAGAAAATATAATTGCAGACATAAAACGTGGCAACAAACAGGCTTTCAAAAAGCTATTTGATGACTACTATCCTATTCTTTGCGTGTTCGCATCCCACTATATTGAAGACAAAGAAGTTTGCAAAGACATCGCACAAGATGTATTGTTAGCTTATTGGGAACGGAAAGAAGATTTTGACGACATTTTGAAAGTAAAAAGCTTCCTTTATACCGTCACCCGAAATAAATGTCTGAATCACTTAAAACATGAGCAATTAGATATTCCCTATTTTTCTGGACAGGAAGAGTTCGATAGTGGCTTCGAAGCTGCCATTATCGAACAGGAAACATTCCACATGGTTCGCAAAGCGGTAGAAGAATTGCCTACCCAAATGCGAAATATCATCTTATATTCTATGAAAGGGTTAAAAAACCATGAGATTGCTGACAAATTGCAAATTTCAGAAGGCACTGTCCATACGTTAAAGAAATTCGCCTATCGCAAACTTCGCGAAAGTCTCAAAGGCATAAATTACACCTTATTACTATTTTTATGCAAATAAAGTAACTTTTTGATTACCCCGTTTTTTCGATTGGATTGTTTTACTTATATAACAAATCGAAAAAACGATGAATTCATTTAAAGAAAAATTTAAAATTGCAAAAATCTTAGCTTCCTTATTTACTCATTCGTCTACCCCCGAAGAGGAAAAGAACTATCGTGCATGGTTGGATGAAAACCCGGAACATCAAAAGATAGCCGACCGGATATTAAATAAGGAAACGTATGAAGAAAACAGCCGGTTAATAAAAAGCTTCTCTTCACAAAAAGCGTGGGAGAAAGTCTATCCGTTATTAGGAGGCAATCAATCGGGTACTGTTTTTTCGTGGAAAAAGAGTCTGAAATATGCAGCTCTCATCATCTTGTTATTAGTACCTGCTTCTTACTTTATCTATCATTGGATATCCGAAGAAACGATTAGCGACATCACTCCGGGAACCCTTGGCGGGGAACTGATCTTGAGTGACGGCAAATCTTTCAATCTTTCCGACAATAATTTTCCGGAGAATGCGGTCAGAGCATTTGTGATCGATTCGAAAGGGATTAACTATCAGATTCCCGCCAACAAACCGCAAGTAAAAGAAATCCAAAACACACTACGCACATTGCAGGGGATGGAATGCCTTATCACGCTTTCCGACGGCACAAGGGTACATCTCAATGCGGAAACCCGGCTGACTTATCCGGTTTGTTTCAGTAGTAAAGAACGTATTGTGCAAATTGAAGGGGAGGCTTATTTTGATGTTGCCCCGGACAAGGAGCATCCGTTTATCGTAAAAACATCGCATACATCTATCCGGGTGACGGGAACGTCGTTCAACGTAAGAGCCTACGCTGATGAAGATACGGAAAGTACGACCTTAATCAGTGGAACAGTAAGAATCAACAGTAGAAATGAAGAATTCGAATTAGTTCCCAACCAGCACTATACATATAATAAAAATACCGGTACAAATACCGTCGCCAACGTAAACACTGATTTGTATACATCTTGGGAATCCGGATCATTTATCTTTTTAAATGTCCCTCTTGAGAATGTGATGTCATACCTGTCCAAATGGTATGGATTCCAATATTCTTTTGAAGACGAAGCAGCCAAACAGGTGCGTATCGGAGCTTACCTTAACCGCTACGCCAACATGAACCCGATTATCGACATGATTACAGAATTAAATCTGGTCAATATCAAACAACGGGAGGGCATCCTGCACATTTCCTACAAACAGTAATAATACATAATATAACTAACGCATTATGAAAAAACGAGTAAAATCCCTGCCGTGGGTGGTATCTTATGCAAGCAGAAACTTTGTGAAGTTCTGTCTTTTATGGATATTCTCCCTTTCTTCACTCATGATTCAAGCACAGGACAATCAGAGAATCTCCATCGACTTGAGAGGAGAAACGCTGGAAGCAGCACTCTGGTATCTGCAGAATCGTACGAAATTTGTCTTTATGTATGGAACGGAAGACATTGCTAATGTGACCGATATCACCATCAAGGCAAAAGATAAGACAATTACTGAAATTCTGGATGAATGTCTGGAAGGCACTAACCTGACTTACGAAATCTCTGGTAGCGCAATTGTTATAAAGAAAAAGCAAAGCCAGAAAGTTACAATCAGTGGTTGGATTCGAGATGCCAGTGGCGAAGCATTACCCGGTGCCACTGTTACGATTCGAGGCTCCAAACATGGAGCCATCGCCGGATTGGACGGACATTATACTTTTAATATTCCGGCACAAGAGGGATTGATTCTAACTTTTTCTTTTATCGGAATGGAAAAGAAAACGTTGAAATATACAGGTAAGAAAACAATCAATGTCACTCTGACCAGTTCCAGTACGGAAATTGACGAAGTGGTGGTTACCGGTTATCAGAATATTCAACGCCGCGACCTTGTTGGTTCCATTACTACGATAAAAGCGAAAGACATTATAATACCTTCCTACACTACTATCGACCAAATGTTACAAGGACGTGTAGCAGGTATGGTGGTTACTAACTCAAGTAGTCGTGTAGGTACGGCGCCTAAGATCCAGATTCGAGGTACCAGTACGCTACAAGGAAATCGTGATCCATTGTGGGTAGTAGACGGTATTATTCAGGAAGATTTCCAAGTAACACTAGATAGCGGCGAACTGATGACTAAAAGTTTAAAGGATATCATCGGCAACCAGATTTCATGGCTAAACCCCGCTGACATCGAAAACATCACAATTTTGAAAGATGCTTCCGCCACTGCTATCTATGGTTCAAAAGCATCTAACGGTGTAATCGAAATCACAACCAAAAAGAATACCACTGACAGATTGACTGTGAACTATTCCGCCAACTTTAACATCGGGCAACGCCCTAATTATGGAATGTTCAACTTTATGAACTCTCAAGAACGCATCCGTTTCTCACAAGAGGCGTTCGATGCAGGAATCACTTACGCAACAATGCCTTATAAGGATCCTAACACCTATGAAGGTATATTACGGATGTTGCAGGAACATGACATTTCTGATATCGAATATAGAAAACTTTACAACGACATGGAAACCCGCAATACTGACTGGTTCAAACGCCTGACACGCCGTTCGTTCAGCCATAGTCACAACGTTAGTGTTTCCGGTGGAACGAACAAGTTTAGTTATTCGGCATCTATGGGATATAACAACAGCGAAGGTCAGGAAATAGGCAATGATAACGAACGTATGACAGGTCGCATCGCTCTGATGTTACGTCCGATAGAAAAACTGACTATCAGTATGACTTTAAACGGTAGCGTTTCTACTACTAACGGCTTTTTCGACGATATCAATCCAATGGGTTATGCTACCAATACAAACCGTATCATCGACCCGGATGCTTATTATATGCAAGAAAACGGATACTATTATAAAACAGGAAATAAAGAAACCCTTTCATACAATTTTATCAATGAACGGGACAACAGCGGTTCAAAAGCACGCTCCAACTTCATGTCCGCTTCCTTAGATGTCAACTGGCATGTCCTTGACTGGTTAACTTATCAATTTACAGGCGGTTATTCGACTAATAACAGTACAAATGAAAGCTGGGCTACCGAACACACGTACCACATTGCCAACCTGTATCGTGGTTACGATTTTAATTCTGTTACTCCCACCAGTGCCGATTTTAAAGCTGCACAGCTTCCATTCGGAGGTAGATTGTACACAAACGACAATAACCAGTATTCTTACAATATCCAGAACAAGCTACAATTCAGCAAAGCATTCAATCCTAATAACCGATTGAATGCGCTATTGGGTATGGAACTTCGCTCGTCTACAGCTAAAGGAACAGCCAATACAGTTTGGGGATATGTACCGGACAGAGGTGAACGTATTGTAGCGCCTACCATACCAAGCCAAGTAGTATCACCGGGCGGAAGTCCAACAGGCTGGGGAATATTAAAAGAACTTTATGACAGAGGTTGGAAAAGAACAAACAATACCAACAACTTCCTTTCGTTCTTCGCTACTTTTGCATACTCATTCAAGAATCGCTATGTAGTCAATGCCAATGTACGAAATGATGCTTCCAACGTTTTCGGACAGGATATCAATCACCGTATCGACCCGACTTATTCATTCGGTTTTTCCTGGAGAGCATCGGAAGAAGCTTTCTTCCAAAAGCATCTGAAATGGATCACAACACTCAATTTCAGAGGAACATTTGGTATTCAGGGAAACGCTTTGACACGTGAAAGTCCTGAACTAATCTTAAGTCAGAACGGAGTACAAGCAGGATATAATCGATATTACTCCACTATTAGCCAGATCCCCAATCCGTATCTCTCCTGGGAACGTACCAAAAACTGGAATTTCGGTGTGGACCTGGAACTGTTTCATATGTTTTATATGAATCTGGAATACTACACCCGACGTTCCAATGCGGTAATCACCGTAGATTTACCATTCGAATATGGAATTAACGACATGAAACGTAACGGCGGAATTATTTACAATCGGGGAATTGAATACACGTTATCATTCACACCTGTTCAGAAACGTGATTTCAGCCTGAATATTAACCTGAATGCCTCTAAAAACTGGAACAAAGGCGGAGAAACCACGATTGACAGAACCACGGGGATGTACTTGACCGGAAGCAACACCCAGATATTAAAAGAAGGATATCCGTTAAGCGGATTCTGGTCATATTCCTTTGCCGGTCTTGATGGAAGTAACGGCAAACCGATGTTCAACTATGTTGAAGTCCCGGAAGAAGAAAAAAGTAAAGGCATCGACCCGACCACTTACCTTGTATATTCCGGAGAAAAAGAGCCGTATTTCACCGGAGGTCTCGGTTTGAGTTTCCGCTACAAATCTTTGTCACTAAATACCAGCTTTTCCCTTTTGTTAGGTAGCAAAAAGCGTTTGACGTCACCTTACAATGATTTCCGAGGAGAACATAATATGATGCCCGATCCAACCAAGAATATAAACCGCGATTTATTGAATCGCTGGCAAAAAACAGGAGACGAAGCTTACACAAATATCCCCGGGTTGCCGATATGGCCATTAGGGATCGCTTGGACTTTGCCTAACACGGAGACCGCAGAATCACCCATTTATATGTGGGAAAAATCAGATGCTATGGTAGTCAGCGCTTCATTCCTGCGTTGCCGTAACATTGGATTATCCTGGCAGATGAAAAAAGAATGGTGCGACAAGATACATGCTAAAAACCTGTCTATTAACTTTAATATGGACAATGTATTTGTAATAGCCAGCAAACGTTTTAATGGTTTTGATCCGGAATTAGAAAACAGCATCATGCCACGTTCTTTCTCATTGGGACTTAATATAGGATTTTAAACAATAAACAAAGAGAGATATGAAACTTAAATATTTAATTTATACAATTACACTGACCGGCCTCACCGCTTGCGGAGATTTCTTAGAGCCAAAGTCACAGAGCCAATATATACCTAAAGACGCTAATGCATTGCAAGAGATGCTTATCGGAGAAGCCTATCCCCAACAAAAGGATACCAAATTTCTCAACTATCAGGAAATACTCGCAGATGATGTCGAGCAGAATCAGGTGGAAGGTTACGAATTCCCAGAAAACGACAAAGCAGATATGGAAATATTTGAGATACTGTATAGCTGGCAACCCAATATGTTCGAAATACGAGAAAAATTGGGACAACAAACAGTCAATACTTGGGAGAACCTTTATGAATATATTTTAGGAGCTAATGCCACACTTGACTATATTGACGAAGTATCCGGTACAGAAATTGAAAAGAATTATATTAAGGCACAATCCTATGCCCTACGGGCTTTTTATTATTATATGTTAGTCAATCAGTACGGACTTCCCTATAATTATAACAAAGAATCATTGGGAGTTCCTCTCAAGCTGGACAGTAAAATGAGAGATGATGACAATATATTGATGAGACGGAACACGGTAGAAGAAGTATACCGACAGATTGTTACCGACCTAAACGAAGCAGAACGTTTATTCCTAACTCTCTCCGCCACACAACAATATGAACCGAACTACCTTGTCAGTTTACCTATGGTACAATTATTAAAATCACGTGTAGCTCTATATATGGAAAATTGGGAAGAAGCTAAAACGTATGCGGAGAAAGTTATCAAAGATTGGAACTTCTCACTACGCGATCTGAATACTATTCCTGCACCGGAAGCAGGTATAAAAGAACCTTATTACACATTCAATACATATGATTCGCCGGAAGTCATCTGGAGTTATGGAACTATCAGAGACTTGACAGGTGAATACGAAGGTTATATCGATAAGAAAGATGAAAACAGCGATGAAGAAAAGACCAGAAGAATGTTCAAAGCAGCAGACGGGTTAATCAACAGTTTCTCAGAAGGTGACTTACGCAAAGACCGTTATATTACTAGGGAAATGCAATATAACGAGGCGGTTCCGGAGAACAGCACATTTTATGATACTTATCTCCCCTATGGCAAATATAAGACACTACGTTCTGTCCCCACTTCCGGAAGCAGTGATTATTTTGCACTCTCCTTCCGAATAGCAGAAGCTTATCTAAACTATGCAGAAGCCGCTGCCATGAGCCAAGCCGAAGGAGATGCCATCACCGCTATGAATACATTGCTGGAGAAACGATATGATAGAGGAAACGCACCGTCTTTTTCCGGATTGAGCGGAGATGCTTTGATCACCCAAATACGTGAAGAACGCAGAAAAGAACTTTGCTACGAAGGACAACGCTGGTTCGACTTACGTCGATATGGTATGCCTTCCATACAGCACAAATGGGAAGGCAAAGTTTATACACTAACAAAAAACGATCCTTCATACGTATTACCTATTCCTACAGAAGTGTTGCAAAGAAACTTATTATTGGAACAAAATCCGTTCGGACCGGAACGGACTGGAGTTCCTGTTACAAAATAACTATAAATATAAGAAATAATGATCGTCAATTTTAAACAACAGAGAATCATGAAGCCAATATATAATGTATGGATATTACTATTCTGTCTCACATTCTCGTCCTGTTATAATGAAGATATTATCAACCCGACACCAGATCCACTTGCACTTGCCGGAGGATTTGAGTTTCCGCAGGGAAATAATTCATGGGACAATGATGTTATGAAAATCTACCAAGACTTCGGAGTGAAAATAATATATAAAGATATCACAGAAAAAGATCTCAATAAAAATTGGACTAATGGTGGAGTCGGTAGTTCATCAAGAGTCTTCGAGAATTGTCTCAATGACGAAATGGGAGCATTTTATATTACTTTTATGAAGAACCACATTTTTCCTTACCTCAACCGGGAAGTTACGGATAGAGTATTTCCCATGTACTGGTATATGGTATACAATTATTCTGTATTTACTTCCATTATACCGGGAGTACTGGAATATTATGTTGCACTGCCCGAGCATGATGACGGCCAAACCGACTGCTGGATAACTTGTTTCTGGGGAGATAAAGCCCACAGTACTTACGATGACCCAATCACAGGATGGAAAACTCCTATTGCCGGCAATAAGGATAGTTTTACCATACGCCGCTTCAAAATAATTGATGAAGTTATAAATACAGCTATCGCCAACGGAAATATTATCATACCCGAAGATGAATTTGATGCAGGATTTGACCATTTAACTCCGATTGTCAGAAGTGAAGACATCGAAAGTAAAGCCGATCCTAATTATTATCTTAAAAGAGGCTATCCTGGTAATGTAAATTCATTATCAGGTAAACATTCTAAACCCGATTCCGATAATCCTCCAACAGCCAAAGAAACATTTATCGGCTATCTGCAAATAGCCATGCGTCATACCAAAGAAGAACGGGAAGTAATGTTTCCTTCGGCAACCTATCCATTTCTAAGCACTAAGTTCGATTTTGTGACAAACTATCTAAAAAAATATAATATTGATTTGGAAGCTATCGCCAAAGGACCGGAAGATTGGGATATTAAACCTTATCCGGAACTACCGAAAACTGATGAAGGAGATGGCGATGATGACCAGAACGGCCATGATCGACCAGACGTTGACGTTCTTGAAGTCCACGTCTGCCACCTCGATCAGGTCTTTGGTCATAGCGCCTTCACCGGTGATGACGCCCTCGGGATCTACATTTTTGATCAGGCCGATCATCTTGTCCAGCTGGCTGTTGATGGCGTCCGTGCCGGTCTTGTAGGAGCTGTTGGCCAAAATCAGCTTGTAGCCGCCGGACTGCAGGATCTCCATCACGCTGTCGGGCAGCAGCTCGGTGTCAAAGCCGGGGCCGGTAATGGAATCCAGACTTACCACCTGCGTGATACCATCCACATCCTTCAGCTCATCGCACAGGTCGGACACCTGCGTAGCGGTCAGATCGTCATGCACCAGAATGAAGTGGCTGGTGGTCATGCCGAAGTCCTCGCCCAGCTTGTTGGTGCCCACGATGCCGGTCAGGTCCTGGGGCAGGGAGTCGAACAGGGTGTAGTACACGCTGGTCTTGTTCTGCGCAATGGCAAAGGGGATAAGGATGAGGATAAAGACGGCCACGATGGGCACGGAATGCTTGGAAACAAAGTAGCTCAGCTTGGTCAGCCGGGGGATAACGGTGCGATGCTTGTATTTTTCCACCCACTTATCAAAGGTAAGGATCAAAGAGGGCAGGATGACCACGGTGCAGATGACGCCCAGTGCCACGCCCTTTGCCATGACAAGGCCGATATCGCGGCCCAGCGTCAGACGCATGGCGCACAGTGCAAGGAAGCCTGCAATGGTGGTCAGGCTGGAAGCGGAGATGGAGGTCATGGTTTTGCAGATAGCGCTGACCATGGCCTCCTCATTGGAGGAGCGCAGCTCCTTCTCTTCCTCATAGCGGTGCAGCAGGAAGATGGAGAAGTCCATCGTAACGCCCAGCTGCAGCACAGTGGCAAGCGCCTCGGTGATGTAGCTGATCTGCCCCAAAAAGATGTTGGTGCCGAAGTTGTACGCGATGGGGAACAGCAGACCCAGCATGAACAGCAGCGGGGTGAGGGTGCTTTCCAGCGAGAGGAACAGTACCAGCAGGCTGGCGCCCACGGCGATCAGGATGTACAGGGGCATTTCCTGATTGACCAGTGCCTTGGTGTCCTGCAGAATGACGCTCATGCCGCCGAAGAAGCAGTCCTTGCGCAGCAGCTTTTCGATCTGCTTGACGGCTTCCATGGTCTCGTCGCTGGCGCTGGGGGCGTCAAAACGGACGATCAGCATGGTGGAATCGTTTTTGCCAAACATGAACTGCTGCACATCGGCAGGCAGCATGGCGGTGGGGATGTTGGGGTCGATCACATCGCTGAGCCAGAAGGTCTGGGTGACGCCGGGCACGGCTTCTATCTCCTTTTTCATAGCGATGAGTTCATTGGTTGGCAGGCCCTCTACCGTGATCATACCGGTGGAGGCCAGATGGAAATCGTCCTCAAGGGCTACCTCGCCGATCATGGAGTCCAGATCCTGCGGCAGGTAGGTGAGGATGTCATAATTGATGCGGGTGGCAATGGCGCCGATCGCGGAAGGGATCAACAGCAGCACGGCCACTGTTAAGATCAGCTTGCGCAGACGCACGATGCCTTGTGCGATCTTTTTCATGAGAACCCTCCAGAATAGAAAGTTGATTGGGAAAGCCCGCGAAACTGACCGCCGGTCATCTTCCGGGCAAACACTATTATATCCACCCCGGACAGTGTGTCAAGCAGGAAAAGTGACCGAAAGTCAGTTTTTTTATCACCTGCAAAAAATTGTATAACAAACCGGGCTTGCACAAACGGCAAAGGACTGCTAAACTAAGGTACACAGACCGGACGCAGCACATACCTGCGTCCAAATTCATACTAGAGAGAAAAGAGGAATCTACCCAGAGCATGAGCACCGTGGAAGGGAAAAAGCAGGAAAAGCGCCGTGCCCTGCTGGATGCAGCCTACGAGCTGTTTCTGGAACGGGGCACCGCCAAGACCAGCGTGGAGGATATCACCAGCCGTGCCAAGGTGGGCAAAGGAACGTTTTATCTGTATTTTCAGGATAAGGGCGCGGTGATGCAGGCACTGCTGGGGCGGGTGAGCTACCAGCTGCTGAGCGATGCCTGCCTTGCAGTCGAGCAGCACCCCGAGCTGCCCGACTTTACCGCGCAGGTAGTGTTCGTCATCGACCATATCATCGAGGCTTTGCGGCGGGATGCGCTGGTGCTGCGGTTTCTGGAGCGCAACTTCGTCTGGCCCGGGCTGGATCAGATCGAAGCCAGCAGGGAAGCCGAGCCCCTGATGCGCAAGCTGCTGGCCGTTGTGCTTTCCAGCCCGGAGATGGCCGGACGTAGTGAGCGGGAGGTCTACCAGCGCATCACCGCCTTGGGCAGTATGTGTATGTCGGTGTGCTATTCCAGCATTCTGGAGGGCAAGCCGGACAACATCGACGCCATGAAGCCGGTGCTGTACGATATCATCCGCCGGGCGCTTTCGCCGGAAAAGTAAAAAAGAACGCATAAAAAGCACAAAAGGTCTTGCTTTTTGCAAAAAGCTGTGGTAAACTATCCAAGTCGATATGACATGGACGGTTAGCTCAGCTGGTAGAGCATCTGCTTGACGTGCAGGAGGTCACAGGTTCGAGTCCTGTACCGTCCACCATACAGTTCGTACTCGAACCCGATTCTTTATGAAAAAGGGTTCGGGTACGTTTTTTGTTTACAGGAAGTTCTGAGAAGGCACTACTCGGAACAGTGGACAGGAACGAGTAAAGGCAGGGTATCACCATAGCGGTGTTGCCCTGCCTTTTATTCTTAGTATTTGTCAAAAATCGCATCCAATCAATTTACTTTTTCTGCGCAGTTTGCTATAATGATATTTACTAGTATGTATAGCCAGATTAGACTTCGAGTGGCTTGTCTGTAAAGACAGGCGGCATCGTACCAATGGGTATGGATGTGTTTTTCCGGTAGGAGTTCCCTCGGTTCGGCCTCATTCTACACTGCAACACGAGAACATCGTTGCATCGAGTCACAGTGTGATATGGAATTATGTTAAGGTGTTAAGTAATGTTGGTCTGAGCCTATGCAATTGTTTGGGAAGTCGGATTTGTGCTGGTGCGAATTCAGGATATAAGGCTATCGCATCTCTTTGTTATTTGAGGACGGGAAGTCCCCTCATTTATTTGGGGGCCAATAATAACAAGGAGGTGAATTTCGTGAATAAGACGGACAAGCCTTTTGTTGTTGTCAATATTAACATATTCGGCAACAACAATAAGCTATCAACGAATGAGACTCGTTCTCATGTCCCTGTTGCTTTGGTTATCTTTGCGATTTCCATTGCGGCCATACTGGTTGTATCCTATTGCTGCCCTGAACTGCTTCCCGATTTAGTCCGTTGGATGATCGGCAAAGCAGTCAACAGCTAACACCAGCATATTTTAAGAATTGAGGTGTCATACCTTTTGAAATATAGTGATTGCCCTTTATATGGAATTCGTTCCAAACGTATGCTTAAGTATGTCCTTCAAATAAAAAATGATGATATGCTAAAGCAATCCAATATCACATCCAAAATCCATCCATATATAGATAAGACAAAAAAGCCTCGTCTTATTGAAGCACCGCAGGCAGAATTAAAGATTGTTCAAAGACGGATAAAAACATTATTGGGTAAAATTCAAACGCCCGATAATGTTTTTTCTGGTATAAAGGGAAAATC